>JACYYJ010006950.1_pt1 | contig 12799 bp, 14 predicted proteins | sample 8236861 | NCBI WGS metagenome assembly JACYYJ01 (sample SAMN14103086, study PRJNA606662) | landfill metagenome | isolation source: landfill solid waste | place: India:New Delhi, Okhla landfill site | collected 2017-11-05
CGATAAAATTAAGCACCGTACTAAGGATATAAGTCAGTAATAACAAAATACTTACCTTCACAATCATGTCCCATTCACGTGTAGGGAGAAGCTCATCAATAAACCATTGCACAGCTAATGGGAAAGCAAGTTCTAAAATAGCAACGATTATGGCACTAATAAAATCAATTAAAAATAACCGTTTATGTGGTTTGTAATATGTAAAAAAACGAGATATCATACTTGGTCCTCTTTTTCTTTCTTACCTATATTTTAAACGAAAGCATAAATTATATTTTATTACAATTAATAATGATTATCAATCACTGTGTTTTACATGGGACTGTCGGAGAAAGTTAATTACTCTAGTAGGGCTCCATTTAATGGTTTACAGAATTTTTGTTGCATTTGCAACAAATAAAGTTTAAATTAAATACATATAAGTTTTTGTTGTAATTGCAATAAAAAAGGGGTTAAACGATGAAGGGAATTTTACGTGAAATCGGAATGATTGCAAGGGCACTAGATTCTATTAGTAATATTGAATTTAAAGAATATGACCTTACAAAGGGACAGTATTTGTACCTCGTAAGAGTATGTGAAAACCCTGGAATCATTCAAGAAAAATTAGCCGAGATGATAAAAGTAGATCGAACAACGGCTGCTCGTGCTATTAAAAAGCTTGTGATTAATGGATTTATAGAAAAAAGAGAAGATCCACAAAACAAAAAAAATAAAAAGCTCTTTCCTACAGTAGAGGGGCAAAAGGTTTTTCCATTCTTAAAAAGCGAACATGATCATTCAAATAGTGTCGCGCTTGCTGGACTTTCCGAAGCAGAGATTGAAACTTTATTCAAGCTTCTTCAAAAAGTAAGAAAAAATGTTGAAAAAGATTGGGAATATGTAAAAAAGGGAAATAAGAGAAATTATTGATATTATCAAGGGAGCTGTATAAAAAATGACTGTAGAAATTAAAAAGTGCAACATTGTAGATTTACAAACACATCAAGAAATCAGTATAGTAACATTTTACGTCGCATTTAAAGATCAGAATTCACCAGAGAGTATGAATGCTTATTTGGAGAGCGCATTTAACTTAAACCAATTAGAAAAAGAGCTAACTAATATTTCCTCTCAGTTCTATTTTGTTATTTTTCATAATGAGATCGTAGGATATCTTAAGCTCAATACTGGTGATGCACAGTCGGAAAAAATGGGCGATGAATCACTTGAAATTGAGCGGATTTATTTAAAGAGTAAAGTCCAAAAAAATGGACTTGGAAAATTACTGATAAATAAAGCGATTGAAATTGCAAGAGAAAGCAATAAACAGAACATTTGGCTTGGTGTATGGGAAAAGAATGATAATGCAATCGCCTTTTATCAGAAAATGGGTTTTATTCAAACAGGTACCCACTCTTTTTATATGGGGGATGAAGAGCAACTAGATTTCATTATGACGAAAACACTTATATAACCTTTGAAAGGTGGATTAATATGTATATTCCAAAATATTTTAAAGTCACAAATGCGGAAGAAATATGTTCTTTTGTTCAGAAAACCGCTTTTTGAACGATTGTTACAACAAAACAAGGGAAACCCATTGCCACTCATTTACCATTGCAGTTAGTGAAAGAAGGGGAAACTTATTATCTCACAGGCCATATGGCTGACGGGAACCCCCAATGGAGAACATTTGAGACCTGTGAAAATGTATTGGCCATGTTTCAAGGATCTCATGCGTATATTTCTTCCTCTTGGTATGAAAAGGAAAATGTCCCGACGTGGAATTATCAAGCAGTACATATTTATGGTACAGTTAGCATTTTGAAAAATGAAGAGTTAGTGCAGGACTTAACAATGTTGCTACAAAAATATGAAAAACACCGAGAAAATCCAGTTTTATGGGAGAATCTTTCCTCCAAAACGAAAAAACAAATGAAAGGTATCGTTGGATTTAAAATAAAGGTGGAAGAGGTTCAAGCTGCAGATAAATTAAGTCAGAATCGAAATGATGAGGACTATAATAACATCATAAATAAACTTTATGAGGAAAACGATGGGCAGTCAAAGGCAGTAGCCGAAGCAATGAAAAAAAGAGTATGATTAAAATAAACCAATATAAGAACTAGTCCAAGGAGTGAAGCGAAATTAAGAAGCAAAATAATGTGTTGTACCGTGAAGTTCAAAAGCCGCGCTCTTTTCTAATCTGGATAGTAGCTTCTATCCTTATGATTTTTTTGTGGTATGCATTTTTCCAGCAAGTTATTTTTGGAAATCCAGTTGGAGATAAACCTGCTCCAGATGTAGTTTTAATCGTGATGTGGTTCCTATTCGGTATTGCATTTCCCTTCATTCTCCTATTTTTCACAAAACTTATAATCGAAGTTCATGATGAAGGTATTTCTATTCAATATTTGCCATTTCACTTTCGTTCTAAACCGTTATTGATTAAGGATATAAGTGACTATAAGGTGATTACTTATAGTGCTTTAACACGATTTGGTGGATGGGGGATACGGATCAATGTAAATGGAGAAAAAGCGTATATTATGAGTGGTAACAAGGGGATACAAGTAAATATGCAGTATGAAACACTAGTGATTGGTACTCGGAATCCAGATGAATTAAAGGCTGCAATTGATTTCGTAACAAAAAAAGAGAATTAGGAGCATACATAATGAACAATAATGTTTTTGAGCAAATGGCTAAAAGATATGATACAGAAGAGAGAATGGCATTAGCTAAGGTAATGGAGAAGGAAGTAAAATTAGAATTACAAAATAGTAAATCAAAATCTTTAATTGATTACGGGAGCGGGACCGGTCTCGTAAGCTTAGAATTAGCCGAATTGGTTGAGTCTATTTTGTTGGTGGATTCATCCAAACAAATGTTGGAGGTTGCGGAGGCGAAAATTGCCCAAAAAGGGATTACGAACGCAAACGTGCGTTACGCAGATTTTACCAAAGAGACTCCTGAGTTGAAGGCAGATATCGTGTTCATGTCACTGGTCCTTCTTCATATCCCAGATACTACAAAAATTATACAGGAGCTATTTCATATCTTAAATGATGGTGGAAAGCTCCTTATCGTGGATTTTGATAAAAACGATAACATAAGTCATCCAAAGGTTCATAACGGTTTTTTCCATGACGAACTGAAAGAAAAATTAGCGGAAGTTGGATTTCAATCAACGGAAATAAGAACCTTTTATCATGGCAAACAAATTTTCATGAATCAGGATGCCTCCATGTTTATCGCGACTTGCAACAAGTGATTTCTTGAAAAAATCCAAAGCACTGAATGAACTGCACCCCAATTGTTAGACACATCTAACAATCGAAGGTGCAGTTTTTCTATGGCTTCGTACTTTGGATCTTTTAATTAGGACATGCAACTAATCATTCAAGTCTACAGTTTCCAATACTTGTTCTTTTCCTAAATCGTAAACCTTCATCTCATCATATGACAGTGTGTAAAGCATGTCACCAACAGAAACCATCCGATGAATATGTGTATCCCAGCCATAATCGATCGTGCTTTGCTTTTGGTGCGTAATGGAATCTTTTAGTGTAAATCCTGTTTCTGGAGAAATGTCATATAAAAAAGCACCTTCAAAGACTAATATTTCTTCCTCATAAAAATCATCTCCATGCTGCACAGGCTTCGTCTCAAATAAATAAGCAGGGAATCCAAATAGATTTTCATCCGGATGTTTGTATAATGCTTTATGATTATAGTTGATCTCCGAATAAGAGTTACCCTCGCCTAGTATTTCTGTGAATTTCTCTTTCGGGTTAGCTGGATCGCTAACATCGAATAGAGATAATTTAAAGCCTGCTGGACTTACAATAGGCTCTGTACTCCATTCCACATTTCGTAATTCTGTATGTTGCCCAAATCCGATGACATGATTATCATCAAGAGGGTGCAAATAATTACTGAACCCAGGTATCTTTAATTCGCCTAGAACTTTCGGATTTTTTGCATCTTTTAAATCAATGACAAATAACGGGTCCATTTGTCTAAAGGTAACCATATACGCGACGTCTTCCATAAATCGCACACTGTAAATACGCTCACCCTCCGCAAGACCTTCTATTTTACCTAGCGGATGTAATTGTAAATCAAAGGTATATACATTATTTGTAGAAGGTACATCATTTTGCCATCCACTATTTTTCGTGGTTGCTACGCGGAATGTATCTCCTCGTTCATCCATGGCAAACTGGTTAATTAACGTTCCATTGACAATTGTGGAAGCATGGAATGTGATTTTTTCCTTATCGATTTTGAACTGAATAATTTCCGTATCAGCCGAATTCGCTATCATCGTATCCGCCATGCCCTTTTTCGGATCTTCTGTATGGTATCGGTTTACCGCAGTATAAACATGATTTTTAGACATATAGAGCTGATTCGAAGCACCTAAATACGTTTCAACGGATGCTTCTTTGTCTATGTTATTTAAGTCAATTGAGCTTAGTAGCATAAAGTTGTTGTCATTGCTTTCAGGGAAATAAAACATTTCTTCATAATCTATTGGCTCACCTGCTGTGCTGACAGCCGTATCTTTCACAAATGGCCGAATTTCAACATCTTCCTTTTCTGGTAGCAATGAAATAGGAGGATAATGATTTGCGACCAAATATAGATAGCCATCGCTTTTTCGAGAAGCGGTGAGGGAACCTTCCATCGTAAATTCTCTAATTTGCTTTGGATTTGTTGTGTTGGAGATGTCATAGATGTAGACGGTCGTTTGCATTGCATACATGGTCGGATACAATCGATCAGTCGGATCCGATTCTTTGGTTGTATGCTGTTCACGTATAGTAGATTCTGAATATCCAATACTGATTAAGTAGTTTTGGTGTAAATAAAGCTCTTGGGGATAAAAGGCCTTTTCTTTAATGGTGCTCACAACTTTACTGTCTGACCCTGAGGTTGACGCGATTACAATATTATCATCCCTTGCAAAATAAACAAATTCCCCGTCGGTTTTCACTATATCTCCTTCATCGATTCCCTGTACTTGTACGTTTGTATCGGATGTGGAGGTATCACTCATAGCGCTATCTTTGTTTGATGTATCAGCAGATGCTGCTTCCTCGGTGGGCTCCATAATTGTAAATTCTTGTTCCTTCATTCTTTCCTTTATCAAACGCTTTAAGTGATCCTCGTTCTTTATGTTTGGCAACTCTTCTGTTGGAGTCCTATCTAAAGGGGGAGTAGTTGAACGAGTATTCGATGAAGCATCTTGTGTAGATATGCTATATAGGTAAACACCACCTACCATCACGCTAATCAAAGCCATCCACAAAACGAACTTTTTCATGAAATGTCACCCCATTTGTTTCTGTTTTTTAAATAGACGTATGAAAGGGGATTTTGTTACAGCTTCTCGAAAGTAAAGAACGATTTTCTATAAGGAGGAACTTGATGCGTGTTTAGGTTGAAAATTTTTTCATTTAGAGGAAAAGACACCTCAAGCCGAAAATAGGACTCCATCTTCGACTTGAGAAAAATGAATCATTTAAGATCAGTGTAAAATCAATAGACATTAATAGGTCATTTCTTTACAGCGTGTATAAAATGAATGGTCTCAAATGCAGACAAATAATCCGTTCTATTTTTAAAGAACAACTCATTGATGCTAGCTGGGGATAAGTGTTCATAAATGAGTAAACCTGACCTTTCTAAAAGTTTCTCCATCTCATTATACGAGAAATTGGATTTCATCGGTTCACCACTTGCTGCAGCCATTTGGACCATATGCTGAACTCTGTTCGACATTCCTTTTTCTGTAAAGAGATGTTCATCCGCATAATCAAAAACAATAGAGCTACCAGGTGGGACGTTAGCAAATAAATTATGAAGTAATGCTGTAATTTCATCTTTTGTCAAATAGTAGGAAACACCTAAGAGACTAAAGAAGGTTTTTTTATTATTAAATCCTTCATTTGCTAAATCCTGATAAGAAAATGTTTTCGTAAAGTCCATTGGAACAAAATGAAGATGATCTGGTATGTCTAGATTCGCATTCTCTAGCTTTTTCTTCTTTAACTGTTGTGTGGCTGGGTGATCGAGTTCAAATACTTCTAGATTAGTTAACTCAGGATAGCGGAAAGAAAACGTGTCTAGTCCGGCTCCTAGTATAACGTATTGTTGTAGTCCTAAGGTAATCTCGTGAAGCAGTACTTTCTCACAGTAGGCGGAACGTGCTAGTGGAGTTGGAGAAAGCTGGACCTGTGTTATCCATTTTAGTATTTCTTGTGGATCATCTTGAAACTTTTCCCCAATATCTTGATTGAAAAAGGAAATACCGTTTACCATGTTCTTGCTGATTGTGGAAAATTCTTCTTCTGTAAGCAGCTTGTTTGCTACAAAGTCATCAAAAATTTTAGGCGTATCATACTTACTGTGATACGCGCGACCGAATGCAGACACCAAGGAAGTTAAACTGGACTCATTTTGCTTCATACCATTTTCCTCCCATATAAAAAAATAAGGTTCCCCTGGCCAGGAGAACCTTATTATAAACAACAAAATAGCAAATGTAAATTATAGCATAAATAAATTTTTTTGTCAAGTTTTTAGGTTTCGGAAGGAAATAACTAATTACCATTATAGATAAACTTTGTTAAACTTTAATGGAGAACACTATTATAAGGGAGAAAAAAATGTCTAAGTCACTAATATTCGATATGGACGGTACTTTATTTCAAACAAATAAAATTTTAGAAATATCACTAGAAGATACGTTTAACTATTTACGAACCTTACATAAATGGAATACGGATACACCTATTGATAAATACCGCGAAATTATGGGTGTGCCCTTACCGAAAGTATGGGAGACGTTGATGCCTAATCATTCTGCTGAGGAACGAGATCTGACTGATTCTTATTTTTTAAAGCGATTAATAGAAAATATAGAAAGTGGAAAAGGCGCCTTATATCCTAATGTAAAAGAAATCTTTCATTATTTGAAGGAGAATGATTATTCCATCTTCATCGCGAGCAATGGCCTGACGGAATATTTACAAGCAATTGTTCATTACTATCAGTTGGATAAATGGGTTACGGAAACATTTAGTATTCAACAAATTACATCGTTACATAAATCAGATTTGGTAAAGCATATTATGAAAAAATACGGTGTCACAGCTGGAGCGGTAGTTGGCGATCGTCTATCGGATATTAATGCTGCTAAGGATAATGGGTTGGTTTCAATTGGATGTCATTTTGACTTTGCTAGTGAAGATGAGCTTTCACAGGCAGATATGGTGATTGATGATTTGATGGAGCTACAAACAATTTTGCCTAACATATTCAATTATGATGCTTAAGGTGAACAGAAGTACTATAATCCTACAAAATAGTAGCAGTATGATGCTCAATTCGCTATATTTCTACATTTTTGGAAATTAAGATATAAGAGTTGAAATAAATTTTTAATATAATGTTGACAATTAGAAAGGAACGTGATAAATTTATCTCAAATTAGAGATATATGATTCCGAATCATTTTATGTCCCTGATTCTTATTTTTTAAACTAATATCTCGAATTAGAGATAAAAACAAATTGGAGGAATGTACAATGTCAAAATGGATAGTTGATCAATCACACTCAGCAATTGGATTTGAAATTAAACATATGATGGTATCTAAAGTAAAAGGTCAGTTCGATTCGTACACTGCAGAAGTTGAAGCGGAGGATTTAACAGATTTAACAAATGCGAACATCGCATTTAAATTTGATGTTTCAAGTATAAACACACGTAACGAAGATCGTGACAATCACTTAAAATCAGGGGATTTCTTTGATGTTGAAAAATACCCAACAATCGATTTTAAATCCACTTCAATTACAAAAGATGGCAATGATTATAAAGTAGCTGGTGACTTAACCATAAAAAATGTTACGAAGGACATAACGTTTGATGTTGAATTTGGTGGTAAGGCTACAAACCCATGGGGAGTTGAAGTGTACGGCTTTGAAGCTGAAGCAAAGATCAACCGTGAAGAATTTGGATTAACTTGGAACGCAGCACTTGAAACAGGCGGTGTTTTAGTAGGTAAAGATATTAAAATAAAAGTAGAATTAGAATTGAATCCAGAAGCGTAATATTTTTTTACCAAAGGATAAACCGTGTTGCAAATATGTGGAAACCAATAAGTTTGTTCTTTTTTAGGAAATATATCTCGAAATAAAGATTCTTGGATTTGAGGCGATTTAAATTATGTCCGATTTTGTTCAATTACTAAAAGATAGGCGGTCAGCAAGTAACTTTTTACCTGACCATCCCATATTAGAAGATGAGCTAAATGATATTTTTGAATTGGTGAAGCTTGGACCATCTGCGTTTAACCTTCAACACACAAAGTATCTTGTAGTTACAGATCCAGAAATAAAAGAAGAAATTAGAAACGCTGCATATGGACAATATAAGGTTCATACTGCCTCTGCAGTTATCCTAGTATTAGGTGATAAAGAAGCCTATAAAAAAGCACCTGAAATTAATGAGGGATTGCTTATGCTGGGAATATTAAATAAACAAGAGTATGATTTTACAGTGAAGGACACGGTGGATCTTTATGAAACGAGAGGACCAACCTTCCAAAGAGATGAAGCGATAAGAAATGCATCCTTGTCCGCAATGCTGTTTATGCTAGCTGCAAAACAACAAGGTTGGGATACTTGTCCCATGATTGGATTTGATTCGGATCGGGTTAAAGAAATATTAAATATTAATGATCAATATGAGATTGCGTTAATGATTACGCTTGGTAAAGAAAAAATAGAAAGTAGAAAACCAAGGGGCTATCGTAAACCAGTTAGTGAATTTGTTACAATTATTTAGTTGCACTTTAATTAAAGATGGAGGGAAAAGGTATGGGGAATATTGCAGGACATCATCACATTTCTATGATTACTAAAAACGCAAGTCAAAATAATCACTTTTATCGACATGTACTTGGGTTACGTCGGGTAAAAGTAACAGTGAATCAAGATGATCCTTCGATGTATCACTTGTTTTATGGTGATAAAACAGGTAGCCCTGGTACCGAATTATCCTTTTTTGAAATTCCAGCAGTAGGAAGAACGTATCGTGGTACAAATGCAATTACTAGAATTGGTTTGTTGGTTCCTTCAGAGGAAAGTCTACAATATTGGAAAGTGCGATTGAAAGAGTTTGGTGTTTTTCATGGCGATATTACAACCTACGCCAATCGACCTGCCTTGAAATTTGAGGATCCAGAAGGGCTTCGTTTAGTGCTACTTGTATCAAATGGAGAAAAAGTGAAGCACTGGGAAGTATGGGAGAAATCAGAAGTTCCTGCAGAACATCAAATTCAAGGTATGGGCTCTGTGGAAATGACGGTACGAAGAATGGATAAGCTAGCAAGCACGCTTGTTGATATCTTCGGCTATACAGAGATACGTCGAACAGATGAAGAAGCGATTTTTCAATCCATTAAAGGTGAGGTATTTGGAGAAATCGTGGTGAAGTATTTAGAAGGCGTGACAGAAAGACCCGGTCGTGGCAGTATTCATCATTTAGCAATTCGAGTAAAAAATGAAAAAGAGCTTATTCATTGGGAAGAGCAAGTGCAAGCACGTGGATTCCAATCGTCAGGAATAGTAGATCGATTCTACTTTAAGAGTCTATATTTCCGTGAGTCAAATGGTATTTTATTTGAAATTGCAACCGATGGACCAGGATTCACCATCGATGGAGATATGGAAACATTAGGTGAAAGATTAGATTTACCTCCATTTTTAGAAGGTCGTAGAGTTGAAATTGAAAATAACTTAAAGCCTATAGATTGAGTAATAGTTTTTATGCTTTGGTATTTCTCCGTGGACGTCAGGAGCAGAAATGTACTATTAATAAGCAAATGTAATCTACTAAGTAGTTCAGTTTTGGAGTACATTATTAAAATGTGCTTCAATATGGACTACTTTATTTATTAGGAACAGGTTTACTCAATTACATAATTAATATTTTGGTATTTAGGGTTAGAATTGTAATTAAAGAAAAATTTGTAATTTTGTGTTAATATGATGATTAACTTGAGAATAAATATGCTTATCCAACTGACGAAGCAGTTAAATTAAGTAGGAACAGAAAATAGATATCTTTTGTATGTATAAATCGGAGGAACAAATAAATGTCGGATACTGTTATCAAATTTATCCCTACTACCCCATCTTTTGTCCCTAAAAAAGAAGCCGTTAAGGAAGTGGGAAATTGGATGAAGACTAATATTTCAAGTGATGATATATCAATAACTCTCACTGATGAGATACGTTTTATTGACCAAGGTGTTAATTTTCAACGCATTATTTGCCCTCTTTGTTCCGGTGAAATCAATATGGATTGGTGGAGCGAAAAGATGGATAAAGCATCAGAGCATCAATTTACTGAACTTCATGTAAAGGTTCCTTGCTGTGATGGTGAAACTTCTTTGAACGATCTACAATATGATTGGTGCGCCGGTTTTGCTCGTTTTTCAATAGAAATACTAAATCCATCTAGCGAAAATATAAACCATTGCATGAATAAATTAGAGGAAAAACTTTTTTGTTCCATTAAGAAGGTTGTTGCATATTATTAGTTTTATGTATCTTACATAAGGATAACGATCATTTTCTATTCACCAATTGGGGCGTTTCTCAAATTAGGAATCGGCCGTTGTTGTATTAATAAATTTTATAGGTGATACATATGAAAAAATTTGATTATGATAGTTTCTACGATGAGGTAGGAACACAAAATGGCTGGGATTTTAGTAGTATCCGTTCCTTTTTGGAAGGGGTTACTTGGGATTTTTATGAAGAGGTACGGAAGCGATGTAAAAAAACAGATGTGCTTTTAGATGTTGGCACTGGCGGTGGAGAGCATATATTAAGAATTGCGCAGGAACTATTTTTCTTGATTGGTATTGATTTATCCGAGGGTATGGTGGAAACCGCTAAGGTCAATTTGGAACAATCAAAAGCTTCGAACGTGAAGTTCTTCCAAATGTCTTCTTATGATCTGCAATTTCCAAAAGGCTTCTTTGATGTAGTTTCTTGTTGTCAAGCACCGTTTTCAGCAGCGGAAGTAGAAAAAGTGTTGAAAAGTGGCGGAGTCTTTCTTACACAACAAGTTAGTGAAGCAGATAAATTAAATATAAAAGAAGCATTTGGCAGGGGACAGTCGTATGGTCAACAAGATGGCACATTGAAGGAAAAGTATATTAGGGAACTTAAGGAAGCTGGTTTTAGACACATTCAATCCTTTGAATATGATGCAGCAGAATATTTTGAGAGGCCTGAGGATCTAATATTTTTACTTAAGCATACTCCAATTATTCCAGATTTTGGTCAAGATAAACAGGATTTTGAAATATTGAAGGATTTCATTCAAAACAATCAAAACGAAAAAGGAATTCGAACAAATTCGAAAAGGTTTCTCCTCATAGCTAAGAAATAAGAGTGCACATGATTCTGGTTTGAAAGAAATAAATAATATGGAGGTTAACAGATTCGTGATATGAAAATAAAAGAAAAGCTTTTGATAATGATTGGAGTAATGATCCTTATCATTATGGCAATGGGCATTGTATTTGGTGGTTATTTTTTCGGACTAGCAGGTGTCTTCGAGTTACTTGGAGTACAGTATAATTCGGTTTGGTCCTTGTTTGTTTTTGTAATGGGTTTCTTTATTCTAGGAATATTTGTGGAATTGATTACAAAAGTGATCTTTGTTCTTTCCACTCGAAATACAAGAGATAAAGCATACGTACTTATGATCCGATTAAGCCTTGAATTCCTATCGAATTGGCTTGTTCTGTTTACTGGGGATGAATTGATGAAAGGAATCACACTTTCCTGGAAAACAGAAGTAATGATTGCGTTGCTCCTTGCAGTGGTAGAGCGTATTTTTGATAAAGAAGATAACTCATGAAGAAAACAAAGGGAAGTGTTGAAGGTAAGTTATAACACGAAAGGCATCTATAGGAAGATTATTTTTATACGGATTTAATGAAAATGAAGAATTAACTAAGGCTTTAGAACAATACAGGAAATTTTATAAGGAGTTGATGAAACGTTTCCAAAATTAATGATATTAAAAGCTTGAAAAGTCACTCCTGCTCAGGTATTAGTAAACCTAGAAAACAACGTTGATTCAAAGGAAGAAATAAACGAAAGAAGAAAGGAAGAAAATAAAGTGGAGCGTAAAAGAGTGTCTTTTGATTTAAGGATAGATTTACACAAAGCGTTAAAAATGCTACCTATTGTCCGAGATAAAAATATATATATTTTAATTGAAGAAGCACTGGAAAAATATTTGAACGANNACTAATGTTGGTTTAGATGTCACATTAGTAGGTGATGGACATTCCATAACAGATAGTACAACTTTTAATGCGGAGCAAATTATCCAGCACCATAACGAAACGCTAGACGGACATTACAATGTTGAAAATTTTTCTATTGTAAGAAACTATTTAACTGGGCTGTTCTTCAAGGTGGAGATCAGCTCTTTTAAATGGAAGTGAATGGTTAGATGTAAATACCGAAAGCAGAGAATCCCTCTAGGTTGTATCTATGTTAAAATACAATTAAACTAAGTTTCTAGTTCAAAACAAACTACTTTATAACAACCCAATAGTAGGAGTGAAACAAGTGTATTTAACAATAGATGAAGCTGCGGAGTATTTAAATATCTCGATAAATCGATTGAAAAATTTAATCGTTCAAGGAAAGATAAGGGTTATTCACGATGAAAATGGTGAGGTTCTAATTTTTAAGGAACAATTCAAAAC
>JACYYJ010118779.1_pt1 | contig 12799 bp, 10 predicted proteins | sample 8236861 | NCBI WGS metagenome assembly JACYYJ01 (sample SAMN14103086, study PRJNA606662) | landfill metagenome | isolation source: landfill solid waste | place: India:New Delhi, Okhla landfill site | collected 2017-11-05
TGCCCTCTTCGATCTCGGTGATCACCGCATCGATCCGGCCGGGCAGGCGTGCGGCGACTCCGGCCGTCGCCCATGCCTGCTCGGCGAGCGCCTTCACGGTGTTGCCGGTCTCGTCGCGCAGCAATTGCGCGGCGTATGGCTCGACCGCATCCCACACGTTGAACGCCGGGTTCAACCCGCTGCACATGCCGGAGGTCAGCGCGACGGCACGGAAGAGCAACAGCATCCCCTCCGGAAGCTGGAACGGCAGCGAGCGGATCGTGTCGCCGAACTCGCTCGCGAAGTCGCGGAACTCCCGGGGGTCGACAGTGCTCAGCTCGGCGAAGCCCATGCCGCCGAATCGTGCGAACAGCTCCGTGATCGCCCGCTCGAATGCTTTCGTGTCGGCCGAGGGAAGCAGCACGCCGACCTCCTGCGCAGCATCCACCAGTTTTCGACCGTCGCGCGCGGCGACGGCGATCACCAGAGCGCGCAGACCGCTGCGGAGGCCCTGCGGAACCTCGCCCATCATCCCGAAGTCGATGAAGGTGAGGCGCCACGCGGTCGCGGAGCCAGGCGCAGGCGTCACGAAGATGTTCCCCGGGTGCGGGTCAGCGTGGAAGAAGCTGTGCGTGAACACCTGCTCGAACATGACTTCTGCGAAGACATCCGCCACCTTGGCCGGGTCGATTCCCGCCGCGCGCAGAGCGCCGGTGTCGTTGATCTTGATCGCCGTGACGTCCTCGAGGGTCAGCACGCGGCGGGTGGTTCGCTCCCAGACGACCGCGGGGGTGCTCACCCGGGGATCGCCTGAGAAGTTCTCGGCGAACCGTTCGGCGTTCGCGGCTTCGTGCAGATAGTCGATCTCCTCCATGCAGGTCTGCGCGAACTCCTCCACCAGCGCCGGTGCATCGACCCGATCCGAGACGATCCGTACCCGACGCAGCCATCCGGCCACCTTGCGAAGAGCGGCGAGGTCGACGGCGACGATCTCGTCGATACCGGGACGCTGCACCTTCACGACCACGTTCTCGAGTCCGGTGTCGGCAGTGCCCTGTTCGGATAGTCGCGCGCGATGAACCTGGCCGAGGGATGCCGCGGCGAGCGCCCGCTCGTCGACCCAGGCGAACGCGCCATCGAAGGTAACGCCGAGCTCGGCCTCGGCGGCGGCTCTGATCTCGGCGAACGGCACCGGGGGAACCTCGTCCTGCAGGCCGGCGAGCTCATCGGTGATCTCGGGCGGGAGGACGTCCAGCCGCGAAGACATGAACTGTCCGACCTTGATCATGAGCCCGCCGAGGTCGACCGCCAGCAGGTGGAAGCGCCGGGCGATGCGCCGCATCCGCTCGGTGCGGGTGCGGTCGCCGACACGGGCGAGCCCGATGCGCGGCAGGAACAGCTCGAACCACCACAGCTGTACGAGCTGCAGTGAAGCGAATCGCAGAATTCGGCGGTAGCGGGCCTTGTGCACCGGCCTCTGACTCATCCTTCGGCGAGGATCGCGTACAGCTTGCGCCGCGCGTCTTCGAGCACTTCGACGGAACGGTCGGTCTGCTCGGAGCTTCCGGTGCGGGCGACCTGCGCGGCGGCGCCGGCGAGATCCATGCCCGCCTTCGCGAGGGCGACGTGACGGCCGCCGTCACGGCTGCCGTTGCCCTCCCACGGAGCCGGAGCATCGGTCTCGTCGGCGGCGGCACGACCGGCGTCGGTGAGGGAGTATGTCTTGCGACCGTTCTGCTCTTCGGCTGCGACGAGGCCCTCGTCGGCGAGCAGCTGCAGCGTCGGGTAGACGGAGCCTGCGCTCGGCTTCCACGAGCCACCCGAGCGTTCTTCGATCTCGCGGATGATCTGGTAACCGTGCATCGGCTCCTCGGCGAGGAGCGAGAGGACGGCCGCGCGAACGTCACCGCGCGCCATGCGCGTGGACCCTCCGGGGCGAGGTTCGAAGGCCTTGCGGAGCTGGTCCATGGCGTCGAAGAGGGCGGATGCCGGACCTCCTGCGCCCGAGCCGCCGAAGCCGCCGGAGCCGAAGCCGCCGAACCCGCCGAAGGGCGAGCCCGATCCGAATCCACTGTTGGACGATGAGCTGTTCATGATGACCTCCTGGATCGGCTGCGCCAGTCGCTTGCAGCGCATCAACGAATGGTGCGTTAACGATATATCGTTATGGGTCGTTCGGGAAGAACTCTCTTGCTTCGGGAACCCGTCAGCGGTCCCGAAGGAAGTCCTCCACCTCATCCCGCGACGGCGCTGTCGTCGGACCGCGACGGGTGACCTTGATCGCCGCTGCCACGTTCGCACGCCGGCACGCGTCTACCCACGATGCACCGGACGCGATGCCCGCGAGCAGTGCCCCCGTGTGCGTGTCGCCGGCGCCGTTGGTATCGACCGGTATCTGAGGAAAGCCAGGCACGTACGTCGTTTCACCGCCCGCGTGCACCGCGCACCCCTCGGCCCCGTCGCGCACGATCACGCCCGCACCGTCGCGCATCACGGGCGCGAGAGCGCGCGCCTGGGCCGCGATCTCGCGCTCGCTGCTCGAGACCTGCCCGGCCGAAACCCCCACCCCCAGTGCGGCCAACAGATCCGTCGCCTCCTCGGCGTTGCCTGTCCAGATGTCCGTGCGCGCGATCATCGTGTCGCGTACTGCGGTCGGCAGCGTCGCGAACGCCGCCCCCGGGTCGAGCACGACGACCGCCCCATCGGAGAGCGTCGCCATCCAGGCCAGCAGCGGATCACGGGTCTGCGGCACGGCCAGCGAGTAGCCGGTGACGCAGACGAGGTCGCCCGCTTGAACGGAGGCGGTGCACAGCGATTCGACGGTGATCTCACGCTCGGCGCCGAGGGTAGTGACGAAGGTGCGCTCTGCGGTCGGCTCGACGAGAACGACGCACACGCCGGTGTCCTGCGTGGTCACCGGCGGTGCGGACGCTGCGATTCCGTCGGCGTCCAGCGCTGCGCGGAGCAGATCGCCGTGCGGTCCGGTGCCGAGCGCGCCGGCGTGGACGCACTGCGCGCCGAGCCGCGCGGCCGCCAGTAGTACCGTCACCGCACCGCCCGCGTACTGCGCGACCGATGTGGCCATCACGTTCTGTCCGCGAACGGGCAGATCGGGAACCTCGATGATCTCGTCGACGAGCGCCTGTCCGGTATGGATCACACGCGGCACGCGGCCGGCCGGAACAGGGCGGGCCGGAACAGGAGGAACCCGGCCGGTATCCGTTTGCATGCGGTCAGCCTACCCACGCGCGAGAGGGAGGGATGCCTGAGCGACGTCTGGCGTCAGAGCCTCGCGAGGCGCATCGTCGCGGTGGCGCTGTGGGCGGCCATGCCCTCAGAATCCGAGATGACCTGCACCGCGTTCGCGACGTCGCGCGTCGCCTCACGCGCGACGCGCTGGTACGTCAGCGGCTTGAGGAAACGGGAGACCGAGAGCCCGGCGCTGTGCTTGGCTCCCCCGGCGGTCGGCAGCACGTGGTTCGTGCCGGCCATTCCCTTGTCGGAGTAAGCGACGGTGCTCCAGGGCCCGATGAAAAGCGAGCCGTAGTTCCGCAGAGTGTCGTGATACCAGTCGTCGTCGGCCGTGAGCAGCTCCAGATGCTCTGGGGCGAGGTCGTCCATGAGCGCCACGACCGTCTCGCGATTCTTCGCGACGGTGACGACGCCGTAGTCGCGCCAGGCAGCACCCGCGATGGGCTCGGTGGCGAGGATCTCCAGCTGCCGTTCGACAGCGGCGATGACCTCACGTCCGTGCTCCTCCGACGTCGTGATCAGAGCGGCCGGCGAGTTGGGGCCATGCTCGGCCTGCCCGAGCAGGTCGGCGGCGACGATCTCGGGATCGGCGGCCTGATCAGAGATCACAGCCACCTCCGACGGCCCGGCGAGCAGATCGATCGCCACCGCTCCGAACAACTGCCGCTTGGCCTCGGCGACGTAGGCGTTGCCCGCGCCCACGAGCATGTCGATCGGCAATTCGCCGAGCAGTCCGTACGACATCGCGGCGAGTGCCTGTACACCGCCGAGCACGAACACACGGTCGACTCCGGAAAGATGAGCGGCGTAGACGACGGCGTCGTTCGCTCCGCCGTCGGGCTGCGGCGGCGTGCATGCGATGACAGTCGGCACCCCGGCCGCTTTCGCGACGCCCACCGTCATGAATGCGCTGGCAGTGAGCGGAAAGCGCCCAGCCGGGAGGTACGCGCCGACACGCGAAACGGGAATGTAGCGGGCACCGGTCACGACACCGGGCACGAGCTCTGTCTCGAAGTCGGTCAGGTGCGCCCGCTGCTTTGCGGCGAACGCGAGTGTGCGCTCCGAACCGAGTTCGATCGCCGCACGCAGGTCCGCAGGAAGCCGATCGCCGCTCGTCCTGATCTGCTCTGCGCTCAGCTCGATGTCACCGCCTCCGTAACGATCCAGCTTGCGCGCGTAGTCGAGCACGGCATCCATGCCGCGGGACTGGATGTCACTGAGCATCGCTGAGACGGTCTCGATGACCGCGGGGTCGCGCTGCGCGGCCGGCGCGTCGATGAGAGGAGTCTTGAGATGGTGGAACGAGCCGTCGAGGCTTTCGAGGACTGCTGGGGTGTAACGCATGCAAGCAGGCTAAGTGCATCGAGATCATCGGACAAGGCGTAGAAACCTGCGCTAACCACAGGGTTTACCATTGGCTATGACGATCACCCAGCTGCGAGCCTTTCTCGCTGCTCTCGAGCACGGCTCCTTCACTGCGGCCTCCGCACATCTCGACCTGACGCAGGCATCCATCTCCGAGCTCGTCTCCCGGCTCGAACGCGAGCTCGGCGTCGCGCTGTTCACGCGTGGGAGCCGCGGACTGGTGCCGACGCAGGCTGCACTCGAGCTTCGGCCGCACGCCGCGCAGGCGGTGAGCGCGGTGCGCAACGGCATCGACACGATCAGCGCCCTGACCTCGCTCGAGCGCGGAACCTGCACCTTCGGTGTGCTTCGCAACGCCGCCTACTACGACCTCGCCGACCTCGTCGAGAACTTCCATCACCGGCATCCGAACGTTCGCGTCCGCCTCATCGGCATCAACTCCGCTCTCGTCGCACGCTCGATCGCCGACGGCGAGGTCGAAGCGGGACTGCTCGTGCTTCCGATCGATGAAGACGGCCTCGACGTCAAACCGCTCTTCCGCGACGAGGTGCTCTACGCGTCGACCGCTCTGCCCCACGACGCCCCACCGGTCACGATCGAGCAGGTCGCCGAGGCGAAGCTCGTGCTCTACGACGCCTTCGCGGGCTGGAACGATCCGACCCGCCGTCAGCTGCGCGAACGCGCACGCTGGAACGGCGTCACGATCGAGCCCGCGATCGAAGTCGAGCACGTCGAGACGGCACTCAGCCTCGTCGCCGCCGGAGCGGCCGACACCATCGTGTCGCGCACTGTCGCTGAATCGCCAGGATTCCCCGCCACGATTCGCACCGCCCCGTTCGCGGAGCCGATGTACGACACCATCGCTCTCGTGCAGCGCCAGGGTGTGCTGCTTTCACCGGCCACCCAGCGTCTGGCAGACATCGCAGAGCGGATGCTGCGTGAGCGCATCGACGAGCATCAAGGCCGCACCGGCCCGGCATCGGTGGCTCAGTAGAGGGCTGGCCGACGATCGGTGAAGAGGTCGTTGTGCTCGCCGATCGCCTTGTCTCGCGCGTTCGCAAGAGAGACGGCCGCGAGAGTCAATCCGGAGGGGAGCGCTTCGTCGATCCACCCCTGCTCGTCCACGATCGCGGTGCCGCCGGTCCACTTCACGCCGCGCTCGGTGCCGTGCCGGTCGGCGATCACGGTCGGAAGCCGCGACGAACGTGCAGCAGCCATGGCCTGGATGAGTTCGGGCGGATGCTCGCCTTCAGGTCGCGCGACGAGCGGCCAGTTCACCGGCAGCGCAAGGATGTCGGCTCCGCCAAGTGCCAGATTCCGCGGAACCTCGGGGAACTCGTTGTCGTAGCAGATGGCGACGCCGAGCCGGCCGACGTTCGTGTCGACCAGGATGCCAGCGGCATCACCCGGCGTGAACACCAGGCTCTCCGCGCCCCAGAGATGGGCCTTGCGATAGTCGGCCAGGCGCGTCGTCGAGGTCAGGACGGCCGCGCTGTTGAACAGGTCGGAACCGGCCGCCTCGCAGTACCCGACGACCACGGCGACCCCCTCCGGGATCGCGGCATGCACGGCATCCCATCGCTCGTCGTCCCGAGTGAGCGCCAGCGACTCGGCCTCGGCGCGATCGGCGAAGACGTATCCGCTCGCCGCGAGTTCGGGCAGCACGATGAGACCGGCGCCGCAGCCTGCGGCATCCTGGATCCCCCGCACGATCCTGGTCAGATTCCCGTCGAGATCACCGATGCGGATCGTCGGCGACACCGCCGCCACCGTCAATCTGCTCATAACCTGTCCTTCCCATCGTCCGCGCAAGAGGGTGCGAGACGACGCACGCCGCCTCGCACCCTCACCATTGACGTGGCTGTCAGTCGTCTTCCGTTGCGGTAACCATCACTCCGAGCGGTGCGAGGTACCCGTTGGGGTCGATGGTCAGGTCGGCGGCCTCCGCGGCCGCGATGACCTCATCGTCTCGGATCGATCCGCCCGGCTGCACCACTGCGGTGACCCCGGCGTCGATGAGGATCTGCAGACCGTCGGGGAACGGGAAGAAGGCGTCCGAGGAGGCGACCGCACCGGCGGCGCGTTCGGCTCCGGCACGTTCGACGGCGAGTTTGGCCGAGTCGACGCGGTTGACCTGGCCCATGCCCACGCCCACCGAGGCGCCGCCCTTGGCGAGCAGGATCGCGTTGGACTTCACAGCCCGTCCGGCCTTCCACGCGAAGTCGAGGTCGGCAAGGACTTCGGGGGAAGCTGCCGGACCGGCGGCCAGGGTCCAGTTCTCAGGCGAGTCCCCTTCGGCCTGGAACGCGTCGCGGTCCTGGACGAGGAACCCACCGCTGATCGGCTTGATCTCGGCGGCGGGCACATCGATGTCACCGAGTTCGAGCAGTCGCAGGTTCTTCTTCGTCGTGAGGATCTCGAGGGCCTCGGCGCTGAATGACGGAGCGGCCAGGCACTCGGTGAAGATCGGCTTGATCGAGGCGGCCAGCTCGGCATCGACCTCACGGTTCGTGGCGATGACACCGCCGTAGGCCGACAGCGGATCGCATTCGTGGGCGGCCCTGTGCGCCGCGGTTGCGGTCTCGCCGACGGCGATTCCGCAGGGGTTCGCATGCTTGATGATGGCCACGGCCGGCTGCTCGAAGTCGAAGGCTGCACGGATCGCGGCGTCGGTGTCCGTGTAGTTGTTGTACGACATCGCCTTGCCGTTCAGCAGCTTCGCACCGGCGATCCCCGCGGTTCCGTCGGAGTACACGGCGGCAGCCTGGTGCGGGTTCTCTCCGTAGCGCAGGTCGGTGATCTTCTCGCCGGTGAGTCCGGCGAAGGCGGCTTTCTCCTCGGTGGCGAGTTCCGCAGCGAACCAGGAGGCGACCGCCGAGTCGTAGGCCGCGGTGTGGGCGAAGGCGCGGGCAGCGAAGGAGCGACGAGCGTCGATGTCGAAGCCGTCTCCGGCGGCTGCGTCGAGCACCGCGGAGTAGTCGGCCGGATCGGTCACGACAGCCACCGTGGGGTGGTTCTTCGCCGCTGCGCGCACCATCGAGGGTCCGCCGATGTCGATCTGTTCGATGCAGTCATCGAAGCCGGCTCCGCTGGCGACGGTGTCGGCGAACGGGTAGAGGTTGACGACGACGAGGTCGAAGGGTTCGATCTCGAGCTCGGACAGCTGTTCGAGGTGCTCGGGCTTGCGGGAGTCGGCGAGGATGCCCGCGTGGACGCGCGGATGGAGTGTCTTGACTCGGCCTTCGAGGCATTCGGGGAACCCGGTGAGCTCTTCGACCTTCGTCACCGCGGCTCCCGCCTCGGCGATCTTGGCTGCCGTGGATCCGGTCGACACGATCTGGACTCCGGCCGCGTGGAGGCCGCGAGCCAGCTCCTCCAGCCCGGTCTTGTCGTAGACGCTGATCAGCGCTCTCTTGATCGCGCGGGTTCCTGTCACAGATCCTCCTCGAGGTTCGGTTGCCGGTCGGTTCTTCTCACGGCGGGGTCAGTGGGCGGTCATCGCCGAGGCGACATATCCGCGGACATGTCGGCCGTCGACGACGAGGTCGGTGTGGGCCAGATGCGCGAGCAGGCGCACGAGCTCTTCGCGTTCACGGGCCTTGATGTTCTCGTGCACGGTCTCTTCGGTGTCGTCATCGCCGATGGGCACCGCGTACTGGGTGATGATCGGTCCGGTGTCGACTCCGGTGTCGACGAGGTGGATGGTTCCACCGGTCAGCTTCACCCCGTGGGCGAGCGCGTCGCGGACTCCGTGAGCGCCCGGGAACGACGGCAGCAGCGCCGGATGGGTGTTGATGATCCGGCAGGGAAAGGCGTCGACGAAGCTGGGGCCGAGGATGCGCATGAATCCGGCGGAGACCACCCAATCGGGGGCGAGCTCGGCCACCTTGTCCTTCAGCGCTGCGTTCCACTCCTCGCGGTCGGCGAAGTCCTTGGGGCGGACGACGAAGGTGGGAATCGAGTGCTGCTCGGCCCTGGCCAGGACCCCTGCGGTCGCCGAGTCGGCTCCGATGGCGACGATGTCGACTCCGCGGGTCCCGTCGGCGAAGGCGTCGATGACGGACTGCGTGAGGGTACCGGATCCTGAGGCCAGAAGAACGATGCGCACCCGCACAGTCTAACGTCTGCAGCACATGGACGATGCCGGGCTGTCATCGTGCGGACACGGCCTGCCGAGGCATTTGTCAGTCGACTGTGAGAAACTGATCGGGTGACGTCACCGCAGAATACCGAAGAGAAGAAGGCGCCGACTCCCGAAGAGGAGGCACAGGCCGCACCGGCACGACATGGGCTCGTCCTGATACTGCTGATCCTCGCCTCGGTGCTGACGTTCACGTATCAGCTGCCGTTCAAGCTCGCCGCCATCGGCTTCGCCATCGCCGCGGTCGTGTGGTCGGTGAAGTACATCGTCGCCGTCGTCAAGACCAAGCAGCGCCGGAACATGTCCTTGGGCATCCTCGGCGGCCTGCTCAGCATCTATCTCATCTTCTCCACGATGTCCTCGGTCATCCTCTGGCCGGTGCAGTCGAAGTATGAGGAATGCCTGCGCGATGCGATCACGCAGCAGGCGCAGCTCTCATGCAGCACCGAATATCAGTCGGGACTCGGCGACTGGTTCAAGCAGGTCACCGGGCAGGAGCTCGACCTGCCCGGCACCAACTGATCCAGTTGCTCCGATCCCCGATCGTTCGGCACTGATCCCCTCACCGAGGATGCCCTCGACTCACGTCTGAGACCCTCGCCGAGGCGGCCCGCCGTTCACAGTGCAATTGCGCCTGGGACGCAGATCCCGCACCGAGGCGGCCCGCCCGGCTATCGCGGTTCGTCGTCCGTGACGATGTCGTCGGCGATCGATTCCGGTTCGTCCTCAGCGAAGAAGGCCTCCTCTTCGTCGTCTTCGTCGTCATCGTCGAATTCCGAATCCTCATTGTGCAGACCGGAGAGTCTGATCAGCAGGAGACCGCCGGCCATTCCCGCACCGATCCACCCTGTGACTGCCAGCGCCGATGTCAGTGCCGAGGGTCCGAATCCGGACAGACCCAGCGGGCCCATGGCACCGCTGGCGAAGAGCGCGAGGACCTCGACCGTGACGAACAGAATCCCAATCGCGATGCCGAGTCCCGTCCACGATTGTGCCGCGACTTCGCGGGCTCGGTCTCGGCCGAGGATGACGCACAGCAGACCGAGCAGCGCGAGAAGTGCCGGTGCCGCTGCCGTCCACGCCGGATAGTCACCGTCCAGCAGCTGCAGCACGTGCACATCGGGGACGGGCACAGCGGTCGACCGGAACGCCGAGCTCGTCTCTGCTTCGCCGATGCTCACTCCCGTCCCGGCGATCCAGGACAGGGCCGAGTAGAGAATGCTCGGTGCGAAGAGCACCTGCACGACGAGGAGGCCGATGCCGGCGGCGACCGGTGAACTGTAGACCTGCGCAGTGTCAACGACGTCGCCCCAGCGGATGACGACTCCGACGATGAGGACGATCGCGCTCAGAGCCACGGCGGACCACAGCAGACGTCGAACGAGCCCGGTGGCGACGTTCCACGTCCAGTCGGAGAACATGGACAGTCCGGGAATGTCACCGATTCCCCGCACTCGAATGAACGCCCACACGACAGCCGTGACGAGGAAGAGGAAGAGACGTAGGAATCCGAGCGGAGTCACAGCGGCCTGGCCGACCAGTATCGCCAGCACCAGCAGAGGACCGGCGTAGACCACGACGAAGGTGCCCAGAGCTGTTCCCATCAGCGCCCACCATCCGCCCGGATCGTCGTCGCTCTCGGTCGGGCTGTCCGCCGCCGTGCCGCCAACCACACGTCTGGCCCCCGTCGCCACCAGGAACCACAGGCCCAGAGTCACAAGGCTCGGCGCCAGTGAGAAGTCGAAGCCGAGGGTCGAGACGCTCAGTCCCGACACCGTCGACCACAGCGCGAATGCCCATTCGGGAATCACCGAGTACGGCAGCTGCGAACCGAGTCCGATGATCCAGAAGACGGTGGCGATGACGAACCCGGCGGGCACGACGATGAGGTCGATCTTCACGACTTCCATGAGGGCCGCGAAGATCGTCCGACGGTAGGGCTGAGGGTGTGGAGAAGTGTGCATCAGGTCCATTTTCGCTTAACCCGGGTCGGCTTCCCGGTATTGACCACGCGGTTCCCTGCTCCGGGAAGTACAATTGCGCCAGGACAGGCTTGTACACGCAAAGGATGACCCCACGATGAGCAACGGGAACGATCACCCCAATTTCCCGCCACCACCCAGCGAGCCTCCGGAGAACGGCGGACCGAAGCCTGAGTCGGAGACTCCGACGGATGAGGGCCTGACCGGTTCGAGCGCCGCCCCAGGCGACGAGACGCCCACCTCGCAGCCGCAGTCCGCTGACGGGCCGGATTCGACCAATGGTCCGTCCGACTCGGATGCGCAGGCTCCTGCCGAGGCCGACACCTCGGCATCCGGCGACGACTCCCCCGCAGCCGATGGCCCGGCTCAGTCCGACAGCGGTTCCTCGGTGCCCGATGATCAGGCGCCGCCTCTGGGCACCCCTGCCGGCGATGAGCCGTCGCGCCCCACTGTCGCTCCGGCGCCTTCTCAGCAGAACCAGCCGCCGCAGTATTCGGGCCCCGGTGCCCAGAACGATCAGTCCTTCGGCCCCGGCCAGAATGGCGGAGCGAACGCCCCGGGCGGCTCGCAGGCAGGCCCCTACCCAGGTGCCCCATCTCCGAACGGTCAGTCCCCGAACGGCCAGCCTCAGAACGGGCAGTACCAGAGCCCGCAGCAGCCGAACGGCGGCTACCCCGGCGCACAGCCGCAGGGCGGACAGCCGGGAGGCCAGTATTCGAATGCCGCGTACCCGGGCGCTCAGAACCAGCCTCCGTACCCTGGTGCTCAGAACCAGCCGGGCCAGTACAACTCCGCGCAGAACCAGTCGGGGCAGTACCAGACGGGATCAGGACCGAACGCCCAGCAGACCGGTTCCGGTTCGTCGCAGGCGATTCCCCAGCCGGCTCCGGCTCCGGGCTTCGCCGGCGCTCAGAACGGCGCGACGCGTGCCGAGAATCGTCCCGAGAAGAAGAAGGGCAAGCTGCCCCTCTTCATCACTCTCGGCGCGGTCGCACTCGTCATCGTCCTCGTTCTCGTCGGGTTCTTCGTCATCGGCAGTGTGAATAAGAACAAGTACGGACCCGACAAGGTCGCTGAGGACTACGTCGAAGCCCTCAACAAGGGCGACTTCGCAGCCGCGGAGAAGATCGCACCGTCCGCACGGCCGGAGGGCACGAACCTCGACCTGCTGCAGAAGGAATTCACCGATTCCTCCTCGGCGAAGATCGAGAAGGCCAAGGTCGAATCGTCGAAGGTCGACGGAGACAAGGGAACCGTCGTCGTGTCCTACGAGCTCGACGGCAGCCCCTACAACGTGGAGCTCTCCGCGACGAAGGACGGCAAGCAGGACCTGTTCTTCGACAAGTGGACGATGAAGGGGCCCGATCTCAACGTCATCTCCCTCGATATTCCCGCCGCCGACGGTCTCTCCGTCAACGGCAAGGACTACAAGGCGAAGTCGGGCACCACCTCGTTCGCCGTCTACCCCGGCAGCTACGACTTCACGATCCCGAAGAGCAAGTGGATCTCCGAGGCGTCCGATACGGCCAAGGTGAACTTCCCGAAGGCCTTCGCTCCCGGTGGACAGCCGAACAAGGGGCAGGCATCTCCCACCACGCTGAACCTCGATCTGGCTCCGACCGGCGCCTTCGACAAGGAAGTTCAGAAACAGGTCGAGAAGGAGCTGAAGAAGTGCTTCGACAATAAGAGCATCGAGCCGAAGTGCGACTTCATCAAGTACGACCCGACCGAGATTCCCGTCGGCGGTTCGGACAAGAAACTCGATGATCTGGCGAAGAAGAACACAGCCGATTGGGACATGAAGGAGATGCCCAAGGTGAAGGCCAGCTTCGGCGCCGGAGACACGAGCACGGGTTCGTTCTTCACGGAGAAGCCCGGCAAGTTCGACTTCTCCGTCGACGGCAAGAGGGCCGGCTCCTCGTACTTCTCCAACGGCAACTCCCTGTCGGTGTCCGGAAGCGTGAAGATCGACGGAGACAAGCTCTCGGTCGAGTTCTTCGACTTCTGACCTCAGGACTCACCGACTTCTCGGTGCCTCGCCTCCCCTGAGGTGAGGCACCACCGTCACCGAGGCGGCACT
>JACYYJ010032202.1_pt1 | contig 12796 bp, 14 predicted proteins | sample 8236861 | NCBI WGS metagenome assembly JACYYJ01 (sample SAMN14103086, study PRJNA606662) | landfill metagenome | isolation source: landfill solid waste | place: India:New Delhi, Okhla landfill site | collected 2017-11-05
CCGGCTCGTCGGCGAGGCCCAGATCGGCCGGGTCGATCCGGTGCATCGTCGCCAGCAGCGCGATCGCGGCGTCCCACGAGGCCGCGATCAGCTCCGGCGTCTCGGCGGGGTCGGGCGGGGCGAGGATCGGATCCCGTGCAACCCCGGGCGCGAGCGATCCGGCGAAGACCGCCGGCGGCCCGTCGGCCGTGAAGACCACCTCGGGGACCGGCACCGCGCCGTGGCGGCTCAGGGCCGCGACGATCCGCGCCTGCCGCAGGACGTCGTGGCGCCCGACGGCCTTCCGGCCGTCGGGGGACGATTTGACGACCACCGTCCGCTCGGTGCCGCCGTGGTCGAGCGTCACGCGGTGCGTGACGCCGGAGCGGCCCCCGTCGAGGGTCGCCAGCTCGACGATCCGACCGGGGCCGAGCGTCGCCGTGGCGGCGTCGTCGATGACCTTCCGGAGCGCCGCGTCGTCGCTGCTCATCGCTGCTCCCCGGCGTGGCGCTCGTGGGTCGCGAGCACGTCCTTGAAGGTCGCGAGCGCCTGGATCGCGGCCGGGAAGCCGATGTAGACGACGAGCATCAGCAGCGCCTCGTGCAGTCGCCGCGGATCGACGCCGCCCTGGAGCGCGCCGTGGAGGTAGTTGCGCAGCTGCGTCTGCTGCTCCCGCGCGGCGAGTGCGACGACGGCTACGACCATCCGGTCGTCGAAGTCGATGCCCTCGCGGTCCCAGACGCTGCCGAAGATGAACTCGTCCGCCCAGTCGCGCAGCGCGGGCTCGACCGCGGCGAGCGCGTCGCCGAGCTGGTCGGTCCGCGCCCCTTGGGCCCGGCCGCGCAGCGTGCGTCCACGTTGGGATTTGGCGTCGCCCCCAGAATTCATAGTTATCATCATGGCAGATGGCGTCGACTACCCTACGGGCGTGACCAGTCAAGTCCCCGACGCGCGGCGACCGCTGGCGCGTCCCACGCACGTGTCCCGCTCGGAGAAGGTCGCGTCCCGTGTGGCGCGCGAGATCGTCCGAGACATCGTCGAGCGCAAGCTCGAGGCCGGAAGCAGCCTCGAGCTCGAGTCGCTGATGCTCGAGCGGTTCGGGGTCAGCCGCAGCTCGCTCCGCGAGGCCCTGCGGATCCTCGAGACCCAGGGCCTGATCTCGATCAAGCCCGGCCCGGGGGGCGGCCCGTCGCTCGCGTCGGTGGGCAGCAGCGACTTCGGGCGGATGGCCACCCTGTTCTTCCAGGTGATGGGCGTGACCCTCGGCGACGTGCTCGAGGCGCGCCTGGTGATCGAGCCGGTGATGGCCGGCCTGGCCGCCGAGCGCCGTGACCAGGAGGCCTACGCGGAGTTGCTCGCGAACGTCGAGGAGCACGACGAGGCGATGCCCGACGCCGAGTGGCTGCGCGTCACCCAGGCGTTCCACGCGCAGGTCAACGGCATGTCCGGCAACAGGCTGCTCAACGTCCTGGCGCTCTCGCTCAAGGACATCTACACCGCGCGGGTCTCGGGGTTCGCGTTCCCGGAGGAGAAGCGGACCTACGTCCGCGAGGTCCACGGCGAGATCGCGCAGGCGATCGTGGCCGGCGACGCGCCGACGTCGGAGCGCCTGATGCGCGAGCACATGGCGTCGCTGGCGCGCTTCTTCCGGGAGCGCTACCCCGGCCTGATGGACGAGCTCGTCGACTGGGGGTAGGGCCGGGACCCGCCCCCTCGCGGTCGCGCGGCGCACGGCCGGCTGCCGGCTCTATGATGAACATCATGATGAACTAACCGCGCGAGCGAGTCGCTCGCGCGGCGACGCGGAGGTCGGTCATGGTGGGACGGGAGTTCGAGGGGCGCGTCGCGCTCGTCACGGGGTCGTCCAAGGGCATCGGGCGGGCGACCGCGGAGCGGCTGGCCCGCGGCGGCGCGTCCGTGGTGATCAACGCGCGGCGCGAGGAGGAGCTGCGCGCGGCGGAGCAGGAGCTGCGCGCGGAGGGCTTCGAGGTCGCCGGCGTCCTGGGCAGCGTGACCGCCGACGGGGAGCCGGAGCGCTTCGTCGCGGAGACGGTCGAGCGGTACGGGGCGATCGACCTGGTGGTCAACGTCGTGGCGGTCAACAAGACCCACGGCGCGCTGATCGACGTCCAGCGCGAGCCGTTCGTCAAGACGATGGCCCACAACACCTGGCCGACGCTGGCGCTCGCCCAGGCCGCGGTCGCGCACGGGATGGGGGACGGCGGGTCGATCGTCGCGGTCTCGTCGATCGGCGGGCACAGCATCCACCCCTATGTGGTGCCCTACAACGCCAGCAAGGCGGCGCTCGAGCTGCTGGTCCGCGGCCTGGCCCGCGAGCTCGGTCCGCGCGGGATCCGCGTCAACGGCGTCGCCCCGGGGCTGGTGGCGACCGACATGTCGCGGGTGCTCTGGGAGGGCGAGCAGGGATCGCGCGAGGCCGAGATCCTGCCCCTCGGGCGGCTCGGCCGGCCGGCGGACATCGCGGAGGCGATCGTCTGGATGCTCTCGCCCGGCGCGGCGTGGACGACCGGCCAGATCCTCGACGTCGACGGCGGGCGCCTGCTCGTTGGGGCCGAGCCGGCGGGCGAGATCGGCGTCTTCCGGTCGTCGCCCGAAGCCGGGGGATAGCGCTCGGACTTGCGATATTCCCCAGGATCATTACGATGAATCTCCAGCCGGGACGCACGCGTCACCGCCGCCGCGGTCGGCGCGTGGTCCCCGAGACCGAGGGAGTACACGCGAGATGAAGCCACTCGATGGAGTGCGGGTCCTGGATCTGACCCGTCACATGGCCGGGCCGTACGCGACGCAGATGCTGGGCGACTACGGCGCCGACGTGATCAAGGTCGAGTCGGTTCCCCACGGAGACCCGAGCCGCCGCACCGGCACGGCGTTCGTCGACGACGAGAGCGGCCTGTTCCTGACCTGGAACCGCGGCAAGCGGAGCCTGGCGATCGACATGCGCAGCCCCGACGGGATCGCCGCCGTCCAGAAGCTGGCGGGCACCGTCGACGTGCTGATGGAGAACTACCGTCCCGGCGTGGCCGACGCGATGGGGCTCGGATACGACGCCCTCCAGCGCGTCAACCCGGGCCTGGTCTACGTCTCGGTCTCGGCGTTCGGCGCGAGCGGCCCATGGGCCGGCGATCCGGGTACCGACCCGGTCGTCCAGGCGATGTCGGGGATCATGTCGGTGACCGGCGAGTCGGACGGCGAGCCGCTGCTGGTGGGCGTGCCGGTGGCGGACTTCACCGGCGCGATGGTCGGCGCGCAGGCGGCGATGCTCGGGCTGATGGCGCGCGAGAAGACGGGCCGCGGGCAGAAGGCCGACGTCTCGATGCTGCACGCGCTGATGTCGTCGTTGACCACCCGGCTCGCGTCGCACTGGTACGGGGGCGAGACCCCCCAGCGGCACGGCAACCAGCACAGCGTGGTCGCGCCGTACCAGGCGTTCAGGACGGCGGACGGCTACGCCGTGGCCGGCGTCTGGGGCGCCGGCGAAGCCTGGCCGCGGTTCTGCGCCGCGGTCGGCCGGCCGGACCTCGTCGAGCACCCCGACTTCGTGGGCAACCTCGAGCGGGTGGCCAACCGCGAGGCGCTGAACGCGATCCTCGAGCCGATCTTCGCCGAGCATCCGACGGCGCACTGGCGGGACCGGTTCCAGGAGCACAAGGCGCTGTTCGGGCCGGTGCTCTCGATCCCGGAGGCCGTCACGCAGGACCAGGCGCAGGCCACCGGGATGGTGACGAAGATCGAGCATCCGACGCTCGGGGCGATCCCGCAGCTCCAGCCGGTCGTCGAGCTCTCGGAGACCCCGGGCGCGATCGCCGGCCCGCCGCCGCGACTCGGCGAGCACTCGGTCGACGTGCTGCGCGAGCTCGGCTACGGCGACGACGAGATCGAGCGGATGCGGGCGGCCGGGACGGTCATCGGGTCGCCGGGCTGAGCCGTCGCGCGGGACCCCGGTCGGGTCCCGGCTGCTCCCGGTTGGGCGACGTGGCCCGGCCGGGAGTGGGAATCGCGTTCGCGGGTACTGTCACGGTACCCACGACGCGGCGCTGTCGGGGCTCCGCGCGCACCCGAGGAGGCCACGATGCTGTTCGGACAGGAGCACGTCGAGAAGTACCGCGAGACCGACGGCGAGGTCGGCCACGACTGGCAGGGGACGACCACGCTGATCCTCACCACCAAGGGGCGTAAGTCCGGTGAGGAACGCAGCACCCCGCTGATCTACCAGCCGACCGACGACGGCTACGCGATCGTCGCGTCGAAGGGCGGCGACGACCATCCGCCGGCGTGGTTCCTCAACCTGCGGGAGCACCCCGAGGTCGCGGTCCAGGTCAAGGCCGACCGGTTCCGCGCGCGGGCGCGCGTGGCGTCCGCGGACGAGAAGCCGGCCCTCTGGAAGACGATGGTCGCGACCTGGCCGGCCTACGACGAGTACCAGCAGCAGACCGACCGCGAGATCCCGGTCGTCGTGCTCGAGCGGGTCTGAGCCCGATCGGTCGGCCGACCGATCGGGGTTCGCGCGCGGGGCGGCGCGCCCGCGCCGGAGCGTGCGGTCGGGCTATTCGTCGTCGTCCGCGCCGTCGGCGGTCGCCTCCGCCCAGCGCGCCAGGGCGAGCTCGCCGGTGAACGTCAGGTCGCCGTCGACGTCCACCCAGTCGCGCACGTGCAGCTCGGTGCCGAGCGCGTGGGCGTCCTCCGGTCCCGGGCCGCGGTTGAGGCTCGTGACGAGCACGACGGTGCCGGGCTCGACGGTCCAGCGCCCCGACTGCAGCGCGGCCAACGCGCGGGCCTGCTGCTCGGTCGGCAGGTCGAGCGGGTGGGGGAGGCCGGCGACGCGCGGGGACGCGACGACGTCCTGATCGCGGGACGCCGGGGGCGTGGTCCCGGCGTCGGGGGTGCCGGCGGGCGTCGCCGACGGACCGGCGGCGTCGCGCGGATCGCTGGGGTCCGCGGCGGGCATCGGCTCGACGTCGCTGCCGCTCTGGGTCGCGGCCGAGATCTGGTCGCGCAGCCACTCGCCGGCGTCCTCGGCGAACTGCTTGATCGGCTCCGCGTCGATCCCGCTCGCGCGGGCCAGGTCCTCGAGGCCGCCGAGGTTGCCGGACGCGAAGCGCTCGGCGCCCTTCGTCACCTCGTCGGCGATCGCGCGGAGCGTCTCCTCCAGGCTCTTGCGCTCGCGGTCGGGCTGGTCGTCGCTCATGTCCCCATGGTCGCAGGTGCGGGCCCCCGCCTGGACGGCACGGCTTCCTACCCGCAGTCGCGCAGCTGGCAGACTCCCCGCATGGGCGACGCGCGGCGGTTCGACATCGTGGTCTTCGGCGGCACCGGGTTCACCGGCGGACTGACCGCCGAGTACCTGGCCCGCCACGCGCCCGACGATCTGCGCTGGGCGCTGGCCGGGCGCAACCGCGCGAAGCTCGAAGCGCTGCGCGACCGGCTGGCGGCGATCCGGCCATCGGCCGCCGACCTCGAGCTGCTGATCGCCGACGTCGAGGACCCCGCGTCGCTGCGGACCGTCGCCGAGAGCACGGGCCTCGTCCTGACCACCGTCGGCCCCTACGCGCTGCACGGCGGCCCGCTCGTCGCCGCCTGCGCCGAGGCCGGGACCGACTACTGCGACCTGACCGGCGAGCCGGAGTTCGTCGACCGCACGTGGCTGCTGCACCACGCCCGCGCGAAGGAGACCGGCGCGCGGCTGGTCCACTGCTGCGGTTTCGACTCGATCCCGCACGATCTCGGCGCCTACTTCACCGTCCAGCAGCTGCCCGAGGGCGTGCCGCTCAAGGTCGAGGGCTTCGTCCGGGCGAGCGCGACGTTCTCCGGCGGCACGTTCCAGTCGGCGGTCAACGCCTTCGGCCGCGGACGGCAGACGCTGCAGGCCGCGAAGCAGCGGCGCGAGGTCGAGCCGCGAGATCCCACCCGCAAGATTCGCGGCGTCAAGAGCGGGATCCGCCGCGATCCGACCAGCGACGCCTGGGCCGCGCCGTTGCCGACCGTCGACCCGCAGATCGTGCTGCGCTCGGCGCGGGCGATCGAGCGCTACGGGCCGGACTTCTCGTACGGGCACTACATGTCGGCCAAGCGGCTGGCGACGATCGTCGGGACCGGAGCGATGATCGGGTCGCTGCTGCTGGCCGCCCAGCCCCAGCCGCTGCGCAAGCAGCTGCTGAAGGTCAAGGCGTCCGGCGCCGGGCCGTCGGCCGAGAAGCGCGCGAAGAGCTGGTTCCGCGTGCGGTTCGTCGGCGAGGGCGGCGGGAAGCGCGTCCGGACCGAGGTCTCCGGCGGCGATCCCGGCTACGACGAGACGGCCAAGATGCTCGCCGAGTCGGCGCTCTGCCTGGCGCTCGACCCGCTGCCGAAGACGGCGGGGCAGGTCACGACGGCGCAGGCGATGGGCAACGCGCTGATCGACCGGCTGGTCGCCGCCGGGATGGAGTTCCGCGTCGTCGAGCCGACCTGACCCGCCCGATCGGGCCCGGTTGCTTGACTTCAACCTAGGTTGAAGCTGCATAGTAGATGGCTCGGTTGCCCCGGTTCGCGTCGCTCGCGCCGCGGAGTGAGGCATACCGAACGCGCATGGCGCGACGAAACCCGGCACGATCGCCGGAACGCCCCGACCGATCCCGACGACCAAGGACGCTGATCAGATGGCCTTCTCCGTTCCCCCGCTCCCGTACGCCTACGACGCGCTGGAGCCGCACATCGACGAGCAGACGATGCGGATCCATCACGACAAGCACCACCAGGCGTACGTCGACAAGGCCAACGCGGCGCTCGAGGGCACCGACTTCGCCGACGCATCGGTCGAGGACGTCCTGACCAAGCTCGACTCGCTGCCCGCCGACAAGCAGGGCCCGGTCCGCAACAACGCCGGCGGTCACTACAACCACACGCTGTTCTGGGAGGCCCTGTCGGGGCAGGGCGGCGGCGCGCCGTCGGGTGACCTGGCCGCCAAGATCGACGCCGCCTTCGGCTCGTTCGACGCGTTCAAGGAGCAGTTCGAGGCCGCCGGCGTGGCGCGCTTCGGCTCGGGCTGGGTCTGGCTGGTCCAGAACGGCGACGCGGTCGAGATCGTCACCACGCCGAACCAGGACACCCCGCTGTCGGACGGCAAGACGCCGCTGCTGGGCAACGACGTCTGGGAGCACGCCTACTACCTGAACTACCAGAACCGGCGCCCGGACTACCTGAAGGCGTACTGGAACGTCGTCGACTGGAACGTCGTCGCCGGGCGCCTCAACGGCTGATCCCGCCTGACGGCACGAGAAGAGGAAAGCACCGCACATGGCCTACGTGATCGCCGAACCGTGCATCACGACCAAGGACGCCTCCTGCACCGAGGTGTGCCCGGTCGACTGCATCCACCCGACCCCGGATGAGCCGGAGTTCGAGACGGCGAAGCAGCTGTTCATCGACCCCGAGGAGTGCATCGACTGCGACGCCTGCGTCGAGGCCTGCCCGGTCGATGCGATCTTCGCCGAGGACCAGATCCCCGACGAGTGGGAGTCGTACGTCGCGCTGAACGCGGCGCACTACGCGTAGCCGCGCCGCGGTGAGCCCGGGGCCGGCCGCCCCGCGTCGTCTGCAGGGCGTCCTCCGGGGCGCCCTGCGTCGTTCTACCGGCGGGCGGGAGCGCCCGCGCCGCCGGCGCGCTTCTGCGAGTACCAGAAGGCGACCAGTCCGGTGACCATCAGGGCGATCGCGACCCAGAAGTTGACCCGCATCCCGAGGATCTCGTTGGCCGGATCGAGTCGCTGGGTCTCGGCGAAGATCCGGAACGCCGAGTAGCCGGCGACGTAGAGCGCGAACAGCCCCGGCGGGCGGAACGTGCCGCGGCGGTAGAGCACGATCAGGATCGCGGCGAGTGCCAGGCACCAGAGGCCCTCGTAGAGGAACATCGGCTGGAAGGTGTCGAACTGCTCGTAGCCGGCGGGCCGGTTGTCGGGGTCGATCTCGAGGCCCCAGGGCAGGTCGGTCGGCTTGCCGAAGATCTCCTGGTTGAAGTAGTTGCCGATCCGGCCGATCGCCTGGGCGACGAGGATCGACGGGGCGGCGGCGTCGGCGAACAGCGCGGTGTCGGCGCCGGCGCGGTGGACCCGCCACCAGCCGACGAGCACGCCGACGGCGATCCCGCCCCAGATGCCCATGCCGCCTTCCCAGATCGCGAACGGGCCCCACCACGCGTCGGGCAGCTCGTTCCAGCTGGTGATCACGTGGTAGAGCCGACCGCCGATGATCCCGGCGGGGAAGCCCCACGTCGCGGCCTCGTAAACCAGCTCGCGGCTGCCGCCGCGGCTCTCCCAGAGCTTGGTGCCGATCCAGATCGCCGCCAGCAGCCCGACCACGTAGGCGAGCCCGTAGACGTGGAGCGTCAGCGGCCCGACGCTGAGCGAGCCGTCGGAGGGGCTGGGGATCGAGGCGAGCACGGGCCACATCTTGCCCGATGCGCGCCCGCGTGACCGCCGTCACAAGAAATGCGTCGGACGGGTCGATAGCCAGTATAATGAATATATGCCGAAGCAGAACGGGTCCGCCGACCACGGCGACATCCTGGTCGAGCGTCGCGGGGAGGCAGCGTGGATCACCCTGAACCGTCCGGAGCGTCGCAACGCCTACGACGCGTCGATGGGCGAGCAGATGATCCAGGCCGTCCGCGACAGCGCCGACGCCGCGATGATCGTGATCACCGGCGAGGGCAAGGGGTTCTGTGCCGGTGGGTACCTGGCGAACCTCGCCAACGCCAACGACGCCGAGATCCGCGCGATGTTCGACGCGTCGTTCCGGCTGTTCGACGAGATCCGCCGCAGCCCGCGGCCGGTCGTGGCGGCGGTCAACGGCGGGGCGTTCGGCGGCGGCAACGAGCTGGTCGTCGCCTGCGACTTCGCGATCGCCGTCGAGAGCGCGACCTTCGGCCAGACCGGCCCCCGGATCGGCAGCGCCCCCGTCCTCGGCGCCACCAACATGCTGACCGCCAACGTCGGCGAGAAGCGCGCCAAGGAGATCGCGATGCTCTGCCGCAAGTACACGGCGGCCGACGCGCTCGAGCTCGGCTGGATCAACGAGGTCGTGCCCGACGGCACCCTCGACGAGGCCGTCGCCCGCTGGGAGCAGGAGATCCTCGCGCTCAGCCCGCGCTACCTGGAGATCGCGAAGATCAGCTCCAACGTCTGGTGGAACCAGATGCGCGACAGCTACCTGTCCGGCCTGGGCATGTTGCGCCAGGCCGTCGGATCCGCCGACATGGTCGAGGGCGCCGCGGCCTTCATGGAGAAGCGCACGCCCCACTTCCCCGGCCGGCCGGGAGCCTGACGATGCAGACGTACACCGACCTCCATCCCGTCGTCGCCGACCCCGCCGACTGGCACCTGCCGGGAATCCTGCGCGCCCGGGCCGCGACCTACGGCGACAAGGTCTACCTGGACGTCCCCGATCACGGCAAGCGCTGGAGCTACGCCGAGACGCTCGACGCCGCCGAGCGGATCGGGTCGGCGCTGCTGGCCCACGGCCAGGCCGGCGACCGCGTCCTGATCATGGCGCCGAACAGCGGCGAGCTGATCCTGACCTGGTTCGGCGCGGCCGTCGCCGGGATGGCCGAGGTGCCGATCAACACCGGTTACTCGGGGAGCTTCCTGGAGCACCAGGTGCGTACGACCCAGCCGCGCGTCGCCGTCGTCGACGCGCAGTTCGTCGAGCGCTTCCTGCCGGCCGACGGGGGAGCGGTCCACGAGGCGTACGCCAGCATCGAGCGGTTCTACGTGCTCGGCGACCCGCGTGCCGACGCGGCCGCGGGCGCCCCGTCGTCCGCTGCGGTCGACGAGGCGATCACCGCGCTGCGCGCGGCCGGCTGGGTCGCCGAGCCGTGGAGCACGCTGCTCGAGGCCGAGAAGGGCGAGCTGCCCGAGGTTCGTGCCCACGACCTCGCCTGCATCCTCTTCACGTCCGGCACGACCGGGCTGTCGAAGGGCGTGATGATGCCCCACGCGCACATGGAGTTCTTCGCCCAGGAGTGCGTGTCGCTGACGCGGCTGACCGACGAGGACGTCTACATGTGCGTCGGGCCGCTGTTCCACGGCAACGCGCAGTTCCTCGCCGCCTACCCGGCGCTGCTGGCCGGCGCGCGGTTCGTGCTGCGCGAGAAGTTCAGCGCCAGCCGCTGGACCCAGCAGTTGCGCGACTGCGGCGCCACGGTGACGAACTTCGTCGGCGTGATGATGGACTGGACCTGGAAGCAGCCGCCGCGCGACGACGACGCCGACAACCAGCTGCGCTGCATCTTCGCGGCGCCGACCGCGAGCTCGATCGTCGACGGCTTCAAGCAGCGGTTCGGGATCGAGGCGTTCGTCGAGTCGTTCGGCCTGACCGAGACGTCGATGCCGTTCCTCTCGCCCTACGGCGTCGATCGCCCGGCGGGCGCCGCGGGGCTGCTGGTCGAGGACTACTTCGACGTGCGGCTGGTCGATCCCGAGACCGACGCCGAGGTCCCCGTCGGCGCGGTCGGCGAGCTGGTCGTGCGGACCAAGCTGCCGTGGACGATGTGCACCGGCTACTACGGGATGCCGGACAAGACCGCCGAGGCCCAGCGCAACCTGTGGTTCCACACCGGCGACGCGCTGCGGCGCGACGAGGACGGCTGGTACTACTTCGTCGACCGCTTCAAGGACGCGATCCGCCGGCGCGGCGAGAACATCTCGTCGTACGAGGTCGAGCAGGCCGTGCTCGGCCACTCCGCGGTGGTCGAGTGCGCGGCGGTCGCCGCCCCGGCCGCGACCGAGGCGGGCGAGGACGAGGTCGCGGTCTTCGTGGTGCTGGAGCCGGGCGCGGACGCGTCGATCGACGAGCTGCGCGGCTGGTGCGCGCAGCGACTACCGGCGTTCGCGCGGCCGGAGTTCGTGTCGGTCGTCGACGCGCTGCCGATGACGCCGTCGGGCAAGGTCCGCAAGGTCGAGCTGCGCGAGTGGGCGATCGATCTCGCGAAGCAGACGGGAGCGGTCGCATGAGTCCGTCGTCGGTCCGTTCGCCACGTCGGGCCGGGGCGCACAAGCCGAAGAAGACCGCGATGCTGCTGGCCCAGCGGATCGTCGGCGAGATCGTCGACCGCGGGCTGGAGCCCGGGGCGTCGCTGCTCTCCGAGCGCGAGATGCTGGAGGAGTACGAGGTCGCCCGCGGCACGCTGCGCGAGGCGCTGCGGTTCCTCGAGATCCAGGGCGTGATCACGATCCGCACCGGCCCAGGCGGCGGCCCCGTGGTCAACGCCCCGGCGTCGCGGCACCTGGCGAGCATCATCGCGATGATGCTCCAGCTCGACGCCGCGCCGTTCCGGGCGGTGCTCGAGGCGCGCGCGACGCTCGAGCCGTGGATGGCCCGTCGCGCCGCCCAGCGGCGCACCGACGCGCAGCTCGAGTCGCTGCACGAGTCGGTCCGGCGGATCGAGGCCCACACCGGCGACGACGACGGGTTCCTCGACGAGAACGCGGTCTTCCACGCCGAGATCGCGACCGCGGCCGGCAACGAGGTCTTCTCGATGATCATCGGGTCGCTCAACTGGATCGTCGACGGCTCGGTGCTCGGCGTGACGTACTCCGAGACCCAGCGCACCGCGATCGCCCGCGAGCACCGCCGGATCCACCAGGCGATCCAGGCCCGCGACGGGGACCGCGCGGCGGCCGCGATGGCGGTCCACATGCACGACTACGGCACCTACCTGGAGCGGTTCTTCCCGCAGCTGCTGGACGCGCCGATCCGCTGGGACGCGCTGCCGTGATCCCCGTCCGTCCCGCCGTCCACGAGGAGCAGAGCCGATGACCGTCGTCGAGCAGGCCGTCGTCCACGAGGGACCGCGCGGTAGGGTCGTCGCCGTCGACTCGGCGTACGACACGCAGGCGCGCAACCGCGGCCGCGACGTCGTCGTCAACGCGTCGTACTGCGGCGTGCTGCCGGCGCGGTTCGTCGGCGAGCACCGGCCGCGCGGGGCGATCGGCGTGGACTGCGGGGTCGGGCCGGAGGGCGCCGGGATCGCCGGCCTCTGGTACCTGGAGGCGCTCGGCGTCCCCGCCGCCACCGCCGACATCGCGACCGTCCGCCTGGGCGACGGGGTGGACATGTACGAGACCGCCACGGTCAGCTTCGTCAACGCGGTCGCCGCCCGCTGCGGGGTGACGGTCGGCATGCCGGTCCGCGACGCGGCCCGCGCGCTGCTCGAGAACGACCCGGTCGAGCTGGCGCCGTCCGCGGTCACCAACCGCACGGTGGTCGAGACCGCCGACAGCGGCCGATCGGTCGTCTGCACCGATTCGATCGCCTTCGGATTGCCCGAGGACGCGGGCCGCAACGTGCTCTGCACCGCCGGCCACACCGGCCGCAGCGCCGTCCCGTACCTGCGCAAGGTCGCGCCGTGGGGCTTCATCTGCTCCGACGGCGGGGGCGGCAAGGACGACTCCGGCACGGCGGGGCTGGCGATCGTCGCGGCCGACGGCCTGGCCGGCGCGACCGTCGACGCCCGCACCGCGCGAATGGGTAACGGGCTGAGCACCTACGAGGACGGCGTGATCAGCGCCTGCAACCGGCTCGCCGAGGCCCGCGGCGTGCGGGTCGGGCAGACCGCGCGCGAGGCCGCGCGACGGCTGCTCGGCGACGACCCCACCCCCTGAGACCGCGTTCCCCGAGACCCCTTCCCCCTCCCCGAACCCCGACCGAGAGAGACGACCATGAGCCAGGAATCCGCCGCCAAGACGCTGCTGGAGCGCGAGGACGAGCACCCCCAGACCGTCGTCGACGAGCGCGACGGCCGCCGGATCATCGTGATGGACTC
>JACYYJ010132389.1_pt1 | contig 12781 bp, 18 predicted proteins | sample 8236861 | NCBI WGS metagenome assembly JACYYJ01 (sample SAMN14103086, study PRJNA606662) | landfill metagenome | isolation source: landfill solid waste | place: India:New Delhi, Okhla landfill site | collected 2017-11-05
ATGCCTGGCGCACATAAAAAAAAAAGCACACTTCAAAGAAGTATGCTTTATCGGATCTTACTCATCATTGCGTAATTTTTCTCTTTTTTCATATGCTTCGTCTCGAACCTTTTCGCGATTTTCATAACCTTTGTTTCTTAATTCTTCTCTATACTGATAGGCAGTATCACGTGCGTATTCTCTCAGCTGATAGCCTAGATCGCGTGCTATTTCTCGGATGTCATAACCATCAATTTCTAAAGTTTCCTCCATATAATAGGAAAGCTCTATAATGCGGTTCTCTTCCTCTTGAGCTAATGTCACCATTTCATTTTCTACTTCGAATAGCTTGTTGACTCTTTCGGATTCTGATTGAAAATACTTATTAACATTTTCACTTTCCCATTCAAACCATTCATTGATTAAGCTAGATTTTTCTTTTTCAAAGTAATCCTTCAATTCTTGTTCATTTCGTACCGTGGAATACTTCCCTTTTCCTGCTTCCGCAACTTTTTTTAATTGCTGTTGTCCTTCATCGTCAACATCAAAGCCTATAATATTAACGATTGCTTCAATGTCTGATTCATTTAGATCTTTTGCTACTTTTACGGGATCTCCATCACATGTCTCTACACCGTCACTTACGACATAAATAATATTTTCAACATTTTCACCAGTTTGCTTACTTAAATCCTCTTTCGCTATTTGAATGGCACTAGCAAGAGGAGTCCAGCCAGCAGGCGAAAAACTATCTAATGCTTGATTGAATGTTTTTTCATCATAATGACCCAATGGATAAATCTCTTCGGTACTACTACAGGAAAGCTCTTTATCCTCATCACTTCCAGTACCCTTATGTCCATAAACTCGCAATGAAATATTTACTTGTTCTGGTAGTTCACTGACAAAGGTGTCAATCGCATTTTTGGCAAGCTCCATTTTTGTTTTCCCATTAATTAATGCGCCCATACTTCCACTTGCGTCAAACAATATTTCTATATTTACCTTGTGTTGTTCCGCTTGGTCTGGTGTCTCTATTTCGCCAGGCTGTGAGCTTGCCGATTCAAAAGATGTATCCACATTATTGAAAAATTCATAATAATTCCGATAATCCTCAGCTGTTAATGCTAGTAAGCGAGAGTAATACTCCTCACCAGATAAATCCTTAGGAAACTGATTAATCAAATCTTTTATCTTTTCTTCCTTATATTTCTCTCCACTATAGTCACCAGGTTCTAATTGCATCCTTTCTTCAACGGTTGATACTAAATATGTTTCATAGTTTAAATTATCGATCTCTTCATTCGTTCCTTCTTCTGAGTTTTTCTTACTAGGTTGTTCCTCCGAGGAAGCATCTTCTTTATCACCACAACCTGTCATTAGCAATAAAGCAATTAGAAGAGAAATCCATTTGACATGCTTTTTCACACCAATCTAACCTCCACTTTAATTAACATACCAACATATTTTCTCATAACTTGGTAATATTGTTCAATGGTTCTTATCTCCCTTCATTTTACTTTTTTAGGTGTCATTAGACCTATAATTTGTGAAAAAGCATTCTTATGAAACAAAAAAAAATCACCAGAGTTCTCTAACCACTGGTGATAAGCTATTTATGCTGTTTTCTTTTCTGCTAGGATTGCTTTTTTTGATTTTCTGACATTAAAAACAATATTTAAACATATAGCAGTTAAACTGCCAAGCACGATCCCACTATCTGTCAGGATTTGTACACTTTCAGGAAAATCTGCGAAGATTTCTGGAACCACGGTTACACCTAGCCCCATTCCGACAGAACAAGCGACGATGAGAAGATTCTCCTGTGACGAGAAGTCCACCTTACTCAACATCTTTATACCGTAAGAAATAACCATACCAAACATCGCGATCATCGCTCCACCTAGTACTGATTTGGGAATCACTAAGGTTAAGGCACCGATTTTAGGAACAAGTCCAAGTAGAACAAGCATGAATCCGGCAGTATAAATAACATTATTCGTTCTTACACCAGATAATTGGATTAAGCCAACATTTTGAGAAAAGGTAGTATATGGAAAAGAATTAAAGATTCCACCAAAAATAATCGCTAACCCTTCTGCTCGATAACCTCTTTCCAAATCTTTATCTTCAATCTTTTTATCACAAATATCACTTAATGCAAAGTATACACCAGTAGATTCTACTAAACTAACTATCGCAACTAAGATCATTGTTAGGATTGGGGTAAGATGGAATTCTGGAACACCAAAGTGAAACGGTGTTGGCATATGGAACCAGGAGCTTTCCGCCACTGGACTTAAATCGACCTGTCCAAAGAAGGATGCTACTATCGTTCCTAGGAGGATACCGATTAGAATCGCAATCGCTTGAACAAAACCTTTACCAAAACGAAAGATAAGTAAGATAATCAGTAATGTCCCAAAGCCTAGTGCTAAGTTCGTCAAACTACCAAAGTTCTCGCTTCCTTCTCCGCCTGCTAAATCATTCATGGCAACAGGTATTAATGTAATCCCAATAATTGTCACAACACTTCCTGTTACGACAGGTGGGAAGAACTTAATTAGTTTACTAAAAAACTTTGCAATAACAACCACTACTAGCCCTGAAACGAGAATGGAACCATATACAGATGTAACCCCATATTCATTTCCTATTGCAATGATTGGCCCAACCGCTGTAAAGGTACAACCGAGTACCACTGGTAGTCCAATACCAGAAAAGCGATTTTTCCATACCTGCAGAATACTTGCTACTCCACACATTAAAATATCAATAGAAATTAAGTAAGTAAGCTGTTCATTTGTCAGCCCAATACCTGCACCAACAATTAATGGAACAATAACAGCACCAGCATACATTGCCAATACATGCTGAAAGCCTAGTGAGGCCATTTTACCTTTTGTTAAATTCATATTTTTTCCTCCTCATTGATGAATTGAATCGTGTTGTTTTCTAAGGATTTGATTCTTGCTAATGACTCCACCCGATATCCTTTCTTTCTTAAGAGCTCTCCTCCGTCCTGGAATGCCTTTTCGATGACAATTCCAAGTCCCACAGCTTCTGCTTCCGCTTTAGCGATAATGTCAATTAAGGCAAGTGCTGCCTGTCCGTTTGCTAGAAAATCATCAATGATTAAAACTCGATCATCTTTGTTTAAAAATTTACTCGATATCGAAATATCATTCGTTTCTTGCTTCGTATAGGAATAAACTTTCGAAGTAATCAAACCTTCTGTTAAAGTTAATGACTTTTTCTTTCGAGCAAAAATCACGGGTACATCTAGGATTAAGCCTGTCATCACAGCTGGCGCAATACCAGATGATTCCAGTGTGACAATTTTGGTTAACTTTTCATTCTTGAATCGATTAGCAAACTCCTCCCCAATTTCTTTCATTAAATGAGGATCTATTTGATGATTAAGAAATCTATCGACTTTTAAAACAGTATTAGACAATGCTATCCCTTCTGTTAAAATCTTTTGTTGTAGTTTTTCCACGATGCTCACCTCTTCTATATTTTTTCCTTAAATTCTTGCAAAATAGAACGACAAAAAACCCAAAGATCGAAAACTCATCCTATGTGATGAGCAATGATCTTTGGGCATCGATTCGAATAGAATAGCATAGCTATACTAGTAAAACCTTCATTGCTCACTCATAGTCAGATCATTTACGGTAATCTGGTAGAAACTTGTAGGCCATATCCCTACGATTATACGAGTGATTTGTATAATGATATTCTATATTGTAACATGTTATCAGCTGTTGACAAGCGATTTTTGTAAGATTTATGTGGTTTATTAGAATTCTAGATACTAGTCTCATTTAATTTTTTTATGATGTACGCCATTTATAATTGCGATCATTTGAATTGCAATGGAGGATCATGTAATTTATTCTTATATATTTTTTTCAATAAGGGAGGTATTTTTTTGAATAAGCCTAACCTAAACAAAAAGGATCCTCGGTTTAAAATCGCCAACAGAGAAGCACTGGTAGGAATTGGACTAGTACTTTTTAATTTTATCTGGTGGTATGGCTTTGCTTATGGATTAGGAAGCAAAGATGTTAATGAGTATAACTATGTCTTTGGTTTCCCAGCTTGGTTTTTTTACAGCTGTATTATCGGGGTAACCATCATGGCAATACTTGTATTTATTATAGTAAAATTTTTTTTCGTGGATGTGTCATTTGATGAGGAAGGGTTTGAAGATAAATGAATTGGCATGCGACTATTTCATTATTTGGTTCTGTTGCTATTATTTTTATCATCGGATTATTTGCTAGCAGAAAAAGTAAAACAAGTACATCTTTTATACAAGATTACTATTTAGGTGGCCGTAGTTTAGGTGGGTTTGTGCTTGCCATGACAATGACTGCAACCTATGGAAGTGCCAGTAGTTTCATCGGAGGTCCTGGTGTCGCCTATAATGAAGGACTAGGATGGGTATTGCTTTCCGTTACACAAGTAGCAACCGGTTATTTTACCTTAATGATACTAGGAAAAAAATTCGCGATTATCACCAAACAATATAATGCGGTCACCATGGTCGATTTTCTGAAGGAACGCTATCAATCAAAGTGGGTGGTTGTATTATCGTCTTTTAGTATCGTAATATTCTTATTCTCTGCAATGGCAGCTCAATGGATCGGTGGTGGACGTCTAATTCAATCCCTTACAGGACTCTCTTACGATGGAGCGTTATTTATTTTTGTTATCACTGTACTTATTTATGTTACATTTGGTGGGTTCCGTGCGGTTACTTTAACAGACTCGATCCAAGGAACGATTATGTTTATCGGTACACTAGTCTTGTTAATCGCTGTGATTATTGCTGGCGGAGGAGTAACAGAAATTATGACAAAGCTTCAAGTAGAGAATCCAAATTTAATTACACCTTTTGGAGCTGATGGAACCCTGACCAAGGCATATGTCTCCTCCTATTGGGTTTTAGTAGGGGTCGGTGTCGTTGCTTTACCACAAATCGCCGTTCGTGCTATGTCCTATCGGTCAACGAAATCGTTTCACCGAGCATTAATTATTGGAACAATTGTTGTTGGTTTTATTATGTTGAATATGCACTTAATTGGTGTCTTTGCACGTGCTGTATTACCTGGCATCGAGGTTGGAGATAAGGTGATGCCATTAATCGCTTTAGATGTATTGCCACCTTGGGTAGCAGGGTTTGTATTAGCCGCACCACTCGCTGCCATTATGTCTACGGTAGATTCACTGTTATTATTAGTTAGCTCAACCATCGTAAAGGACATTTATATCAACTACATAAATCCCAATGTAACTAGAAAAAAAGTTCAAATACTAAGTATGTCGATCACAGCAATTTTAGGTATTATCGTTTTTTTACTTGCTATAAATCCACCTGATTTAATTATATGGTTAAATCTATTTGCAATAGGTGGACTGGAGGCTGCTTTTATTTGGCCAATCGTTATGGGACTTTATTGGGATAAAGGAAATCGTTTTGGGGCACTTGCTTCGATGATAGTGGGGATTAGCTCTTATATTTTATTTCAGGCCTACTACCCTGATCCATTTGGAATGCATACAGTGGTAAGTTCTATTGTTTTATCATTTGTGTCTTATATTGGGTTTAGTTTAGTGATGAAAAACCGTATTCAATGATAAACAGACAAAGAACCTTGTATTTTTCAACAGGGTTCTTTGTCATTTACCTATAGATTTATTCGTTATGCTCTATTGAATAATTTCTATTTTTAATAATTCTCCCCATAGCATATCAACAATCGGATACAATCTATCCTCTAATTGATAGGTATAGCGAAGGCTCGGTTGTTCTGTTATCTCTTTTTTTACTAGTTTTAGATCACAAAGCTCGTTTAATCTCATCGATAAGATTCGTGGTGAAGGGTTACCTAAAAGTCTTTGTAAAGCTTGAAAGCGGGTGTAATCGTGGTATAAGGAAATCATTAGTGGCCATGTCCAGGATTTGCGGTGTAATGGACCAGCTTCTATAGCCTCCTCTGCTTTTTGAAGGCATTGTGTAATCACAAATAATAATTCCCCATATTCTGTCAATTCATATTCAGGTAACAAAGGATGTCGCCTTTCATATGGAGATAACCGCTTCACAATTTGTTTCGAAACAAGTCTAGAAAAATTATCACTTAATCGAGATGGCGATATTTGTAACTGTTTTTGCAAAGGAGTAAAACGCCCTCCTGATGACTTTAGATGAAGTAAAATGGGCATTATCCACCGTCCAGATAGTTGTTGTGTATGTTGAATCGCCTCTTCTAAATTCATTTAATCCACTATCGTCTGGGATAATTCAAAACTATGACCATCTGGATCCTGAACAGTAGCAAGCTTTACAAAACCAGGAATTACTTCTATGTCCCCTGTGAACTGGATACCCTTCTTTTTTAACTCAGAAAATGCTAAATCAATGTCTTCTACTTCAAAAACGGCGGAAGAAGTAACAGGAACAACTGTCTCTGACTCAGCAAAGCCAATACAACAATCCTTTGTATTAGTTGTTACTATCGCTATTCCTTGATCCTCATCCTTAAAGTCTAATGAAAATCCCAAACCTTCTGTAAAATATTTTACAGATCGCTCAAAACTTTTGACATTGTACCAAATCGTTAGACCAGGCTTATACATATTTCCCACTCCTCATAGTTAATACCTATATTATATTAACTATAAAAACGGAAGTCAATGAATAAAATTGATAAATGAAATACCATTCCACTATTATTCTTCTGAAAAGTTTGTTTTTCGACTATACAAAGTTCTGATCCTCTAGTATACTAGCATTATATCTAATTATTTATGAAACAGGAGGAATACGATGACAAAGCCTAATAAACCTATTGTGACACATATTTATACAGCAGATCCTTCTGCACATGTTTTTGAGGGAAAACTCTATATTTATCCTTCACATGATTTGGAGCATGATCGTCCATCTAATGATAATGGTGATCAATATGCAATGGAAGATTATCATGTTTTGTCAATGGATGATGTAAGCGCTGCATGTGAGGACCATGGAGAGGTACTTCATGTTAAAGATATACCATGGGCAAGCAAACAGCTATGGGCACCAGATGCTGCCTACAAAAATGGTAAATATTATCTTGTCTTTCCTGCTAGAGATCATGAGAACATTTTCAGAATTGGTGTTGCCACAAGCTCTAGCCCTGCTGGACCTTTTAAGGCAGAAGATAATTATATTCCTGGAAGTTTCAGCATTGATCCAGCTGTCTTTATTGATAACGATGAGAAAGCATATGTTTATTTTGGGGGATTATGGGGCGGTCAGCTAGAAAAATGGCAAACAGGAAGCTTTAATCCTGATGCGGAAGGGCCAGCACCTACTGAACCTGCTTTAGGGCCACAAGTTGCAGAATTAAGTGAGGATATGCTTACATTTAAAGAAGAACCGAAAGAAATTTCCATCGTCGATGAAGATGGTCATCCAATTCTTGCAGGCGATGAGGATCGAAGATTTTTCGAGGGACCATGGGTGCATCAATATAATGGCCTCTATTATCTTTCCTATTCAACAGGAACGACACATAAAATAGTTTATGCTGTTAGTGAAAATCCTCTAGGACCATTTGTCTTTAAAGGAACGATTCTGAAGCCTGTCATTGGTTGGACCACTCACCACTCTATTGTAGAGTTTAAAGGAAAGTGGTATCTGTTCTATCATGACAGCTCCTTATCTAAAGGATTGAATCATCAGCGCTCTGTTAAATTTACTGAATTGACTTATAATGAGGATGGAACGATCCAAACCATTGATCCCTATCCAGAAGACTAATTCCAATGATTACACCCTGTCCATTTACTGGAACAGGGTGTTTTTGTACCAACTACCGATGCATTAACTGCACTCTCGCGTAATCACTCATGTTAGCTGGTGACCATGCTGGTGTCCAAACTAAGTCTACCTCGACATTTTCCACTTCATTTACTTTTTCGATAGCTGTCTTTACCCCTGTAACAATGGTTGCATGGAGAGGACAGCCTGGTGTAGTAAGTGTCATTCTTATTGAGACATTTTTACTCTCTACACTGATATCGTACACGAGACCAAGATCCATGATATTAATATTCAATTCTGGATCGATGACCTCATAAAGGGCTGCTTCTACCTTATCTTTTATGCTCATCGCTTCTGTCCTTTCTACTATTTCCTCAAAATTTGAATAATTGTGATACCATATAAAACAATGGACACAAATAATAAACCTTGAAAAAACTGCATAAGCAGAATATTTTCAGTCAAGAAAGCTATTACTGTTCCAACTATTCCAATGAGAAAGCTACAATAGATGATGATGTCATTCTTTTCATTTATTAAATCTTTTAAGGCTGGAACTTGTTCTTTGCCTATTTTTTTATCATATTTTAATGTCCACCATAGAACGGGAACGATTTTCTTTAAATAACCTAATATACTAAAAATAATCCATGTCATTATATATAGATAAATAAGCACTCCCCATATAACGGCATTTGCTTTCATTAAACTAACTATAAATGCTAGGAAATGAATAACCGAGCCAAAATATATTGCCATTAAAGCAAATCGAAAGGATCTATCTAATTGTCTTCGTAATCTTTTTGCAAGCATTTCTCGAATATCTAATAAAAATAACGTAAAGCCGATCCATAGTAATAACCAACCGATTTGGCTTAAGGTTGAATCATTCATCCAAAAGGATAGAATTAAAAAGAACATACCAAGAAGATAGATAAAATAAGCTTTTTTTATCCACCTCATCGAAAACCCGTGAGCAAGGCTAAACATCGGAACAAGCTTATAGGAAAAACCAATAATTAATAGAGTAAACCACCCGGTAAGCCCAAACAATAAATGGGACGAAAAAATACTTTCATGACGTAGAATCTCCCCATTGCCAATATTCCAAGCAAGCAGGAATCCAGCTATTATCGTGAGAAAAAGGAAAGTAAGTGCCCCAACCACTAGCCCTGTTATCCTATTTTTTTGTTTCTGTGCTTTTATTGTCAGGTACATTTGAAATAAAAACATTAGAATTCCAATTATCGTTATTGCCCCGCCATAGAAAGCAATACTAGGCTTAAGACCAAGCTGAATACTTAATATTAGGATACCGGATATAGTGATAATGTATTGATAAAATCCGAAACGTTCATTCCAAATGGGCGTCAACAGTACCACTGGAATCATTTGATACATAGCGCCCATGACAACCATTACAGCAAAGCCTAATATTAATAAATGAAACGCCATCCATAAGCTCGGAATTCGAAAATAGCCATGGATCAACCATTCTGAATTCCAAAATAAAATAAATTGCGAAGCTACCAGTCCTAGTAAACTTGTTAGAATAAAGGCTAGTGCTAGTTTTATATTTACATGAGAAAAGGAATTATTCATCGTTCATCACCTTTATTTATAAATCGTGATAATGTAGCTACCATCCGATTGTGCTTCACATTCATAATGGATTCCTTGTTCATCCAATTCTTGAAACAAAAACATTGGTCTGCGATCATTGATGATCATAAGCTTTTCACCAGATGTTAATTCCTCTAATTTTTCCAATGTTCGAATCATCGGCTGAGGTGGTTGAAGACCTCTGTTATCTAATTGAATCATTCTCCTTCACCTCCCCTATGACGAAATGTGACAACCCAATGCTTATGACCGATTTTTTCTGCCTCATAGGTAAAACCTCTTCTCTCCATTATCTTAAAGAGAGGAAATGGTTTAAATGGGGCATGTAAAATAAAAGCCTGGTCGTGATCTAACGACTTGACGGCATTCATAATCTTTTGAAAGGGTTCTTTATTTAATCGAAGATCTTCTCTAACATCCAGTTCAATATAGCTATTTTGATTTTCCCTCATCATTATTCCTCCAGAAGTTCTTTCATTAATGATAATCATTCTCGATGAAATTCGATGTGATTTTTGTCACTTAAAGATGACATCAATATCATCATACTTCTAAAGAAAAAAGAGACTTTCCTAAAGGGAACAGTCTCTTGATAACACATTTCCAGTAAACTTTTTAAATAAATCGAGATATTCTACCAACACGGTTTTTTATCATTTACTTGCTAAAATACTTAGTATTTATTTTAGATAAACTTGTAAAGAAACCTTTCCATTGGCGTAAGACCAAACAGTGTTTTCTACTTTTAAGTTAGCATGAAATGCTTCAATCCAAACTTGTTTTGAGTTTAATAATGCTAATAGTTGGGCAGAATGAAGTGTCAACTCTTCAGTTTGTTCATTTTTTTGATACACAAATACAACAGTTATAGAATCTCCTTGACTAGATACAATACTCATTTACTTCACTCCTTAATATTTATACTATTGCATACGAGTAGCCTAAGCATCAGGTTTCACAACAAATATGTCCATAAGAGCACAAATCCTTGATTGTTAATAAACTCCTGTTATAAGAAAAATAATTGGAAGTATACTAAATGCGATGTTTACAATAAAATGACAAATGATTAGAGGAAATAATCTTTTTTGTTTAAGGTAAATAAACCCACTGCCTAATCCCCATACAAAGAATGCCACTGCATAGACAATAGCACCCTGTATACTTGCTGCTAGCATAACGTGCTGTAATGCAAAACCAATGGAAGGAATTATAATACTAATCCATACTCTTTTATATTTTATTATAAACTTTCGTTGTGCATATCCACGGTACATTAGCTCTTCAATCGGTGCATTTAGAAAAGGGAAAATTAATGATATACATGCGGCAAACCATATAAGCCATCTTGGTCGTGTGAAAGAATAATTCTCCACATTTCCAGCAAAAACCGTTTGAAAATGGTGGATAAACTCAGTGCCATACATAATAAACATGGTTCCAATAACAGCTATCACAAATGGAATATACAAAATAAAAAGCCAAAATAAACCGTACAAAATATCTTTCCCTATACGATTTGGATGAAAATCTAATAAATTTTTTATAGAACGTCCTTCTTTTTTAAGTATTCGATATAAAAGCACGTAGCAAATCAAATTGACAACAGTAAAGTAAATGACCGATAAATCAGGTAAAAAGAAAAAATTAGGTTCAAAGCCCAATATTTTTAATAGTATGAAAACAAAAAATAACGTAACAATCAACAACGGAATTCGAATAAATGAGATAATCCATGCATTTTTCATGAAATAGACACCTGCTCCCCTGCTTTATTTATACATCAGCCTCTACTCCTACAATTGGAAGAATTACTCCTAACAAAGTTAACGGAAGAAGACTAGAAAAATAATAAAACCCACGACCATAATAATAAGAAGAATACCAGTCCCTTTCCAGCCCAAGCTTCCGACCAAATCAACCAAACTTCCATTCTGCGCTCTACTAAAACCATCACTCACATTAGTTGTTGGATTATTCTTTAATTCCGATTGCCTTAGCCTTTCTCTTTTTTGTTCAGCTGTTTCTCTATTGCTCATCAAGTCCTCCCCTTTACTTAATTCTGATTTATATCATTTTCATTATATAATTATAAAGATCATTATTATTGGGATACGAAGTTAAGTTAATTGAGCTTTTATTTTCTCAATAATGAATCGATAAAAAGAATCTTGATGTGGAACGAACTGATCTCTTCCTACATATTTTTCCATCCATTCCTTTTCTCCTTTAGTAAAAACAAATCCTGTAATTTTAATTTTCTCTTTTTTTCCTAACCAGAATTGTTCAAAATCTTTTATTCTAGCTTTCACCATACCGGACACCTCTTCAGCTTGCAGAATAAAATCATTCAGATGATGTTCGCTATTATATAAAAAAATATTAGCAAATTCGTTATCGATTAGGTTTCCATGCTTGACACTATAGGAAAATACGCCTAATGGAACCAATTTTTCATAAGCTATATCCATACCTAGCTCTTCCTTTATCTCCCTTACTCCATCCTGAACGGTTTCATCTGCCAATAAATGACCAGCTGCTGTAATATCTAAAAGGTTAGGATAGTCCTTCTTTTCTTTACTCCTTCGTTGCAAATGAATATAGTAGGTATCTTCTTCCTTACTGACAAACCAACAGTGGAATACCTCATGCCAATAGCCGAATTTATGTACATTGTCTCGAGTAGCGATACCTATCTCATTTTTATTCATATCAAAGATTTTAAGCTGTTCTTCTTCCAAGCTATTTCCTCCTTGAGCTTACGGAATTTCATATAAAGGTTAACATAATATTCCAACAAAAGACATAGGAAAAGCCAATCAAATTTTGAACTGCCCCCTGTCAAGTAGACAGCGGAAATAATAAAAACTGACCTAAGCGGCTTTAGCTCTATATTCCTAGGGCTAAGGCCGTTTAGTCGTTCTTGATATCTTTCATTGTTATAAAAGTGAATATATTCATCAATTGCTTTGAGAGATCCTCAAATGTCTCATACTTATGTATATAATACTTCTCGCATTTAAGAGTTCCCCAAAATGATTCCATCGGACCATTATCAATACACTTTCCAACTCGAGACATACTATGTGTCATCTCTGCATTATCTATCCTTCTTTTAAACCCTTGTGAGGTATACTGAAATCCACGGTCACTATGAATTAGCGGATGTTCCCCATCTAATAGATTAATAGCTTGATCAACGGTTTTAAATACAAGTTTATTATTATTAGAATGACCTAAAACATAGCTGACAATCGAACCATCATACAAATCTAGTATGGCACTTGAATACGCTTTCTTTGAGGAACCATATTTGAATTCGGTGACATCGGTTACCCATTTTTCATTCGGCTTTTCAGC
>JACYYJ010090087.1_pt11 | contig 12748 bp, 10 predicted proteins | sample 8236861 | NCBI WGS metagenome assembly JACYYJ01 (sample SAMN14103086, study PRJNA606662) | landfill metagenome | isolation source: landfill solid waste | place: India:New Delhi, Okhla landfill site | collected 2017-11-05
CCGCACGACGCGGGCGTGCTGGCGGCGTTGCTGCTCAACCGGCTGACCCTGCGCGCGGGGGAGGCGCTCTACCTCGCGGCGGGGAATTTGCACCTCTACCTGCACGGCACGGCGGTGGAGATCCTCGCCAACTCCGACAACATCCTGCGGGGCGGGCTCACCCCCAAGCACGTGGACGTGCCCGAGCTGCTGCGGGTGCTCGACTTCTCCAGTGGCGACATGCCGGTGATGGGCGGTGAACGCGGGCTCGACGAACACGTGGCCGTGTACCGCACCGATGCGCCGGAGTTCGAGTTGTCGCGCCTGGAGTGGCCCGACGGCGACACCGGTGAGGTGACGCTCGGCGGGGCCGTCCCGCAGATCCTGCTCTGCACGGAGGGGGAGCTGCTGCTGGTCTCCGAGGACGGGACGAAGGTCGAACTGCGGCGTGGCGAGTCGGTGTGGCTGCCCGCGTGCGACCCCGAGGTGCGCATCCGACCGACGGTCGGCGGCCCGGCTCGGGTGTTCCGCGCGACGGCCGGGACCTGCGTCTGAGGGTTCGCGGGGCGTCCCCGATGTCCACGACGCGCCCGGCGGCGCCCGTTTTGCCCCTTGATTCCGGAGTGTGACCAGGGGACGACCAGGTGCCACGGCGCCTTCCGATGCCGGGCTTTATGCTGCACCCCGATCGCGGGCCGGGTGGCGCCCGCACACGTGAAGGGGGACACACCGTGGCAGCAGAAGGTGGGACCAAAGCGATCCTCGCGGCACTGTTCGCGAACGCGGGGATCGCCGTCTCGAAGTTCGTCGGTTTTCTGATCACCGGGTCGTCGTCGATGCTGGCCGAGTCCGTGCACTCGGTGGCCGACACGTCCAACCAGGGGTTGCTGCTCCTCGGACAGAAGACGTCGAAACGCAAGGCGACGAAGGCCCACCCGTTCGGCTACGGGCGGGAGCGCTACTTCTACTCGTTCATCGTCGCCCTCATGCTGTTCACGCTGGGGTCCGCCTTCGCGCTGTACGAGGGGATTCACAAGATCCAGCACCCGGAGGAGCTGTCGTCTCCGATGGTGGCCGTGGTGATCCTCGTGCTCGCCATCCTGCTGGAGTGCTACAGCTTCCGCACCGCCATCGTGGAGTCCCGGCGGTTGAAGGGTGACAAGAGCTGGTGGGCGTTCATCCGGCAGTCGAAGACCCCCGAGCTGCCCGTCGTGTTGCTCGAGGACGCCGGGGCGCTGTTCGGGCTCGTGTTCGCGCTGCTCGGCGTCGGGCTGGCCGTGGTCACCGGTGATCCGGTGTGGGACGGCCTCGGCACCGTGATGATCGGTGTGCTCCTCGGGGTCATCGCCGTCACGCTCATCGTCGAGATGAAGAGCCTGCTGATCGGCGAGGGCGCGAGCGACAGCGAACTCGCGGCGATCACGGACGAACTGGCGTCGGGGGACGTCGAGCGGGTCATCCACATCCGCACGCAGTACCTCGGCCCGGACGAACTCCTGGTGGCCGCCAAGCTCGCGCTGCGCGACGGGTTGGAGCTGGCCGACGTCGCCAGGGCGATCGACGAGGCCGAGAAACGGGTTCGCGAGAAGGTGCCTGCCGCCCGGCTGATCTACCTGGAGCCCGATCTCTACCGTCCCGTGAGGGTTTGACGGGATTCGCCGCCGCCAGGTTGCGAACTGACGGCGATTGGGTCGCCGTTCGTCACCGATCGGAATCAAAAGGATCACCGTCGCGGATCCGACATGGACGTTCCACCGGGACCCGCTAAAGTTCGGTCGCTTACCTGGCTCCTCAGGCCGCTCGTGTCCGCTGATCCTCGCCGGAGTGCCCCATGCCCCCACGTTCCCGACCACGCGTCCTCGCCGCGGCTTTGTTGGGTGTCGGGATGACGGTCGCCCTCGCGCCGGCGGCAGCGGCGGCCGAGACCCAGGAGGATTCGCGAGCGGAGGTCCGGGACGGCGACGTCACGGAGTGCGAGCAGTTCGGCGGCGGGATCCTGGTGAGTGTCGGGGACGGCGAGCCGGTCCAGAACGTCGCGTTGAGCTACGACGGCGGAGTGCCCGTCCAGGACGCCTTCCTCTCGATCACGGACGTCCCCGACGACATCGCGGTCACCGCGATCGTCGTCAAGGGCGGTGCGAGCCACCACGTGTACGTCCCGGGGAGATCGGGCCTCGCCCGGAGCCACCCCTGGACCGACCTGCGCGCTCCGGTGACCTCCGACGGCGTCGTCCCGGCGATCAGCCACTGGTTCGCCTGCGGAGAGGAGGCGCCGTCGGCGACGGCGACCACCGAGAAGCGATCCGTACCCACCGAACCGCCACGGGAGGACGTGATCGGGGAGTCGTCGTCGAGCGCGACGCCCGACCTCCCGACGCACACCGCGGAGAGCGCCACCACGACGTCCAACACGGCAGCCGCGCCTGCCACGCCCACGACGGAGGAGCAGCCCCCGCCGCTGGCCGGGGACGACGATCTCGCCTCCACGGGCTTCAGCAGTGGGTGGCTGGCCGTGCTCGGTGTCGCGTTGCTCGCGGGCGGCGGGGTGCTGCTCGCCGCGACCCGGGCCCGCCGCGGCAAGGCGTCCTGATCCCGCTGCGCCGTTGCGGAGAGTCGGTCAGCCGGATCTGCCGACGACCCCGCTGCCGTCGAGCCTCCCGCCGAGGGCGTCGCCGGGAATCGGGCCCACGGGCCGCGTCGGCTCCGGAATGGCGGGCGCCGGGCCGGCGAGCCCGGCCGCGTACGCCACCGCCCGATCCCACTCGGGCTCGGCGATGTAGTCGGTGTGCCTGCGCACACCGGGGGCCCAGCGGCGTCCCTTGACCGGGCCGATCGCGGGGTCGGGCAGCCAGTGGTCGCCACCCAGCACGAGCGCGCCGTGCGGGCCTCGCTCGGCCGGTTCGAGTGGTCCGACGCCGCCGTCCGGCAGGTAACCGACGCCGAGTAGTTCGCCGCCTGTGACCTGGTGGCGCCACGTGGTGGCGCCCCCGCCGAAGGTGTCGGTGCCCCGGCAGAGCCCGCGCCAGTGCCCGTCGAGCTTGCTGTAGAGGCGGACGAGTGAGTCGTGTCCGAACACGCCGGGGAACGCGCGCTGGTACCCCCACTGCAGCGGAGTGCCCGCGGTGAGGAGGCCGAGCCGTTCGAGTTCGGCGGCCGACAGGTCCGCCGAGAGCCGTCCTGCCGTGATGACGGTGAGCAGGCCACCGACGTGGTAGCCGGAGAGGACGACGCGACTGTCCGGGGCGCGCAGGTGTTCCTTGGCGCGTTCGGCGAGCTCGGGAACCACCTTCAGGGCGTACGACGGCGGTACCACCGGGTGCGCGACGCGCGGCCAGAAGCACACCAGGTCGGCGAACGCGGCGAGGTGGCGCACGTGCATCGTGCCGGTGGCCGTGGTGAGGACCGCCCGCAGCAGGGCGACGGCCAAGCCGCCGAGCGCCACTACGCCGACCGTGGACAGGGGCGTCAGGAAGGCCGGGAGGTCGACCGCACCGAGCCGGACGACGACGAGTGCCGCGGCGCCCACGATCATCGCCAGGACGACCGCCAGCACGATGCGATGCAGGTGCTTGCGTTCCCAGGCCGCGCGGGCCCAGGCGTCGGCGGCCTCGTCGACGTCCTCGTCGCGGGTGTCCATGAGATGGAGCACCTCGGGTACCCCACGCCGTGCCCGGCGCAGTGGCACCGCCACGGCGAGCACGGGGATGACGATGAGCGCGGCGAACCCGAGCCCGGCTCCCCACAGCAGCGTGATCAGCGTGTAGCCCCGCGGGAGGGCGAGTGACGGGTCGATCACGTGCCGGGCCGCGATCGCCATTCCGGCACCGAAACCGCCGCCCAGCAGCGCGGCCAGCGCGAGCGCGGGTGCTGCCGCCCAGCCGCCCGCCCAGGGGCGGAGCCGCTTGGGCAGTGCCGCCCACGAGCGGCGCGCCAGCACGGCGGCGGGGACGAGCAGCAGCGCGAACAGTACGCAGACCGCGAACAGCGCCGCCGCCAGCAGCTCGACGGTGGAGTTGGCCCCGACCGACACCCGTGCGGACAGCGGTGTCGCTGTCACGGCGGCCACGCCGAGCAGGACGAGCGCGAACGTGATCAGCACGGCGCGGGAGACGGGTCCCGCCAGCCGGTGGGCGTGCAGTGCCGTCGCACCGGCACCGAAGCCGAGGAGTGCCAGCGCCAGGACCCACACGACGGTGTCCACGGCGCCGGACGGCGCGGTCGACGGGCCACCGAGCAACACGAGGACGATGACGACGAGCGCCGCCACGGTGTGCAGGCAGCGCAGTGTGGTCGTCTCCTGCTCGTCGTCGAGTACGGTGCCCCCGGGCAGGTCCGGTCGTCTCTCCCGCAGGCGGGGCGCACGCACCGTCCACGACGTCGAGGCGACCAGGAACAGCACACCGACCAGCAGGAGAAGCGGGAGCAGTCCGACGCCGGTGCGCACGGCGGCGACCTCGCGAAGCCAGGACGGCGCGTCCTCCAGACAGCTCGACCCCGGGCGCAGACACTGGGTCGCCAGCAGGTCGAGGCTCACCACCGCGAGCTGGGCGATTAGTAGCATGGTGAGCAGGAGACCGGCGACCCGCAGCAGCCCGCGGCACACCGACGACAGGGCCCTCGACGTGCGTGTCCCGGAATCGGGTGGCAGCATCCACTGCGCCACGTTGACCAGGGCGAACGGGAACAGCAGCGCCCACGCCGCCTTGGCGGCGCCACCCGAGGTCATCCGATCCCACAGATACCCTTCGAGGGTCCGGGACACCGAACGGCCGAGAGCCTGCAGAACCGGACCGGGCGCGGGTCGCCGCAGCCTGTCGCACGGCCGGATGACCCGGCCGACTCCGTCCCCGGCGACGTCGACCGTGCCCATCGAGTCCAGCAGGCTGTCCCCACTGGTGCCGATGAGTCCCGGAACACGCAACTCGACGACGTGGGTGTCGGGACCGGGAAGTGGCACGCGCGGAACACCTCGCTCCTGGGTTTCGGGGACACGGAACCCGCCGGACGGGCTGGTCGCGATCGAAGTCGATCGTGCACCCACGGTAACGAAGATCGGGAGTTTCCGCTGGTTACCGCGTGCAGTGAGTAAGCACCCGGCCGAGCGAAACCCCGGTACGCCACAATGGGCGTATGCGGCCGATGGGGCGATTGGTGGCCATCGAGGGACTCGACGGCGCGGGCAAGCGGACGGTCACGAACGCGTTGACCGAGGAGCTACGCGCACTGGGGGCGAGCGTCACCACGGCCGCGTTCCCGCGCTACGGCGAGGACGTGCACGCGGATCTCGTCAGGGAGGCGCTGCACGGCGAGCACGGTGATCTGGCCGACTCCGTGTACGGCATGGCGCTGTTGTACGCGCTCGACCGCCGGGACGCCGCGCCCGGCATCCGCGCGGCGCTGGCCGAGCACGACGTGGTGCTGCTCGACCGGTACGTCGCCTCGAACGCGGCCTACCAGGCGGCCCGGCTCCACCAGGGTGTGGACGGCGACGTCGTGCGCTGGGTGCGGGAGCTGGAGATCGACCGGTTCGGCCTGCCCGTGCCCGACCGGCAACTCCTGCTGCGGGTGCCCGCGGACGTGGCGGCGAGCCGGGCGGCGAACCGGGCGCGAGAGGACGCGTCGCGGGCCATGGACGCCTTCGAGTCGGACGACGCCCTGCAGACCCGGTGCGCGCGCGTGTACGACGAGCTGGCCGCGGCGCACTGGCTGTCGGAGTGGCACGTCCTGGACGGCAGCGGCGACCTCAGGGCTAAAGCCGCGCCGAACGAGGCGATGGCCGTGCTCGCGAAGGCGCTCTACCTCGGGAAGTGACCGAGCTGCGACGAGAGCTCCGCGGCCGCGTCGGTCAGTTGTGTGACGAGCCGCGGCACCCGCTCCCGCGGAAACCGGTACGCCGGTCCTGACGCGCTCATCGCGGCGATCGCCCTGCCGTCGGCGCCGAAGACGGGCACCGCGATCGCGTGCATGCCGACCTCCAGCTCCTCGAACGAGGCGGCGTACCCGTCGCGGCGGATCCGGTCGAGCTCGGCGCGCAGCGATCCGGCTTCCACGGTCGTGTGCGCCGTGTACCGCTCCAGCGGTCGGCCGAGCAGCGACTCGCGCACGGATTCCGGGAGGTACGCCAGCAACACCTTGCCGCTGGACGTGGCGTGCAGGGGAGTGCGACGTCCGGTCCAGTTGCGGGCCGTGACGCTGGCCGCACCGAACGCCTGACTGACGTTGATCGCCACCCCGTCGTCGGAGACGGCGATGTTGACGGTCTCCCCGAGCGTGTCGGCGAGGGCACTGCAGGCGTCGTGGCCGAGCCGGGCGAGGTCGAGCCGGCCCATCGCGCTGCCCGCGAGCCGGACGATGCCGAAGCCGATGGCGTACTTCCCACGCGGGCCGAGCTGCTCGACGAGGTTGCGCGCCTCCAGCGCACCCACGAGCCGCGACGCCGTCGACTTGTGGACGCCCAGCTCGGTGGCGATCTCGGTGATGCCCGCCTCGCCCTCCCGGGCCAGCAGTTCGAGCACGCTGATCGCGCGGTCGACCGACTGGACGGGCCCGGCGCCCTTCTCCGCCTCGGAGTTCCGCATAGCGCAACGGTAACGCGCACCGCAAGACTCCGAAGGGCGCAAGATGTTCGCCCCGTCCGGCGTAGCGGACCCGGTTCACAGGGCGGGTCGACGGTTCCGGGAGGGTGTTCTGGGTCGCTTCCTCGCCCGACTTCCCCGGGTCGTGCACATTGCACCCGACGGAAGTGCGAATATGTGGCCCATGAAGGCGCGTGTGCTGGTCGTCGACGACGACCCCGCTCTGGCTGAAATGCTCACCATCGTGCTGCGCGGTGAGGGCTTCGACACTGCCGTGGTGTCCGACGGGTCCCGCGCACTGCCCGCGTTGCGTGAACTGAAACCCGATCTCGTGCTGCTCGACCTCATGCTGCCCGGCATGAACGGCATCGACGTCTGCAAGGCGATCAGGGCGGAATCGGGCGTGCCGATCGTCATGCTCACGGCCAAGAGCGACACGGTGGACATCGTGCTGGGGCTGGAGTCCGGCGCCGACGACTACGTGGTCAAGCCGTTCAAGCCGAAGGAACTGGTGGCGCGGGTCCGGGCGCGGTTGCGGCGGACCGAGTCCGAGCCCGCCGAGACGCTCACGATCGGCGACCTCACCATCGACGTGCCCGGGCACGACGTGACGCGGGACGGTCGGTCGATCGCGCTGACCCCACTGGAGTTCGACCTCCTCGTGGCCCTGGCCCGCAAGCCGCGCCAGGTGTTCACGCGCGAGGTGCTGCTCGAACAGGTCTGGGGCTACCGCCACGCCGCCGACACGCGGCTGGTCAACGTCCACGTGCAGCGCCTGCGTTCGAAGGTCGAGAAGGACCCGGAGCACCCCGAGGTCGTGCTCACCGTCCGTGGCGTCGGTTACAAGGCGGGTCCGCCGTAATGGCCCTCGTAAGGTGAACGTATGAACAGGCGACTGGCTTCTATAGGCCGGTCGGTGCTGTCGGTGGCCACACGCGCCGCCGCGTTCGGCAGACGGCGGATGGTCGCCTTCGGGGATCTGTGGCAACGGTCGTTGCAGTTCCGGGTGACGACGTCCACGCTCGCGCTCTCGTCGGCCGTCGTGTTCGTGCTGGGCGTCGTGCTGCAGAACCAGATCGTCGAGCGCCTCGTCCAGACCAAGGAACGCGCGGCGATCACCCAGCTGCAGGTGGCCGTGCGCACCGCCGAGAGCGAACTGGTCGGCGACGCCGGGCAGGACGATGCGCTGCGCAACCGGCTGTCCAACGCGCTCAAGGCCCTGACCAGCAGCTCGGTGGCGACGCCGAACATCGACAGCTCGGCGGCGGCGGGTGCGTTCGAACCCGTGCTCGTCGCGGGCGACCCGGGTGACACCGACGGCAAACTGATCCACGCCGGTCCCGTGGAGGACGTTCCCGCCGGTCTGAGGAACTACGCCGAGAACAACCAGGTCGCGCTCCAATACCACACCCAGGGTTCGACCTACCTCGTCGCGGGTGCGCCGGTGACCACGGCGACCCGGCCGATCCAGCTCTACCTGCTGTTCCCGATGACCACGGAACAGAACACCGTGGCCACCGTGCAGAACACGCTGCTGGTGGGCAGCGCGTTCCTGCTCGTGCTGCTCGCGGTGATCACCAACATGGTGACGCGGCAGGTCGTGCTGCCCGTCCGGCGGGCGGCGGCGGCCGCGGAGGGCTTCGCGGACGGCGACCTCGACCGCCGACTCGACGTGACCGGCGAGGACGACCTCGCCAAGCTCGCCGTGTCGTACAACGAGATGGCCGCGAGCATCCAGGAGCAGATCCGCAGGCTGGAGGAGTTCGGGGCGCTCCAGCGGCGGTTCACCTCGGACGTCTCCCACGAACTGCGCACGCCGCTGACCACGGTGCGCATGGCCGCCGACGTGCTGTACGCCTCGCGCGAGCAGTTCCCGTCGGGGCTCGCGCGGTCGTCGGAGCTCCTGGTCGACGAGCTCGACCGGTTCGAGAGCCTGCTGCGCGACCTGCTGGAGATCAGTCGCCTCGACGCGGGCGTCGAGGAGCTGGCCGCGGAGTCGGCCGACCTCCGTCCCGTCGTGCACCGCGCCGTCGAGCAGGTCAGGGTCATCGCGGGCACCACCGGCAGCCCCATCGTGCTCGAACTGCCCGACGAGGAGGTCACGGCGGAGTTCGACAACCGGCGCGTCGAACGCATCCTGCGGAATCTGCTCGCCAACGCCGTGGACCACGGAGAGGGGCGTCCGGTGCGGCTGCGGCTCGCCGCCGACGAGCACGCCGTGGCGATCAGCGTCCGCGACTACGGCGTCGGCCTGCGCCCCGGGGAAGCGGAGCTCGTGTTCAACCGCTTCTGGCGCGCCGACCCGTCGCGCAACAGGCGCACGGGCGGTACGGGCCTCGGGCTGGCCATCAGCCACGAGGACGCCCGCCTGCACGGAGGGTGGCTGGAGGCCTGGGGCGAGCCGGGGCAGGGCTCCTGCTTCCGCCTCACCCTGCCGCGCGCCGTGGGCGACACCCTGGAACACAGTCCCATCCCGCTGCCCCCGGACCCGCCGCCCGCCGAGTCGGCGCGCCAGAGCAGCCAGAGCGACGGGGACGGCGAGGTCGACCGGACTCGCGCCGGCGAGGACCCGGTCGCCGGAGAGGAGGAGGTTCGGTGAGACGACGGACGACCGCCGCGGTGCTGGCCGTGTTCCTCTGCCTCGTCACCGTGGCCGGCTGCGCGGCGATCCCCACGGAGTCGCAGCCGAAGGCCATCCCGCAGCAGAACGCGGGGCAGCCCACGCAGGAGATCCCGGAACCGGAGCTCGGCCTCGATCCGCTGTCGGTGGTGCGGGAGTACGTCCGCAACAGCGTGCAGCCCGCCAACGACCACGCGGCCTCCCGCGCGTATCTCAGCGGTCCGCTGCGCGAGACGTGGACGCCGGACACGAGCCTGCGCGTGGTGAAGGACGACTTCGGCACCGTGTACGCGCCGGAGGACGCGCAACCGGCGGACCCCAACGAACGGGTGGTGGCGCTCAGGGGGGTCGAGGTCGGCAGGCTGGCCGCCGACAACTCCTTCATCGCGGGCGTGGACGAGTACCGCACGCCGGTGCGGGTGCGCAAGCAGGCGGACGGCGAGTGGCGCATCGTCGACCCGCCCGACGGCATCGTGATCACGGAGACCGACTTCGACACCGCCTACCAGCAGGTGCCGGTGTACTTCTTCGCGCCCGACTCGACGGCGCTCGTCTCCGACCTGCGTTACGTCGTCGCCCGCCCGCAGTCGGGGCTGCCCGCGCGGGTGGTCGACCTGTTGCTGTCCGGGCCGTCCGACGGGCTGGCCGAGGCCGTGCGCAACCCGATCGGCGACGCGGCGACCCTCGACAGCAACGTCACCCTCAGCAACGACGGGGCCCTCGTCGTGCCGTTGACGGGACTCGGTGACGAGGCGGTGCACGAGCGCGAACTGATGGCCGCGCAGGTTGTCCGCTCGCTGCAGCACGTCACCACCAGCCGGGTGAAGCTGCTGTCCGACGGCACCCCGCTCGTTCCCGGACACACCGAGTGGCGCCCGAGCGACCTCCCCGCGTACGACACCCTGTCGTCGCCGAACGCCGAGCTTCCCGGGCTGATGACCGTGAACGGGCGCATCCGGTCGCTCGGTTCGGGCGCACCCATCGACGGCCCCGCCGGAACGGGCGCACTGAAGGTGGTCAGCGCCGCTCAGGCGATCAACGGGCACCAGCTCGCGGTCGTCGTGTCGGACGGAGACGGGGTGCGGCTCCAGGTCGGCGACTACGGCGCCATCGGACAGGAGGTCGACCTGTCGGGGGCGCAGATGACCCGGCCGACCTGGCGGCCTCCGGGCGGCACCGACGAGAAGTCCACCGAGGTGTGGACGGTGGTGGACGGCAAGCAGGTGACCCGCGTGCAACAGGACGCGAACGGCCAGTGGGTCACGCAGGCGGTCAACGCGGCCGAGCTCGCCGAAGCCGGCCGGATCACGGCGTTGCGCCTGTCCCGCGACGGTGCGCGAGCGGCCTTGGTGATCGAGGGGCGGCTCGTGGTCGCGGCCGTGGTCCGCAACGCGTCCGGTGCGACACTGCGGGCGCCCAGGGTGCTCCAGGAGGACCGGTTGACCTCGGTCGTCGACGTCGACTGGATCGACCACGACACGCTCGTGGTGGCCACGTCGTCGGATCGGGTGCCGGTCGCGAAGGTGTCGGTGGACGGGTTCCAGCTCGACCAGTACAACACCTCGAACCTGACGCCACCGATGCGTTCGATCACGGCGGCGCCGGGGCGGCCCATCGTGGTGGCCGACAAGACGGGTCTGTGGACGGCGGGGGAGATCGGGGCCGTCTGGGTCCCGCACAACCGCGGTACCCCCGGCGCCCGGCCGTTCTACCCGGGCTGACCCGTTCGCACACCCAACGGAGGATGTCGACGCCGTCCGTCGGGGAAGTGTCGTGCTCGCCCGTCAGGGTGCGGGCATGACGACCTCCACGAACGCGACCACGCACACGAACCGCCTCCTGCGTTCCGCGGGCACGCTCGCTCGCGCGACCCGTGACGCGGTGATCGACCTGATCCTGCCCGCGGTGTGCGCCGCGTGCGGGCGAGCGGGCGCGCCCGCGTGCGACGACTGTCTGGCCGAGCTGGCGTCCGGGCCGACTCCGGTGGCGCCCGGGGTGTCGGCGCTGGGGCGCCACGACGGTGACGCGCGCGAGCTCGTGCTCGCCCTCAAGGAGCGGGGCCGACGGGACCTCGCGCGGACGTTGGGGCGGGCGCTGGCCGGCGCCGTACCGAGGGCACCCGGAGCGAGCCCGGCATCCGACGGCACGTGGTGGCTCGTGCCCGTCCCGTCCCGCCCGTCCGCCGCGAGAGCCCGAGGCGGTGCGCACGTCCTGGCGCTGGCACGATGCTGTGCCGCTGCCCTCGCCGAGCAGGGTGCGTCGGCGGCCGTGGCCCCGGCGCTGCGGTTGTCCCCACGGGCCCGCGACGCCGTGGGGCTCGACCGCGCCGCCCGGGTGGCCAACCTGCGGGGCCGCGTCCACGTCGACCCGAGGGGAGTGCCGGACCCGGGCACGCCCGTGGTTCTCCTGGACGACGTGGTCACGACCGGAGCCACGCTCGACGCGTGTGCCCGGGTCCTCACCGCCCACGGGCTCGACGTGACCGCGGCGCTGACGCTCACGGCGGCGTCGCGCACGTTCGGAGGCGCCCGAGTGAAACCTCGCAACTTGTCACCCACACGGGTAGTCGGGGAACTGAAGACGGGGGGCCGTCGTTGACCGGATATGACGCAGCCCACGGTCACTCAGAGCCAGGCCAGGGTATGTCGACTGCGTCACCGGTATGAACTTTCCACCGGTGCGCTGCTCCGAACGGGAATCGACGACACCGTCGCAACCCGGGTTTCACCTCGTACCGTCACCGTCCCCCGGTTCCGGGTATCCCCCGCCGCGGGGACTGTTGCGGTGACGCCGCGAGGGCTACCGTGCAGCGCTAACGGACGTCCCGGCCGTAGGGGAGGTGAACAGTCGATGTCCCCGGTGCCGGAGCCCTGACACGGCGCGGATGCCCGATATCTGCCGCATCCGGTGTCGCCGTCGCTTCGGTGCCAGTGGTCGCCCATTTCAACACTCGCACGTAGGTAAGCGAGGAGGTCGTGAATGGACATCGTCATCAGGGGTCGCAACGTGGAGGTTCCCGAGCACTATCGGGTGCACGTCGCCGACAAGATGGCCCGACTGGAGCGTTACGACAGGAAGGTCATCCGTTACGAGGTCGAACTCTTCCACGAGCCCAACCCGAGGCAGGCCAAGAACTGCCAGCGCGTCGAAATCACCGGTAGGGGTAAGGGCCCGATCGTCCGAGCCGAGGCTCGGGCGGGCGACTTCTACGCCGCACTCGATTCCGCGATCAGCAAGCTCGAGAGCCGGCTCCGTCGCATGCACGACCGGCGGCGAGTCCATTACGGACGGCGAGCACCCGAGTCGCTCGCCGAGGCCACCGCGGCCGGAGCGCTGTCCGCGACGCCGTCGAACCGTGGCCGCTCGGCGACCGCGGTGCTCGAGGCACCTGCCGACACCGAGGCCGACCAGGCGGTGTCGTCCGACGCTCTGGGAGTACCCGAGCCGCGCTGGGACGACGGCGTCGCTCCGAGCCAGCCCGGGCGAGTGGTCAGGGAGAAGCAGCACTCGGCCGAACCGATGACGATCGACGATGCCCTCTACCAGATGGAACTCGTCGGGCACGACTTCTACC
>JACYYJ010138998.1_pt2 | contig 12732 bp, 16 predicted proteins | sample 8236861 | NCBI WGS metagenome assembly JACYYJ01 (sample SAMN14103086, study PRJNA606662) | landfill metagenome | isolation source: landfill solid waste | place: India:New Delhi, Okhla landfill site | collected 2017-11-05
CGCGCAAATCTTCTGTTCACGAATATCGAGAACGTCAAGCTGCGACTGCTGGAAGCGACCGTGAACGTTAGGGTAACGCTTGAAAATGTCGGACTTTGCAGCTTTGATTTCCTGCAACTCTTTACCGGCTGCAACCATCAGGGATTTCCAGTCTTCGCGGGTTGCGTTGCCATACTTGAGGTCGATGTAGGTGTTTGCGAGGTTGGTCATTTCGTGTCTCCTTCGTTTCAATAATCCTATTAAACCCCATCTTGCCAGAAAAGAAAAGCCCTTTTACCACAAAAATTGAAATTATTTTCAGAGAATTTTCAACCGGGCAAAAATAACACTTTTCTTTTCAGTTCAGATGAGGCAACAATAAGGACGTCGCAAAAGTGGATTGGCATTGGGCCACCCAAGACGACAGGAGAAAATGCATGACCAAGGCAGTAGCCAAGGCCGAAAAGGCCAACAACCTCCCAGCAGCCAGCAATGACTTTTCGGCCTTTGACGGGGTTCCGTCAGGGTATGAGAACGTCACTGCGCGTGACCTGCTCATCCCTCGCCTCACCATCCTCCAGGGCCTTTCACCGCAGGTGACGCGCGGCCAGCCGGAATACGACGACGAGGCAAAGGTCGGTGACATTTATGATGTCGGGCTGCAGCAGCGATTTCCGGATGGTCTGATCTTCATCCCGGTATTTTACCAGAAGCAGTGGCTGGAATGGGCACCCCGCGCATCGGGCAAGGGGCTCCAGGGCATCCACGACACCGACGCCATCCTGAATGACTGCGAGAAGGATGACAAGGGCAAGGACGTCCTCCCGAATGGCAACTATGTGACCGAGACTGCCCAGCTTTATGGCCTGAATGTCTCTGCCGACTTCCGCAAGAGCTTCATCCCAATGGCCTCGACCCAGCTCAAGAAGGCTCGTCGTCTCTTGACCCTGGCCACCAGCGAGAAGCTGACCCGAGACGACGGGTCGCAGTTCACTCCGCCTCTTTTTTATCGCTCGTATGTCATGAGCACAGTGCCTGAGTCCAACAACGAGGGCAACTGGATGGGCTGGAAGATCGAGCGCGGGTCTCCCCTGACCGAGTTCGACAACTGGCAGCAGCTCTTGCACGACATCAAGGAGTTCCGTGAGTCCCTCGCCGAAGGGACTGTGAAGGGCGACATCGCCTCCATGGAACGGGAATCCGGCAACGTCGATCATGACGTGATGTAGCCGGATGGCACTGGCGCGGGTGGGGATTTGCAACCAATTTCCCCCTCCTCGCTCATCGGTTGCAAGATCGGTGCACCCGCGCCAGTGCACTTTCTGAAACTGACACGAGAGAAAAGACATGGACATTTCCGCATTTGACGATGGCGCTCCAGTTGCGTCTGATTCTGCCATCTCTGAGCTGCTGGCCAAGGCCAATGAACTTCTGGACACAGAGCGCCAGATTGCAGAGGTCGAGGCACTGCTCAAGACACTCACCAGCCACGCCCACGAGCTCAAGACCCAGATCATCCCTGACAAGATGGCTGAGGTGGGGCTGAGTGAGTTCGCCACCCCAGAAGGCCACAAGCTCAAGATCGAGGAATTCGTGGCCGGATCAATGCCCAAGGACCCTGCTCGCCGAGAACAGGCCATCAGGAGCCTTGAGGACTGGGGTGCTGGTGGGGTGATCAAGAATGAGATCAATCTGACATTCGAAAAGTCCCAGCACAATGAGGCCATGGCACTGGCCGACGATCTGCGGCTGCGCGGCTTCCACTGCGAGGTCAAGTCCGGCGTTCACCCACAGACCTATCTGGCTGTCATCCGCGAGAGGCTTGCCAATGGCGGCGACATTGACCTTGAGCAGATGGGGGTGTTCTCCGGTCGCAGGACCAAGGTGACTTACCCGAAGGGGAAGAAGTGATGGCCAAATTCACAGTCATCGGGGCTGGGATGGCCGGCCTGCTGGCGGCGGCAGTTCTGCGGGACGAGTGCCTGCGGGTCGTCGAGGCTCAGTCTGAACTGCCCAACAACCATTCTGCGCTGCTGCGATTCCGCAGCTCGATTGTCGGGGACACTCTCAATATCCCGTTCCGCCCAGTGAAGGTGATCAAGGCGGTTCAATCCTTGGGCAATCCTGTGGCAGACGCAGTGAGCTATTCGCTCAAGACCAACGGCACAGCCACCCTACGTTCCTTGGTGACGGCCCAAGGGGAAATGGAACAACGGTTCATCGCACCACCCGACCTGGTCCAGCGCATGCGGAAAAAGGTCACCGCTCCGGTGGACTTCGGCACCCCATGGGACGGAAAATCGGACGGAATCGTTCCGGTCATTTCCACATTGCCAATGCCCTTGTTGATGAGGCTGTTGGGCTACGAGCATGACCTCGAATTCAGGTCGGTTGTTGGCTACACAGCAGTGGCCAATCTGAAGGATTGTGATCTTTGTGCCACGATCTATATTCCGAGCAAGAGTGAAATCGCCTACAGGGCCTCGATCACAGGCGACCGGCTGATCGTGGAATATGCATTCCCGGAAAACTCTGAGCCCTGGACAAGGGGGCGAATGGAACGTCTCCAGACCCACCCCAAGGACCTGCGCGACCACCTGCATGAAATCCTGGAACTGTTCGGGATGAGTGCCAGATTCATCGTCGGGGTTCCAGAGGTCAAGAAGCAGCAATATGCAAAAATCCTGCCAATTGACGACGAGGCGCGCAAGCGGTTCATGCTCTGGGCGACAGAGCACCACAACATCTATTCCCTTGGCCGGTTCGCCACCTGGAGGCCGGGGTTGCTCATGGATGACCTGATCAATGATCTGAGGGTGATCCAGAGACTGGCCAATGGTGGCACAAGCTATGATGCTAGGAGGGTGTGATGGTTGTGAAACTCAAGGGCGACAACAAGATGCACCTGAATGTAGGAACCGTTATTGAGATATTCCAGCAGTGGCTGGACAGAGAGACCGACATCATTGCACAAGTCGAAAGTGTCGAGCACAACGGTGATTTCCACTTTGAAATAACACTGAAAGAGAAGGAAGACGAAGATGCCTGAAGTCAATTTGATCAGCTACACCGGCCACGGCCACCCGGACCCGCTCTACGCAGCCAAGCTCTTGGCATTCACCAAGAACACCCGCCTGAGCATGGAGCCGGGCGGCTTCGAGAAGTTCATGAAAAAGGACGAGAGTGAAATCCTCGATGAACTGCGCTACATGGTGACAACCATCGCCAGCTCATGGGAATTCCTCGACCTGACCTTCCTCATCACGAAGGTCTCCCGTGCCACTGCGCAGCAGATCACCCGGACCCGCACAGCTTCGTTCGCCATGCAAAGTCAAAGGGTGACGGACATGAGCGACGTCTCCTGGGACAAGATGGGCGATGGGCCAGACGAGCGAGAAATGCACGATGTCCGGATGGAAGCTGCGATCAATTCTTACAAGGGCGCAGTGGCCTCCGGCATGAGCCTTGAAGACGCCCGCGATCTGCTTCCCATTGGCGTGCATTGCAACATCGTGGCCAAGTACAATTTCCGTACTGTGGTGGAGACAGTGATCGCTCGTGAGTCGATCCGGGTCCAAGGGCCATACCGCGAAGTGGTGCGCCAGATGAAGGCTGAGACACTGCGTGTGTGGCCATGGGCAGAGATTTTCTTCCAGGCCAGGAATTCCCATGCCGTGGAGCTGCTGCAGGAAGTGGCAGAAGAGCTGGCCGGCAAGGGCGCAGTCTACAAGGGCGCTGCCGGCAAGGTTGCTAAGGCCATCGACCTGATCAAGAAGGGTTGAGTGATGAGCAAGAATTGGATCATCGTCGATCTTGACGGCACGCTTTGCGACTGCTCGCACCGCGTCCATTGGGCACAGGCCAAGCAGTGGGACGAATTCTATGCTGGCATCCACGAGGACAAGTGCAATGAGGATGTGGTCAATCTGGTCTCTCTGGCGGCCCACAATTATGAGGTGCTGGTGTGCACCGGCAGAAACGAGGCCCACAGAAAGGCCACCGAGGATTGGCTGATGCGCCATGGCCTGGCTTCCGTGGTCACTGACATGCTCATGCGCCCGGACGACGATCGCTCCCCGGACCATGAGTTGAAGATCAGGCTAGTGAGCGATTATTTCGGGAGCACAGAAAAGGCCCTGGAATCAGTGATGCTGGTCCTCGACGACAGAGACAAGGTGGTTGAGGCTTGGCGAGATGCCGGGTTCAAGTGCTGGCAAGTCCAGCAAGGTTCATATTGAAGGAGAAGGACATGAGCAATTTGCTTGAAGAAGGGATCGCTGCCAAGGCCAAGGAGGCGGCGAAGACCTTTGCTGAGGGTGCCAATGATGAATTGGAGCCCTTGATAAAGTCCATCGAAGAGGCGACTTCCTCCAGGGAAGACCACTATGTGGCGAATGAATTGCGGAACAAGGCAACTCTGTTCCAGGAGCGCGCAGCCGTTTATGGCGACAACTATATGCGCTTCGGCCACATCATGAAGCAGCTGCTGCACGTCCAGATGCTGGACCCGATGGACCCTCATGCCATGAACCGGCTGGGGATATTCGTTCAGATCGTATCGAAGCTCACCCGTTACGGTGAAAACTTCACCAATGGCGGACACAATGACTCGCTCGACGACATCGCGGTTTACGCCATGATGCTGAAGCAGCTTGACAACTTTGGGAAGGAGTGAGGGCCATGCGAGATTACGAAGAAATCCTCGACCTGGTCGCTGAAGCTGCACGGACCTCCAAGCACGCCGAACGGGCCTTTGAGCTCATGACGCAAAACCAGAAGGGCAGGGGCGACCGGACATTGAAACTCCGGCAGATGCTCATTGAAGGGAGGATGAAAGAAGCCTGCTGAACTGCCACCCTGAAGAAAGAAAACACGATGAAACACTTACTTTTCGACACAGAAACCACGAATTTGGTTCACAATTCCCTCCAGCCCCTGCACAAGCAGCCCAAAATAATAGAGGCGTTTTTCCTCCTGCTCGATGACGAGGACTGGTCTGAGGTCGGCACCCTCCATTCCTACATTGATCCGGGCGAAGCGATCCCTGCCAAAGTGACCGAGATCACAGGCATCACTGACGCCATGGTGAAAGGACAGAAGACCTTCCGCCAATGGTGGCCGGAAATCGAGTCATTCATGGCGCAGGCTGACGTGGTGGTGGCACACAACCTGAGCTACGACATGGCAGTCATGGACTTCGAGCTCCAGCGGATGGGTGGTGCAGTGAAGTGGCCGGGCCGGTGCGTGTGCACAGTCGAGGCCACGGAATGGATGAAGGGCTACCGATTGTCTTTGACGAACCTTCACATGGAGCTTTTCGGCGAGGCCTTCGAAAAGGCCCACAGCGCCGAGAATGACGTAAGGGCCATGGCCCGGTGCTATGTTGAATTGCACAAGAGAGGAGAGTTGTGATGGGAGATGTTATATTCCCTTTGAGAACTGTCAGAGTTGGAGATTGCCTTGCGGTGTGGCTTCCTGCTGTAGGAAGGAGAAAGGTGGCTGGGCCCTGCATTACACATCGTCATAAATTCAAATGGAAAGGGGAGAAATGGTCGGCAAGCAGACTTTCATATCACTTGAACAAGGAAGAAATTCCTAGGGTGCCAGAAAATCTGAAAGAGGGCCTTGTCCTCCATTCCTGTGACAATGGGTGGTGCGTTGAGCCGGAACATCTAAGCCTCGGCACTTGTTCAAGAAATATGAAGGAGGCCTGGGAAAGAAGCCCGACCAAGAAAATCCGGCAAAGCCTTTCCAAAAAGGGCAAAGGTGGATTCAAACCCGGTCACAGGCACAGCGATGAGGTTCGCGCAAAGCTTGCAGCTGCATCAAGAGGAAACAGAAACAGGCTCGGAAAATTTCACTCAGAAGAAACCAGGAAGAAAATTTCAGAAGCTGTGAGGGCGAGCAATGTCCGTTAGAATCAGATCGGGGTACAGTTTCAGATCGGCAGTCGGGAAGACTGATGATGTCATCTCAAGGATCAAAGAGATTGGACTTGAGCATGCACCAATAACAGACACAGCTTCCACCTTTGGTTGGGTCAAGCATAAAAAAGCTTGTGTGAAAGCGGGCCTCAAGCCAGTGTTCGGTGTTGAACTGGCTGTCACCCCTTCCATCCACGAGANNATTACTGGACCTTCATCGCACAGGATTCAATCGAGCCGATCAACGATCTGATCTCTCTCGCCACGAGCCAATTCCGCTATCAGCCGTTGCTGACGCGAGATCAGGCGTCGTCCAGGAGCGACGTTTGGGTTGTGATGGGGCATCGCACAGATTATTCTGCTGTGCCAGCGGGCGACCACCTATTCGTCGCCTTGGGCCCTTCCTTGCCGAAGGGTCAGCTGAAAAGGGCCTTGGCTGCTGGGCACCGTCTGATTGCAGCCTCGGACAATCGCTACCCAACCGAAGGCGAGCAAGGATTTTACGAAACTGTGTGTGGGCGCAATGCCTCAATCCAGTCCTATCCGCAGTGGATTTTGAGTGATGAGGAATGGCTCACCCAGATGGAGACTCTTGGGGCTGACAAGGAGCAGTCCGCCAAGGCCCTGATCAACCGAGATTTGATCCTGCACCGATCGACCGCCGATCTCGTCCAAGCCGAGATGGTCCATCCGCCACGGCCCATGACGCTGCGCGAAATGTGCGAGAAGGGTGCACAGGAACTTGGGTGCGACCTGACGAGGCCGGAATATGCAGCGCGCATTGATCGGGAATTGAACCTGATCGCGCAAAAGGGCTACGAGGACTATTTCTATCTCGTGGCGGACATCTGCCAGTGGGCTCGTCAGCGCATGATCGTTGGCCCGGCGCGTGGCTCGTCGTGCGGCTCGCTTGTGTGCTATCTGCTCAAGATCACCACGGTTGATCCGATCCCTTATGGGCTGCTGTTCGAGCGATTCATCGACATCAATCGTAGTGACATGCCTGACATCGACATTGACTTCCCGGAGGACAGACGAGCAGAGGTGTTTGAATACGTCACCCAGAATTATGGCCGGGAGAAGGTTGCCCGCCTCGGAACAGTGGCCATGTATCAGCCGCGCTCCGCACTGAAGGAAACAGCAGCAGCCATGGACATTCCCCCATGGCACCTGGATCCGGTTCTGGACGCCATCGTTGAGCGGTCATCCGGCGACAGCCGTGCTCTCCAGGCCACAGAGGACACCCTCAACGATACAGCGGCGGGCAAGGAGTTCTTGGCCAAATATCCAGAGATATTGGTCGCGGGTCAAATGGAGGGCCATCCCCGGCACNNGCAGCTGGCATTGTGATCACCCACCAGCCGGTCCAGAAATATGTGGCTGTGGATCAGCGCACTGGGGCCACCATGTGCGACAAAAAGGACGCCGAAGACCTCAATCTCCTGAAGATCGACGCACTAGGGCTGACTCAGCTCTCTATCTTCGAGCATGCGCTGAAGCTGGCGGGCCTGGACAAGGATCATCTGTTCACTATCCCACTGGACGATCAGGCGGCATTCGATGTGCTGAACAAGGGCCAATATGCCGGAATATTCCAGTTCATGGGTCTGGCGCTGCAATCCATCACAGACCAGATTGATGTCAATTCTCTCGACGACATTGTGGCAATCACAGCGCTAGCCCGCCCCGGCCCGCTGAACACAGGCGGAACCAACAGATGGATCAAGGCCCGGACAGGCCGCGAGCCGGTTCAATATGTCCATCCCATTCTTGAGCCTTACCTCAGTGAGAATTACGGCATCGTGATCTATCAGGAAGACGTGATGCGCATTGGCCGTGAGGTCGGGGCACTGAGTTGGGAAGACGTGACTGCTCTGCGCAAGGCAATGAGTAAGTCGCTGGGTGAGGAGTTCTTCGGGCAGTATCGCGATAAGTTCGTGGCGGGCGCGGTCCAGAATGGCATGCCGGAGGAAATCGCTGGGCCGTTCTTCAATGACCTTTCGGCCTTCGGCTCTTGGGCCTTCAATAAGGCGCATGCCCTGGCCTATGGACTAGTCAGCTATTATTGCTGCTGGCTCAAGGCGCACTACCCGGTCGAGTTCGCCGCTGCCACCCTGAGCTACACCGACACCCCAGAACAGCAGATCAAGATGCTGCGTGAACTGGCGGCGGAAGGTGTTGACTATATCCCGGTGGATCCGGAAGTCTCCACTGACAGGTGGACAGTGAAGCGCACAGGCGGCAAGAGCCAACTGGTCGGCCCATTGAGCAATGTGAAGGGCGTGGGGCCGAAGATGATGGCCACCATCATGGGCGCGCGCCAGCGCAATGAGCCTTTGCCTGACCGAGCGCGGAAGCTACTCGAAAGTGCCAAGACAAAGGTCGACTCGCTCTACCCAGTCGAGGATGCGTTCAAGAAGCTGCTGCCCAACCCACACGAGATGAACATCATCACCACCCCGACAAAGGTGAAAGACATTCAAGTGACTGGAGAGGAATATGAGGTGGTGGTGTTCTGCGTCATTGAAAAAATTTCCCCGAAGGACGAGAATGAAGAAGTTAATGTTGCCAAGCGCGGCGGCAGGCGGCTGACAGGGCCCACACAGGCCCTGAACCTGCGCATTGGCGACGACACCGATGTGGTGTTCGCAAAGGTCAACCGCTGGGACTATGAGCGCATCGGCAAGCAGATCGTGGAGCGTGGCCGGGCTGGCAAGGCCCTCTACGCGATCAAGGGCAATGTCCCGCGTGGCTTCCGGATGGTTTCAGTCAAGAGTATCAAGTATATAGGGGACATGGACGATGTGTGACAGAAAGAAGTCACAGTGAATAATTGGGTGCTTTAGCTTTTCATTTCAGTTTAAAAAGGGAAGGATCGATTGTCCTCCCTGGGTCTGCAAGGAACACACAAAATGATCTCATCGATGTCCGATCTTCACTCTGTTGCTGCCTATCTCCAGCGCATTGGCGCTGAGCCACGGTCACTGCGCGTAGCAGTGGTCAAGGAGCAGCACGGCGACTACTGGACAGACGTCGCAATAATCCGCATAGACAAGCAGTCAGGCACCATTGACGCACCGGAAGGCTTCGAGCCGACCGAAGGCGAAGCCGCCATGATCAAGGCGGAAGTGCTGGCCGCCGAGTGGCCTACTTCGGTGTTGCTGGGCAAGAATTTCGAGTTGCCAGATGAGTTGAAGTCGGTTGACGCAGAAAGCATCTTCGAACTGCGCAATGAAAAGGGCCAGCTGGTGATGATCCAGCAGCGAGTGGATGATGTGCGCTCGGGCGAGAAGCGCTATGTCCCATGGACCTCGTGGTCGGACGGTCAATGGCGCAAGGCTGAGCCCGAAGGACCATTGCCACTCTATGGCCTGGAAAATCTGAAGGACAACACCACAGTCTTCATCCATGAAGGGGCCAAGGCTGCCCGCGCAATTCAGCGCCTGATCAATCCCCGGACAGCGGAAGAAAAAGCAGCGCTAGCGGCCCACCCATGGGGCGACGAACTGCAAGGCGCTGCACACATCGGGTGGATCGGTGGGGCTCTCTCCCCAGCACGCACCGATTGGTCGCCCTTGGCCCGCCTCGGAGTGAAGAGGGCATACATCGTCGCGGACAACGACATGCCGGGCAAGTCCGCAGTCCCGAAGATCGCCCAGCGCCTGAAGGGCATCACGACTTTCTCGCTGGAGTTCACCGACATCTGGCCAGTGAGCTTCGACCTAGCGGACGATTTCCCATCCAAGATGTTCGCCTCAATCGGCGGAGTGAAGCATTACACCGGTCCCAGTTTCCGCGACGTGCTGCACCCGGCGACATGGGCCACCGACCTGATGCCCAATCCCGGTGGCAAGGGCAAGCCGGTTCCAGTCCTGCGCAAGGAATTCTGCGACCTGTGGCTCTGGATCGAGGAAACAGACACCTTTATCTGCCGGGAAAATCCAGAGATCAACCACTCCCTTTCGCAATTCAATTCAATGGTCGGTCCCTTCAGCCACGTCAACTCGACCGGCCAGATGCTGACCAAATCCTACAAGGGGCGCGTTGCGCGAGTGTGCTACAGGCCTGATATCCCTCACAGAATTGTGACTGACAAGACCACAAGCGCCATCAATCTCCATTCCCCATCCACCGTCAAGCGGAACAATTCTGACCCACAGCCATGGCTTGACTTCCTGCAATATCTGTTCCCAGTCGAGCGGGAGCGCAATGAGGTGAAGCGGTGGTGCGCCACATTGATCGCGCACCCAGAGGTCAGGATGCTCTATGGCATGCTGCTGGTCAGCGAGCGCCAAGGAATGGGCAAAAGCACCCTCGGGGAGCGAATATTGGCCCCGTTGGTGGGGCTGCACAACACAGGATTCCCCGGCGAACGCGACATCGTCGAGAGCAATTTCAATGGCTGGGTGGCCCGCAAGCGACTGGTCGTCGTCGGGGAGATATACACAGGCCAATCATTCAAGGCTTACAACACCCTCAAGAGCTACATCACCGACAAGAATATAGAGGTGAATGAGAAATTCCAGAGGCCCTATAAAATTGAAAACTGGGCTCATGTGATCGCTTGCTCGAATTCAAAAAAGGCCCTGCGCATTGAGGAAACGGACCGAAGGTGGTTCTACCCAACACTGACGGAAATCCCATGGTCAAAGGCTCAGTGGGGAGAGTTCTATGAATGGCTCAATTCGGGTGGTCTGGGGGCCATCGCCCAATGGGCAGCAGACTATGGGGATTATGTCCAGACCGGCGAGCACGCGCCCATGACAGCCAATAAAAAGGACTTGATTGATGAGTCCCGGGGTGAGGTGATCAACCATTGGATTGACATTCTGGCTGCTGTTCAGGAAGAGGAAGAGGAGGTGGTTTTTGCACTTTCGGAGGCACGGGACACACTGAAAAGGGTCCATGGGAAGGTGTTCGAGACACCCTTGGCACTCAAAAAAGAGGCCCTGAGAATGGGGTGGGAGACCATTGCTGACCGGGTCACTTTTGACGGTGCATTGAGCTATGTTGTTGTGTCCCCGGCACTGGTAAATGAGCTCAAAAAAGTGCAAAATGAGGGTGACAAGCGGGCTGTGCGTCCGTGGGCTATAAGCAAGCTAAAAAGGGTCCGGGAGCGGGTGCAGGGAGGCATGTGAAACTGATGGTAATTGAAAAATCGCCATCGTTTTGTGGTGCGTTTTCCAGAGTTCATGGGTCCAATTCGCGAAAAAGTCAACGAAAACAACTATGGGCTTGAAAAAAGTGCGAAAATTCGGAATTCGTAAATACACACATTTTGATCTATAGGGAAATTTAACTTCGAGGAGAATTTAATTAAAGAGTTTAGGGAATTGCGCGAAAAAACGAAAACGATTGGAAAATGTGTTGGCTTCTGAGACGGCTTATAAACGGAAATTGCGGACTGTGATTGGAGGGTGGTCGTGTGCTTATGAGACGCGTTCGGGCGGGAGTTTCGGCTACCCGGATTTTCAGTTCTTGGTTGGTGGGGTGTTGTTGCCGGTTGAGGTGAAGGTCGGGAAGGTCGTAGGAGACAGGTTGGTGTCTCGACAGATCAGGCCGTCGCAGATAAAATGGCACCACGACTTCTGGGTCGCTGGGGGAACTGCGTTGATCCTGATCTGTATTGGCAATGTCAATGAGATGGATGCTTGGGCGGTTCCCAGCACGAGAAGAGAGGTAACATCACAATGGAAGACAGGTTGGTTGCTCCAGGATTGTGTGAAAATGGTGAGCGAAGGGACCAAGACAGGTTTCTTATCGTCGGTCTTGGAAGGGAAAGAACCAAGATTTTCCAGTGCTTAGAGGACATTTGGCCAGGCATTGAGATCATAGCACCGACGGAAAAAAGGATGGTCCGCCCGCGCAGGAAGTCTCGCAAGGAGCCCTACTGGATCGAGCGACCACTGTTCATGGAGTATGCAGCGGTCTCTGTTTTCCCGGACTGGGAGAGGATTTACAATGTGAAGGGCATTCATTCCATTCTCGGACAGGGCGAGCGCCCGTCATTCCTCCACAGGCAAGACCTCCATGGAATGATAACAAAGGCCAAGATGCGCAGTTGGGAAGGGGAATTGGTCGAGATAATCACCGGGCCAATGAAAGGGACCACTGGCATCTATGAGCGTGGAAGTGTCAGGATCAATATGTTTAGTAGGCAAGTGAAGGCGAAGGTGCGCCCTTTTGATATTTCTTTGGCCTAGGGACTTTCCTTTTTTGAAAATATCAGGCATAATATGATAATGATATCTTGTTGGCAAATCGGCCAACTCGACCGTCCCCAGTATGCCAGCCTCAGGCATGAGGTGAAAGCGCAAGTGAGCCAGTCGGGACGAGGGAAGCGAGGAAACCACGCTTCCTGCGGATGTGTAGCTGTGCCAGAATTTCTTATCACTATGCCATGATCGCGTTGGCAAGGAAGGCGTCGATCCAATGGCACGCAACCAACGTAGCGATGGCGCAAGAGCCTGGCGCAAACTGTACTACAGGAAGGAATGGAGGCAGGCTCGTGAACGCCAGCTATTCGCCAAGCCATTGTGCGAACGGTGTGAGGCGCGCGGCATCATAACTGTGGCAACAGTCGTGAACCACAAGACGCCGCATAAGGGCGATGTGCATCTGTTCCTCGATCCAGACAATCACGAATCTGTCTGCAAACCTTGCCATGACGCCGACATCCAATCAGAGGAGCGCATAGGTTTCTCAGACCGCATAGGCGATGATGGTTTCCCGTTAGACGATCGGCATCCGTTCAACAGGAAGGCTCTGCCACGTGCAGATCGGTAGGGGGAGGGGAAGGTAAAATTCGGATTCCATCCGTTTTCCAAAC
>JACYYJ010137994.1_pt1 | contig 12726 bp, 11 predicted proteins | sample 8236861 | NCBI WGS metagenome assembly JACYYJ01 (sample SAMN14103086, study PRJNA606662) | landfill metagenome | isolation source: landfill solid waste | place: India:New Delhi, Okhla landfill site | collected 2017-11-05
GCGTGCAGGGTCTGCGAGCCGAGGACGAGGGTATACAGGCGGGTGTTGCCGTTCGCGGGATCGGTCGGATCCCAGCCGCCGTGCGAGACGCCGCGCATGAGCTTGATGATGTCCAGCGGATCGACGCCGCGGATGCGCGCCACGACGTGCTCGCGGTACGACGGGAAGATGGTGTCCTGCGTGCGCGCGGCGCGGGCTGAACCGACCTGGGCGGCTTCCTGTCCGCGGCTCGGCGGCCACAGGGCGAGCTGACCCTGGCGCTGCAGGTTGGTCGCCTGGTTGTCGATGGCCCGGATGACGACCATGTCGCGGTAGAACTGTTCGAGCTCCGCCTCGCTTATCGCGTCGATCAGCGGCAGGTACTGCTCGGCAGCGGCGTTCGGCGCGTAACGGCCGTCCGCTTCCAGGACGCGGACGAATTCAGTCTCTGACGAAGTCACCGTTCCACGCTACCCACGCCCGCATGCCCGGTCACGTATAACTCGGGGGCCCTTGTAAGTGCCCGGAATGCGGAGGATGAGGTTCAGTCGCGGACACCGGCGGCGACGCGCAGCACCTTCTCGATGGAGGCTTCTTCGCCGACGGATATGCGGATGCCGTCGCCCGAGAACGGCCGGACGACGATGTCGGCGGCGCGGAATGCCTCGGCGACCTCGTCGGTGCGGTCGCCGGTCGGCAGCCACACGAAGTTCGACTGGCTGTCCGGGACCTGCCAGCCCTGCGCGCGCAGCCCCTCGAGCAGCGCCGCGCGGCGCTCGACGAGCACAGCGACCCGTTCGAGCAGTTCTCCCTCCGCGTCGAGGCTCGCGATCGCAGCGGTCTCTGCGGCCGATGTGACCGAGAGCGGCACGGCTGTGGCGCGGGCGGCGTCGAGGATCTTCGCGTGCCCGATCGCGTAGCCGACGCGAAGCCCGGCGAGCCCGTAGGCTTTGGAGAACGTTCGCAGCACCACGACGTTGGGATTCCGGTCGAAGACGCGCTCACCGAGACCGTCGACGGCATCCTCCGCCGTGACGAACTCGGCGTAGGCCTCATCGAGGATGATGAGCACGTCCTCCGGGACACGGGCGACGAAAGCGCGGAACTCCGCGCTCGTGACGATCGGCCCGGTGGGGTTGTTCGGCGTGCAGANNCCATCGCGTCGAGGTCGTGGCGGCCGGCGCCCGCCAACGGAACCTGCACGCCGGTCGCGCCGGAGACGAGCACGAGACCGGGGTAAGCCTCGAAGGAGCGCCAGGCGTAGACCACTTCATCGCCGACGGATGCCGCGGCCTGCACGAGTTGGTACAGGATCGCCACGCTGCCGCTGGCGACGTGCACCTCGTCGAGGTTCACCTCGTAGCGCTCGGCGAGCCTCTCGCGCAGACGGGTGGCGCTGGCATCCGGATAGCGGTTTATCGGAGTGGTGGCCTGCAGCGCATCGAGCACCGAGGGCAGCGGCTCGAAGGGGTTCTCGTTGCTGGAGAGCTTGAACGCGTCCGGCCCCGCCTGCTTGCCCTGCCGGTACGGCGCGAGGGCGGCGATCTCTGGACGGATGCGGGGAAGGATCGGCTCGGTCACGAATCCGAGTCTAAGGACTCCGCGATCATGCGTGTGATGAGCGCGATCATGAGCTCCAGCTGGTCCGTCGAGCGACCCAAGATCTTCACGATCGATCCCAACTCATCAATGCGGCGCCTTCGTCAGACTTCCACATGCAACTGGTCCGCGTTCATGGCATCACGTCGTCAGTCTGCGAATCCGCGGCGGCGGAGCAGGAGCAGCGCACCCGATGCCAGCGCCCCCAAGCCGAGGATCGCGATCGCGGAGCCGTCGTCGCCGCCGGTCGCCGCCAGCGAGGTGATCGAGTCGACTTCCGTGCCGCCGGCGATCCCATCAGCGTTCGGTGCGGACGCGACGGTGGTGCTGCCGAGCGTCAGCCACCCGTCCAGGGTGCTGTCCTGGTCCGCGTTGCCGAAGCGGATCGGCATACCGCCCTCCATCGGATTCGGCACCTGAGCAAGGATTTCGTAGTCACCCGCGGGCAGCGACGAGAGCACGATATCCGTCGTGAACGTGCGCGATTGGCCGGACGGGATGCTGCTGACCAGCCAGTCCGTCTCCTGCGACCAGACGATCTCACCCGTGCCGTCGACCGCCGCGAGAGTGACCGGCCAGTCGCGGTAGAACGGCGCGACACCCTCGTTCGCGAGCTCGACGCCCACGGTTGCACCGGCGGAGCCGGCCGCCGCGTCGGCCACGGCATCGTCGCGCTCGGCATCGCGGCGCTNNGCAGCGGTGGCACGGAACGCGTAGCCCAACGATTGCGAAGCCGCGATACCGTTGGCCTGCGTCTCGGCGTCGTAGCCGGGTGTGAAGGCACGGTGGTTCATCATCCAGGTGGCGTGGGTCTGTGCGACGCTGCCAGCGAAGTCGTAGTCTGCCTCCGGATCTGGGCGGTCGTCCCCGACGCACCCCGCTGGGGTGAAGATGCACAGCTGGATTTCCGGACGAAGCTCGCCGCCGATCGAATGCTGCTGCCATTTGTCCTCGGTGCCGACCCGGAGCATGTCGTCCATGAAGTGCCAGCCGCGGTCGCTCGCCATGGTCGTGAACGCAAAGGAGTCGTCGTGATACCCGATGGGCAGGTCCTTGTTGAGCTCGGAGGGGTAGCGCACCTCGAGAGGAGTCTCCTTGAACGCCGACACGAACGAGTCCAGGACGTTCGCCTGGGTCTGTTCGGAGGCCATCCAGTTCGGCAGGGTCTCGCCGTTGTATGGGTACGTGTGCCACTCACCCCAGAACCCGAGCAGACCCACGTGCAGGTAGCCGATCCGGGGATCGCCGTCGTAGCGGTCGCCGAGCTCGGTGATGAACTCGTCCATCGCCGCCACGAGGTCGGGGTCGTCATAGTCCGGCGAGACACTGATGCCGTTGTTGTCGTAGTCGTCGTATGCGCGCGTTTCGACCAGGTTCTCGTCGAGGAGGTAGTCGGGCAGTCCGCTGGGCTGCCCTGGCAGGTCGAGGTAGAACCGCATGGCCGTCTGGTGGCCGCGGCCCTTCGCCTCGTCGAGCGCGGCATCCAACGTCGACCAATCGAACGTTCCCGGAGCGGTGAACACGGAGTTCACGGGGAAGTACGACCACTCCATCGAGTGCGGGAAAGTGTCGAAGTCGCCGCGAAACGGGATGAACCCCTTCAGCGGGTTCGCGTCAGGTTGCGGGCCGGCAGCGAGTTCGGTCCACTGCGGATCCTCCAGTGCGGCGCTGGCCGGGCCGGCGACCGCGAGTGGCGTGATGATTGCGGCTGATGCGGCAAGGATCCCGACCAGGGATCGAGTGCGAGATTTCGTCATGACGTCGTTGTCCTTTCCGCGGCGTGGCTGCCGCGAGTCTCGGGGGTTGGGAGCGGCGATGCATCCGATGCTCGACATGAGTTTTGCAAATCTATTGCAATAACTCAATGGGTCTGTTTACATAAATCCGAATCCGCCGCGGGATTCGTCTCTTAGGAAGGACATCGATGTCGACCACGACACGAGTGACGCCGGAGGTCCGGCGCTCACACGGATCGACGAGGGAAGAACCGGCCTCGTCCCGGCCGACGAGGCGGAAGTCACGCCTCGGGCGGGCAGAGAAATGGGCAGCGCTGGTCCTGCTCGTCCCGGCAATATTCGGCTTCGTCGTCTTCTACATCTATCCGACCATCAGAGGTCTGTACTACTCGACGACGGACTTCAACCTCCTGAATGAACCGTCATCCGTCGGCGCAGCGAACTTCGAAGAGATGCTCGCCGACCCCGCGGTCTGGGACTCGCTGCGGATCACCGCGGTCTTCGCCGTGTTGAACATCGTCATCGTGATGGCGCTCGCGCTGGTCCTCGCGGCATTCATGCAGAGACTGCGTCTGCGCACGTGGGTGAGGTCGCTCCTTCTATTGCCGTGGCTGGTCCCCAACGTCGCGATCGCGCTGATATGGGGATGGCTCCTCGACGCGAACGTCGGTTACCTCACCACCCTGCTGAAATCGATCGGCATCACGGGTTTCACCTTCTATAACGGAGAGGCAGCACTGTCGATCATCATCATGATCTCGGTGTGGTCCGGACTCGGATACACCGCGCTCCTGCTGTACGCGGGCATGCTCCAGGTCCCCGGAGACTTCTACGAGGCCGCAGCTCTGGACGGAGCGAGCGAGACGCGCATGTTCTTCCAGATCACTCTCCCGCTGATCCGGCCGGTGATCGCACTCGTGCTCGTGGTCTCGCTCATCGGCTCGTTCCAGGTGTTCGACCTCGTACAGGTCGGGTACGGCAACAACCCGATCCCCGAGGTCCGGGTCATCTACTACTACATCTATCAGCAGGCGTTCTCCTTCTACCGCATGGGGTACGCCTCGGCCATCGCCATACTTCTCGTCATCATCTTGGGCGCACTCACCTTCGCGCAGATGCGTCTGATGCGCGCGAACCGATCGGACCTCGCATGACCACCGAAGCCTTCAACTCCGCGGCCACGACGACAGAAGCCATGGTCACGGCAGGACGTCGCTCCTCCAAGCCATCCCGCCGCCCCCGCCCGACCGCAGGTCACGTCCGACCGACGGTCGGACGCGCGTTCGCATGGATCGTCATCGCCGTCGCACTCATCGCGACTGTCTTTCCGTTCTATTGGATGATCCGCACCGCGCTGACCCCGGCCGGTGATCTGGTATCCAACGCCGCACAACTGTGGCCGTCGAACCCCACGCTCATCAACTTCCAGCGAGTGCTCGGCCTTACGACGCAGGAAAAGGCCATCGCTGCCGGCGGCACGGGAGCGAGCATCGACTTCGTCCGATACACGATCAACTCTGTCATCTATGCGGGCACGATCGCGATCGTGCAGACCCTCTCGTGCGCGGCCGCGGCATACGCCTTCGCGCGTCTGCGCTTTCCCGGCCGCGACTTCCTGTTCGGGGTGATCCTGGGCGGGCTGATGATTCCCGGCATCTTCACGCTGTTGCCCAACTTCGCCCTGATGCGAGAGCTCGACCTCCTGAACACAATGCTGGGACTGGTCGGGCCCGCGCTGTTCATGAGCCCCTTCACGATCTTCTTCCTGCGCCAGTTCTTCCTCTCGCTCCCGCGCGAGGTCGAAGAGGCGGCGATGATCGACGGCCTGGGTGCCTTCGGCCGCTTCTGGCGGATCGCGCTTCCAATGAGCCGAGGCCCGGTTGCGACGATGATGCTCATCACGCTGATCGGCATGTGGAAGGACTACCTGTGGCCGCTGGTGGCCGGCAACTCGGAGGTCACCCGCGTGCTCACCGTCGCTCTCGGCGTCTTCCAGCAGCAATCGCCGAACACAGCCCCCGACTGGACCGGACTGATGGCGGGCTCCGCGCTCTCTGTACTGCCGGTCTTCCTGATCCTGCTCTTCCTCGGAAAGCAGCTCATTCAATCGCTCAACTTCTCCGGTGGCAAGTAACCACCGGATGCCCCTTGCCCTTGCCCCTATCACTGGAGATCGGAAGAAAACATATGAAGAAGATGACGAAGGCCGTTGCTGTCGGCGCCGCCGGCCTGCTCGCGCTCACCGGCTGCTCCGGCGGCAGCGGCGATGGCGGTGAAGCGGTGACGCTCGAGTACTGGTTGTGGGATGACACCCAGGCGCCCCTTTATCAGGCGTGCGCGGATGCCTTCCATGAGAAGAACGAGAACATCACGATCAACATCACTCAGACCGGATGGGCGCAGTACTGGCAGAACCTCAGCACTCAGATCACTGCCGGCACAGCACCGGACGTGTTCACGAATCAGATCTCGTATTACCTTCAGTTCGCGCAGAACAACCAGCTTCTCGACCTCACGCCATACGTCGAAGCATCCGAGATCGACTTCGCGGACTACAAGCCGGGCCTTGCCGAGCGCTGGGTGTCGGATGGCAAGCGGTACGGACTCCCGAAGGACTGGGACGCCGTCGGGCTGCTGTACAACGTGAAGGCGGCACAGGACGCCGGTTTCACCGAAGAGCAACTGCAGTCGCTGACCTGGAACCCGGAGGACGGAGGGACATTCGCCGAACTGGTCAAGGCGATGACCGTCGATTCATCGGGGCGCAATGGCCTGGATCCGAACTTCGACAAGAACAACGTCGTCCGGTACGGCTACTACCCGGAGTGGGCTGACGGCGCAGTGGGCCAGAACGGCTGGGGCAACTTCGCCCAGTCGAACGGCTTCACGTTCAGCGACGACGAAGGCGTGCCGACGACCTTCAACTACGGCTCGCCGGAACTGGTCGAAACCCTCTCGTGGATGCAGTCGCTCATCCAGGACGGCTACGCTCCGGCGTTCGACGCGCAATCCACCCTCGGTACGCAGGCCGTAATGGAGAACGAGAACGTCGCATCGACGATCACCGGTTCTTGGATGGCCTCCACCTATCTTGCCGAGGATGCGCCGGTCGAATTCGCGTTCGCGCCGGTTCCGGAAGGACCGGACGGGCGCAAGGCCGCCACGAACGGGCTCGCCGACTCAATATGGGCCGGCACCGACCACCCCGAGGAGGCGTACAAGTGGGTCGAGTACCTCGCCTCCGCCGAATGTCAGGACTCTGTCGGTGAAGCGGGAATCATCTTCCCCGCGCTGAACTCCGGCACCGACGCGGCGCTTTCCGCACGTGAGGCCGAGGGCATCGACTCGAGCGCTTTCGTCTCCGTGGCAGATGCGGGCGAGACGTACCCGATCCCGGCGTTCGAACGCTCCGCCGAAGTCAACACGATCGTGCAGGACGCGATGCAGGCGATCGCTCAGGGTGCGGATGCTCAAGAAGAACTGACCAAGGCGAACGACGCGGTCGAAGCGCTGTTCAACTGATCCGGTCGCGACAGCGACCATCCGACGGGCGGCGGAGGCACGAGATGCTTCCGCCGCCCTTCCAAGGAGAGAAAGCATGACCTCTGTCATCCAGCCCACCAGCCCGATGAGGCACTCTGGGCGCGTCGTCGATCGGCCCGAGTGGGCTCGCCCGTCGTCGGACGTCGACGAGTCGTTCGTCATCGCTCCACGCGTATCGGTGCTGCACGGCTTCGAGCGAGCCGCCGTCTACCGCAACGGACAGAACTCGTGGTCCCCGACGGGGTGGCGTCGTCTGGCCGATGCGCCGCTGCGAGTGGCGAACCCGGTACGTCGGGCGACGGCCGACGACACGGTATGGGACGACGATCGCCGCCACCACTCGTCATGGATGACGGTTATCGCCGACGAGTCGCGGGCTCTGCTGGTGGGATGCCTCGAAGGAGACACTCCGCGGCTCCACGCGGATACCGATGTGCTCGTCGCATGGAGCGAGACCGGGCGCGACGCGCTGTGGGTGCTTCTGGAAGGGTCCGATGAGCACCGGGTGCTCGGGCGGTACAAGGAGCTGCTGATCGACCGCTACGGCGTGCTCGATCCGGACCCCGGCAGTGTCTGGTCGTCGTGGTACTCCTTCTACGAGACCATCTCGCGTGCCGATCTCGACCGGATCGTGCCGCAGTTGCCGCGCCTCGGTTTCTCCACCGTCCAGATCGATGACGGGTGGGAGCGGCAGGTCGGCGACTGGCAGCCGAACGCCAAGTTCCCTGCCGGCATGAGAGACGCCGCCGCCGCAATCAGCGCCCACGGTATGCGGCCCGGGCTGTGGATGGCCCCGTTCATCGCGTTGCCCACGGCGGAGGTCGTGCAGAGGAACCCCCAGATGCTGCTGCGCGACGGCGCCGGCGCGCCCGTCCGGGCAGGCTCTAACTGGGGTTCGCACTATTACACGTTCGACTTCACTCGGCAAGACGCGCGCGATTTCCTCACGGACACAATCGGTCGTGCGGTGCACGAGTGGGGATTCACCTACCTGAAGCTCGACTTCGTCAACGCCGGCGCCGCCACGGGGGTGCGCAGCGACGAAATCGATCGGGAAGCCGCGTACCGCGAAGCGATGCTCGCAGTGCGCGCCACGGCGGGGCCGGACGCCTATCTGCTCGGCTCCGGCGCACCGGTCTTCCCGTCCTTGGGTGTGCTCAATGCGGTCCGCACCGGTCCCGACGTGGCCCCGATGTGGGACAACTATGCGACCGATGACCCCTCGGACGCGACGGCGCGCAACGCCGTCGTCAACGCCGTCAACCGGTTGTGGATGCGAGATCTGATCGGACTGGACCCGGATGCTGTCTACTTCCGTCGCCAGCGCAATCTGCTGAGCGACGAACAGATGCAGTGGCTGCAGGACGTCGCGGAACTCTCCGGTTTCAAGGCCATCTCCGACCCGCCGGAATGGCTGGAGGAGTCCGATCTCGCGGTTGTCCGGGAGTATCTGGCGGCGACGCCGACGATCGAACAGCACGGCCGTTATCAATACCGGGTCGGCTCCCGATTCGTGGACTTCGGACCGGCGATCAACGGCGAAGCGGGTCACTACCCGCTGTAGTCGGACGCTGCACCGGGCCGAGTGCGGTCGAGAACCGGGCGTCCTCGACCGCGGTCATGGCCAGCAGCACTGCGCCGCGGGCCACGTGGTCTCCGCCGAGCGCGGAAACGCGGACCTCGGGCATTCGGACGATGCTCTTGGCGAGTGTGGCGCTGAATTCGGAGATCCACAGGTCTGCCCACTTCGCGCTGCCGCCGCCGACGACGACGACCTGAGGGTCGATGATGAGCACGACAGCGGCAGCTCCGGTCGCCACGTCTCGTGCGTATGTCCACACCAGCTGCTGAGCATCCGGATTCAGCCGCTGAGCCTGCTCGAAGGTCCAGTCGGCGCGCGCAGCCTCGTCAAGCGAATCCGGGATGCTGGGCAGCCGATGCAGCTGCTCGATGGCTTCTCGCCACCGGACGGCCGGCAGCGCCCCGATCTCGCCGGCGGCGCCGCCGAAGCCGCCCACGACGCGACCATTGACCATCGAGGCCGCTCCGGTTCGCTGGCCGGCGAGGATGAAGACCACATCGTCGATCCCCCGCGCCGCCCCCCATTCGTGTTCGGCGAGAAGGGCGAGCTTCACGTCGTTCTGCACTCGAACGGGGCAGCCCACCCGTCGGCCGAGACGGTCGACCAGGTCTACCTCGGCCCATCCGGGAAGCGGGCTGACGGTCGAGGTGCGACCGTTCGCATCCACGGGGCCTGTGACTGCCGCGCCGATCGCCCAGATGTCTTCTTCACGGAGGGCCGCGTGCGCCACTGCGGTGGCGAGGGCATCATCCAGGGACCTCAATCGCGTTTCAGCGTCGGCGTCGGGAGCGACGTCGTGTTTCTCGCCGACGATCACCGTTCCGCTCAAGTCGGTGACCAGCACGCTGATCCGATGCACACCGATGTCGACGCCGAGGAGATGGCCTGCCTCGGCGCGGAAGCGGAAGCGCTGCGGGGGCCTGCCCTCCTGGCCGTCCGGTGCGGGTTCGATCGCCTGGACCCAGCCGATCTCGACCAACTCGGAGACAAGGGAGTTCACGCTCGGCCGGGAGAGTCCTGTGGCTCGGATGAGCTCGGTGATGGTCTCCTGCCCGCCGACGCGGATCTCGCGAAAGGTTCGCAACAGGTTCTGCTCCCGAACCTTCGGCACCCGTCGCGTGGTCATCCATCAATCTTTCCAGATCGCAGAGTTCCGGACACATCCGTTGTCGGTCGTGCGAGACTGATCCCACCATGCGCTTCATCATCCGAGTCGTCATCAACGCCTTCGCTCTGTGGGTCGTCACGCTCATTCCTGCCCTGCAGGTGGTGATCGTCGCCTTCCCTCCCGGCGAGACCCTGCAACTCGTGCTCACGCTGCTCGCGGTCGGTGCCATCTTCGCCCTGGTGAACACGATCATCGGCACGATCATCAAGATCGTCGCGTTTCCGCTCTACATCCTCACCCTCGGGCTCATCGGTTTCATCATCAACGGATTCCTGCTGTGGCTGACCGCCTGGATCACCTCTGGATTCGGCTGGGGCTTGACGGTCGGCAGCTTCTGGTGGGGCGTGGTCGCTGCGATCATCATCTCGATCATCAACGCGGTGTTCGGCGCGATCCTGCGTCCGCAGAAGAACAAGCGCCGCGACTGAGCGCCCCGTCTCCATCACTCGCTTTTCGCGAAGTACTCGACCGACTCGATCGACACCGCCTCGCCCAGTTCTCGCTGCTTGTCGCGCCACGCCTCCAGCCGAACGTCATCCGACGCGTCCGCCATCTCAGCGGTCTCGATGTAGTTGCCGAGCATGTGGGCCGGCAGGCCGAGATCGATCGGACTGCCGTCGCGGGTGACGACGATGCTGTCCGGTGAGCCGGTGCCCCCGGGCAGCCCGCCGCCGGCGAGCGCGCCTACGATATCGTCCGGGTGCCGCAGCTCGATGAGCAGCTGATCTTCGCCGGCGGTCGGATGCAGCGGACTGCCAGCGGTGACCTGCACCGACACATCGAACTCACTCTGCGTCGACAGGTACGCGGCGTTCATGGCGCCCTGCGAGTGGGCGTAGACGTGGACCTCGTCGCCCGGTGCGGCGCCCGACAGCTTCAGCGCTTCGACGGTCGCGGCGTACGACGCCGACTCGTTTCCGAGATACAGGTCGATGTTCGAGCCCATGTCGAACGGCTCATCCGGATCAAGGCTCGGTTGCGTTCCCTTCGAGTAGAGCACGAACCGGTTCGTGCCGTCGGCCATCGTGTACTTCTCGACCGTGAGCTGCCCCGCCGACGCGTCCAGTCGTCGGAGTCCTTCAGCCAGGCTCGTCGGTGGTGCGATCGGTGCCGTCGTCCTGACGGCGGTCACCGACACCGGTCCGGCACTGCCGGACAGCGTCGCGTTCGGACGCAGCCGGCCGAACCCTTTCGCGCCCACGAGAGCGGCGGTAGCGAAAAGGGCGGCGATGCCCGGCCCTCCTTTCAGACCTTCCAGATCGAACTGCTCATCCAGACCATCGAATCGGTCCTTCTCCCACTCGGCGATCAGCCACGTCTCCATCTCCGTCACCCGCGGGTCGGATGCTTCGAGTTCGGCGATGCGTTCGAGAAGGACTCCTGGCGGCTTCTGCCCCTGGATGGCGAGTGCGTCGAGTTCAGCCCGGCGTTCGACGAGCTCGTACACGTCGGCCATGAGGCGGGTGCTGTCGCCCGCGTTCCGGCATTCCTCATGCAGCGCCTCCGCGCGATCCGCGCTCCCCCGCAATGCGGCGGTGTCGACGCGCACCGCGGCCGTCGGCAGTGCCATGAGGTATCCGTGTGCGCGACGGACCGCGGCGGCGGCACCCGCGAACCTCGGCGAGAGCGTCACGAGAGCATCCGCGACCACTCGAAGCTCCTGCGGGTCGACGGCGATCACGCCGCCATGTCTGATCTCCAACTCATCGCTCATGATGCCGCCAGCGCCTCGATCTCCGAGAGCCGAGCGCCCAGCTCTCCGATCTCTGACGCGGTGCGCGCCCGTGATTCGATGATGAGCTCGTGCAAAGCCATCACTCCCTTGGCGTGCCATTCGGTTCGCTCGATGAGAGGCAGCAGACCCGCGCCCGCATCCTCGAGCGCCGCGAGCGCGTCGTTCAGGGCGTCCCGCGCGCAGTACCAGCTCCAGAGGGCGTCGGAGCTCCACGCCTCGGCCGCGATGATGTTCAGCATGCGACCCAGGATGGTCCACACCGACGACGCGCGAGGCCCGTGAACACACGAACTGTGCACAGTTCGTGTCACGGCTGGGATGTGCAGAACGGAACGCGATGGCGGACTGTGCAGGATCGAGCCCGACCGGCAGAATGGACCCGTGTCCCCGACGGATCCGTACCGTGTCATCTTCGTGTGCACGGGAAACATCTGCCGCTCGCCGATGGCCGAGGCGGTCTTCCGCGACCTCGCGCAGCATCAGGGATTGGGGCCGCTGATCGTCTCCAGCAGCGCCGGCACCGGCGAGTGGCACGTCGGCGAACGGGCGGACGCGCGAACCCTCGAGGCACTCGAACGCCGCGGATACGACGGCTCGTCTCATCGGGCCAAACCGTTCACCGCGGCATCCTTCGCGGAGAACGATCTCGTCGTCGCCCTCGACCGCACCCACGAGCGAATCCTGAAGCAGTGGGCACGCGACGAGGATCAGGAAGGCAAGGTCACACTGCTGCTCGCCTACGATCGCGATGCCGACGGTCTCGACGTGCCCGACCCCTACTATGCCGACACCGCGATGTTCGACGCCGTGCTGGCTATGATTGAGACCGCGACCCGAGGTCTGTTCCGTCAGCTCGAACCCGCCCTGCGTTCCAGCCGCACGACACCGAACCGCACGGCTCAGCCCCGCACGACGCCCCAGAACTGAGGGGCCCGATCAGGAGGACTCCTCTGACTTCCCCGAATGCCTTCTCCGTTCAGCCGCTGAGCCCCCTCGACGGACGATACCGTCCGGCCGTGGCGCCTCTGGGCGACTACCTCTCCGAGGCGGGTTTGAACCGCGCCCGCGTCGAGGTCGAGGTCGAGTGGCTCATCGCCCTCACCGACCGCTCGCTGTTCGGCACCGCGCCGCTCGCCGATGCCGACAAGGACCGCCTCCGCGGCCTGTACCGCGACTTCGGCCAGGCCGAGATCGACTGGCTGGCCGAGAAGGAGGCCGTCACGCGCCACGATGTGAAGGCCGTCGAGTACCTCGTGCGCGACCGCCTGTCGGCCCTGGGCCTCGACGCGATCGCCGAGCTCACGCACTTCGCGTGCACGAGCGAGGACGTCAACTCCGCCTCGTACGCCCTCACCGTGAAGCGCGCCGTCGTCGACGTGTGGCT
>JACYYJ010075662.1_pt2 | contig 12725 bp, 12 predicted proteins | sample 8236861 | NCBI WGS metagenome assembly JACYYJ01 (sample SAMN14103086, study PRJNA606662) | landfill metagenome | isolation source: landfill solid waste | place: India:New Delhi, Okhla landfill site | collected 2017-11-05
GGAAGCGCAGCCCGCCCTTGTACGGCCCCAGCACCGACGAGAACTGGATGCGGTAGCCGCGATTCACCTGGAGCTTGCCGGCGTCATCGATCCACGGCACGCGGAACATGATCTGACGTTCCGGCTCGACGATCCGGTCCAGAATGCCGGTTTCGACATACTCGGGGTGCTGCTCGAGAGCAGGCGAGATCGTTCCGAGTACTTCGTGCACGGCCTGCTGGAACTCGGGTTCGTGCGGGCTGCGAGCCAGAACCGTGTCGAACACGGGCTGGACGGACTCGGTGAGCGGGTGGAAGTCAGTGAGGGTTGCGGTCACGCGGGGACGGCTTTCTGAGTGGGATGGCTGAGGGGCGATCGTGTCGCGTGAGAACTGGTGCCGGATCGGGCACGAGATCTCACTTTACCCCGGGTGATTCGGTGATGTCGCACCGGGGCGATCACCCGGTGTTCTGCAGGCCGGCGGCCACGCCGCTGACCGAGAGCAGCAGCAGCCGGCGCTGTTCGTCGTCGGCGCCCGACCCGGATGCCGATGACCGCAGCTCGCGCAGCGCGCGCAGCTGCAACAGGGAGAGGGCGTCGACGTACGGGCTGCGCAGCGCCACCGCGCGCTGCAGGATCGGCTTGTTCTCAAGCAGGCTGCTGCCGCCGGTGAGGCGGATGACCCACTCCCTGGTGAGCGCCAGCTCATCGAGCACGAGCTGCGCCAGATCATCACGGTCGCCGAGCGCCAGGTAGCGGCGGGCGATGCGCTCGTCGGTCTTCGCCAGGCTCATCGCCACGTTGTCGATCATGGCGTGCAGCAGCGGCCACTCGCGGTAGGCCTCGGCGAGCCGCGCCTCATCACCGACCGCTTCGAGGGCCGTGCCGAGTCCGAACCATCCGGCCAGGTTGATGCGCGCCTGCGTCCAGGCGAACACCCACGGGATCGCTCGCAGGTCCTCCAGTGATTCGACGGACAGGCCGCGGCGGGCCGGGCGCGAGCCGAGCGCCAGCAGCCCGATCTCCTCCATCGGCGTGACCGTCGCGAACCAGGGAGCGAAGCCGTCGGCCTTCACAAGGGCGAAGAAGCGCTCGCGCGACGCGGCATCCATCACCTGCGCCACGTCCGCGAAGCGGGCGGCGGCGCTGCTGGTGCGCTCCTCGACACTCGGTGACGACGCGAGCAGCGTGGCGGCTGCGACCTGGTCGATGTGACGCATCGCGATCGCTGGCTCGCCGTAGCGGGCGAAGATCGTCTCGCCCTGCTCGGTGAGCTTGAAACGGCCGTCGACGGAGTGCGGGGGCTGAGCGAGGATCGCGGAGTTCGCGGGCCCGCCACCACGACCGAGGGCTCCGCCGCGTCCGTGGAACAGGGTCAGAGCGATACCGGCATCCTGCGCCCAGAGGGCGATCCTCTCCTGCGCCTCGTAGAGGGCGAGGTTCGCGGCGACCGGGCCGACGTCCTTGGACGAGTCCGAATAGCCGAGCATGACCTCGAGGCGGTTCCCGGTCTCGGCCATGCGCGCGCGGAACTCAGGGAAGCCCACCACCTCGGCGAGGATCGCTGGCGCCGCCTGCAGATCGGCGAAGGTCTCGAACAGCGGCACGACATCCAGAACCGGCACGTCCTCGCCCAGTGCGTGACGGGCGAGCCGGTGCACGTTCGCGAGATCTTCAGCGGACTGCGTGAAGGAGACGACGTAGCGACCGGCGGCACGCAGACCATACGTGCGCTGGATCTCCGCGACCGCGCGGAACACCTCGAGCACCTCCTCCGTCCGCTCGCTGCGCTCGCCGCCTGCTTCGAGTTCGGCCAGAGCCTCGCGGTGCACCTGCGAGTGCTGACGGACCTCGAGCTCGGTGAGGTGGAACCCGTAGGTCTCGACCTGCCAGATCAGATGCTGGATGCCGCCGAAGGCGTGCCTCTTCGCGCCGGATGCCGAAAGGGACGACTGGATCGCGCGCAGGTCCGCCAGCAGATCCTCTGGCGCAGCGTACCCGCCGTCTGCTCCGGTACGGGTGGCGGCGACGCGGCGCGCGACGGCCAGCAGCGCCCGGCGGTGCGGTTCCCCGGGGGAGCGTTTGGCGATCTCCTCGGCGACCTCGCCCTGCAACGAGGAGAACGACTGCCACAGTGCGACGACCGCGTCGCTGGGCGGCGTGCTTTCACCGTCGAGCGTGAGCGCGCGGCCGATCCGGTCGATCGCGCGCTCCAGGCCGCGCAGGACATGGTCGGAAGCGATCTGCGCCGCTTCGCGGGTGACGGATGCCGTCACGAACGGGTTTCCGTCACGATCGCCGCCGACCCACGATCCGATGCGCACGAAGGCCGGAACGACCGGGGCGCTGGCACCGGACTCCTCGCCACGGAGCGCGTCATCGATACGGCGATACACATGGGGCACGGTGGTGAACAGGGTTTCATCGAACACCGACATGACCGTGCGCACCTCGTCGGTGGGCGAGGGCTTCTGCGCGCGCAGGGGAGCGGTGCGCCACAGCGTGTCGACCTCCTCCAGCATGCGGCGACGCGCGCGGTGCTGCTCGGATCCTCCGTCGCTGGCGGCATCGTGATCGGTGAGAAGTTCTGACAGACGACGGATGCTGGCGGACACGGCACGTCGGCGAGCCTCAGTGGGATGCGCGGTGAACACCGGTTGGAAGCGGAGCGCTTCGAGGCGACGCTCTGCCTCGTCGTCGCCGACCTCCCGGCGCAACTGCGCGTATGCGGCCGCCACCGTGTCCGTGGCGTCCTCTCGGCCGGGCTTGCCGGCGCGCTCGCGCAAGATGCGCACGCGCTGGTGCTCTTCGGCAAGGTTCACCAGGTGGAAGTAGCAGGTGAAGGCACGGGCGACCTCATCGGCGCGCTCGAGCGAGAACGATTCCGCGATCTCTGTCGCACGTTCGAAGGCGTCGGTGTTCGCCTGGTGCAGGTTCTCCTCTTCGTACGCCTGAATGGCGGCCAGGCGCAGTCGTTCGACGTCGTCGAACAACCCGGTGCTGCCGCACTCGCGCAGCACCTGGCCGAGCAGGGCGCCGAGCATGCGAACATCCGCACGCATCTCGTCAGGAATCCCGCGTCCGGCTTCGAACCGGCCGATGACGCGGATGGCCTCGGTGTTGGTGGGCTCTGTATAGGTCGGCTCCGTGGTCATCTTTCGAGGTTATCCCGGTGCCGACGCTGGTCTTGACCAGGTGACATCCCCCGCCGACCGCGGGCATACGATGGAGCGGATGTCCGATACTCGAAACCTCCTGCGCACACAGCAGTTCCCTGCCGTGCTGCTTCTGGTCGCGGCCGCGCTCGGGCTTCTGCTTGCCAATCTTCCGACATTCGGCCCGATCGACGCGGTACTCGGATTCCACCTCGCCATTCCCGGAATCGGCATCGACCTCTCAGTCGCGCACTGGATCTCGGACGGTCTGCTGGCGATCTTCTTCTTCGTGGTCGCCATGGAGCTGCAGTACGAACTGACCAGGGGCGATCTCAGTTCGTTCCGCAAGGCGCTGCAACCGGCGATCGCCGCAGCCGGCGGCGTGATCGTGCCCATCGTGATCTACTTGGCTCTCGCAGGCGGCGACGAGACGGCGACCGGCTGGCCGATCCCGACCGCCACAGACATCGCCTTCGCGCTCGGAGTGCTGGCCGTCTTCGGCAAGGGTCTGCCCACCGCCGTGCGCGTGTTCCTGCTCGCGCTGGCCATCCTCGACGACATCATCGGCATCATCTTCATCGCGGTGCTGTTCGCACACGACCTGAACTGGATGTTTCTCGCCCTCGCCGTGGTCGGCATCGTCGTCTTCGGCTTCCTGTCACGGATGCTGCCCACGAGACGTTCCGGGCTCGTCATCGTGGCGATGGTCATCATCGGAATCATCGTCTGGGCTCTGGTGCTGCTGTCCGGCATTCACGCGACCATCGCCGGCGTCATGCTCGGTCTGGCCATCGCACAGCCTCCGTCGATGATGGCGCGGCATGTTCTCGAACCCTGGGTGAACGGCGCCATCCTGCCGATCTTCGCCTTCGCAGCCGCGTTCGTCGTGATCCCCGCTGTATCGCCGGCAGAGCTGTCACCGGCGTTCTTCGGCATCGCCGTGGCCCTGCCGGTCGGCAAGATCATCGGCATCACTCTGTTCGGCTGGGTGGCGATGCGGATCGGGGCGAAAGAGAAGGCTCCCGCCCTCACCGTCATGGATCTGGTGGCGGCAGGAGCTCTGGGCGGTATCGGATTCACCGTGTCGTTGTTGCTTTCCAACCTCGCCTTCGCGGAGCATCCCGCCATACGGGACCAGGCGATCCTGGGTGTGCTGATCGGTTCGCTGATCGCTCTCGTCCTCTCCGGGATCATCGTCTCGTCACGGGCGGCCTGGCACCGCCGAGTATCGGCAGCAAGTTCCTGATCTCCACGAAAGGGCGCCATGACTGACGCGGATGCGCTCAGAACCGCAGTCGAGACGATGCGGGCCGTGCGTGAGCGCTGCGTCTGGTCGCAGCAGATCACCCACCGTGATCTCGTGCCGTATCTCATCGAGGAATCGCACGAGGTGATCGATGCCGTCGAGGGCGGCACCCGTGCCGACCTGCGCGAGGAGCTGGGCGACCTGCTCTGGCAGGTGCTGTTCCATGCTGCGATCGCAGCCCAAGATCCGGACGACCCGTTCGACATCGGCGACGTGGCCGCGACTCTGACCGAGAAGATGGTCCGCCGGCATCCGCATGTCTTCGGGGATGAGGTGGCGGCGACGCCCGAAGAGGTGCTCGTACATTGGAACGCCGCGAAGGCGGCCGAGAAGCGGGAGCGGCGCAGCGTACTCGACGGTGTGCCATCGGGCATGCCCGTGCTGGCCCGCGCACAGAAGGTGCTGGGCCGGGCAGCACAGGTGGGAGCGGGGGAAGAAGTCGCACTCGCAGCCCACGATGCCGCCGAGATCGGCGCTGCGCCGGAGTCGGAGGAGGAGCTCGGCGATCTGCTGCTGACCCTCACGGCGACGGCGCGCGCGAACGGCTGGGACGCCGAGCGCGCGCTGCGCGAGCGACTGCGATTGCTGGAGGACGAGGTTCGGGCGGCTGAGGCCGGCTGAGCCCGTCCGGCGACACCTGGAAAGATGGACCTGTGGCTACTGTGAACGCGCCGCGCGGCATGCGCGACATCCTCCCCGCCGACAAGGCCCGCCGTGAGCGTGTGCTCTCCGTTATCCGTGAGCGCTACCTGGCGCACGGTTTCGACGAGATCGAGACGCCCGCCGTCGAGGAGTACGACCGTCTGCACGCCGGCATCGGCGGTGACAACGAGAAGCTGTCGTACAACATCCTGCGTCGCGGTCTGGATTCCGGAGCGATCCGAGCGGGCGCCGACGAGCCCTCAGCCCTCAGCGACCTCGGGCTCCGCTACGACCTCACGGTTCCGCTCGCTCGTTTCTATGCGAGCAACCGGGGGCAGCTGCCCGGCGTCTTCCGCGCGATTCAGATCGGTCCGGTCTGGCGCGCCGAGCGCCCGCAGAAGGGCCGCTACCGCCAGTTCATGCAGTGCGACATCGACATCATGGGCGACGACACCTCTCGCGCAGAGGCCGAGCTGCTGGTCGCCTCGCTCGACGCGCTCGATGCCCTCGGGCTCGAAGGTGCCACGGTGCGCATCAACGATCGTCGGGTACTCGATTGGATGCTGGATGCCTTCGGCTTCACGTCGGACGAACGTCCCGGCGTGCTGATCACGATCGACAAACTCGACAAGATCGGCCCCGACGGTATCGTCGCGGAGCTCCGCGAACGGGGGGCCACGGCGTCCGCTGTCGACGCGTTCGACGAGTTCCTGCGCCGCCCGCAGACGATGGAGTACGACGCCTACGGTGAGCGGCAGATCCGTAAGGCGCTGCCGGAGAACGCCCCGGACGACATCGTCGAACACCTCGTCGGCATCGGTGAAGCGGTCGCCGCGGGACGAGGCGCCACCGACATCCCTCTGGTGTTCGACCCGTTCCTGGTGCGCGGCATGGGCTACTACACCGGCACGATCTTCGAACTCGCGCACCCCTCGGTGCCGTATTCGTTGGGCGGCGGTGGACGCTACGACGGCATGATCGGCCGCTTCCTGGGTCAGCAGGTGCCGGCGGTCGGGTTCTCGCTCGGCTTCGAGCGACTCGTCGACCTCGTCTCGCACGAGGCGGATGCCGGCGGCGGGGCCATCGTGCTCGTGCATGACGCCGACGTCCCGCTGGCTGAACTCGCCGCGCACAAGGCTGCCCTCATGGTGCACGGACGGGTGCGTCTGGAGCGGCGGGTGAAGAACTTCAAGGCGCTGCTCGAGCGCTCCGCCGCCGATGGGTACACCGCGTTCACGACGGTTTCCGCCGGTGCAGAGCCAGGAACGCTGGAGCTCAAGCCACTCAGCTGAGCATCAGATGTGCTGGCGTTCACGTCGAGTTCACGCCGACGCGGTGAAATGGCGGGCATGATCCGGGTGCGCGTCGTGGCGGTGGGGGCGGCGTTCGTCGTGCTCGCGCTCGGCATCCGGATGCTGCTTACCCGTCAGGCGGCGATCGCACGGCGCCGCATCGGCAAACCACTCGGCGAGGATTCGCTGGACGCCGATCGAGTCTGGAAGAAGTCCCTCGACGGCGCTCCGATCGAGCTGCTGCTGCTTGGAGACTCGCTCGCGGCGGGCTTGGGGGCAGAACGTCGCAAAGAGACGCTCGGCGGGCGCATCGCGAAGGCCGTGGCACGGCGGATGCAGCGACCGGTGCGCCTGCGCACCGCCGCCGTCGTCGGTTCCGAGTCCACGGCGCTCGTCGGACAGCTCGAGGTACTGCCGGAGGAGTATCGCGCAGATGTCGCGGTCATCGTGGTCGGCGGAAACGACGTCACCCACATGGTGCCGCCGTGGTCGGCCGCGCGCGAACTCGAGAAGGCGATCGGCCGCCTGCAGGAGCGGGGTACCCCGGTGGTCGTCGGCACCTGTCCCGACCTCGGCACCCTCCAACCGGTTCCGCAGCCGCTGCGGGCGCTTCTCTCGCGCATGTCGCACCGGCTCGCACTCGAGCAGACCAAAGTCGCCTGGCGCACGGGAGCGGTGCCCGTCGATCTTCGACAGGCTGTCGGTCCGACCTTCCGCGAGCAGCCGGATGAGATGTTCAGTCTCGACCGGTTCCACCCGAGTGCAGCGGGCTACCGCCGTACCGCCGAGGCGCTGCTGCCGGCGGTCGAGCTGGCGCTTACGACGCCTGCTCCGGTGCCATCCCGCTGAAGGACGCGGCCCATTCCTCCACGCGCTTCGCGCTTTCGGCTGGGGAGAGATCCTCGACACGCGTCATCAGCGACCAGCGCACGCCGAACGGATCGCGGATGCTCGCGAAGCGGTCGCCGGAGACGAACGTGGATGCCGGCTCGCGCACCGTCGCCCCCGCGGCTTCGGCGCGTGCGAGCACCGCATCGACGTCGGTGACGTAGAGACCGAGCGAGTAGCAGTCGTCGTCGCCCTCCGGCGGCGGAACAAGCTGGTATTCAGGGTTCGGCTCTCCCAGCTGCAGCAGGCCGAGTCCGAAGTCGAGGTCGGCGTGGACGACGATGCCGCCCATCTCGGTGATGTCGATCACGGTCGCGCCGAACACGTCGCGGTAGAACGCGATGGCGTCGGCGGCTCTGGGAATCGAGAGGAACGGGGTGAGAGAGGTGGCGCTGTTCGGGCGACCGTTCGTGGTGTGCGTGCCGGTGAGGCCTGTCGTGGTGTCCATATGCTCACGCTACGAAGGCGACGTCGTCGTGCGCTTGGAGATTCGCGACACGTTGTCGGATGCCGAGACTATGGTCGATCGCGTGATTCATGCGAACCGCGGTGTGCTGTATCCGACGCGGATGCCGAGCTTCCATCGTCTTCTGCCATCAGGACCGGCCTCGGAGCTCGTCGGATGGTTCTGGATTCCCGAGTGGAACGTCGAACCGGGGCGGACATCGCGGCAGCACGTGGTGGCCTATCCGGCGCTCAATCTCGTCGTTCAGCCCGAAGGCGTCGAACTCGTCGGGGCGACCACCAAGGCGACGCATCGGGATCTGACCGGGCAGGGCTGGGCCGTCGGAGCGCTGCTGCAACCGGCATCCGTCGCAGCGCTCATCGACGAGCCGGCGGCGCTGCGCGATGCATCCGCGGTGTTCGATGCGCCGGATGTGCACGCCGCGGTCTCGCGGGCGATGGATGCACGCGGCGCGCAGTATCGTGAGCACGCGGCGCACGAGTTCTCTTCTTGGCTGGTCGAGAGGGTCGGCGACATCCTTCCCGTGGCACGTCAGGCCAACGAGATGTCCACCATCGTCATGAGCGACGGTGACATCGTGCGGGCGGAGGATCTCGCTGCGCGTCTGTCGATCTCGGTGCGTACCCTGCAGCGACTGGCGCACCGCTATGTCGGGTTGCCGCCGGCGGCGATGATCCGGCGGCGGCGCCTGCAGGAGGCGTCGCAACGCGTCCGCGAGCACCCGGACGCCGATCTGGCTGCGATCGCGGCGGAACTGGGCTACGCCGATCATGCTCACCTGACGAATGAGTTCCGAGCGGTGCTGGGAATCACGCCTCGGACTTATCGCGCCGCCCGCGAGTGATATCCAGTCTCAGCATCCGGTACGCGACTCCGGCGAGTACGACCCCCGTGCCGATCAGGGATGCCACGATCGGCAGCGTGTTCACCAGCACGAGGCATCCGAGCACGCCGATCACCTGCAGAGCGCGCGGATAGCGGCGCGCGGATCCGGACTGGCGGAAGGCCGCGGCGTTCGCGATCAGGTAGTACAGCAGCACACCGAACGACGAGAAGCCGATCGCGTTTCGCAGGTCGGCGACGAGCACGATGACGATCACGATCAGGGCGACGGTGATCTCCGCGCGGTACGGCACCTGCCAGCGCGGATGCATGGCGCTGAGAAAACGTGGCAGATCGGACTCCCTGGCCATGGCCAGGGTCGTCCGACCGATGCCGGTCAGCAGGGCGAGCAGCGCGCCGAGTGATGCGGTAGCCGCCGCGATCCGCACAACCGGCTCGAGCGCCGGGAGGTCGGCTGCCTCTACTACTGCCGCAAGTGGGGCAGGGTGAGTCGCGGCATCCGCCCCGAGCGTCATCACGACGACGACAGCGACGAGCGCGTACACGATGAGCGCGCCGCACAGCGCGAGAACGATAGCCCGCGGGATGCTGCGCGCAGGATCGACGACTTCCTCACCCATGGTCGCGATCCGCGCGTAGCCGGCGAATGCGAAGAACAGCAGACCCGCCCCCTGCAGCACGCCGTAGGCCGTGAGATCAGGCAGTGGCGAGGGAGCCGCGGTCTGCGTGGCAGCGAATCCCACGGCGACGACGACCGTGAGGCCGAGGAGCGAGACGACGACGAGCACGCGGGTGAGCAGGGCGGTGCGCGTGACGCCGAAGCAGTTCACAGCAGCCAGAGCCGCGACGGCGATCACCGCGACGAGGTGTTCCCACCCGGAAGGTGCGGCATAGGCGGCGAAGGTCATCGCCATGGCCGCGCAACTGGCGATCTTGCCGATCACGAAGCTCCAGCCGGCGATGAAACCCCACCACGGACCGATCTCGGCACGCGCATAGGCGTAGGTGCCCCCAGCGACCGGATGCACGGCAGCGAGCTGTGCCGAGGCCGTGGCGTTGCAGAACGCGACCACGGCGGCGATCGCGAGAGCGATGAAGAGTCCGGAGCCGGCGGCCCCCATCGCGGGGCCCCACACCGAGAACACCCCGGCGCCGATCATCGAGCCGAGGCCGATGGCCACGGCGTCGGTGAGCGTCAGTCTGCGGGCCAGTTGCACCCGCTCATCGTGGCACACGTTCTGGGCGACGCGTTCGACGGGCACGTGGAAGTGGGGCGGGAGGGCACCACGGCCCGACCCGATCAGTTCGATCTCCCCGCGGGTGTGGGGGTACACTTGTTATAGTTCTAATAGAACTATTAGAAATGCGGGAGGTGAACGGTGCTCATCAGGATCGATGCGGAAAGCACGCGGCCGCTGTTCGAACAGGTCGCCTCGTCAGTACGGGGGGACATCCTCGCGGGGCGTCTCGCGCCGGGCGATCGGCTGCCGACTGCGCGCGAGGTCGCCGAAGCGCTTGAGATCAACTTGCACACCGTGCTGCGCGCCTATCAGCAGCTGCGCGATGAGCGGCTGGTCGACCTTCGCCGCGGGCGGGGTGCCGTCATCTCGGCATCCGCCGCGCCGCTGGCCGAACTCGCCGGCGAGGTCGCAGAGCTGGTGCGACGCGCGAAGTCGCTCGGAGTCTCACCCGCCACCCTTGCCGCCATCGTCACGGAGATCGAGTCATGAATGCACAAACCCAGCGCACGGAAGAAGTCCGTCGCGCACGCCGAGCCTTCCTGATCGTCGGGCTCGTCGTCCCGATCGTGATCGCCCTCGTTGCCGTGGGCTTCATCCTCGCGTGGTTGCCCGACGTGCCCGACCGGGTCGTCACCCACTGGGGCCCGGAGGGGCCGGACGGGTACGGCAGTGCGCAGATGTACGTGTGGATGCAGGTGCTGGTCGGGCTCGTCGTTCCGCTCATGCTGACGCTGCCGGTTCTGGCGATGATGAAGGACTCCTGGGGCCCGACCGGCCGACTCCTCGCTGCGATCTCGATCGGGGTCTCGGCTCTGGTCGCCGTCGGGTCGGTCGGTTCTGTGATGATCCAGCGCGGAGGCGGTGACGGATCTGGCTTCGGCGCCGTTCTCGCGATCGGCTTCGGCGCGATGCTGCTTCTCGGCGCGGTCGGGTGGTTCGTGCAACCACGGGTGATCACTTCCGCGGCGTCCATGCCGCCCTCGCAGCTGACATTGGCGCCGGGAGAGCGGGCCGCCTGGTTCGGCACCTCGGCGATGGGGCGCCCCGGTGCCATCTTCCTCGTGATCGCGGTGCTGGTGCTGATCGCCACCACGGCATGGGTTTTCGTCATGGACGGAGCCACGGGATGGATTCTGGCCGTCGTCACCCTTCTGGTGATGGCGCTCGTCGCCACGACCCTTGTCTTCCGCATCAGGATCAACGCCGAGGGGCTGCGAGTGCGGTCGGTCGCAGGGTGGCCGCGGTGGAGCATTCCCGCGTCGGACATCACGGACGCGCGCGTCGTGCAGGTCAATCCGATGGGGGAGTTCGGCGGGTGGGGATTACGCTTCGCGGTCGACGGCCGCATGGGAATCGTGCTCCGCACCGGCGAAGGGCTGCAGGTGACCCGTCGCAGCGGCCGGACCTTGGTCGTCACCGTCGATGATGCCCGTACCGCGGCATCCGTCCTCAACACCGCTGTCAAGGAAGTGGAGAAATGACACGTATCCGGCCCATCGCCACCATCTCGTTCATCCTGCTCTCTCTGGGGCTCGCCTGGCTCGTCGCCCCCCCGCTGTGGACCGATGGGGGACTGGCGAGTCCGCTGTTCGGCGTTCTCGTACCGATCATGATGTTCACGCCGACGATCGCCGTGATCATCGTGATGTTCGCACTGCGGCCGGTGCCCAGAGGGGAGCGACTGCGGTTCTTGGGTCTCTGGCCGCTGCGTCCCGCGAAGCGGGTCGTCTGGATGACGGTGATCGCCTGGCTCGCCCCGTTCGTCCTCATCGTCGCAACCGTGCTCGTCGCGGCACTGTGCGGTTGGGTGCAGCTCGATCTCATACATTTCTCGGGTTTCGCGCAGACGCTCGAGGCGTCCGTGCCCGAGGGGACACCTGTGCCGCCACCGGTGGTGGTCATCGTCTCGCAGCTGGTGATGATCCCGCTCGCTGCGGCCACGGTCAACGCCGTCGTCGCGTTCGGTGAGGAGCTCGGCTGGCGAGGCTTTCTCGTGCCGGCGCTGCGGCCGCTGGGCACCTGGCCCGCGCTGCTCGTCAGCGGCGCGATCTGGGGTGTGTGGCATGCGCCGATCATCCTGCTCGGTTACAACTTCGCTCGCTACGACATCACAGGCGTGTTGTTGATGACGGCCGGATGCATCGCGTGGGGCGTGCTGCTGGGCTGGCTGCGTCTGCGCTCGGCGTCGGTGTGGCCGGCGGTGTTCGCGCACGGAATGATGAACGCGTGCGCCGCGCTCATCGGTCTGCTGTACGCGGCAGGAACGACGTTCGACATGGCGCTGGCCGGCCCCCTCGGGGTCGCCGGATGGATCGTCTGCGCCGTCGTGATCGTCGTGCTCGTGCTGACCGGGCAGTTCCGTCGTCAGCCCGAGCTCGATGGCGCGGCGGGGCGGATGCTGTCGGCGCCGCGACACTGATCGCCGCGCCGAGCTTGACGCCGCACGGGCGCCGGGGTTGGGTGGAGCCATGACCGAACCCACGCCGGCGAATTGGCGTCGCACTGATGAGTTCCTCTCCGACCTTCTCGTCGGGCACGACTCCGAGCTGGAGGCGGCTCTGGCCGCTCAGCGCGGCGCCGGTCTGCCCGACATCGAGGTCGCGCCGGTCGGAGGCAAGCTCCTGAACCTGCTCGCGCGGATGAGCGGCGCGCGGCGCGTTCTGGAGATCGGCACTCTTGGGGGCTACTCCACGATCTGGCTCGCGCGAGGCGTCGGTGAGGGCGGCGAGGTCGTCACGATCGAGGCGGAGCCGGCCATCGCAGCGATCGCTCGTACCAGCATCGACGCCGCCGGCCTCGGGGAGCGGGTCGCCATCCGGATCGGTCGGGGCGCCGACGTGCTGCCGACGCTGGAAGGATCCGAGCCGTTCGACCTCGTGTTCATCGACGCAGACAAGGAGTCGAACACGATCT
>JACYYJ010058224.1_pt2 | contig 12719 bp, 12 predicted proteins | sample 8236861 | NCBI WGS metagenome assembly JACYYJ01 (sample SAMN14103086, study PRJNA606662) | landfill metagenome | isolation source: landfill solid waste | place: India:New Delhi, Okhla landfill site | collected 2017-11-05
GACCCCGCGCATCTCGAACGGGTTCCGGCCATGTCGCTGAACCCGCACGCGCGCGGCGCCGAACGCCTCGAGGTGGGCGGTCACCAGTTCGGTCTGCTCGCCGGTATCCCCGCGTCCATCGACTTCATGGCCTCGCTGGACGACGAGGCCACCGGTTCGCGTCGCGAGCGTCTCGACATCTCGATCAGCTCGATGCAGAACTATCAGGACGTGCTGTTCGACCGCCTGATGCGGCAGCTCGACAGTCTCACCGGCGTGATCGTGCTCGGCCGCGCGTCGAGCCGCGTCCCCACCCTCAGCTTCACCGTCGACGGCGTTCCGGCCGAGAAGGTCGCCGCGCATCTCGCCGACCGTCGCATCGCGACGGTGGCGAGCACCCGCGGATCGAGCCGGCTCCTCGACTCCCTCGGCGTCAGCGACGAAGGGGGAGCGGTGAGCATCGGCCTCGCCCCCTACACCACGAGCTTCGAGGTCGATCAGCTCGTCCGCGAGCTCCGCAACCTCTAGTTCCGCTCGATCCGCAGCACGACCTTCCCGACGGTTTCGGGGCTGTCGAGCAGTTCGTGGGCCCGGGCGGCCTCGGTGATCGGCAGCTCGGCGTGCACGACGGGATGGACCTTCGCCTCCTCGATGAGCGGCCACAGATTGGCGCGCACGGAGTCGATGATCGCGCTCTTGCCCGACGGCCCCGAGTCCGGACGGCCGCGCAGACCGGTCGCGATGACGTGACCGCGCTTGGCGAGCAACTTGCCGAGGTGCAGTTCACCCTTCGTGCCGCCCTGCATGCCGATGACGACGAGCCGTCCGTCCGGAGCGAGGACGTCGATGTTCCGGGACAGGTACTTCGCGCCCATGTTGTCGAGCACCACGTCGGCACCACCGAAGGCATTGCGCACCTCGGAGACGAAGTCCTGTTCGCGGTAGTCGATCGCCAGGTCGGCGCCGAGCTCGCGGCAGCGGTCGAGCTTGCCGGCCGAGGCCGTCACCGCCACCTTTGCGCCGAGCGCCTTGCCCACCTGGATGGCATGCGTGCCGATGCCTCCGCCGCCACCGTGGACGAGCAGGACGTCGCCGCGCTTCAGGCCGGCGGTCATCACGACGTTCGACCACACCGTGCACGCGATCTCGGGAAGCGACGCGGCGACCGCGACGTCCATGCCCTTCGGGACGGGCAGCAGCTGGGAGGCGGGGACCGCGACCTTCTCGGCGTAACCGCCACCGGTGAGGAGGGCACAGACCTTGTCGCCGATGTTCCAGCCCGTCACACCCTCGCCGAGTTCGGAGATCACTCCGGAGCATTCGAGGCCCAGGATGTCGCTCGCCCCCGGGGGCGGCGGGTAGAGGCCGCGCCGTTGCAGCAGGTCGGCGCGGTTGACCGCGGTCGCCGCAACATCGAGAAGTACGTGCCCGGGAGGCAGGTCCGGGTCGGGCTGCTCGGTCCACCGGAGAACTTCTGGACCACCGGGTTCGGTGGCGACGATTGCATACATGTGTTCGACGCTATCGCGTGCGGGGCAGTGAGGGGACGGTCACTCCGCTCGTGGCGCGCTCACCTGCTCGAAGCTACCGCGCGGTAACCGGATCGGGCCGTCGGCATTACACTCCCGGCGTGACCAGCGAACGAGACGAACCCAAGTGGTTGACCGCAAAGGAGCAGGAGGCCTGGCGTCTCTACATGGACGGCAACAACCGTCTCATGAGCGCCCTCAGTCGGTCCCTCAACGACCGACACGACCTGTCGCTGGCGGAATATCGGATCCTGGTCATGCTCTCCGAAGCCCCCGACGGCGCCCTGCGCATGAGCGATCTCGCCGACGGCGTGCTCTCCTCACGCAGCCGGCTCACCCATCAGATCCGGCGGATGGAGCAGGAGAAGATGGTCGTGCGCAGCTCGTGCCCCGACGACGGTCGCGGTGTGCTCGCCACCATCACCGACGAAGGCAGGCGACGTCTGGCGGAGGCCGCCCCCACCCACGTCGACGACGTGCGCAACTACCTCATCGACCTGCTGTCGGCCGACGAACTCGACATGCTGGCGCGGGTCTTCGCGCGCGTCGAGCACACTCTGGCCGACCGCTGAGGTCGCGAATCGGTTAGGCCCTGCTTGCGCGGAGCGGTTAGGATCTGCCACGGAAGCGTGGCAGAGCGGCCGAATGCACTCGCCTTGAAAGCGAGCTTGGGTAACACCAACGGGGGTTCAAATCCCTCCGCTTCCGCCACAGAAGAGGTTCCGGCACCCGAACAGGGAGTCGGAACCTCTTCTCGTTCCTACCGCCGGGTGGCGACCATCTTCTCCTCGAGGATCCAGGTGCGTCCCTCGTCGACGGAGTACTCGCCGAGCCAGACGAAATGATCGGCACCCACCTCCGTGAACCGCCACCGGAGGAACGGGTCGCCGTCGGTGCTGATCAAGTGCATCTCGTCGCCGGACGGTCGTCCGATGAATTTGCGGACACGCCCGTGGATCGGCTCGATCCAGGTGGAACGCCAGGCTCCGATTCCGTCGTCGAAGAACCGGATCGTCGTGCCGTGGAACGAATAACGCTCGTCCTCGGTCGACTGCTGATCACCGGCCGGGACGATCCACACGTCCTGGATCGCCCGCCCGCCGAGCACGGTGCCGAAGTGCACTTCTCCCCACAGCGACGCGGGTGCCTCCTCGTCCCCGGGGCGGCTCCACTGCAGATCTCAGCTTCCGTCGAACCGTGAGAAGGCCTCGAGCTTCGGATCGGCGACGCCGGTCAGGAGAGTGGCCTCGAGAGCATTCATGCGGCCAGTGTGCCCGCGCCGTGCGGGCATGTCCCCGGATCCCGGGGAGTCGATCGCGTCGCGTCAGCTCGGTCCGGCGGCCACCGCTCGTTCCACGGCCGCGGCCGCGCCGTCGTGCCAGGGTTCGCCGTGGCCGACGAGGACGTGTTTCGCGCCGGTACCGGCGATGGCCGCCAGCGAGGCGAGGGCGGTCGCGCTGTCGGCGGTCGCCGCACCCGAGACGATCTGCGGACCGTGCCTGCCCGTGTACGGATCGAGGGTGACGACGGCATCACCGACGATCACGGTGTCGCGATCGGGGAGATGCAGCGCGCAGTGCCCGTAGGTGTGGCCGGGGGTGTGCAGGGGCACGGGCCGGCCCGGCAGGTCGAGCGGTTCGGAGTCGTGGAAGAGCGTCACGTCGTCGACCCCGCGCACCCACAACGCACCGGCCACGGTCATGCGGGCGAGCACAGGGATGCAGGCGGGATACCGGACGGGATAGAGCAGCCGGTTGCGTTCGTGCTGGTAGCGGTAGGGATGGGCGGCGAGGAACTTCTCGTCGCGATGCGCCCACACCGGCACCCGCCACCGCTCACGCAGACGCTTCGCCGACCCGACGTGATCGAAATGGGCGTGCGTGAGGACGACTCCCTGCACGTCGTCGATCCGGCGACCGATGTGCGAGATCGCCTCCTCGATGCGACCGGCGGTCGCGGGCAGTCCCGTGTCGACGATGGTCACTCCGGCGTCGTCCTCGATCAGGTAGACGTTGACGTCGGCGTGCGCGAGGCGATGCACGCCCGGCGCGACATCCGTGTGCAGCATTGCGGCCCTTCGCTCGGGGAACGTGTGGGTTCAGCTGTGTCCGTCGATCTCGTCGGCGATGAAGGCGGCCCACGACCGCACCTCGTCCTCGGCCGCGGACGGACCGAACGACCGATAGTCGAGCGCGGCGAGTTCGGACACCAGATCGGGTGTGTCCTCGGCGCTTTCGTCGCCCACCGCGAACAACCACACGAGCTGCTGACTCAGCCCTGAGGCCCGCGACGACAACAGTTCGGCGGTATCGGGCGAGTACTCGCCGGCGTCGACCTCCCCTCCGAAGACGACGCCCTCGAACTCCTCCGACCGCTCGAGATCGGAGGTGTCACCGACGGTGACGTCGATGTCCCGCTCTCCCAGGGCGTCGGCGACGAGCCGGGCGATCTTCTGGCTCGGACCTTCGGGACTGTCCGTGACGACGAGAACGGTCATTGTGTCTCCAGCATGTTCGGCGGCTCGGGTTCACTGGTGCGTTCCCGGTCCCCGAGGGGCGGAAACATGTGCCCGGCCGTTGCGGGAGGTCGATCCGGTCTACGGGGTGCTGTCCGGGAAGATCTCGAAGGTCTTCGTGCCGACGGCGGTGGAAAGTCCTTCGGGTCCGACGACTTCGGTCGTGACCGTGTAGACACCGGGAGTCCCCAGCACGAGTTCGTTGGCGCGCATCCGCCCCGAACAGGCGGCGCTCCGGTCGTTGTAAACGTACCCGCCGGGGCCGGTCACCGTCGAGACCACCTGGCAGGTCTCCTTCCAGAGCTCACCGTCCGCGGTCAGCGCCCGCCACCGGAAGATGACGCCCGCCTTCCCCCACGAGGTCGCCTCGTACATGTCGGGTCCGATGAGGTGGCCGAGTCCTGAACGCTCGGTCAGGACGGTCACCGACGTGACGACGGGAACGGCCGGTGCTGCGGACGTGGTGGTCGACGGGGTCGCGACCGGCGAGGTGGTCGAGGGCGCGGCCGTATTCGTCGTGGTCGTTGCCGGCACCGACGTGGTCCGCGACGTGGTGGTGGCCGGGACCGTCTCGGTGACCGTCACGTACGAGGTGACCGTCGACGGAGGTGTGTCGGCCGCAGGGCTCGCGCCACCGCAGGCGGTCAGTGCGGTGAGGCCCGCGGCGCAGCCGAGCGCGAGCACACCTGTCCGGAACGGTCCACGATGCATGACGACCATGCTCGATCACATGGCCGTCCTGCACAGTCGTCCGATCGATCGACGTCTCAGCCGGCGATACCGAGTGCCCGCACCCCGGGTGCTCCGGAGCGGCGGACGAAGTCGGAGTCGGCGAGGCGTTCGTCCGCTCCGAGATCCAGCGACAGGTCGACGGTGCCGGCGAGCCGGTACGGCTTGCTCTCGATCACGTCCCCGATCGCGCGGCGCAGCCTCGACACCTCAGCGCGGACCGACACGGCGTGGTCGTCGTCCCCGTAGAGGGCCCGGCTGAGCGCCGCGACCGTCATGCCGTCCGGACCGCGCTCGTGCAGCAACAGCAGGATTTCGGCCTGACGCGCGGTGACGATGCTGCGCCACGTGTCGTCGTCCCCGAACACCTCCACCGTCGGCGACGACGACACGTGCAGCACCATCCGCATGCGCGACGACGAGGCTGCGCCGCGGATCAGCCAGCCGTGCGAAAGACGCTCGGGCACACACAGTCCCATACCGGGAACGGTCAGTGGGCGGGCATGCCGCGGAACCGCGACCCGTTCGGCGGCGATACCGGAGGCGTGTGCGACCCAGCCGTCCTCGTCGACGAGCAGCACCGGTCCCCGCGTCGACGACAGCAGGGGAGCTGCCTCGGTGCGCAGCCGTTCGAGCCGCACCTCGTGCCGTCGCCACAGTTGTGATTCGGCAAGCCTGACGGCGGTGTCGACGAGGGCGATGATGGCCGGATGCAGGGTCAGAGCGGGGCCGCTGACGTCGACGATGCCCAGCAGGTCGCCACGGATCGGATCGTGGATCGGCGCGGCGGTGCAGTACCAGGGGTGCTGGGTCGTCTCGAAGTGCTCTCCGGAGAACAGTTGGACGGGCGCGGCCTCCGCGAGTGCCGTCCCGATGGCGTTGGTGCCGACCGTCGACTCGGTCCACACCGTCCCCTCCTGGAATCCGAGGGCATCGGCACGCGAACGGATCGGTGCCGAACCGCTGCGCCACAGGATCACGCCGTCGGCGTCCGTCACCACCAGCAGTAGGTGGGAGGCGTCGGCGACAGGTGTGATCACCTGCTGCAGATCTTCGATCACCGCGGAGAGGGCGGACGCGCGGCGACGTCTCTCGACCTCCGCGGCCGACAACCGGCTGCGCTCGTTGATGCCGGTGGGATCGAGGCCCGCGTCGAGCACGCGCTGCCACGAGCGGGACACGAGCGGGCGGGGTCGCATGGGTGACCGGGCGCCGCCGATCACCGCGTCGTGCATCCGCGTCAACTCGCGCGCGTAGCGCGACAGGTCGGTGCCGGGCGCGATCGCGCTGAACGTGGTCACGGTCTCCTCTTCGTCGTCGTCCTCGGAGCATAGGTGGCAAATGTGTGCTGCGCCACAAATCGGATGCCGTGCAACGTGGCGCAACGCTTGCGGGCGTGCGGCCCCGCGGAGTGTCCTGGATCACATCACCACGGGAAAGGACTCACCATGACCGACACCCTCGACAAGCCGTCGACCTCCGGCACCGCGACGCCCGACGAACGCGTCGACGCCTGGTTGCAGGCTTTCGAAACCGCCCTCACACAGCGCGACGTCGACGCTGCTGCGGGCCTGTTCGGCACCGATTCCTTCTGGCGCGACCTGGTCGCCTTCACCTGGAACCTCAAGACCGTCGAGGGACGCGAGGGCGTCTCGGACATGCTGCATGCGCGCCTCGCCGACACCGATCCGAGCGGCTTCCGCACCACCGAACCGGCGAGCGACGACGACGGCGTGCTCAGCGCCTGGATCGCGTTCGAGACCGCGGTCGGTCGCGGCGTCGGTCATCTGCGTCTGAAGCGCGACGAAGAGAGCGGTGAGGACCGCGCCTTCACGTTGCTGACCACGATGCAGGAGCTGAAGGGATTCGAGGAGAACAAGGGCACGCGTCGTCCCCGCGGTACGAAGCACGGCGCAGACAAGCACCGCGTCACGTGGTCGGAGCAGCGCGAGATCGAGGAACGCGAACTCGGCTACACGCGTCAACCCTATGTCGTGATCATCGGTGGTGGTCAGGGCGGTATCGCACTCGGCGCGCGCATGCGTCAGCTCGGTGTTCCCGCGATCGTGCTCGACAGGTACGACCGCCCCGGCGACCAGTGGCGCGGCCGCTACAAGTCGCTGTGTCTGCACGACCCCGTCTGGTACGACCACCTGCCGTACATGCCGTTCCCCGACAACTGGCCGGTCTTTGCGCCCAAGGACAAGATCGCGGACTGGCTCGAGATGTACACGAAGGTGATGGAGGTTCCCTACTGGTCGAAATCGGAGTGCACCTCGGCGAGCTACGACGAGGAGACGGGCGAGTGGACCGTCAACGTTCTGCGCGACGGCGAACCGGTGGTCCTCCGGCCGAAGCAGCTCGTCATCGCGACCGGCATGTCGGGTAAGCCGAACATCCCCGACTTCCCCGGAATGGACCTGTTCCGCGGCGAACAGCACCACTCCAGCGCCCACCCGGGCCCGGACGCCTATGCCGGCAAGAAGGCCGTCGTGATCGGTGCCAACAACAGTGCGCACGATATCTGCGGTGCCCTGTGGGAGGTGGGCGCCGACGTCACCATGGTGCAGCGCTCGTCGACGCACATCGTCCGATCCGATTCGCTCATGGACCTCGGCCTCGGCGACCTGTACTCCGAGCGTGCCCTCGCCGCCGGCGTCACGACCCAGAAGGCCGACCTGACCTTCGCGTCCCTGCCGTACCGGATCATGCACGAGTTCCAGATCCCCATCTACGAGAAGATCCGCGAACGCGACGCCGAGTTCTACGACCGGCTCGAGAAGGCCGGTTTCCGGCACGACTGGGGTGACGACGGTTCGGGCCTGTTCATGAAGTACCTGCGTCGCGCATCCGGCTACTACATCGATGTCGGTGCCTCGGAGCTCGTCGCGAACGGCGACATCAAGCTCGCCCACGGCAACGTCCGCGAACTCACGGAGACGTCGGTGATCCTCGAGGACGGCACCGAGCTCGAGGCCGATCTCGTCGTCTACGCGACCGGCTACGGCTCGATGAACGGCTGGGTCGCCGACCTGATCTCGCAGGAGGTCGCCGACAAGGTGGGCAAGTGCTGGGGCCTGGGCTCCGACACCACCAAGGACCCCGGCCCCTGGGAGGGCGAGCAGCGCAACATGTGGAAGCCCACGCAGCAGGACGGCCTGTGGTTCCACGGCGGCAACCTACACCAGTCGCGGCACTACTCGCTCTACCTGGCGCTGCAGCTCAAGGCGCGTTACGAGGGCCTCCCGACCCCGGTCTACGGGCTGCAGGAGGTGCACCACCTCCGCTGACCGACACAGCTCTCCCACGCGTCGCTCCCGCACCCCGGCGGGGGCGACGCGGCCGTAGATCCTCCGATTCGTCACGAATCGGAGGGCGAGTATTAGGGTCGCGTGCAGGTCCGCTTGACCGGGTACAGGTAGTGACTGTGAGATCACTGCAGGTCGTCGGGGGACGGGGAGTTCGATGGTGAAGAGACGCGCGGCGGCTGTAGCGGTGGCCCTGATGGTGCCGGTTTCCGGCACGACGATCGCCCATGCCCAACCGGTCCATGCCCAACCGGCGCACGTGCAGCCGGTGTCGGCCAGGATCGACCATGTCGAGCGGGTCGGCGACAGGCAGACGAAGCTGTTCGTCCACTCGGCCGCGATGAACCGGGTCGTGCCGGTGCAGGTGCTGCATCCGGCTTCGGCGGGGCCGCGCCCCACCCTCTATCTGCTCGACGGTGTCAGCGCCGGTGAGGAGTCCGAGTTCCGTGAGAGCACGTGGACGCAGCGCACCGACATCGAGGAGTTCTTCGCCGACAAGAACACCAACGTCGTCCTTCCCGTGGGTGGCACCGCGAGCTACTACACCGACTGGAACAACCCCGACCCCGTCCTCGGGGTCAACAAGTGGGAGACCTTCCTGACGGAGGAACTGCCCCCGCTGATCGACGCCGAATTCGACGGCAACGGAACCAACGCCGTCGCGGGCCTGTCGATGGGCGCCACCGGCGCGATGTCCCTGATCACCCGCAATCCCGACCTCTACCAGGGAGTCGCGGCGCTCAGCGGCTGCTACGACACCTCCAGCGACCGTTCCCGCGACACCGTCCGCGGAACCGTCGCGTACAAGGGTGGCAACCCCGACAACATGTGGGGACCGCCCGAGGACGCCCGCTGGGAGGAGCACGACTCCTACCTGCTCGCCGAGAAGCTACGCGGCAAGGAGGTCTTCCTCAGCACCGGCAACGGCCTGCTCGGCCCGCACGATCTCGGCGCCGGCCAGGACGTGCTCAGCGTCGGTGCGCCCCTCGAGATCGGTACCTTCGTGTGCACCGTCACCTACGACCGTCGCCTCCGCGAACTCGGCATCCCCGCGCAGGTCGTCTACCGCCCGTGGGGCACGCATTCGTGGGGCTACTGGCAGGACGACATCAAGGCCGCGTGGCCGACCCTCGCCGACGCACTCGGACTCCGCTGACCGCGCGTCGACGGCACCGTCTCAGTGGAGGCGGATGCGGTCGACGGCCGGCGGCTCCACGCGTGAGCGGGTCGCCAGATAGCTGTTGAGGGCGTCGAGATCCTTGCCCGCGCCCACCAACCCGTGCGCTTCCGTGCACACGGTGAAACCGTCTCCGCCGCCGGCCAGGAAGTTGTTCATCACGACCTTGTACACACGCTCGGGGTCGACGGCCTCGCCGTCGATCGTGATCGAGCGGATCCGTTCGCCGCGCGGTGCCAGGCGGTCGAGCGTGTAGGTCAGATTGTGCGAGGGCGCCAGGATGCGTTCGATCTCCGAGCCGACCGGGCCGTCCTGGAACTGCTGCTCGAGCAGCACATCGAGTTGGGCTCCGGTGAGGTCGAGCACCTGCAGCATGTTCCCGAAGGGCTGCACGGCGTAGGTCTCGCGGTACGAGACGGTGCCGTCGCCGGCGAGGAGATCGCCGCGGAGTCCGCCGGGGTTCATCAGCGCGATCTGCGCGCCGAGATGCCGCGTCGCCGCGAGTTGTGCGTCGGCCACCAGATTGCCCAGCGCCGACTCTCCGCTCGGGCTCTCGCTGCGCGTGACGTCGGCACCGATGCGTGCGATGGACCGGTTCGCGACCTCCGCCGACTTCTCGACTGCCCGGTCGACGAACTCGAGAGTGGTCGGATCCGGATCGATGTCGTGCGTGACGACCTGCGTGAACACGACGGTCCGGTCGCGCAGCACCTCCCGGCTCTGCCGGTCGATGACGAGATCGGCGACCGACAGGATGCGCCCGTGCGAAGCACCCTGCACGACGGTGCGCGGCCTGCCCGCCGGGTCGGTGTAGGTGCAGTTGAAGTGCCGGTCGCCGTCGGAGGTGACGATGAGGTCCACGTCGGGGGAGACGGACGTCGCGATCGCCGCCGCTCCGCCGTCCCCGCTCGGACACGGATCGTCGCCGTCGATGGCCCCGATGTCGCCCTTGTAGAGCACCACGATCGAACGGACGCCCAGCGCACCGAGGATGTCGGCGGTGCGATTGACGGCGGCGATCTCGTCCTCGAACTGCAGTCCCGCGATCGCGTCGGGCCGGATGATGTCGGGGGTGTTGCTCGGCACGACACCGATGACGCCCACGGGCAGTCCGTCGACGTAGTCGATGCTGTAGGGGAGTGCGGCCGGTGTGCCGTCCGTCGTGGTGAGGTTGGCGCCGAGGATCGGGAAGTTCGCGCCCTCGAACGGTTCGGTGTAGAGGCACCCTTCCTTCGGGTGGCAGCCGCCGTCCCGCAGTCGCTCGAGTTCGGCGTAGCCGCGGTCGAGTTCGTGGTTACCGAGGGTCGCGGCGGTGAGATCGAGTTCGTCGAGCAGGGCGATGGTCGGCTCGTCGTGGAACAGGCCCGACTCGAGCGGCGACGAACCCCACGTGTCGCCCACGGCGTAGAGCACGGAGTTGTCGGCCTGTTCCCTGAGCTGCCGGACGTAGGCCGCGAGATAGGCCGCACCGCCCGCGGGGACCGAGACGCCGTCCGACCGGACGACCTCGCCGTGCAGTCCCTGCGGGGGCAGCAGATTTCCGTGCAGGTCGCCGAATGCGATCACCCGGAGCGGGACGGTGTTCGAGGGGATCGTGCTCGTCGGCGCGGCTCCGGCAGGTGCCGCACCACCGAAGGCGACCAGTGAGCCGACGACTGCGCAGGCCGACAGGGCGCGCCGCACCTTGCCTGCCCCCATGCAGTTCCTCCGCCCCGACCCGATCCGACCGCCCGAGTCTGTCAGGGCCGGATCACGCCACCGATACCCAGCCATAACGGTTGGGTCTCGTCACAGGGTCAGCCGATGCCGGCGAGTGCCCGTCCCTGCCCCGTCGCGAAGTCGAGGAACAGGTCGTTCTCGTGCGGGTCGCCGATCGTCACCCGGGTGCCCTCGCCCGTGAAGTTGCGCAGGACCACCCCTGCCTCCGCTGCGGCCTCGGAGAACGCGGCGGAGCGTTCGCCCAGCGGCAGCCACAGGAAGTTCGCGGCGCTCGCGGGCACCTCGTAGCCGGCCTCGACGAGTGCCGCGTGGACCCGTTCCCGCTCGGCGACGACACCCTCGGTGCGCGCGAGCAACTCGTTCGCGGCGGCGAGCGAGGCCACGGCAGCCGTCTGGGCGAGCGAGTTGACGGAGAACGGGGTGTGGACCTTGCTCAGCGCCGTCACGACGGACGGGTCGGCGACCGCATATCCGACGCGGATGCCGGCGAGGCCGTAGGCCTTGGAGAAGGTGCGCATGCGCAGCAGGTTGCGCCGGTCGAGATCAAACGGGGGCAGGGTGCCCGCCGGCGCGAACTCCCCATACGCCTCATCCAGCACAATCATCGTGGTTTCAGGCACTGCAGCGACAAACCGCTCCACCGACTCTGCGTCCCACCAACTGCCCATCGGATTGTCCGGATTGGCGAGGTAGACCATGGCCGCGTGGGTTTCGTGCGCGGCAGCGGCTAGCGCCTCGATGTCCTCGTGCACCCCGCGGAAGGGCACCGTATGCAGCGCTGCCCCATAGCCTGCCACATGGTAGTGGAAGGTGGGGTAGCCGCCGAGCGAAGACACCACTGTGCTGCCGGGCGGCGCATAGAGGCGCACGGCCATGCCCAGTATTGCGTCCACGCCTTCGCCGGGCATCACGGCTGCGGCAGAAATCCGATGGTGCGCCGCAATTGCCTCGCGCAGATGGTGGTTTTCCGGATCGCCATAGTGCCAGCTCTCGGCCGCGGCAGCGCGCATCGCGGCCAATGCTGCGGGCGAGGGGCCGAAGGGGTTTTCGTTGGCGCCGATACGCGCCCGCAGCGGCACGCCGCTGGTGCGGGCAATGCTCTCCGGCCCAACGAAGGGCACGGTCTCCGGCAGGCGATCGACGACAGGTGTCAGGCGAGGGGGCACGGTCTATCCCGGACAGGTTTGTGAACCCGAGCTAAGCGTCCGTGGTCGTTTTGCACAAGTCCACGTGGCCTGCCCCCGTCCATGGCGGCCGGATTTTGGGCGCTCGCAACCACTTGTCCAATGGGCGGCATTTGGTTCAAAGGCGCCGTAGTCCGGTCAGAAGTCGACAAGCATGGCGGCGCACCCTTGTGCTCGCGTCCCCCGACGATTCGTGCCTTTCCCATTTGCAAATGGAGCGTGTGAATGCTGCCTACTTACGTTCTCGCGCGCGATCACCTGCAGCGTGCTGCCACAATACTGGCCGGGTCCGATCACCAGTCTCGGCAGATCCGCTACATCATCGAGCGTACCATCTCCCTGATTGAAGAAACTCGGCCCGAACCTGCTCGCCCCGCCAGCAATGTGCTGGATTTCACGGCGTTTCGCGAGCGCCACGAGCGAGCCTGACAAATCTCCAGGCCGGCGCATCAGCGCGCCGGCCGGGCCTATGCCGTGGCGCTGGCGAAGCCGCCTTCTCGATCGAGCGTTGCCTTGAGCCGCTCCTGCAACTCGCTGCGCGCCGCCGCCCAGTCGCTGCTCCGCACGGGAACCCGTGCC
>JACYYJ010076497.1_pt1 | contig 12697 bp, 7 predicted proteins | sample 8236861 | NCBI WGS metagenome assembly JACYYJ01 (sample SAMN14103086, study PRJNA606662) | landfill metagenome | isolation source: landfill solid waste | place: India:New Delhi, Okhla landfill site | collected 2017-11-05
TTTGGTTGCTCGTCCCGGCCGGCGACCGCGTCGAGCATCGCATACACCAGCGCGTCGCGATCGGCCGCGATCACCCGGGTATCGTTGAGGGTGATCACCACCTGTTCGATGCGGTTGTGACCGGGGGTCGGCCGAAGCGTGTAAATCCGGACCTTTTCGTCCCCATAGGGTGCTTCCCGGAGTGTCGCTCCGGCATTGCGAAGATCGGCGTCGACCTGGGCGAGCACTTGATCGGCCTGCATGCGGCGGCCGCGAATGTCGGCGATCAGCGCCAAGGCATAGGGGCGCCGCGTGTCCTTGTACGGCAGCCAAGCCACCACCGCTTCACCCGAAGCCACCTCCAGCACATCACGGGGGCGAAGGCCGACATTGAATCCGAGCGCCCCGACACGCTCCTCCGACCGCTGCCGCTGCAACTCAACAAACGGCTGCATCGCCGGGTCTTGAACCAACGACGCCAGCGTCGTCGACTTCCAGGCCTCGCACAATTTGGGGACGTTGGGGATGCGGACCACGCCCGCCGCCGTATCGGCGACCAACCGCAGAGCCGGCACGTACTCCTGTGCCTGAGCGGCGCTACCGCCCAAGGCGACGCTGCTGACCACCCACAGCGCGATTACCCGCACCGTTTGGCGCAGGACGCCGCTTGGCCGATAAGAACTCCAACCGGTCGGAAGCCACATCTGGGAGCTAGTTTGTATCATGCGATTCCAAGGCACCCGAGGTGCATTCACGTGGATCATAGGAGGCAGTCAAATTGGAAACAGGCGACCAGAACACAACCGGCGCAGCGACCGCAGCGGTCATCGGATTGACAGACTACGCTCGCCGGTCAGCCAAAGTTCACGCCGCTGGGCTCACGCCACAGGGCCATGGGCGCTGTGCCGTGTGATGCCAACCGGGTAGCCGAAACGTTGTGTTGGTAACCGTGTAAGGGAAAGCCGGGTGTGAGAATTCGTCGACCGCCTAGTCCGCCCCAGACGGTCGCTCTATCCTATCGCAACCGATTTCTCGCCGGAATGCCGTGTAGCCTGCTGACACAGCGCCTCGTGGTTGCGGGCAAATGGTGTGCCCGCCACCGCTGCGGCCTGTCGGGAGCGCCCAAGCGGACGGCTGCGGCAGCAGCCCCGCACTGCCAGCGATGCCGTGGTGCGTCGCGTGGCAGCCGCAAGCGGCGCGCGTTCCGGCCCCCTTTTTTGAACGACCGCTGCTCCGAAGGCCCTTCATGACCGCCCTGCCCGCTTCGACCTATGAAAATCCCCTGATCAGCCGCTACTGCTCGCGCGAGATGGCCGTCCTCTGGGGAAATGACCAACGCTTTCGCATCTGGCGGACGCTGTGGGTGGCGTTGGCGGAAAACCAGCAACGCCTGGGGCTCGAGATCACCGATCAGCAGATCGCGCAGTTGCGCGCTTTTCGCGATCAACTCAACCTTGATGTCGCCGCCGACTATGAACGCAAGCTGCGGCACGACGTGATGGCCCATGTGCACGCCTACGGCGACCAGTGTCCGGAGGCCAAAGCGATCATCCACCTGGGAGCGACGAGCTGTTATGTCACCGATAACGCGGATCTGATCCTGATCCGCGACGCCCTGCGGCTGATCGCCTCCCGCCTCGCCGCCGTGATCGATCGCCTGGCGACCTTTGCCCAAACCCACCGCGCCCTCCCCTGCCTCGGGTTCACCCACCTTCAGCCCGCTCAGCCGACGACGGTCGGCAAACGCTGCTGCCTGTGGATCTACGACCTGGTGCTCGATCTGGAGGCGGTGGAGTACCGCTTGGCGACGCTCAAGGCGCGGTCGACCAAGGGCACGACCGGCACGCAGGCGAGCTTCCTGCAACTGTTCGGCGGCGACCACGACAAGGTCCGCCAGTTGGAACGGATGGTGGCCAAGGAAATCGGCTTCGACGATGTCTATCCGGTCACCGGCCAAACCTACCCGCGAAAAGTCGACGCGCAGATCCTCGACACGCTCAGCGGGATCGCTCAGGGGCTGCACAAAACCGCCACCGACCTGCGCATCTTGGCCAGCCGCAAAGAGGTCGAAGAACCGTTTGAAGAAAACCAGATCGGCAGCTCGGCGATGGCGTACAAACGCAACCCGATGCGGAGCGAGCGGATCTGCGCGCTGTCGCGGTTTGCAATGAGCCTGCAGTCCAGCGCCGCGGCGACCGCGGCGACCCAGTGGCTCGAACGCACGCTCGACGACAGCGCCAACCGCCGCCTGGTGATCCCGCAAGCATTTTTGGCGATCGACGCGTCGCTGGTGCTGATGCAAAACATCGCCGAGGCGATGGTCGTCTACCCCAACACGATCGCCAAAAACCTGGCTGCCGAATTGCCGTTCATGGCGACCGAAGCGATCCTGATGGCCGCCGTGACCGCCGGCGGTGATCGCCAGGAATTGCACGAAGCGATCCGCAAGCACAGCCAAGCGGCCGCCCAACGCGTCAAGTCCGAAGCCGCCGACAACGATTTGCTGGACCGGCTGCGGCAAGATCCGGCCTTCAGCGGGCTGGACATCGACGCGCTGACCGACCCGGCGCACTTCATCGGCCGCGCTCCCGAACAAGTCGATGACTTCCTCGCCGAACATGTGGCTCCGATCCGCGCACGTTATGCTGGCGAAGTGGTGACCGCGGAAGTCCACGTCTGACGCCGCAGTGATCACCCTGAGCTGGCCGATCAACTTGAGGGACTCACCGATGAAGTGGCTGTTTTGTAGCTGTTTAGCGGCGGCCGTCGCACTGGCCGCTGCCGAGCGCGGGGTGGCGGCGGAGCGGCAGGCGACGCCAGTCAGTTCGATCCGCGCCCACGACGGGTTCGAAGTCCAATTGTTGCGCTCGGCCCAAGAAGGCGAAGGCTCTTGGGTCAGCATGACCTTTGATGACGCCGGCCGGATCGTGGTCGGGCTCGATGACCGCGGCCTAGCACGCCTGACGCTCGACGCCGACACCCAAACGGTCGCCTACGAACCGCTGGCCAACACCGCGTCGCTCCGCCACATCCGCGGTGTCCTCTACGCGCACGACTCACTCTACGTTTGTGCGACCGATAGCCAGGGGGTGTATCGTCTTCGCGACCTCGACGGCGATGGCCAGTTTGAACACCCAGAACTGCTGCAGCACTTGCCGTATGCCAGTCGGTATGGGCATGGCACCAATCAGATTGTGCTCGGACCCGATGACCACCTGTACTTGGTTTGCGGCAACGATGTCGTCTTCCCGACCGCGATGGCGGAAGACTCACCGTATCGCGGCGGGCGCAACGATTGGCTGCTCCCCAGTCCCCACGATGCCGGCCACGACGACCGCGTCGGCTACATCGCTCGGCTCGACCCCGAGGGCAAATCGTGGACGGTGCTGGCCGGCGGTCTGCGGAATCCGTTTGACCTGGCGTTCAACCGCGACGGCGAGATGTTCACCTGGGACGCCGATATGGAATGGGACCTCGGCCTGCCCTGGTATCGCCCGACGCGGCTCAACCATATCGTCTCCGGCGGCGAATATGGCTGGCGCTGGGGCACCGGAAAATGGCCGGCCTGGTTCCCCGACAGCCTCCCAACCACGCTCGATACCGGGCTCGGGTCGCCGACCAGTATGGCATTTGGACACACCAGCAACTGGCCGCAGCGGTATCGCGACGCGCTGTTCATGGCCGATTGGCAGTTCGGCCGGATTTTGATGGTCGATCTCGTTCCGCGGGGGGCCACCTATGAGGCGTCGGCGCAGTGGTTTCTCGAAGGCGGGCCCCTGAACGTCTGCGACCATGCTTTTGGTCCCGACGGAGCGATGTACTTCATCACCGGCGGGCGTGGCTCGCAGTCGGGCCTGTACCGAGTGGTTTGGAAAGGTGAAGGCAGCTCGCCTGAAGCGGTCAGTGAGCCGCCGCAAGCTGACGTCGCTCAGGCGCAAACGGCGCGGCAGATCCGTCACCAACTGGAGACCTATCACCGCCAACGCGACCCGGCAGCGCTCGATTTCATCTGGAAGTATCTGGGCGATGACGACCCGTGGCTGCGATTTAGCGCGCGGGTGGCACTGGAGAACCAGCCGGTCGCAGGCTGGCGCGAGCGGATCAACTCGGCCGATACTTCGCTCGCCGCGCAGACCGCGCTGCTGGCGCTGGCGCGTGTTGGAGAATCGCCGGACCGCAATCGGATCCTCAGCCAGCTGGCCGATTTGCCATGGGCTGAGCTGGACGGGCGGCAGTGGCTGTTGCCGCTGCGGGCGATGCAGTTGGCGCTCATCCGCCAGGGCGAACCGGAGGAGCCACTCCGTCACCAGCTCGTCGAACGCCTCAACCCGTTGTTTCCGCAGCGCGACTTTGCGGTCAACTGGTTGCTGCAGGAATTGCTCATCAAGCTGCAGGCCCCCGAGATGCTCCCGCGCTCGCTGGATCTGCTGGAATCCGCGGCCACACAGGAAGAGCAGGTCCAGTACGCCAAGACGCTCAGTCAGGTGGCCCAACCATGGGAGGTGGCCTCCGCCAAACGCTTCCTCCAGTGGCTGGCGCGCACGCGCAATCTGAACGGCGGCAAACTCGCGTCCACCGCCTGGCGAAACCTGCGAACTGATTTTGAAACGCAGCTCTCGCCGGACTTAGTCGCCCAGCTGCAAACGGAACTGGCCCAGCTCGATGCTCCGCTTTCAGAGGAACCGCTGACCGAGCTCGCGGCGCGGCCGCTGGTGCGCAACTGGACCATCGACGACTTGATCGATGAAGTCGCCCATCTAATTCCCGAGGAACATTCGCTCGCGCTCGGACAGCAAGCGCTCGCGGCAGCCGCCTGCCTGCGCTGCCACCGAATGGGCGACAGCGGCAGTCCAGGCGGCCCCGATCTGACGCATGTCGGCAAGCGATTCGACGGCCGGGCGCTGCTGGAATCGATCATCGAACCGTCACGGCAGGTCGATCCCAAATACCTCAACGCGACGTATTTGCTCAGCGACGGCCGGATCGTCAGCGGCCGTACCCTGGGCGTCAGCAAGCAGCAGCTGACGCTCGAAATCGACCCGCTCAGCGGCCGCACGCTGGTGGTCGATCGTCAGGAGATCGAAGCCTCGTTGCCGACAACGGTGTCGCCGATGCCCGCGCAACTACTCGACACGCTGACCCGCGAAGAGGTGCTGGCGCTGATCGCACTGCTTCGCCGCTGAACCGCACCGACCGATCGGCCGCTACAACTTCTGCAGGCCCGCTCAGCCAACCTGTAGAGGCTTGTCTCGCAAGGCCTTTTGAAGCATCAGCTCGGCGGCCCCGGCCTGTGCAAAGTTTCCAACCGCTTGTCGAACGCGTAGGCAGTCAGGAGCGGACCAAGCAGCGCTTATAAACTCCCAATCGAGCGCCGAGCGGAGCTTGTCCGCTCGAGCCTCTGGCAACACAAGCGACGCGCATGAGGTCAGCCCGAGTGTCGGCTGACCCTACCGCAAACGCGACTTCAAATCGATTGGGGTGCCCTGACCATCCGGCGATGGAAAGGTCACCCACACCTGCGATTCCTCGGGGTTGCTGTAGACAGGTGGCAACACGTTGACGATCCCGGCGTCGGCCGCCGAAGCTCCGGGCGGAATCGGTGAGCCATCGGGCATGGCGTACTTCTGCAACAGCACGCGGTAGTATCCCGCGGGCACACCCTCGGTTTCCGGAGCGACCTGGAACGAATAGGAGCCATCTTCCCCGGTCACCGCGTATCCACCACGCCCCTTGACGCCCTCTTGGGGCACCAGCGTCATCGACACACCCGCCACCGGCTTGCCGTCGAGCGTCACCACACCGGTCGCCGGTACGGTGTCGACCGTGCCGGCGGTTTCACATCCAGCCAGCATCGCACAGGTGACCGCGATGGCAGCTGGCCAGCTTTTCAACAATCTCACAATCCAACCTCGACCTATGAATTCAATTCGTGACTAATAAACAAAGGTTGCGCAGGTGGCGATTAGAATTCGCCCACCACCTGGCCGTCAGACACGTAGGACAACCTTTGTAAGGTCACCAGCTCGATCGTATCGCTGATAAAGCGAACGGAGCCATCGCCCAAGGTAAATTGTGCGCCGCCAGGATGCGTACTGCCGCTGGTTGACCAAGCGCTGAGCTTGGTTTTGGATTGAGGACGATTGAAAGGCGGTGAATCCCACGCACAGCACAACAAATCGTTAATCCCCAGCTCATAGGCAGGATCGACACCGTGGCCGACCCATTTGGAGTAACCCCAAGTTTGCGGCACCCCGTCGTGCACTCCTCGCAGCGTTTCACAGATCGCAATCGAATTGCTGGTGCCGTCGGTGATACTGCTAAACTTCGACGACTCGTTCAGACCAAACATGCGCCGCGTCAAGGTATCTTCGCCGCTGTAAGTGTTTGACCAACTCGATGACCTACGGACCGAGAACTCATAATTTGTATAAGCGCCTTGCAGCGTCGTGGTGCCGGGTGAAATGGAGTATTCGGCACTGCTGGTGGTCGCATAATTCGTCGGATTCGGGTCCGACGGGCACAGGAATGTCGACACCGGTGTGCTCACCACCACATCATTCGGATTACCTGCCTCGCCGGGAAGCGGCCCAGAAAGGCTGCCCGCAGATCCGCTGCGCACATAAGCACCGGTTGCCAAGCTCAGGTCGGCCAGATCGTACAGCGCTTGCTGTTCGATATAGGGCAACATCAGGATCCAGCCGCGGTGGTTGCGAATCTTACCGGCACCGGCAACGGCATTACCCGATTCGATCGCGCCGCTCCAACCGACGGAGTACGGAAACTTTTGATGCGTGGCGTGATAATTGTGCAGCGCCAGGCCGACCTGTTTCATGTTATTGGAACAGGACATCCGCCGGGCTGCTTCGCGCGCCGCCTGGACTGCCGGCAGCAGCAGCCCGACCATCACTCCGATGATCGCAATGACAACTAATAATTCGACCAGTGTGAATGCTCGTCTCGCTGGAGCCAACCGCATCATCAGACCCTTTAATTACGCAACTATCGAAAAAGGGGACGCCAAGGAGTTTTAACCCCCGGCTCGTCAGTGGCTTAGCAAACCCCACGCCAATGGCGGCCAGCCGCGCACCACAGCCCCCTGCCCCGCCGCGGCCAGTCCCTCTCGCCCGCGCCCAAGGCGCGACTGACCCACCTTCCCGAGCGGCGCCGCGGCGATCTCCCGCCTTATCATCCCCGGCGGTCGCGGCAGAGTTTCAGCGATTGCGCCAGCGGAGGGCGGCAGGGACGAACCGCGCACCTGGAGCGGTGCAGTTTTATTCAGCAGACGTCGCCAGGGCTGCCCAGATCGCTGGCACCGCAGGTGCTGATGCAGAGGCAGCTCATCCCCTGCACCGTTCGCTGCCGGTTGCAACTCATCTTGCGGCCGGAGCGACGCTTTTGTTACTCAGCGGAGCGTACCGCAGAGGCTGCCGGACGCCGGGTGCGCCGGGCCGCTGCGGATCGGGTGTAGCAGGAGTTGCCAACTAGGAAAGTGGGTCACTTTTCTTGACACGCATTCACCGCAGTGACAGAATCAGGTCTGTTTTGCCGGGAGCGGCCCCCCACTGGAGACTCTTCTTGGATGGCTGCCGCAGTTGGATAACTCGCGGTCGAATGTCTCATCTCCTCATCACATTGTGTGCTCGAAGCGGGTTCCCATGGCTGTACTTACCGGAATCAACGAGCTTATCGCTGCATGTGGCGGTCGTCGTCCGGTACGGTTATTGGTTTCGGAACCTGATGGCAGGGAACACGATTGCGGCATGCTCACGCGGCCGTTTCTGCTGATCGGCCGTTCGCCGCAGTGCGATATCCAGCTCAACGGATCGGATATCAGCCACCGCCACGCCTACGTGCAGGTGATCGGCGATCGGATCTTTTGTGCCGACTTAGGCAGCCGGACCGGTGTGCACTGGCATGACGGGAAGCGGCCACTGAGCTGGGTGGAGCTGAATGAACACCTTGCGATCGGCCAGTACGGCTTGCGGTTCGACCGCGGGGGCTGTGCGTCGCCGACACCAGAGATGCCGGCGCTGGCGATGCGACGCCGTCCCAACGTGTCGCTGCGGTTTCTGAATGCCAGGGTCAATACCGACCGCAGCCGGCAGTGGCGGTTGCGGCGCTCGATCACGCTGCTTGGGCACCTCCCGAGCTGTCATATTCCGCTGTTGGACGCCAGCGTCTCGCGTGTGCATGCGAGTCTGCTGCGAACACCGTCGGGCGTGTGGCTGATCGATCTGCTCGGCAAGGACGGCGTGGAAGTCAACGGAGAGCGGGTGGCATTCGCACGGCTGACCCACGGCGATGTGCTCACGATCGGTCGGTTTCGGATGGCGGTGGAGCATGCGGCGGAGAACGCGGCATCGCCAGCCGATGACCAGCTCCGCCATCTGACGCTGAGCACGTTGTATGTTCATGCCAACACGAACTTGCCGACGCCGCCGGTGCAGCCGCCCGCTGAGGGGCTGTCCGAAGCATTCGTGTTGTCGCTGCTCAACCAATCGGCGTAGATGCAACAACAGATGGCGGCCCAACAACAGCAGATGATGTTGTTGACGATGCAGATGCTCTCGGCCATGCAAGGCCAGCACGCCAAGCTGATCCGCGAAGAGCTGAAGGTCATCGAGACCTTGACCCAAGAGATCCAACAGATTCGGGCGAAGCTGACCGAGCAAGCGGCCGCTCCCGCCGCTCCCCGGCTGCGCGAGCCGGAGCTCGAACCCGCGCAAGCGATTCTGCCGCTGATCCCGCCCGCTGCCCGAGCGGTGTCGCCACGCGGAAGAGCTCGGCAGGCCGAACCGCGCAAGCAGCAGACGCCTGCCGGAGGTCGCCCAGCCCGGGTAGCGCTCGCCAAGCACATGGCTGCGAATCAGCCGCAGGGACTCGATGGCTACGCCTTACAAGCCCACCTCGCCAATCGCTTGGCGGAACTGGAACGCAAACGCAGCGGCTATTGGCACAAGATCACTCGCGTGATGATGGGCTAAGGTCTTCGTGCTGCAGGCGCTGCGGCGTCGGCCGCCGAGCGGCAAACCGCCGGTGGTGACTCCCCTCGGGTTCAGGCCAACAGCTCACCGATCACATGCCCTTCGACATCGGTCAAGCGGCGCTGGATCCCGTTGTGCTGAATCGTGACTTGCTCGTGATTCAGCCCGAGCAGGTGTAACAGCGTCGCGTTCAGGTCGTACAACGGGTGCACATTCTCGACCGCTTTCAGCCCGAGTTCGTCGGTCGCCCCATGACTGACTCCCGGCTTCACGCCCGCTCCGGTCAACCAACAGGTGAACCCGTCGGGATTATGGTCGCGGCCATAAGAACCTTTTTGGAACATCGGCATCCGCCCAAACTCAGTACACCACACCACCAGCGTCTCGGCGAGCAGCCCCCGCTGCTTCAGATCGCGGATGAGTCCAGCGGCGGGCTGGTCGAGAATCGCCGCATGCTTGTCGTATTGTTCCTTCAGCTTGTCATGGCCGTCCCAGTTCAACTCGCCGCCGCTGGCATAAGCGCCATTGAAGAGTTGCACGAACCGCACGCCCCGCTCGATCAGTCGCCGGGTCAGGATGCAATTTCGCGCGAAGGCCGCTTTGGTCGGGTTGGATGCGTCATCGGCGCCATACAACTTCAGTATGTGCTGCGGCTCGGCACTCAAGTCGGTGACTTCCGGGACACTCAATTGCATCCGTGCAGCCAGCTCATAACTGGCGATCCGAGCCGCTAATTTATTCTCCTGGGGATGGGCCTCCAGATGTCGCTGGTTCAGCCGCATCAGGAGTTGGCGCGCCGCTTCGTCCGCAGGTGCGGAAACACCGTAGGGTTGGAGATGGCGCACGGGATCTTTAGCGCTTAAGGGCGTGCCTTGGAAGGCGGCCGGCAAAAAACCTGCTCCCCAGTTATTGGAACCATTCTGTGGCACGCCGCGCGGATCGGGGATGGCGACATAAGACGGCAGATTCTGATTCTCGCTTCCCAGCGCATAGGTGACCCAAGCACCAGCGCTGGGGAAACCATCTAACACCGAGCCGGTGGACAGGAAGTTCTCAGCCGGGCCGTGCGTATTGCTCTTGCTGGTGAGCGAATGGATAAAGGCGCAGTCATCGGTCAGCTCCGCCAGGTGCGGCAGCATGTCGGACACCATTTTTCCCGACTGACCGCGCGGCCGGAAAGCGTACTGCGGTTTGGCAAGCGCGCCGGCGGGACCTTGAAACGTCACGGCGGGACCGCCTTCCAGTGATTGGCCGTCCCGTTTGGCGAGTTCCGGCTTGTAGTCCCAGGTCTCCAGTTGGCTGACTCCACCGGCACAGAAGATGACGATCACATTTTTTGCTTTGGCCGGGAAATGCGCAGGGCGGGCGAGGTACGGCCGAGCCGGATCGATCGTCGCCGCTTCCGCCGCTTGCAACGGATCCCGACCGAGCAGGCTGAGCAGGGCAATCGAACCCAGGCCGGTCGCCGCATCACTCAAGAAGCGGCGGCGATCGAGCAAGGACCGAGCCAGCGCAGATGCTGAGGAGAAATGCGGCATCGGAAACCTCTAAGGGATGAACAGGAATTCATTGCAATTGAAGAGCACACGGCAGAGCGTCGCCAGCCCGTGTTCAGCGACCACCGCCGTCGCATCGGCAACTTCTGCGGCGCTGGGGCGGCGCGACAGCACCAACTCATAAGTGCGTTCGATTTGCTGCGGCAGGTCTGCGTCGCCTTCGGTTTGCACGCGCTGGGCCAGCGCCGCGGCCTGTTCGATCACAAACCGGCTGTTGAACAGGTTCAGCGCCTGAATCGGTGTGGTCGATTCCAGACGTCCCGGTGCGCTCTGGCCAGCGTCGGGACAATCAAATGCCCCAAAAACCGCATCGCGTTCACGCCGGACCTTATGGGCATAGATCATCCGCTTCAGGCCGTCACGGCCGAACGTTTCGATGGGATTGAATCCCGTCAATCCGCCGCGGCGATCGAACAAATCGTATCCACGCCCGCCCATTTGAAGATTCAGCTGGCCGCTGATCGCCAGCATCGAATCACGAATCATCTCTCCGCTCAGCCGGCGCAGGGGATAACGCCATAACAGCCGCCCGGCAGCATCTTGTTCGTCCCCTTGAGCGTTATAGTGTGATGCTTGGCGATAGGTCGCCGAGAGGACGATGCGGCGGTGCAGCGGTTTGATCGACCAACCGGTGCGGACGAACTCCGCGCTCAGCCAGTCCAATAATTCCGGATGCGAAGGGCTGGTGCCGTTGCGTCCCAGGTCGTTGGCGGTCTCCACCGGCCCTGCGCCGAAATGGCCCTGCCAGATGCGGGTGACCATCACCCGCGCGGTCAGCGGGTTTTCTTCCGCAGCGATCCAGTCAGCGAGCGTTTGTCGGCGGACGGACTCCGCGGCATCCAGCGGCAACTCCAACTCGCCGAGCACGCCCGGTACTGCCGGGGTGACGCGTTCTTGAGGCAATTCCGGATTGCCCCGCCCCAACACCCGGATCTCATCGGGTTGGCGGAAGATCCCGGCGAACACCCGTTGGCCCTGGGCCGCGGCCGCGATTTTGGCAGTTAGCACTGCCTTTTCCTGGATCAGTGACTCCGCCTCCGCCGCCAGCGTCGCGGGCAACGCGTCGAGCGGAAACGCGGCCGGGTCGCCTACCCCGGGTTCATATGGGCGGCGGTCAGTGGAATCGGCGACGGTTCGCCACGCTCCCGAACGATCGGCGACTTCCAGCGTGTATTGAATTGCCAGGCGATCATCATAGGTTCCTGCGCGATCGCGTCCCCAGACCACGCGCTCGATCGTCTGCTCCTCGGCAAACTCCAACGTCACCCAGCCCTGGCCCGGGGCATTGGACATCCAACTGCTCGAATTGCCGTAGATCCCATCGTTGACAAAACGCAGTTCGTGCCGGTTGGGCACGGTCGTATTCCCCGATGACAATACCGTTGTGCCAGCGCTGGCCAAAGCGATGTTTTCACCGGCCGTATTGAAGACCTCCAGTTCATCGATGCATGGCTCCAGTTTGTTGGTCGCTTGGATGGTCAGCCGTACTTGCCGGGCTCGCACCGGTGCAAAGCGTTCAACGTTTTCCCGCGCGTTGACCATCGGACGCTCGGCGCCGGAGAACGCTAATGGAAGCAACTGGGTGAGCTGAGCGTTGATCGCTGCGAGCCGAGCTTTAAAGCGTTCCACTTCGCTCCGCAGCGCTGTGATCTCGGGCGTGACCACTTCACGCTCCTCATATTCAACCCCCGCCACAAACGCCTGCATCGCATAGTAATCGCGGTGCGAGATCGGATCGAACTTATGATGATGACAACGGGCACAGCCGACGCTCAGGCCGAGAAAGGTTTGCCCGATGTTGATCACAATCTCATTGAGCGCATCTTGCCGAGCCAGCCGGATGGAAGGTTCGTCTTTACCGATTTGTCCCGGCAACAGCACCGATGCGGTGACCAGAAAGCCGGTCGCGGCGTCTTTGCCGAGCAGGTCGCCGGTCATCTGCTCGCGGATGAACCGGTCATAAGGAAGATCCTCATTAAAGGCTGCGATCACATAGTCACGGTAAGGCCAAGCATTGGGGCGTTCGGTGTTGACTTCAAAACCGTGGGTGTCGGCGTAGCGGACGACGTCGAGCCAGTGTTGTCCCCAATGTTCGCCATAGCGCGGGGAACTCAGCAAACGATCGACCACTCGCTCAAAGGCATCGCTGCGGCGATCGTTGACGAACGCCTCGACCTG
>JACYYJ010004582.1_pt2 | contig 12687 bp, 11 predicted proteins | sample 8236861 | NCBI WGS metagenome assembly JACYYJ01 (sample SAMN14103086, study PRJNA606662) | landfill metagenome | isolation source: landfill solid waste | place: India:New Delhi, Okhla landfill site | collected 2017-11-05
ACGGCGAAGCCGAGCAGCAGGACGGTGCCGGGGATGAAGCGCGAGAGCAGACCACCGCCGTAGGCGCCGACCATGCCGGCCAGACCGAACAGGATTCCGGTGCGCCACTGCACGCGGCCGGCGCGTGCATGGGAAATCGCGCCGACCGCGCTGGTGACACCCACGACCAGCAGCGAAGTGGCAATCGCTTCCTTTGCGTCCATACCTGCCACGTAAGCGAGCAGCGGGACGGTGAGAATCGAGCCCCCGCCACCGAGCAGTCCGAGGGTGACACCGACGAGCACTGCCAGAGCTACGGTCAACGCGATCATGATCAGTTCCTCTCGGCGCGTTCGGTATTCGACTGGACCAGCTGCGCGACGATGCTCTGGGCGTCGCACGAGGCGCCGCGGTTGTAGGGCAGCTTGGACAGCAGCATGCCCATCGCGCAGGTGTTCGACAGTGCGGCGAAGGTCAACCCACCGCCGATTCCGGCGGCGAGCCACTTGAGCTTCGGCACGGCGATGCTGCCGAGAACCGAGCTCAGCACGAGCGAACCGGCGACGAGCCGGACCTGGCGTTCGAGATCCCAGCGTTCGGCGCCGCGGTTGACGGGCAGGCCGGCCGATTCCCAGCCGAGCATGCCGCCGGCGAGGATGTGGAGGTTGAACAATCCTGCGTCGCGCAGGGTCTCTTCGGCTTGACCGGCACGCTGTCCGGATCTGCATACCAGCACGACGTTCTCGTCGAAATGGGCACAGAATTCGTCGCGGTGCTCGCGCAACAGGTCCAGGGGGACGTTGTAGGCGCCGGGAATGTGCACGGACTCGAACTCGCCCGGAGTCCGGACGTCGATGATCCGCACGTTCTTGCCGGAGTCGATCGACGCGTGCAAGGAGTTCGGGTCGACGGTGACAGCAGACTCGATCATGAATGGCCTTTCGATCAGGGAAGCCGAGAGGGAAGGGCTCCGGCAACAATACCCTTGGGGGTATTGTTCAGCCATCATACAGATACCCCTGGGAGTACTTGACATACCCTAGGGGGTATATGCCACGATGTCCACATCACCCCGGATCCAGCAACGGAGGAATCCATGATTCTCGAGCAGTACTACATCGAGTGCCTCTCCCACGCCTCCTACCTCATCGGCGACGAGAGCACGGGAAAGGCCGCCGTGGTCGACCCCCGCCGCGACATCACCGAATACCTGTCCGACGCAAAGAAGTACGGGCTGACCATCGAAGGTGTGATCAACACCCACTTCCACGCCGACTTCGTCTCGGGTCACCTCGAACTGGTCGACGCCACAGGTGCGTGGATCGGATTCGGGGAGGACGCCGAGACCGATTACCCGATCCGGCGGTTGCGCGACGGCGAGAAGATTTCCCTCGGTGAGGTCGAACTCGAGATCCTGTCCACGCCGGGGCACACCTGGGAATCGATCTCGGTGTTGGTGCGCGAACACCCCGGCGCCGTCCCGGTCGCGGTTCTCACCGGCGACTCGCTGTTCATCGGCGACGTCGGACGCCCGGACCTGGTCAACCTCGGCGACGGCTCGACCGGCGATCTGGCCCGGGCGATGTACCGCACCGTGCACGAGAAGCTGCTGGCGTTGCCCGACGAGGTCGTCGTCATGCCTGCTCACGGTGCCGGTTCGTCGTGTGGAAAGAACCTGTCGACCGATCTGACCTCGACCATCGGCGAGCAGCGCGCCACGAATCCGTCCGTGCAGCCCATGAGCGAGGAGGACTTCGTCGCCCTGGTCACCGAAGGGCAGCCGGCAGCTCCGTCGTACTTCTCGGTCGACGCGGCGATGAACAAGCGGATGCATCCGCTCCTGGTGCAGGACCGCGCGATTCCCGAGTTGACGCCGGAGCAGGTGAAGGACGAACTCGTCGCCGGCACACGTGTTCTCGATGCGCGTGGTGTCGATGATTTCGCCGCCGGGCACCTGCGCGGCTCGGTGAACGTCGGGTTCGACGGCCGTTTCGCGGAGACGGGCGGCATGGTCGCCGAGGTCGGCGAGCGGATCGTGCTGATCACCTATCCCGGTGAGGAGCAGGACGCCGCGGTGCGTCTCGCCCGCATCGGATCCGATGGTGCGGCAGGTTATCTGAACGTCGATCGCGACGGTGTCTTCCCCGCCGAACTGAGGGATCTGATCGAGACCGCCCGACGCACGACGGTCGAGGAACTCGACCGGTTGCTCGCCGACGATGCGGTCACCCTCGTCGACATCCGTAACCCCGGTGAACGCGAATCCGGTGCTATTCCCGGATCGGTTCCTATTCCGTTGGCGCAGTTGCGCGCCCGCCTGGAACAGGTGCCGGTCGGCAAGCCGATCGTGGTGCACTGTGCCGGCGGGTGGCGTTCGAGCGTGGCGGCATCGCTGCTGCGGGCGCAGGGTTTCGGGAACGTCACCGACCTGCTCGGCGGTTACAACGCCTGGGCAGAATCCCACACCCTTGCTTGATCATCGACTATTCGCATTCCACGAGATCGCGTACCGAGGAGAATTGTCATGTGTTACCCCGTCACCTGCGCGAACTGCGGAAAGACCGGATGGGGTGGATGCGGACAGCATGTCGACGCCGTCATGGCATCCGTACCCGTCGCCGACCGCTGCACCTGCCATCGGGAGACCGGACCTGCCCATGTCGAGCGCCGCAGCGTCCGCGCTCTCTTCCGTCGGTGACCATAGGCGGTCAGATGCGTGACCGGGCAGCTCGCCAGTCCCTCATCGGCGCAGAGCAGAAGGACCCCCGACAACGCCTCGCCGCAGCGCAACCAGTCCAGGCGTGTATCGGTGGTAGTCGACAGCAGCAGCAAGGCGGCGCGGTCCGGTGCGTCCCGCCCACCACCGGCGGTGCCTGCAGGAAACTCCCGTTCCGTGGCGACCGTCCGATGCGCTGGGGGCAGCGCGTCGGCGGGGACCCTTTCGGGATACACCACCTGGCCGGTCCACCAGGTCAGTTCCGCTTCGTAGTCAGGATCGGCTCGGCGTAGCCCGCTGATCCGCCGGGACAGGTCCTCGAGGGCGGGCCGCTGATGTTCATCGATCACACCGAGCTGTGCACCGGTGCCCTCGACGAGGTCCTGCAATCGGGCAACGGTCCTCGGCCACTGCGGTGGGGCCAGCATCGGGAGCCGCTCGGTCCGTCGACGCTCGATCGCGGCCGCTATCCGTAACGCCTGCTCTGGGACGGCGGGGGTACGGCGGAACCGGAGCGTGGCCAACAGATCGTGGTACGACGCGGGCGTCAGCCGGTCGATGTCCGCCGCCCACCCGGGCGAGCAGTGCAGTCTGCAGGTGGTGCAGCACCGCTCCGCAGGAGAGCACCATCTGGCGACCCGAGGGGTCGGTGGCCGGCAGGATGCGGTCGGGGTCGCTGAACAACCTCAATTCGGTCGTGCCGAGAACCCACCGCCAGGGCTGACTGTTGTGCAGGGACGGTGCGCGGCAGGCCGACGCGACCGCAGACTCGAGTGTGCGGCGGTCCGGCATCGTCTCCGCAAAAGTCCCCATGGTTGTGTGATGTCGCTTCCTGCGGGCGGACCGGGACGTCCCGGACCGCGGTGACCCGTGCAGTCCAGTCTCGCGCGTGCCCCTGCCGTCCGAGTAGGGCCCGAGGTCCCCATCGGAACCCTCGAGCCGCCCCAGGACGGGCGCATTGTCCGGATCAGCATGAAGGAAGCAGGCCCTCCCGTCGCCACGCCTACCGGCGGTGTCGTTGTCCGCCGCGGGCGTGGTCACCCCACGATCAGCAACGGACAGGTGACGGTGTGTATCAGGGCGCGACTGGTCGAACCCAGCAGCATCCCGGAAAAACCACCGCGTCCGCGTCGCCCGATCACCAGCAGCTGAGCGTGCGCGGCCTGTTCGCGCAGATTGTGCGCGGGCTGGTCCATCACCATCACCGGACGGACCGGCACGTCCGGATACCGCTCGGCGTATCCGGCCAAACTCTCCGACAACAGGGCTTTTTCGCTCGTTTCCACTGTTTCCCAGTCGATGCCGACCTGGAACGGGGAGCGGACGGTGAGGTCGGACCAGGCGTGGACGGCCACCAGTGCCACCCCGCGCAGCGAGGCTTCCTCAAACGCGGCGGTGACGGCGCGCTCACCGGCGTCGGATCCGTCCACACCGACCACGACCGGCCCGGTGATGTCGGTGACCTCGACGTGCGGCAGGTCCCGCACGACGACCACCGGGCCATGGGCATGCGCCACAACGGCAGCACTGACCGAACCGAGCAACATCCGCTCGAGCACATTCCGGCGTCCACCTCCGACCACAACCATCAGTGCCGAGGTCGAACATTCGATCAGTTCGTGGATCGGCCCTCCCCAGCCGAGCCGGGTATCGATGGCGAAGGTCTCCTCCCGGACCGTCTTTCGGGCCCGGTCGACAGCCTCGGCCAGGTGCGCGTGCGCCTCGAGTTCCTGCTGTTCGAAGAAGGAGTCCGACAGCCCAATCGGAACACCGTAGGTACTCCGGTTCGGCATTCCCGCCAGTATCGACAGGGGGACGTGACGCCGGAAAGCTTCCTGCGCTGCCCACGCCACGGCCTGCAGCGCAGAGGGCGATCCATCGACTCCTACCACGATCGATCGGCGCGCAATCATGACGAGTTCCTTCGAAAGGAGGTGAGCATTTCCGACATCATCGGTGTCCCGTCCGGTGGGGTGGTCAGCGCTGTGGCACTCAGGGCACGATCATCAGGGGGCAGGAATCGGTATGCAGCAGCATCCGGGTGGTCGAACCGATCCGCATGTTCGCAAAACCACCACGCCCGCGGCTACCGACAACGACCAGTTGTGCGCCATCGGCGAAATTCTGCAACTGGCGGACGGGCCGGTCCAAGGCGACGACCGCCCGGACCCGCACCTCGGGGTACTGCTGCGCATACGCAGCCAGATTCTCGGTCAGTGCTGCACGTTCGCGAGCTTCGGTTCCGCCCCAGTCGAGGGTCCGGCGGAAAGGCAGGTTCATCTCGGCATCGGACCAGACGTGCACGGCCACCAGCTCGGTGCTATGTAGAGATGCTTCCTCGAAGGCTGCCGTCACCGCTCGCGCGCTGCAGTCGGATCCGTCCACGCCGACGATGATCGGGCCGGACAGGTCCGACACCGAGATGTAGGGCAGATCCTGCATGATCACCACCGGCCCGCAGGCATGGGTGACCACTGTGGCCGCAACCGAGCCCAGAAGAGCGCGTTCGACCACACTGCGCCGGCCGGCGCCGAGCACCACCAGCACCGCTGCGTGGGATCGTTCGATCAGCTCCGCGGCCGGTGGGCCGGTACACAGATGGGACTCGATCTGCACTCCCGCGACGGTGTCGGATGCGTGTTTGGCGGCCTCGGCGAGCCGCTGTCGGCCGTCGAGTTCTTCCTGCTCGAAAAACGCCGCCGGCATACCTATGGGGATGCCGGCGGTGCCACGCCCGGGCACGGTCGTGACCAGCGACAACGGCATCTTCCGCAGCGAGGCTTCCCGCGCGCCCCAGGACACCGCCTGGAAGGACGGTTCGGATCCGTCGACTCCGACGACGATCGAACGGTGCGTGGCCATCTCGGCTCCCTCGGATCCGGTGCGGAATTTCCCGGGTCTTTTCATCGTCACCGGGCCCGGATCGATACCGTAGAGGCGAAGGTCCCCCATCACAGGCCGAGTGTGGTCGTGCTTTACTTGGTCGTCTGCGGGGATGAGCGCTGCACGTTCACTGCCGAAGGCACACGATGACAACCTTGGTCGGCTATGCCACCGCGCAAGGGTCCACCCGCGGCGTCGCCGAACGGATCGCCGCCATCCTCACCGCCGCCGGAATCGAAGTCGATCTGCAGGCCGCGAGGGAGATGGGACCGGCGCACGGCTACGACACCGTTGTGCTCGGCAGCGCCATCCACAACGGGCAATGGCTTCCCGACGCCACCGCAGCGATCGAACGACTCGACCTACCCGCAAATCGGTGTGCGGTATGGGCATATTCCGTCTCGTCAGTGGGTGCGACGAGCACGACCCTGTCCCCTCGGGTGGCACGATATCTACGCCGTGTCACGCCCGAACCCGACGCAGTACAAATGTTGCGGACCCGCACCGAACTCCGGGATCACCGATTCTTCGCCGGCGCGATCGCCCCCGGCGACTGGCCAGGCTTCGGACGCATCGTCTTTCGCCTCATGGGCGGGCGCTACGGCGACGCACGGGACTGGCACGACATCGACACATGGGCCCGGACCATCGGCGGTGAGATCACCGAGAACCGGCACTGACCACCCTGGAGGGGGCAGACGCTCCGGTTGGACGGCGAATCGATGCTCCGGCGCCGGGGCCAATCGCCGACCGTGGTGACCCCGGCAGTGCCATCATCAGAACACCGCGTCATCGCGGCGCGGGACCTCCCTTCGGCGGTACGCCCGAATCGGGAGGAAGTGCTGCTTCCCAGGGGAGGCGCCGTGTACCAGCCAGATCACCAGCACGCCGCCCGACCGGTGATCGACCTGCGCCACCACGAGGCGGTTCTTCTCGACCTCGGCGTGATGATCGACTACCCCACCGCCGGTGCGCTGCTGCACCAACTGCAGGCTGCGAAAATCCATGTAGCGGTGTTCTTCCAGCGCGGTGAACCGCACACACTGCGCGAAACACCGGGCCTCGACGCTGCACCGCTGATCCGGCTCGACGACGCCTCTCCCCGACAAGCCGCGGCCGGTCTGCACGTTTCACCGGCACTGACCGTCGTGCTCACCGCCGACGACGAGGCTGCCGCCGCGGCGCACCGAGCCGGGTTCGCCCTGGTGATCGTCGTCACCGGCCCGGACAGCGTCGGCGAACCCCGTCGGCAGGACACCGTGGTGGTCGGCGATCCCAGCGAGATCGACCTGCGCGCGGGTGATCTGCACCTGTCGGCGATCCCCGATGCCCTCACCTCCCGGCACGAGGTGGCAGCCTTGCTGCGCGTGCGCACCCCGGCGATCCTGCTCGACTTCGACGGCACCTTGGCCAACATCGTGCCGGATCCGGACGCCGCAACTCTTCCCGACGGCACCGGCGCAGCCTTGCGGCGGCTGGCGGCGGCCTGCCCGGTCGCGGTGATCAGCGGACGCGATCTGGCCGACGTGCAGGCACGGATCGGGATCCCGGGGATTCGGTATGCGGGCAGCTACGGCAGCGAACTCGCCGGCCCGCACGGCGAACGGTACGACGATCCCGACGCGGTGGCCGCCATTGCGCTCCTGGCCCAGGTGTCCCGACGCCTCGAACACCGGCTGCGCGCGATCCCGGGTGTAGTGGTCGAACACCGCCGCTTCGTCGTCACCGTCCACTGGCGCGCCGCGCCCCCCGAGTGCGTCGAGGACGTCACCACGGCCGTCGCCGAGATCGCAGGAGCACAGGATCGTCTCCGGATTCTGCGCGGCCGCAGAGTATTCGAGGTGATCTCTGCGCGTGCACCGGACAAGGGAGCGGCGCTGCGCCGGATCCTCGATCAGATCACCGAACCTCAGGCACTCGTGCCGATCTACTTCGGTGACGATCCGACCGACGAGGATGCCTTCGACGCCCTCGCCGACAAAGGGATCGGCATCGTCGTCCGCAGCGAGGAAGCCGACGACCGCCGCTCCGCCGCCCATTTCGCCGTGAACAGTCCCGAGCAGGTGCGCGACGTGCTGATTCGCCTGGCGGATCTGCTCGACCGCGACCCCGCCACCCCCTCTCAAGCGGGTGAGTGGATCTTGTACTTCGACGGCTACGACCCCCCGCACGAGAAGCTGCGTGAGGCGCTGTGCACGGTGGGCAACGGCTACTTTGCCACCCGCGGGTGCGCACCGGAATCCTCGGCAGGGGCTCTGCACTATCCGGGCACCTACATCGCGGGCCTGTACAACCGTCTGCACGACGATCGCGACGGTGTCCCGATCGCAAACGAAAGCCTGGTCAACGCCACCAACTGGCTACCGTTGACCTTCCGCATCGACGACGGGGAGTGGTTCGATGTCGACACCGTCGAGCTGCTCGACCACCGCCAGTACCTGAATCTGCGCCGCGCGGTGCTGACCCGACGGCTGCGCTGGCGCGACCGGCAGGGCCGCACGACCACCCTCGTCCAACGCCGCTTCGTCGCCATGCACCTGCCGCATGTCGGCGCGATGCAGACCACGGTGATGGCCGAGAACTGGAGCGGCACCATCGAGTTCCGCTCCATGCTCGACGGTGCGGTTCGCAACACCCTCGTCGACCGCTACCGCGATCTGTCCAGTGATCACCTCGAACGCCTCGTCGCCACCGAAACCACCCCCGATACGGTGGTGCTGACGATGCAGACCACCCAGTCCCGCATCCCGGTTGCGACCGCGGCGCGCACCACTATCTGGTCCGATGGACACCGCTGTGAAGGCCGATACCGGTACGTCGAGGATGACGACGGGGCCGAGGTCGGCGCCGGCGAAAGGATCGGCCACCTGATCACCGTCGACCTCGAGACCGGCGGTGCAATCGTCGTCGAGAAGACCGCGACCGTGTTCACCGGCCGCGATCACGCCGTCTCCGAGCCGGCCGACGCCGCCGAGCGTCTGCTCGCCGGTGTAGGCCGCTTCGACGAGATCCTGGATGGGCATGTTCTGGCATGGGAGCACCTGTGGGACCGCGTCGACATCGATCTTGCCCACCACCCGTACGAGTCCCGGATCGTACGCTTTCATCTGCTGCACCTGCTGCAGACCGTCTCGCGTAACACCGCCGACCTCGATGTGGGAGTGCCCGCCCGCGGACTGCACGGGGAGGCCTATCGCGGTCACATCTTCTGGGACGAATTGTTCGTCTTCCCGGTGCTGAACCTGCGCGAGCCGGCGCTGACCCGGTCACTGTTGCAGTACCGCTACCGGCGGCTACCCGAAGCGCGTCGTGCGGCGGCCGCCGCCGGCTACCGAGGGGCGATGTATCCGTGGCAGTCCGGCAGCGACGGCCGGGAGGAAAGCCAGCAGCTGCATCTGAATCCACGCTCGGGACGGTGGCTTCCCGATGCGAGTTGGCGACAGCACCACATCGGCATCGCGGTCGCCTACAACGTCTGGCACTACTACCAGGTCACCGGCGATCTGGAGTTTCTCGCCGATCAGGGAGCAGAGGTGCTGATCGAGATCGCCCGATTCTTCGCCTCTCTGGCTTCCTACGACCGGTTCCGCTCCCGGTACAGCATCCGCGGGGTGATGGGCCCCGACGAGTTCCACTCCGGGTATCCGCATGCCCCGTACGGCGGGGTCGACAACAATGCGTACACCAACATCATGGCGGTTTGGGTGATTCACCGGGCGATCGAGGCGCTCGACCTCGTCCCCGACCGCTATCGCGCCGAACTCGTCGACCGGCTGCGCCTCGATGCCGAGGAGATGGTCCGGTGGTCCGATCTCGGCCGCCGCATGGTCGTTCCCTTCCACGACGGGGTCATCAGCCAATTCGACGGTTACGCCGAGCTGTCCGAACTCGATTGGGATCACTACCGCGAACGCTACGGCGACATCCGCCGCCTCGACCGCCTGCTCGAAGCCGAAGGTGACGACGTCAACCGTTATCGGGCATCGAAGCAGGCCGACGTGGTCATGTTGTTCTATCTGCTCTCTGCCGACGAACTCCGTGACCTGCTGCAGCAGCTGGGATACGGTCTCGAACCCGAGGCGATTCCACGCACGATCGAGTACTACCTCGCCCGCACCTCCCACGGTTCGACCCTGAGCGCCGTGGTGCACGCATGGGTGCTGGCGCGAGGGCACCGCGATCGGGCAATCCGCTATTTCGAGCAGGTCCTCGCCTCCGACATCACCGATATCCAGGGCGGGACGACCGCCGAGGGCATCCACCTCGCGGCCATGGCCGGCAGCATCGATCTGCTGCAACGTTGTTTCACCGGCCTCGAGGTACGCGGTGACCGGCTGATCCTCTGCCCCCAGTGGCCCGACACGTTGGGAACCCTGGAATTCCCGATCTACTATCGCGGCCGGCAACTGTGGCTCAAGGTCAGTGTGTCGCTTGCCAGGTTGATGGGACCACCTGATTGCCAGAGGGTAGGGACCACCGTGGCGCGTTATTGAGGATGCGTGTTGTCGGTGGCGGCGTCAACTGCTCCGGGCCGGGTGCGTTGACGGTAGGACGGTCCTTCGACGACGAGGGTGTGGGCGCTGGAGGTCAGCCGGTCGATCGCGGATTGGGCGAGGAGGGTGTCTGCGGTCATCGTCAGCCACTCCGACGGCTCCCGATTTGATGTGACGATCGTGGTCTTCTTCTTGTGCCGTTCTACGATGAGTTCGTAGAAGTCGTTGGTTTCGGTGGCATCGAGCGGTCGCAGCGCGAAGTCGTCGATGATGAGCACGTCGATCGCGGTCAACCTGCGGATCTCGGCGTCGACGGTGTTATCCAATCGGGCTGCGCGGAGCCGGGTGAACAGCTTGTCCGATCGCGCGAACAGAGCACTGTGTCGCCGCCGGATTGCCATGTGCCCTAATGCTGTTGCCAGATGGGTCTTGCCGACCCCGACCGGGCCGAGAACGATCGCGCACTGCTGGTTGTCGAGGAACCGCAATGAGGTCAGATCTGCGAGGAGTGTCCGGTCGTAGCGCAGATCATCGAGCGCATTCCAGGTATCGAACACCATCGCCGGGTCGAGTCCTGCCTTGGTGGCTCGTAGTGTCGCCGAACGTGATTCACGCCGGTTCACTTCGTCGGCGAGGAGCACTTCGAGGAACCCGATGTGGCTGAGTTTGTGTTGACGGGCCAGGGCGGCGCGTTCGGGCAGCGTGTCGGCCAGCGCCCCGAGTTTGAGAGCTTTGAGCAGTCGGACCATGTCGGTACCGACAGGTTCGGTGGCTGCGGTGCGGGTGTGGGTGCTCATCGGTGGATCTCCGTGTTCTCGGCGCTGTCGCCGACGACTGACAGTGTGGGTGCATTTGCGGCAGTGTTGAATTCGGATGGATCACGTGAGAATCGTGATGCGGTGTGTCCGACTGCTTTCGGCAGATCCGGCGAGGTCTTTTCGGTGGCGCGCTCGAGCATCGAGGCGATCTTGGTGACCGAGACGACGTCGAGGTCGAGCGACAGGGTGCAGGCCTGCTCGACCCGTTCGGCTCCGTAGCGGCGGACCAGTCCTTGCAGACGGTAGACGCTGCGGATCCTCGTCCACGGCAGCGGATCGTCGAGGATGCGTTCGGCGTAGATGCCGATGTTCGGCCCGTGCGCGGTGCACTTGGCGATCAGAGAGGTGACATCACGCAGCGCGTAGTCGGATCTGTGTTCGGGCAGGTCAGCGCGGTCGGTGCTCCGTCCACCCGGCGGCGTGCGGGGGTGGATCTTCACCAGGATGCCGCGGTGATAGAACTTCACCAGTTCGGTGTCGGCGCGCACCGACAGCGTCGATCCGATCCACTGTTGCGGCAACGAATACAACGCCCGCCCGACTTCTGCGTGGAAATCACGGTGCACTTTCACGTCCTTGAAGATCGGCACATCGTAGACCGCCGGCACCGGCAACAACATGGGTCGTTCGGCAGTGTCGAAGACCTCCAGCGGTCGTGCGCAGGTGGTGCCGTGGATACGCATGCCCGCGGTGGTGCTGCACCAGCGGACGACGGACTCTTGAGCTTCGGCGAGATCGGTGAAACGTTCACCGGCCCAGAAGTTTCCGCGCACGTATTGCACGGTGCGTTCGACGCGGGGTTTGTCCTTCGGTGACCGCACCCGGGCGGGATCGGTGATGAATCCGACGTGACTGCTGTAGTCGAGCCACCCCTCGCTGAAACGCGGGGTGATCGGGTCCGCCGCGGTGACGACGGGTCTGAGGTTGTCGGGGATCAGGACCGCGAAGACCCCGCCGAAGAACTTCCATGCCGCCTCGCATCCGGCGATCACCGCCGCCAGCGTCTGCGAATAGGTCAACCACACGAACATGTGTCGGCTGTACACGGCGGTGAAGATCAGGGCATGAACTTTCCGGGATCGGCCGTCCTCGGGGTCGGTGAGCATCCCCAGATACCCGAAGTCGATTTGGCATTCGACACCCGGATCTCCGTCGACGACCCGAACGGTGAGGTCCTTGCGGCCGAAACCGCACCGCTCGGTAGCGAACCGGTGCAGCGTCCGGTACGGCACCACACAGCCTTGGCGGGCGAGGAGCACGTGGATCTTGGTGATCGTCAGCGGTTTGTGCTCATCGTCCCCGGCCACCCACCTGGTGATCTGCTGCTCGTGAGGAACCAACTGTTCCCATGCCGCACCGTGTCCATGAGGCCGGTCGGGGCGCACGGTGTCGACGACCGCAGCGATCAACTCGTCATCGATGTCGGCTGCAGTGCCGTCCCTGTTCAGCCCGGCAGTCTGGGCGGCGTCGACGTAGCGTCGGACGGTCTTGCGGTCCACCCCGGCGTGGTCTGCGATGGTGCGCAGCCCAGGCGCCGGCAGAGCGGCTGTCCCGAGCCATAGTCGCAGTACTTCTCTGATCTCGTTCACACTGATCTCCCGAAAAGCCATGCCCGTCGACCTCCGCGACCTCGCTTGAGCTGTCACAGACGATCGAACGAGCAAACGACGAGATCACCGGCAAGGCGCGCCGGTGGTCCCATAACTGGCAATCCAGGTGGTCCCATCACCCTGGCAAAATCAGCTCACACCGGTCCCATGCTCATGGCAGACGACATCCATCCTGATGGATTACGCGT
>JACYYJ010115149.1_pt1 | contig 12687 bp, 11 predicted proteins | sample 8236861 | NCBI WGS metagenome assembly JACYYJ01 (sample SAMN14103086, study PRJNA606662) | landfill metagenome | isolation source: landfill solid waste | place: India:New Delhi, Okhla landfill site | collected 2017-11-05
AACTGCAAAAATTTATCGTAAAAGGATTGCATTTTTTCTTCCTGTAAAGCCATTTCAATATGAGCATGCTTAACATTTGGATTCTTCATCATTAGAGCTGACATAAAATTATTACTTGCCATTAATTTCGCTGTCGCTCTTAATTCAAGTGTAATATCCTTTTCCTGTTCAGAAAACTGACTATAACCAGATTGTATATTTATATCGCCTATTTGATGTAGATGGACGGAACACTTTTGATAAGGATCGATTAGGGTTAACATTGCTTGAACATGATTTCTCAAAACATTAATGTGTATGGATAGTAATTATTTTAATACTGGCTTTGTTAACAAAGGATAGTAAATTTTTAATTTATTTATCATCCCTTCATGAGTTGATAAGTGTTCTGCCATAATACCTAAATCAACTGCCGGTAAACTCATCTTCACCCTCCCCTTTCTTTATACACTGATAGGGTATGTCATTAGAACAATAATGGTTAATCTACCTACACATTTTTTAAATGAAGCTATCGAAATAGCAAATAAAAATAAGCTATAAATTTTACAATTTAAATATGCAGAATTAATGAATATCACAAAATTTTACGATTTAAACCCTCTTTTTTTACTGTTGTGAGAAGTATCACACAGCAACGTCTATAAGAGTTTCTATACTTAATTTAGAACATAAAAAGGAGGAAGTATTTTGAAAAGGATCAATATATTTTCATTTATATTAATCATTACAATTGGGGTGTTTCTAGCTGGTTGTGCATCCAACACGGGAGATGAAAGTGAGAAAGAAGTAAGTGAACCCTCATCACAAGGAAATGATAGTGCAGGAGAGGAAAAGCCGAAGAATGATCAATTTTACTTCACTGCCAATGAAGGAGGAAGTATTTCTAAAATTGATTCACTTACAAATGAAGTTGTAAAAACAATCGAAGTAGATGGTGTTGTTCACAATGTTCAAGTATCCCCTGATGGGAAAATTCTTGGAGCTACAGTTGTCCCCATGATGGGCAGCCATACCGAAAATTCGGATGGGTCATCCCATGAAGCTCATGGAGAAACAACAAATACGGATAATGCACATGAAGATTCACATGGGAACACTACAAATGAAACAGATGAACACGGTCAAGGAATGGCAATGGGGAAGGCTTTATTTTTTGATGTTGATTCTGATAAGCTTCTTTACACAGTGGAGGTTGGTAATCATCCAGCACACATTGTTTTCACAAATAATGGTAATTATGCATTAGTTACAAATAATGAGGATGATACAGTATCTGTAATTTCAATGAATACCTATAAAGTAACCAATGTAATTGAAACGGGAGCAGGTCCTCATGGCTTTCGAATTTCACCTGATGGCTTAACAGCTTATATTGCCAATATGAACGAAAATACAGTTAGTGTCATTAATCTGGATAATATGAAGGAAGAGAAAAAAATTACAGTTGGCTCTACTCCAGTGACAACAGCCATAACTAATAATGGTAAAACATTGGTTGCCACATTAAATAGTGATAACTTACTTGCTATTGTTGATTTAACCACTGAAGAAGTTCAAACAGTTGAGGTTGGTGTTGGGCCAGCCCAGGTATATATTGATGGAAACAATCAATATGCCTATGTTGCCAATCAGGGGACAATAGAAAACCCGTCTCATTCCGTCACAGTTGTTGATTTAACTACTAATCAGGTGATAACTACAGTTGAAACAGGTGATGGATCTCATGGGGTTGTGGTAAGTTCCGACAATAAGTATCTATATGTTACAAACATGTTTGAAAATACGGTATCTGTAATAGATACAAAACAATTTAAAGTGGTAGAAGAAGTAAAAGTTGGACAAATACCAAATGGAATAAGCATTAATAATTAATTTATAAATAAAAAGAATACAGCACCTTCAATTTTGTAAAGGATTTGTTTTAAGGTGCAGATTCTTATAATGACTTACAAAAAGACGTGAAAATTTGTCGCGTCTTTTTCTTTATATTTGGTATTATGCTTTTTCTGAAAAGCTCTTTTCATATACCTACAAATATATCGGTATATTAGTGGAAACTAAAAAGACCCCTCGTAGAGAAGTCTTTTTAGGGATGGTGCATCTATTAAAAGAAAATGGAAAGTATACAATATTCTACTACGATGGACAAAAATGGCAACGGACAGATAAATCAGAATAGGTGCGGAAATTATATTGAAGTACAAATCCAAACAGTTTCAAAAATGCAACAAATAAAAGGAGTAACCTACTCCTTTTTGGTTGGAAGTTGTCAACCACCTTCTATACAAGTAGAAGACGAACTTCCCACAATATTATTTAGTTCCTTTAAAAGTGAATTTAGGACTTGCGAATCTACTATTGCTTCTAATTCTTCTTCAGAGATCGGAACCTTATACTTATCCAAAACAACAGTTGTATTATTCCATATTTCAATAATTGCTTTGGGAGACATATTTGGTTGGATAACCATAATTCCACCTCCTTGTATTTTTCATTCATTGTATCACATTCGTTCTTAAAATAAAGCTAACAAGGTTTAGTTAAAATGATTACCAGAATTTCTGTTTGCTTTAAGGGTGCATACCAATTCAAAAGAGATTATGCGATCTAGCTTTACTCTTTAAATAGTCTCGCATTAATAGCAACAATAACGGTACTTAATGACATTAAAACTGCTCCAATCGCTGGACTTAAAACGATACCTATAGGATATAAAATTCCTGCTGCAAGGGGTATCGTTACAATATTATAACCAGCTGCCCACCATAGATTTTGAATCATTTTACGATAGGTTGACTTAGATAGAGAAATAATGGAAACTACATCATTAGGATTACTTTTTACTAAAACGACATCAGCCGTTTCCATTGCCACATCTGTTCCAGCCCCAATAGCAATACCTAAGTCTGCATTGGCTAAGGCTGGTGCATCGTTTACCCCATCCCCTGTCATCGCAACCGTTAATCCCTTTTGTTTTATTTCTTTAATCTTGTTTGCCTTTTCATGTGGTAAAACCTCTGCAAACACTTCATCTAGCCCTAGTTGATCACCCACCCACTTCGCAACTTGTTTATTATCCCCTGTGAGCATCATTGACTTGATGTCCATTTCATTAAGTTCTTCAATTGCCTTTTTGGCACTCTCGCGAATTTGATCTGCTAAAGCGATCATTGCGGCCAGTTTTTGATTAACTAATACAAAAACGACCGTTTTTCCTTGCTGGGCTAGTTCTGTATACATTTCTTTCCGAAAGCTTAAACCTTTCTCATCCATGTACCCTGGACTAACTATTTTTATATCCTTTCCACCCACTGTTCCTTGAAGGCCTTTTCCTGTTAAAGATTCAAACGTTTCCGGTTCTTTGATGGAGATTCCTCTTCGTTTCACATCTTCAACAATCCCTCTGGCAATTGGATGTTCGGATTGAGCTTCTAGACTTCCAGCATACATTAAAATGTCTTCTTCTTTAAATCCTGTTTCTGATTGCAAGTCTGTAATCCCAAATCGTCCTTCCGTCAATGTACCTGTTTTATCAAAAACGACAGACTGAAGCTTTCTCGCTTCTTCAAAGCTTGCTCGATTTCGAATTAATAGACCTTTTTTCGCAGCAATAGCAGTCGATCTGGCCACTACTAGTGGGGCTGCTAAACCAAGAGCATGAGGGCAAGCGATAACCATTACGGTTACCATTCTCTCTAATGCATAGCTAAATTCATAGCCTAAAAGAAGCCATATTGCTAATGTTGAAAAACCTGCAATTAATGCAATGTAAAATAGCCATTTTGCTGCACGATTAGATAAATCCTGTGTTCTAGATTTAGACTCTTGTGCTTCTTTTACCATCGTTACAACTTGAGATAAATAGCTTTCTTCCCCCGTTTTTATGACAGCGACCGTTAATGATCCCTCTCCATTAATGGAACCACCAATGACTTCATCATCTGTCTTTTTTTCAACTGGAACCGATTCACCCGTCAACATGGATTCATCAAGAGTAGACTGACCTTTTAGAATAACTCCATCGACAGGAACTTTTTCCCCTGGTTTCACAAGTACTTTATCCCCTTGACTTAACTGTGATAAAGGCACCTCAATTACTTCTCCACTATCATCTATTAAGTGGGCTTCTGACGGCATCATTTTTACGAGTTCTTCAAGAGCATTGGAAGCCCCCATAACAGAACGCATTTCAATCCAATGCCCTAATAACATAATGTCAATCAGGGTAGCCAATTCCCAAAAAAAGTTATTGCCTGGGATACCAAAGACAGTTAATGAACTAAAACCATAAGCAACAATAATGGCTAGAGCGATAAGAGTCATCATTCCAGGGTTTCTTTGTTTTAATTCATCTGCGGAACCTTTTAAAAATGGTGCCCCTCCGTAAAAGAAAATGAAACTCGATAAAGCAAATAATATATACATATCCCCTGGAAAACGCCAATCCACACCGATAAAGTGTTGAATCATTGGTGATAAGATTAATACAGGGATTGTGATGATCAAGGATATGTAAAATCTTCTCTTAAAATCTTCAATCATATGACTATGATCATGACCATGATGCCCGTGGCCATGGCCATGGTGATTGTGATCCATCTTGCTATCATCATGTTGATGGTGTTTATGCTCATGCTGGTGAGTTTCCCTTTGTTCATGATGTTTTGTAGGATGGTGATGGTGATCATGCTCGTGATGATGCGAATGGTGACTATGGTGATGTGATGCATGTTCTTTTCTCTGTTCATTATCCTTTTTCGATTGGTTATGTTCATGATTATTCATTTAATTCACCTCAATATTCTAGATATTAAAAATCAACAACTTTTTTCAATTACTTATTATTTCTCATATATGAATAATTATTTGGTAAAAACAATTGAAATAGGAGATGGATTTCATGTTCACGAAATTAGTAATCGCAATATGTAAAAATAAAAGGGGCCAGCCACTCCGTTTCTGGAAACGGCTGTAATTAATTTTTAGAAAATACCTATCTAGCTATCTTCTCTCTTAAACGGTCATATTCATCTTCAGAGATTTCACCCTTAGCTAAACGTTCCTTCAAAATATCATTTGGATTATTAGATGTTGTAGACTTATTGTTTCCATTAGCATAATTCCTCATCATATAAAATCCAAGACAAAGAAGTACTACCCAAAAAAAGATCATGCCAAACATCATCATACCGCCATGCATTGAATATCCCTCCAACCAGCTCATAATATCCCCCTTTCAAGTCTGATAATACTACCGTAATTTGCAAAATTTATGCAAAATAAGTGAAAAAAGTAAGACTTTTTCTTTCATCTTAAAGAAAAGGTCTTACTACTCATAAATCAGTTATTTTCTTTCGGTAAACTTATCGAAATAGTTGTTCCCTTTCCAACTATACTTGTTACTTGTACACTCCCCCCATGCCTTTCTACAATTTCTTTCACAATGGTTAGACCTAGGCCACTGCCACCTAACATACGCGAGCGAGATTTATCTACACGGTATAGCCGATCCCATATATATGCAATATCCTGTTCAGGAACTCCTTCCCCTTCATCTTTAACACATATCATGACACTTTCTTCTTGTTCCATTACAGAAAGTATTACTGTTGTATTTGATGGAGAATACTTCATTGAATTATCTAATAAATTACTTATAACTTGCTTAAAACGAATGGGATCAATCATTACATATATTTGTTCAGAGTACTGTAGCTCAAGCTTCATATCTTTTTCCTTAAAAGCGGGGATAAACCACTGAACTATTTCCTTCAAATAATCATTAAGCATAACTCGTTCTTTATGAATGGAGAATTGATTTTGATCCATTTTAGCCAAGGTAAATAACTCTTTTACGAATTCAGTTAATTTAGTAGCCTCTTCCTGAATAATAGATACATATTTAGCTTTATCAATGTCAGAGATGTTTGACCGTTTTAGAACATCAGCATATCCCTTCAAATAGGTAAGAGGAGTTCTCAACTCATGAGATATACTGGATAAAAATTCATTACGATCATTTTTTAAATGTTCTAAGTCATCGGAAAGTTTTTGAATGGATTTTGCCAATGCCCCTAGTTCATCATTCCGAGATAAATCCAATTTGACGTCATTCTTTCCTCTACTTAATTGTTCAGTTGCTTCTTTCATTGTAATGATTGGTTTAGTAATGAAATGAAAGAGGAAAAAGATCGTTACTATAGAAATAATAATTGCAATTACGCCTACAATTATAAAAAGAAATGTTAAATTCCATATGATTTTTCGAATGGGTTCCGTTGAGACAAACATATATACATATCCTTGATTTGCACNNATATTAATGGGACTTATAGTAGCTAAATAAGGTTCGGTTCTCCATCTTGACTCCACTAATATGCCATGATGACTAAATTCCATTGACTTCCCTCTATCAATTAATTTCTGCATATATGGATTTACCTCATTAGAGTTATCAATAATATTAAATTGATTATCCGTTATGACCACCATTGTATCTGCTTCTGTTTCCATTAGGGCTACATGTTCAATAGTAGTCATATCAAAGCTTTTTTCTAAAACATCCCTATGAGTCATCCCTCTAGCTAAAAGGTTATCAGTCTCATTCTCTACCCTTTCACTTGTAATAAAAAGATACAAAAAGAAAAAAAGCATCGATTCAATTAATAGAATAAATACCAAGAATAAGATGCCTAGTTTAATGGACATTTTGTTCATACATATTACTCCTATCGATTTAAAAGAGAATTAACTTATAAAAGCCTTTTTAATTGACCCATTTATAGCCTACTCCCCAAATCGTTTTTAAATGGTTATCTATGGAAAATCCCGACTTCTTTATTTTATCCCGCATATTCCTAATATGAGAATCAATGGTCCTTCCTTCCGTTTCAGAATTTAGTCCCCATATTAATTCAATTAGTTGTTCACGTTCAAATACACGGTTAGGATTTTGAATAAAGTAACCTATAATGGCAAATTCCTTTGGAGTGAGTGGAATAACTTTATCCCTAAATTTCACCTCATGTGTAGACTCGTCCCATATTAAACCACTAATCTCTATATAGGTTTTTTTAGGAGTTCTTCTTAACAAAGCCTCTATTCTTGCAATCAACTCATCTTCATCAAATGGTTTTGTAATGTAGTCATCTGCACCTATTTTTAACCCTTTCACAATATCCTCTTTTTCCTCGCGAGCAGTTACCATAATTATAGGTACTTCAGAAAATTGTCTAATCTTATTACAAGCTTCCCAACCATCGATTTCTGGCATCATGACATCTAAAAGAACAAGATCATACTGATATTTTTTTATATGTTCTATTGCCTTTTCTCCAGATGTAATTTTGACACATTTATAACCTTTGGGTTCTAAATATAAGGCTAGCAAATCTAACATACGTTCCTCATCATCAACAAGTAAAATTTTAGTCATTTCTTGGTTCTCCTTTAATTATAGGCTTCAAAATAAAGTTATTCTAACAAGGATTAGATAAATGTAGTATTCTTATCATTTTACACTTTAATTATGAAGTTTTTATGCACTTTCTATGAATATTAAATTTTAAATTAGACATATATTCTCGAAAAAAACTGCACAAATTTCCTATAAATTATTTTAGGAACCAAAAAGGAGGAAAAAATTCAAATGAAAAAACTTTTTATGCTAATCATTATATTACTAATCGCTTTCTTAGCAGCTTGTTCAAATCAATCAACTGAGACGAATAGTGATACTGAAGCACAAGAAGAAAGTAATGAGCAATTAAATCAAAATGATGAAAAACAAGTAATGGAATTTAACATTGTTGCCAAAGAAGCTGAATGGGCCTTAAGTCCACAAAATACTATAAATGCCTGGACATTTAACGGTACAGTACCAGGAGAAGAAATTAGAGTCAATGAGGGGGATACAGTTAAGGTTAATCTTTCTAACGAGCTATCAGAACCCGTCTCTATTCACTGGCATGGCTACCCTGTGCCTAATAACCAAGACGGAATACCTGGGGTGACACAAGATGCGGTAGTACCTGGTGAAACATATACGTATGAATTTATTGCTAGTGTTCCAGGTACTTATTGGTACCATACTCATCAAAATGCTGTTGAACAATTGGATAAAGGGTTATATGGAACACTTATTGTGGAACCAAAAGAAGGCACTGAGTATGACCGTGATTACACATTAGTATTGGATGAATGGGAATCTGGCTCAGAAGATATAAATATGAGTCATGGCAATATGAATATGGATATGGAAGGCATGGACCATGATGACATGGAAACGGAAGATATGGATCATGATAACATGAATCAAGATTCAACAACAGAGGAAAGTGCACATTCTGATATGATGGCCCACGATATGTCATCATATGATATCTATACAATTAACGGAAAAACCTACGATGAAAATGAACCTTTACTTGTTAAGGAAGGAGAAAAGGTTAAACTTCGCTTTGTGAATGCTGGATATATGGCACATAAAATTCATATTCCAGTTGATTACAAAGTGACCCATGTAGACGGACAAGAAGTAAATAATCCTCAGGTCCAACAGGGTTCCTTATTAGAAGTTGCTCCTGGAGAACGATATGATATTGAATTTATCGCAGATGGTTCAGGCAATTTTACTATTGACTGTCACGGTGAAATGCAAGCCTCTCGGGACATGAGGATAGATGTCATTTATGAAGAAGGAAACGATAAGATAATTGAGCACAATGATGCTTCTACTAGTGTAGATTTAACTAATCTTGGGGAAAGCATGGAAGCTCAGTTCTCTTTAGAAGATGAATTTGATTTAGAATATACAATGGAACTTGGAGCAAAAATGGATATGACAAATGAAGAAATGGGTATGGTATGGACCGTTAATGGAGAAGCATTCCCTAATATAACACCATTCCAAGTGACTGAAGGAGACAAAGTAAAGGTTACACTAACCAATAACAGTATGGATAATTCGACTCATCCAATGCATCTCCATGGACACTTCTTCCAAGTATTAAGTAAAAATGGAGAACCACTTAGCGGATCACCAATTATAAAAGATACTTTAAATGTTAAACCTGGAGAAACGTATGTAGTTGCATTTCTTGCTGACAATCCTGGCCATTGGCTGTTCCATTGTCACGACCTACATCACGCCTCAAATGGTATGGTATCTATTATCAAATATAATGGATTTGAAGAGTTTTACAAAGATACAGGTAAAGTTAATAATCAACCAGAATAATAACCTATCAGAAAATTATTTATATGATGCATCAGTTATGCTAATATACTGCAAGGGTCAAGGAGGATTCATTTTGACACCACTACGAATGATAGGACTATTACAAATGAGATTTCCATCAAAGCACCTTTAGAATTAGTTTGGTATGCCTGGACTATCTGAACGAGTTTCTGAATGGTTTGCCCCTGAAACGATAATAGAGCCAAAAGAAGGTGGGGCGTATGAACTTTATTTTATTCCTGGGAACAAAACTGGAATGAATACTAAAGAGTGTAAGATTATAAAACTTATTAATGAAAAAGAGTTACGATTCACTTGGAAAGGCCCAGATCAATTTGAATCTATTAGGAATAATGAAAATGAATTAACCACTGTAAAAGTAAGCTTCGAATCTGAAAACATAAATGCAACAAAAGTTGTTGTTGAACATTCTGGATTTAAAGATAGTGATAAATGGAGAGAAGCAATTGACTGGCATCAAATGGCTTGGTCTGGTGTTCTAAGTAGCTTAAAGTCAGCTCTTGAAAAAGGTGAAGGTAATTTATGTTGTCAACCAATAAAATAGAATAAACAATTAAACCATCTATTGTTCCAAGTGAATAGATGGTTTTTATTGGAATTTTAAAATGCTTTTTCTTTCAAGAAGCTATTTTACTTTTAATAGATAACCTATTTTTTATTCATGCAATATTCATTGTAATAATTCTTACCTTTTTAATTCCCATCTGCACATTTTCTGCAATTTTTTTGGGTAACATGTTAATGATTTTCAATATAAGGGAGTTATCTAAAAAATTTATCGTCCCAATTGAAAAACAGAGAGTAAAAAGGAGGATAATACATTGAAGAATTTTAGGTCGTTTTTAAGTATCATTTCCCTATCTTTCATCTTGATTTTAGCTGCGTGTGGTGGAAATGATGAAGAAAATAATTCCGATAATACAAACCTTGAAGAAACAGAAGAAGAATCCCATTCTGATATGGACATGGAAAACAATACGGAAGATGATTCGGATACTGAACATGCAGATATGGAAGACCAATCTGGTTCCCACGAAGGCATGAATCATTCAAGCTCAGGTGAAGTTCCAGAAGATTTACAAATGGTAGAAGATCCAACCTTTGAAGTTGGAAGCAAAGCTATTATTACATCTGACCATATGGAAGGCATGGATGGCGCTGAGGCAACGATAGTAGGTGCTTATGATACTACTGTTTATACCGTTTCTTATATCCCAACTACTGGTGGAGAAAAAGTAGAAAATCATAAATGGGTTATCCACGAAGAACTTACGAATGCTGGAGAAAAACCGTTTAAGACTGGTGATGAGGTTACAATTAATGCATCTCATATGGAAGGAATGAATGGAGCTACTGCTGTAATTGATTCTGCAGAACAAACTACCGTTTATATGGTTGATTTCACCTCCACGACATCCGGTGAAGAAGTTAAAAATCATAAATGGGTTACAGAAGGTGAATTAGCTCCGGTAGAATAAAAATAAAAAGTACCCATCCAAGAGGATGGGTACTTTTATTTGTATTATGATACAACATTATAACGTTGTTCTTCGACTGCTTTTTGTATTGCTACAAAACGTTAAATCTTGCACTAGAAATAACTCATTATATGTTTTTAAGCATAATATTGGCAATTGATTTTTTAAGCATAAAGATGTTAGAGTAACATTTTTATGCTTTTTAATTATTAAATAGGAATCCACCGGAATATGTATGGTGGAGACGGTGGGAGTCGAACCCACGTCCAAAGGCATCGGCACTTAGGCGTCTACGGGCGTAGTCGTTATATTATTGTTTCGCCAACTCTTCAGCCTAACGACAGGCTTCCAAGTGACTAGTCTGATTCAGTTCTTCTGCTAGCCCCAGACGGAGACTAGACAGCATAGCCCACTAAGTTTGAGACCCTTCAATCTAACACATGGGCGATGTTAGGAAGGATCCTTTAGCTCGCTTACGCTGCAGCTAAAGAGTAATTGTTTTCTTTGCCAGTTATATTTAACTGAGTAACGGTTTACGAGTCGTAACCTCGGCACGCAACCCAAGCTCGAACTACCCCTGTCGAATCCGTAACGTCCCCGGATTATAAGAATAGCGCAAGCATTTAGCTTTCACTAGACATTTAAAGGAGTAAGCTTTATTTCAAACCTACTAGCTTTACGTAAATCTCGGTGTCGTCTCTAGCGACATCCTTAGTATAACACATCAAACAGTCATTTCAAATGGTAATTGTAGCTAATAGCGGTCTTTCATGGCACGTTCAATATCACGTTTAGCTTGTTTTTGCTTCAAGTCATCACGCTTGTCGTATTTTTTCTTCCCTTTACCAAGACCAATTAATATCTTTGCTACACCATTTTTAATATACATTTTCAATGGTACTAACGAATAACCTTGTTGCTGGGTTAAACCAATTAATTTATTGATTTCTCCCTTATGAAGGAGCAATTTTCTAGTTCGTAAAGGATCATGGTTAAATCGATTTCCTTGTTCATATGGTGAGATGTGCATATTCGAGAGAAAAACCTCTCCATTATGAATACGAGCAAAGGCATCCTTTAAATTCACTCGACCATTACGAATCGATTTAATTTCCGTTCCTTTAAGAACAATACCGGCCTCGTATGTTTCTTCAATAAAATAATCATGATTAGCTTTTCGATTTTGGGCAATCACTTTGCCTTCACCTTTTGGCATAAGCACTTCCTCCTATACACGTAAAGCTCTAACGACTTGTTCACTTATCGTGGCGGTATTAGCCGTGGTAGGTAGTCGTGGAAGCTAGACATTACGTAACCAATATTTTAACAGAAGTAATGTAGGAATAAAAGAAAAAAGGAATTCAAAATCTTCCTAACATTTAGATGGACTTTTTTTCTATATTTATGCAAATATTAATAAAGAACAGTGTAAGATTATTGGAGGAGTCATCATGACAAATGGACTAATGCAAGTTAGGCAGTTAACAGTTGAAGATTTGGATTCCTATTTAAACATGAAAACAGGCATTGAAGATGATTATGTTGCTCGTATATTTGATCGGCTAGTAACAAGTAAGGAGCATGTTTTATACGGATTATTTGAAGGTGAAACACTTCTTTCTGTCGGTGGTTATTCGATATTCGCGAACCATTATGCAATGCTCGGACGTCTTCGCAGTGACCAACGTTATCTTGGTAAAGGGCATGCTACCCGATTAATGAAGCAAATTATAGCTGAAATAGAAACGAGTTCCTCAATTCATTGGGTCGGTGCAAATACGCACGTCCATAATAAAGCTGCACGGAAAGTATTAGAAAAACTAAATTTGACTGCTTATCATCCACTTTATCCACTAGTTCTTGAACAAGGTAAGGAGGTTAACGGCACACCTGGGCCCCTGTGGTCAAAAGTAGAATCGATAGAAGAGAAAAGAGAACTTTTACTTA
>JACYYJ010128330.1_pt2 | contig 12675 bp, 21 predicted proteins | sample 8236861 | NCBI WGS metagenome assembly JACYYJ01 (sample SAMN14103086, study PRJNA606662) | landfill metagenome | isolation source: landfill solid waste | place: India:New Delhi, Okhla landfill site | collected 2017-11-05
ACAACCGAAGCTTCGTTCTTTGCCGCTTTACCTTCTCCAATAGCATCAAAATCAAGGTATCTGTTTCTAATCGCACCGTCTGCCAACTGAAAAGTGACAAGTGTTCTAAGATTACATCCACCTGCATTTTTTCTAGTTATACGGTAAATAGTTTTCATATCTTCTACGAATGTTTCCCATCGCTTGTCGTGCTTCGAGTCATCAGATACTTTATGAGTATCAATTAAAAGATTTATGTATCCACGATTAGCCCAAAATCGAATAAGTTTTTCAAGGTCTTTTATTACGTACTTATCCATGAAGATGACTTTAATCATGGATTCATTGCCTTCTATCAATTCTTCCATTTTGCTAAATGCTTTTCTGATCTTCTCTTTATCTGCTTCTTGCAGTTTCCCATTAACCATTCGCTTACGATCAAAACCTGTATGGTATTCATGCCACAAAATAGAGAGAACAATCTTTTGTCTATAGGCTTGGGCATCTTCCTCATTTAGTACCACGATCATTTTTTCTTTGTTCTGAATACAACTCATCGTAAATTTTTCTGCGGTCATAGAAGATTTACCTGTATTACCAAAGCCGCCAAACATAGTTACATGCCCTCTGGCTACGCCTTGTGATATGCTATTCATCATATAGCTATTGTAGAATGGTAGCATCTCTGCTGATTCTTCTTCTAACTTTCTGATAAACTCATCAGCATCTATGTATAAGTTCTCCGCTTCGTATCTATTTACACTGCCAAGATTGATCTGATTCATCTTGTCATTCCAAAAAGCGACAAGTTGTTCTGTTGTCATCTCTTCCCAATTATACTTACCTTTATTGATAAGAACCTTGTCTCCAAAGAGAAGAAATAGTTGCTTAATTGCATAGTTTTTCTTTACTGTATCATAGTAGTATTCGATGTTATCTCCATTTTCTTTTACGATGTCTACTGCATCCTCAATGGTTAACATCTTTCCCCATTTCTCAAATTCATCATTTATATTATAATCTTTTACTTTTGTTAATACAGTTATATCATCGAAGGTTTTAATACCTTCACTGTACATTCTTCTGCCTAATTCAAAGTAAAACCCCCACACTTCATGAATGAATTCATCTTGAAATACTAGGTCTGCATATTCACCATAATTATTGTAAGGGTCTGCCCACAATAGACCTACAAAATATGCCTCATTGATCTCTGCACTCTTGTTGATTTTCTTCCCTGCTAGTTTAGCAATGTCTTTGCTTGTTTCTTTTGCCATTCTTACACCTCATTAATCATCTAGAAAATCTGAAATATCATTTTTTGACTTAGTGGGCTTTTTATAATTTGTCTCAAAAACATGATCATCTTCGCTAATGCTTTCAAAGTGCTTTTCGATCAATCTCTTCTGGTCTTCACGCTGTTTTACTTTTTGCTCCACGATATAAATTTTGTCAATGATAATAGAAAGAGCATATCTGAACGCTCCCATAAATCCATTGAAATCCTTTACCCTGTTCCAATATTCGATGGTATCCCTGCAATACTCGAATGTTTCTGCGATGAGAAGATAATCATATCCTTCTTTATATCTCTTAGTTACTCTTTGACTGTTTCCAAAAACCTTTTCACCATTCCTTAGTTTTTGAAGAAAAGTAAACGCTTGATTGGGGACTTCTTTTACGCCATAAATACTCTTTATGGTTGCATCTAAAACATCCATCTTTTTCGCCTCTTCTTCCTTAAAGGCTTTCTCTTTTAAAAATTCTTTGTGACAATCTTTGTGGTAGTATTTGTTTAAAGGCTTTGTAATCCCTACAACTTCTACTTCCATGTCTTTTTTGTCTGTATCTTTCAGACCGCAATATTGACATTTACAAATCATGTTTATTACCTCCTTTTACTATAATACTATTATATCATTATTATTTATTTTAGTCAACAAGAAATAATAAAATATGGTAAAACCTTCTCGTTAGAGAAGGCTTTATGTTTTTATTTTGAAATGTAATCTTTTGTCTCTTGAAGGTCTGTAAATGCTTTTACCATAGCTGTTGCCAAGTCCGTACTGTTGCAATAGTATGTGTCAAAAGTCAAAAGCATTTTCGGTGAAAGCTCCTTACTGTTTAATACTTCTTGATATTTATTTACAATTCGTTCTAGGTCGATGGGATTAATATCATCATCTCCTCGAAGCTCCATACGCTTTGTAAGAGCTTCTACAGGGGCTTTAAGGTATACTGTCAACGCTTTACAATCGGTTGCTATAGCCAATTCTCGAAAGTGATACCTATCCATTAACGGATAATCAAAAAGATTTGCGTAAACGTAATTAGATAAGTAAAAACGGTCTATAATAATGTTGTCTCTTTCTAAAAGGCTCATCATGTATTCGAACATCTTTTCCGCTCCCTGCTTAGAGATTTCAAACGATGAGCCTTTCACAATTTCATACCCTGTCTTTTCTGCTAATGCTTGGGCAAATGTTGACTTGCCACTGCAATCGCTTCCCTCTAATATAATAATGGACATGTAAATGCCTCCTATTTTGTACTGTCTTTTGTTTGTTGACTTTCTTGTTATCAGTATGTACCACTCAACTTGATTTTACTTCGGTTTTTACTTGGATTAACTTCCTCTTATTTCAAATAAAAATTGGTTGGAAGATCACTCCTCCAACCATGAAGTTTTAAGCCAAACCTTTAACAAAGTCTAGTGCCTGCTGTAATTGTTCTACATCGGTTAATTTGCGGTAATCCTTTTCGCCAAAGCTTTCATTGGTGAAAGTGACAAGCTTTAATTTGTCTTCTTTAGCAAAGTTTTTAATCGCATCTGTAATTTCTGCCTTAACAGAGTCTACAGCTACCTCATTTTCTTCTGGTGCTTCTTCTACCTCTTGCTTAGAGCCTTTTTCTTCGGATGCTTTAGCCTGTTCTTCTTTTGCCTGCTCTACAGCTTCTTCATCTCCACCGTATAATCCCAATACCGCATCTTTAAATGTCTGGATAAAGACTTCTACATCGTTGTCGATTTCAGCAGGGAAGTTACGGAAACGTGTGCCACAAAGAATATTACCATCACTGCGGAAACGTAGCTTACGGTTTGTTGTTGTTTTTCCATCCTTGCCCTCTTCAACTAGAAGATCGCCATAGATAATCATGTCTGCTTCACGCTCAATAATATCTGATGTTTTTCCTAATACATTCAATGTCGTGTAATCGTACTCAAATCCATCACGATTCTTAATCTTCTTTGTCTTACTATGTCCAATAATGAATACACCGAATCCTGCTTTCTTTAGGCGGTCAATCTGCTTATAAATTTCCTCACTGACAATATTGTAACCTTTTCCCCAAGGTACATCTGAGATGTCAGTATATCGTTTGTCTGGTCGATCTTCACGATTTGCCTTGCGGATAGCATAGGAAACAGCATAACGCTCTAAAGCTGTAATTGTATCAATGATGATGAATCGAAAAGGAATGTCTGATTTATTTTCAATTAATTCATCTACTGTTTCAATAAATCCACGTTGTTCCCCATCGTCCTCTTCTGCATGATCAAATCCAGTGATAGGAATAGCGAAAACCCCATCCATTGTTTTATACCCAATTTCAGTTGCAAGCAACAATGTGCTGTCTAAGTTTCCGTAAAACGCTTTTGGTAAGTCAATAGCGAATGTTGTTTTACCGAATTTGGATGGGGCTAGCATAGTAATAAAGTATCCTTCAAGAGATGCAGTTGGTTTGTTGGCTTTTAGTTTTTTCAAAAATGACATTATTCATTTTCCCCTTTTTCACATTTAGATTGTGAATGGGGAGCCTTCCATTCTGTTAACTCCTATGTTTATGCAATTATTATTTGCATTTGATTATGTTATTTTAGCAACTTTTGAGCGTTGCTGTTATATGGATTTCTATCATAATTATGTATGTTATCTAATTATTTTATGTACTTGTTAAAATGGTAAATCCTCGTCTGAGATGTCAATTGTATTATCATCATCGGATGCAAATGGGTTATCTTCTTTTGGCTTTTTCTTGCCGCCAAAATCATTTGATAAATCGTTTTCTTCTACAAGATCATCTTTTACAAAGTCGTCTTCTGTATAAACTTTTTCATCCCATGCTTCTACGCCATGAATTTGCATTTCAGTAATATATGTACGTGCTACATATGATTGAGCGTGTTTTGGTTTTGCTTTTCCACCAAGATCGCTTAGTAAATCTGTCTCGTCATCGTCATCTTCTTCTCTTTCTTCGACAATAACTCGATTCAATGTTTCCCCGAATACTTCTAAAACGTCACCAAACTTAAGTTTCTTAGCAAATGTCGTAGCAAGCTTTTCCATTCCTTTATCGCCATCAGAGAAATCAATAACCATTTCTGTATCATGGAAATTTTTCTGATAATCAATAACCCGACCTGTTACATATGCTTTCTTTTCTGTTTTATCAATCTCTGCATCAACAAAAACCATTTCCTGCTCAAAGTATGATACTTCTTCAAACTTTTCATCTTCAAAGTCGATATCTTTGATTTTATGTAGGTTTTTGATCGTATATGTTTTACGCTCAACTACTTTACCTTGCTGATTTTCATATGTACTGTAACGAATTTCACCTTCTATAATTACGCTGTCCCCATTTTCTAATACGTTGTTAATGTATTCGGAGGCTAAATATGAAGGCATTCCCTTACTATCAATCTTTCCATCTTCTTTGTACTCTAGTCCAATTCTTGTTTGGAGAACCGCATAACCTTCGTCACGATACTTCTCTTGGTTGTTAAACCATTTTTCAAACTCTACCTTTTCTCCTTTATAACTCTGATCTTTCTTACGCTTCTCGCTGTTCCATAGGAATATTTTATCTGGCTCGAAGTCGAACATTTCTACTGTAATTGTGTTTGTTTCAGACGTTTGAACCCCGAAGCGTAAAGAGCGATATAGCTTACCTTCCATCTTACCTTTTTTCGCCTCTTCTTCACGAAATGAGCCATCCATCCCAAGTCGAGTAACTTTGCCTACTACCTTAAACTTATTCTTTGTTTGTTGCAATTCTGTCATCTTGCAATTCCTCCTAAAATGTTATTATTATTTGCTTTTGTATTAAAGAGAAAAGGAAATTTTAATTTCCTTATCAACATAACCTATTATATCATTAATCTATTAGGCTGTCAACTGATTATAACACATATTTTAAAATATTTTGATGTACATTTTTCTGAAATTCTTTGTAAATATATTCAAGCGTTACTCTCCCATTAGCAATCGCCCGATTCACTAGCATCATATCATGATTTGAGAAAGAATGCAGGAACGTCTTTTTAAATGTCTCTTTCATATCTCCCAACATACATTCGTTCACGAATTTATCTAGATTAAAGACTGTTTTAGAAAGCTTATATGCCTTATAGTCCATCAAATCATCAACGATGTGATGGTTGTTATGCAGGTAATCTGTGTAGAATACTTTGCAATCATCTATTGTTAATAGAATAGCCATTGATCTCTCTACAGGTAATTCTAAAGCCACGACAAAATCTAACGGACACGTAATTTTTTTATTAGCCAACATCAATAGTATGACCTCTCCCTTTTTCGCCTGATATATAGCCTAGATCGTTTTTGCTCCAATTACTACTATGGTCATGTGTCGTTCTTTGGCTTAATTCGATATTATCACTATATTGCCATTATGTCTACATGTTTTTTGAAAAAATGTATTATTTTGTTTCCTATGTACTACTTCTTCTTGCCCATGCATTATTTTCCATCTCTTATGTCGATTTTTTTGGGCGAACCCCCCCAAAAAAAACGTTCGCCCAAAAAGTTATTTCTTATTATGCTGATATTTTCTTTTCCATTCTTTCTTTTCCTCTATCTTTTGTTTCACATCTACTTGAACAACTTCAAATACATCTGAAATTCTAAGGTCAAGCATGTCAACTATTGCATAGGCATATAAGAGCTTCCACGATGATCTATTCGAGGTAAGGCTCATGAAAGCCTTATAGTCTATGTCTAATCCGTATTTTGTCTGTATCCTGTTAAACAACTCTTTGAACGTCATTTCACGCTTTTCAAGCTCATATTTCAACTTATTCTTATCTAAGATAATATCCGTCTTATGAATTGTTGGTTTCCTTACTTTTTTCTTTTCCAATTCTATCCTTCCTTTATAGTTTATTTGGATAGGTTCTAAGAATGTTTTCCATTGTTAAGAATCCTTTCAGATTGTGATAAGATTTAATCTTGAATCTTTCCGCTACAATCTTAAGATCGTCTAAAGTCAACTCCCCATCCCCAATAAGTTGCTTTGCAAAATAAATCATACCGCTACGTTGAATAAACTTCGCTGTAAGCTGTTCGATCTCTAGGCTTTTCTTAACTGAATCAAGTCTTCTATAGATAACAAATTTGTCAACAGGTCTGTAAGCACTATCTGTTTTTGTAATAGATGGTCGAATTACATAATCACTTTTTGCTAAGTCATTGTATGGTCGAATGTTTTCATAAAACTCCATATCGCCATTTTTCTTATAGTAAATATCCTTCTCAATTGCCCCTTTTAGAAGCTTAAATAACTGATCGTCTTCAACGTGCAGAGTACGCTCTGAGTATTTAATTGGTGTTCCGTCTTTTTCTGCTTTTAATGTTTCTCTTAATAGAAGAGTTTGTGCTTCCCAATTAATGTCTTGCTTTCTTAGGTTTCTGATTTCTGACAACTGCTTCCCACCAATACCTAAAAAGAGCATTCTGATAAGAACCGAATCTTGATAGTTTACACAATCATCTTCATAGCGTACTAACTGCTTATAAGTGAAATATCTTTCAGTATTAACAACATATTTAACAAAGTCGTCTGGCTTTAAGTGGGCTAGATTATTTTCTTCAATATAACCTTGTTTTACAGACCAATTAAGGTAGCTAGAGATAATTCTAGCATAACTTTCAACAGTATTTCTATGTTTAGCTTCAAATCCATCTAGCACTGTTTCTAACGCTTTAAAGTCAAACTCTCTAATATCTCTATTTAATGCAACTTCGTGCTTTTTAATAAGAGCAAATATTCTTAAGTAACTTCTAACTGTATCTTCTGAAATCTGCCCCGATTCATGCATCTCATTAAGAAATTGAATTTTTACTTCTGGATTAAATATAGAATTATTTATTTCTTTTGCTAGCTCGACACTCATTTTAATACCACTCCTATAGTTTTGTGTTTGTTTAATATCTCATTCATATAATTATTATACCCTATTGTAGAGGAGATACTTACCTTACGAAACTAATTGTACCATGTAATTTACAATTAGTCTAATCAAGTTTCTCACTCTGTTCTCATTTAGAGAACTTTTTTAGAATCCCCTCTACAGAGAATGTTCTAGATAGTTTAGTATATGAATAAAATAAGGATTTTATGCATTATTTAGGGTAGTTAAAACGATGTCTATTGACATACTTTTGAGATTTAGTAATTTTCATCCATAAAACTAAACTGTCTGCAACATCCATTTCCCAAGTTTAATCATTTGCAATGACCTCCCCCATATTAAATGAGCCATTGACAGGTGCAATTTTATCTCTCTATGATATATTATATCATTATTATTACCTTTTGTCCATAATTTATTCACTTTTTATTGATATTTTTTAATGTAAGTTATGGCATTTTCGACATCAGCCCCCACCTTTCCTAGACTGTCTAATAATTCTTCGACCAAAGAAGTAGATACTATCCATTTCTTTAGCTCTCTATCCCATTTCCTTTGGTGTCTTGGCAAGTCCTGCACCACTTTTATGAATTCTTCATTATACCGAAAACTAATAAGTGTATTTTCACTTTCCACCTTTAGGCTAATACCTGTATTTTTATCTCTCCCTGCGGCAAGTTGTTTAAAATATTCTGCTGTTTGCTTCATTTTCTCCTTATCAATCTTTAGCTGTGTATTCGAATATTTCACTAATCGCTTTGATAAATCTGCATACTGAGCATCGCTCAATCCAAAATAGTAAGAGGAACAATTTGAGTAATCTGCTTTATTATATCCAATCCCATCATCTGTAATAGGTACACCCCTACCTAACATCTGTTCATTAAAGTTGATTAATTCTTCTCTTGTGAAAATTTCAGTTTGCATTCGCATCATCCTTCACATGTATTTGAGAAAAACTTCTTAGACAATTCGATAAACCGCTCTTTATCACCTTTATCAATTGCATCGTTAATCATTTGTTCTGGAAGTTGCTTCATTACATGGTGTAAAAGAGCCTCTACTTCTTCATTTAATTCATATGGGGCAACCGCCAACTCATCGACAGGAAGTTGAAGCATTTCATCAGTATAACTATGGATAGGGTCAATGTCTAACTTATAACTTCTACTTGAAACCTCAATAATTTCCGCTTCCATTCCTGCGTACTTTTTCATTGATCTTGTAAATGGTTCATGATAGCTTTTATCTTCCGAATAGTAGAGTTTACCTGTTGAAAGATTCCTTCGTACTTGAACCTTATCACCTACTTTGTATCTCATTGTTAACATCTCCTTTGTTTTCTTATTAATTATATTATATCATTTATTTTATCTTTTGTCAATAGATTTACTCAATTATTTTTAAAGTGGAATAAATTCATTTTCATACAAATCTTGAGTTAATCCCCCCTATCGTCTATAAACACATATAACAGCTCATCTCCACGATAGTAGTCAGTTTTTAAAAATTCAACTACTGAACCCACTTTAAAGAAGTGTTCACCTTCTAATACTAATGCTCTTTGCCCTTTCTTCATTTCCACATTATTCCCCCTTCTATCTATATGTAATCGGTTTATCCAATTATTTCTTTCAGTTTCTCCATAGCTTCTCTGCCTCTTGCATTTAGCAGGCTTTCATCGAATACTACATTAGCTCTCATAATTTCACTGTAATCATGGTGAAAGTCTTGCTTTTTGCTATATGTGACAAAACTATGTGTACTAATAATCGAATCATCGACATCTTTTGTATACCTACTCTTTACAATAATAATCCTGTCATTAATTTTGAAAGCCCCAAAATTCACTACTTCGATCATTCTCCTGCTAGGTAAACCATACACCATTTCCTTCATTAATTCCTGCTTGGTTTTTTGCAATTGCTCCATCTGTATGTTTATCTCCCTTAATTCCGCTTTCAATTTTGAAATCTGTTTTTTTATATTTTCGGTTGCCTCTTTCCCATATATCAACAAATCTAAATCGTTCTGGAAGTCATATACTTTCTCTTCTAAATATTTTTTAGCATATTTTAAGATTTTCTCCTGCATGTTATCGCCCCCTATTTTCTCTTCCTTCTTTGTTTTCGATCTTCTATAATTTCTTTTACTTCTTTGCTTAAATTGAATCTCCACTTTGTATAATACCTGCTATTGCATTTATAGATTGGAATGTTCAACTCTTTTGCGGCTACACAATAAGAATCATAGATCGTTTTACCACTCTTTATTTCACGTTCTATGATTGAAATTGCTTGCAAATCAGTTTCAGTAATTCTCATATTGCACCCCTATTCATAAAATTCAGTTTTTATATATTATTTTTAATATATTCATTTACTTCTTCGAATGTAAATCTATCTGTAATTGCAGGATGTGTCCACTGTTCCCAAGCAGTCTTATATGAGCAGTTGAATATTTCTGCCATCCTTATTAATGTCTCAGATACCTTACCGACTTCGAACATTGTTTTCACCTCTTATGAGCATTGCATCCCATGTTATAATATTTTCTTCTCAACTTATTAAACATATTAGGGAAGTGCTTATCTAACCATAACATTATCATATTATCGCCTCTTGTAGAGAGGAGATTTCTCCCCTCGCATTATTTAATATAGTTACCTTCTTCATCATAGTTATCTGGGTCTGCGGCAGGAATATCCCAACCAAACATGCTACCTGCTTGCATTGCTTTTTCTTGTGCTTTAGTAACTCCCATACGCTCATTTAGCGAATCTTTATTCTCTGCTCCCCAAGGTGCGTTCTCTAGGTTTTGAGGATAATAGCCCTTCTCTCCACGTTTAATCACAATCATTTCGCCTGTAGATTCAAGAATTGTAAAGCACTTTTCTGGTAGTTTAGCCATTTCACAACACTCTCCTTATTTGGTATATACTAAGTATAACACATCTAAAGTCGTTTGTCAATAGACTTTGTAAATTTTATCTAATTTTTTATTCATCAGAATTAAGTAAGGCTTGGATTGCATCTAGCTCTTCTTGTGCCGCTAACATTCGTTTTCTCATATTTTCAATTGATTCTTTGGTTCTTTCAATTCTGTCATACACAAGATTCCAATTATGAATATCTCCTTTTGTGTATCTTTTCATTAACATTCCTTTTTCCCATACCTCTAACTCTAAATTAAGATGATAGCTATCTGGATTTAAAGACATAGCCTTATCTTCATTTTGACCTGCATATAATATATCTTTATCTTTTTCATATCTGTTATCTGTCACGCCTACGACAACATATGTCTTCATATTATCTCTCCTTCATAAAAGTAGATTTTTATCAATTACGTAGTTTTTACGTACTGCAAACTAGTGAATACCTAATTCTTTTGCTTTCTTTTCGAGTTCAATCAGTTCGATTTCTCTTTTTAAATACTCATACCTACGTTGTTTCTCTTGTTCTTTGAGTATTGGTTCCCAACGCTTCCTGTCCTTTTCTTTTAACTCGGCATTTATAACTTCTCTCTTTTGATGACACTCTGTGCAATAACGAAATGTTAGATCCCCATTAGTCATAGTAAGGACATGTTCGACATGGACAATTGGTTCTCTTTTGCCACAATCCGAACATTTCGGCTTAAAAAATACCATCCAATTATACCCCCTTTCTTACTGCGTAGTTTGTGTCTTGTCGGACTGTCAAACAGTTCAAAACAATCCCATAATTATTAAAGTAAAGAAAACTCCACATAAAAAGCCTAAAACCCATCCAATACCTTCTTTCACGTTATCTTCTCCCTACTTCGCAGTTTGTGTCAACTGTTTTGGCGTACTGCGTACTATTACGAGTTATACTTTTTGTTACAATCAATACATTGAAATTCATATACCGTATCACATTCTGCTTCAACTCTTTCAACAGCAGGTCTGCCGCAAGCACACCATAAGAAGGAAAGGTTATCCCTCAATTGCACTGAACCATCTTCTTTTTGATGTAAAACCACTTCTCCATGATCTGTATTTTTGCTCATTTTTATCTCTCCTTTAATGTGTAGTTGGTGTCTACTGTTTTGGCGTACTGCGGATTAAAGTTTCTCTTCCGGCTTAACTAACACATCAAACGACTCTATTAAATCTGAATGGGAACAAAAGTTATAAAATAACCGTTGCACCTCGTCTAATGACATGTCTTCATAAGTGCCTACGCTAATTGTGATATTGAAATCTTTATCCATTTCCCACACTCCTTTAGTTCATAGTTCTGGCGAACTCTGCATTAAAATATAAGGATACCTACTCCAAATCCAATACCGAATGAGCCAATACACCATAAAATAATTGATACTATAGGTACGTCTATCGCTTTTGCCATTTTTCTCACTCCTTCGCAGTTTGTGTCTACTGTATCAAATTAGACTTTTATCCATAAATCATATTCCCTATATATCCTGTCAACAGCCAATAAAGTATAGGGGTTAATGCGTATATTCCGAAAACTACACCAAATGCCCTTTTCCATGAAATTGCTTCCTCATTCATTGCTCCCCAATACAATACGACAAATAATCCAATAATCACCCAAAGCACTAGAGGTACAATTATAAATATTCCAGTTATTATTTCATGATCAAATGTCCATAAGAATAAATCACTCAACCAACTATTGATTTCACTCATATCTGATATAATGCACTTTACACATTTTTGTAGATTGTTCGAATTTCTTACCTTCCCTATTTATGATATCAATGCCTTCTCTTTGAGCAATCATAAACACTTTACGTTTATCAATTTCATTGCTTACAAGCGTACAATTTTTTTCCGTTGTTAAAAACTCTATTACTACCTTTGTTGTTCCTTCCATTGTAAAACATCCCCTTTTAATATAGTTGAAATTAAGTTTTTTGTTAATCTAGCCAATGTACTACTGCCAACGTGTCACCATGTTTTGTAGTTGGTTCATGTAATTCTTCCTGCACTTTTGTATAATTGCTATAATCTTCTGTTTCATCAATAACTATATCTATTTTACCCAACTCTTTCTTTACTTGTTCGAGACTGTCATTTATAACTGACTCTATATAGTATCTCATATGATTATTTGTAAACAGAACGATAGCCTTTTTATTTTGATTCTCTTTCTCCTGCTTTTCATAATACTCAGTCTCTAGAAAATTCAACAAGTCATCAACATCTATTTTTACTGTATCTCCTGTCTCTTTGTCGATAATCTCAATATGATCTCTTTTATCGAATTGTGCATTAAAGAATATGTTCGCTCTTTTTCCATGGAATGTATGAGCCATTTTATTCTCTCCTCTCCATTGAATACATTATACCATTTTTATTTATACTTGTAAATATTAGAACAAAATTCTTTCTAATTCTTTTATAGTCTCTTTTCTGGAAAGCCCTTTAATATCTGCTAAAAGCTCTTTAATGCTATCTTTGATTTCTTGCAATTCCTCTTCTGCACTAG
>JACYYJ010047492.1_pt1 | contig 12668 bp, 9 predicted proteins | sample 8236861 | NCBI WGS metagenome assembly JACYYJ01 (sample SAMN14103086, study PRJNA606662) | landfill metagenome | isolation source: landfill solid waste | place: India:New Delhi, Okhla landfill site | collected 2017-11-05
TGACTTTAGAACCAGAGTCTTTCATTTGGTACTCTAATTCTCTCTCTGTGTATAAAGGATTTGTTTGAACAACAATAGCACCTGCCATTAAGGCACCATAGTAAGCAATTACAGATTGCGGGCTATTTGGTAGCATAATTGCTACACGATCGCCTTTTTGAATCCCTAGTGATTGTAAATAACTTGCGACTTTTTTCGACTGGTAATAAACCTCTTGAAATGACATTTCTTTACCCATAAAGTGAAGCGCTTTCAAATTTGGGTAATTTTCTGCTGAATCTTGTAGAAATAAATGAAGGGCTTTTTCCTCAAAATCTAGTGAAGTAGGAATCTCTGAAGGATAATGCTTATACCAAACTTTTACTTCCCCGCTCATTCGTTCGCCTCCTTGTATAATATGGAATGATATAAATACTACTTCTATTTTATATCATTATTTACAATAGTCAAAAAATTTTTATTTTAGAATGAAAAATCCTTACTAGAGGAAGAGTTTACCTCTCTACATGAATTCTCCTCACATCTGAAAAAAAAACGCAACATAGCTGTAATCAGAACCATACTTATCAGCTAATCTTTTTGTCAATTAGTGCTGAGTAGAGCTTTTGCAAATTAATATAATACAAGCCGAAAACAAATTACGCATCTGTTTTCGGCCTATTAGTAATGAATGTTTTGTACAAGTCTAAGTGTAAAATACCTTTTTTCATTATTCTACTGTCTATCATGAACGTCAATCCGTCTTTTCGTTTACGTTCGCTTCACAAAACGAAAATAACGCCTGCGATGATGAAGATGACTGCGACGATCATTAATACAATGGCTAATGTTTTCATTTTCTTTTCCCCTTACACAATATTCGCCCCGATAACATAGGACAAACCAACAGAAATAATCATAGCTATTAATCCAACTGCACGATTATCCTTTTCTATTTCCTCATCAATACGGAAGGTCGGTGTTAAAAATTCAAAAATAAAATAACCGATTAAAAGCAGTACAAATCCAAATGCACCCCAACTCATACTAACAAGTAATGAATCGTTATGCTCGATGGAATAGCGAAAAATGTTTGAAATACCAAATATCTTCCCACCTGTAGCCATGGCAACAGATAAATTCCCTTTTTTGATTTGTTCCCAGTTGTTATACTTTGTTACTAATTCAAAAATTGCTAAAAACACAATAACACATAAAATGACCACACTGTAACTAGCAGCTGTTTCGATTAATGCGTTTTCCCAAAAGTCCGCCCACATTCCAATTCTCCTCTCTTAGAATGCTACTTAAATTCAATTATTGTAACGCCAGTTCCGCCTTCATTCATTGTACCACTACGATGCGATGAAATGGATGGATGCTTATCGGCAAATTTTTGAACACCTTTTCGAAGTGCACCTGTACCTTTCCCATGAATAATCGATACATGGGGATATCCCGCTAATAAAGCATCATCAATATATTTCTCTAATTGAAGCAATGCATCCTCATAACGCTCACCACGAAGATCTAATTCTGGTTTAATGTGGTATCCAGAGCCTTTTACCGATGCTACAGGCTTTTCTTGAATAGGTTCCTTCCGTTTTACAAATTGCAAATTGTTTCGTTTTACTTTCATTTTCATAATTCCAAGCTGAACTTGGTACTCTTTTTCACTAATTTTTTCCACAATATGTCCTGTTTGATTTAAGGTTAATACCTTTACTTCATCACCGGGTTCAAGCTTTTCCCCATCCATACTCGGTTTGGAAGCTTTTTGCATCTGATCTGCATTCGCATGAAACCCTGCCTCTTCCAGCTGTTTTCGAGCATCGATAATTTCATGTTCTTTTATAGAGGCATGCTTTTCCATTTGACGAAGCTTTTCAATTATTTCTTCAGCCTGTCTTTTTGCCTTCTCTACTTCTTTTGCTGCTTTCTCTTCTGCTTTTTTCAACAGCTTTTCCTTTTGCTTTTCAAACGCTGACCATTTTTTCTCTAATTCCTCTTTTAATTCATTCGCTTTTTCTAATATTACCTCTGCTGTTTGGTAATCTTCATCTGCTTTTCTACGCGATTCCTCTAAGGAGGCAATCATATTTTCTACACTTTGTGATTCTCGACCTGTTAATGATTTTGCTTGTTCTATAATCGATTCACTCAAACCAAGGCGTTTGGAGATATCAAATGCATTACTTCGTCCTGGTACACCGATTAACAATCGATAGGTTGGACGTAATGTTTTAATATCAAATTCTACGGAGGCATTGATAACACCTTCGCGATTATACCCATATGCTTTCAGCTCAGGATAATGTGTAGTTGCAATTACTCGTGCATTTCGCTTTACTACTTCATCTAATATCGCCATTGCTAATCCTGCACCTTCTTGAGGGTCAGTGCCTGCTCCAAGTTCATCAAATAATACGAGGGTCTTATCATTTACCTCTTTTAAAATCTCGACAATATTAGTCATATGTGAAGAAAATGTACTTAAGGATTGTTCAATCGATTGCTCATCCCCAATGTCCGCAAATACTTGATTAAACACGGCCATTTCACAACCATCCAATGCTGGAACTTGTAATCCAGATTGTGCCATTAATGTACAAAGTCCAACTAATTTCAACGTAACGGTTTTTCCACCAGTGTTTGGACCAGTTATGACAATGGACGTATAGTCTGCTCCAATTTCAATATCATTTGGAACAACTTCATCAGCAGGAATGAGCGGATGTCTAGCCTCCTTCATCCGAATGATGCCTTGGCTGTTCATCTTTGGTTTGGCCGCTTTCAGCTGATGTGCCAATTTTGCTTTCGCCGTCATGAAATCTATTTTTGACAATATGGCGACATTTTGTCGTAAAAAGCCTTCATCATTTGCCACTTTAATCGAAAGTTCCTTTAAAATGCGTTCTATTTCTTGTGCTTCTTGAACTTTAGCAGAATGAAGTTTATTGTTTAATTCCACTACCGCTTGTGGTTCAATAAACAATGTTGCACCTGAAGCAGACTGATCATGAACAATACCACCGAAAGAGGCTCGATATTCTTGCTTAACTGGCAAAACATAACGATCATTTCGAATGGTAACAATTGCATCCGAAAGCATTTTACTTTTAGATCTTGTATAAGATTCTAAGCGGTCTCGCACACTACTTTCCATTGTGCGAATTTTACTTCGAATGGAACGAAGCGCATCAGAAGCTCCATCCATAACATGGCCATGATCGTCAATGCATTGCTTAATGCTTCTCTCTAATTCACTTAACATGACAATATTGTTCGTAAGGTCCCGAATTATAGGAATGGGTAATTCGTCTGCATCTATATCATCAATATATTTTTTTAATATCCTTCCCCCATAAATGGTACTAGCGATATCTAGACATTCACTTGCATTTAACACCCCACCGATGCTTGCCCTTTTTACATAGGGTCTAATATCGTAAACCCCACCAAGCGGAATGCTCCCCTTAACACGAATTACCTGATGCGCTTCGTCTGTTTCTTCCTGCCAAGTAGTAACCTCTTGGAGTTCAGAAGAAGGATATAGTTTCTCTGCCAATTCTTTACCTAACGAAGAACTAGCATGATGGACTAATTGTTCCTTAATTTTTTTAAATTCTAACACTTTCATTACTCTATCGTTCATGCTGTAACTCCTTTATTTTTTCAGAAACTCCTTCAAATCCTCTAAGTTCCATGTATTAATAACATCCTCTTTTTTAAGCCAACCTTTTCTACCAAATTGCACCCCAATCTCCATATCATGGAGCATCATATAGTTATGTGCATCGGTATTTATAGCAATAGGTACACCGTTTTTCTTTGCTTCCATTAACCATTTCCATGAGAGATCCAAACGATTTGGGTTCGCATTTAATTCCAAGGCCGTATTTGTCTCTTTTGCCCAGCTTATTAGTTGTTCATAGTCTACTTCATATCCACTTCTTTTGCCAATCAATCTACCTGTAGGATGTGCGATTAAATTTACAAACGGAGATTCCATTGCCGTTCTTAATCTGGACATGATTTTTTCTTTCGGTTGATTAAAGCTTGAGTGAATGGAGGCAATAACAAAGTCCATTTCTTTTAAAAAGTCATTTGAAAAATCGAGGGTACCATCCGGTAAAATATCCATTTCAACACCAGCGAATATATGAATGTCCTCATATTTTTCATTCATACGGTCAATTTCTTCTCGTTGCTTTCGGAGTCTTGTTTCATCTAAGCCATTCGCAACCCGCAAATATTTAGAATGGTCTGTTATCGCAATAAATTCATAGCCTTTTTCACGAGCCTTATGAACCATTTCTTCTAGAGATTGAGCGCCATCACTCCAGGTAGTGTGCATATGTAGATCACCTTTGATGTCTGACAATGTAAGTAAATTCAAATTTTCCTCTGTCGCATGTATCTCCCCTACATTTTCCCGAACCTCTGGAGGGATAAATGGTAAACCAAAATGGTGAAAAAATGCTTGCTCTGTATCAAACGTTAGAATTTCTCCTGTATCTAATCGTTCTACCCCGTATTCACTTATTTTTTCATTTCTCTCCTTTGCTAATTGTCGCATGGCTACGTTATGGTCTTTCGAGCCTGTAAAATGATGCAATGTAGTGGCGAATTCCGCTGGAGAAACGATGCGAAAATCAACAGATACTTCATAGCCTTCATTAAAAATAACGGTAATTTTTGTTTCCCCTGCAGCTACTACATTCTCAATACCCTCTAATGCTAGTAACGCTTCTCTCACTACTTCTGGTTTTGTAGTAGAAATAATAAAATCCAAATCCTTAACGGTTTCACTTAATCTCCGTATACTTCCTGCTTTAGAGTATTTTTCAATTTCTTTTATTTTCTTTACTTGCTCCTCAATTTTATTAGCAATAGGAAGCATAAAAGCAATAGGCAATCGTTCTGGTCTTTTACCAAAGGATTCTAATGATTTCAATATTTTTTCTGCCGTCTTTTTACCAAACCCACTTAATCCTTCTACCTTTCCACTTTCACAAGCTTCTTTTAAACTAGCTGCATCGATTACACCTAACTCTTGATAAAGCTTTGCTAACTTTTTACCACCTAGTCCTTGTAGGTCTAATAATGGAATGAGTCCTGCTGGTACTTCCTCAATTAATTGGTTTAGTGTATCCGAGAAGCCATCCTCCATGTATTCTTGGATAACAGCAGCTGTCCCTTTCCCAATTCCTTTCATTTTTGTAAAGTCTTCTATTTCAGAAAGGGATCGGTCATCACTTTCTAACGCTTGCGCTGCCTTTCGATATGCAGAAATTTTAAAAGGATTTTCAGCTTTCAGCTCTAGGTAAATCGCTATTTTTTCTAATAATTTTATTACTTGCTTTTTATCTACTGTCATTTTAATCACCTACTATAGTTTTTCCTTAATGAATTCCATTTTAATATAACAATATCATGTTAACGTGAAAAAACTTCTCACTACGAACTAGGAGAAGTTTTTAATCGTTTCTGCAATATGTTCAAACCATAATTCTTTTACTTGATTAGACAATAACGGTGTGTGCTCGATCATGAACTGAGCAATGGAAGAACCTTCTATATAACCTTGGATCGACTCGATTGGAACAAGAGCCATGAAATACAAAAGAATAAAAACAATAAAATAGGTTTCAATAAACCCTAATATTGCACCTAGCAAACCATTAAAGCTATGTAAAATTGGTAAGTCAGCAACAAAATCAAGCATGTTCGCAATAATCTGCAATACAACCTTTGCTATAAAGAAAATGATTACAAACGAAATACCATTATAAAAAGCGGTTTCTAAAGGTAAGGAACCGAATAACGCTCCAAATCCTTCTTCACCGAACTCAGGATAAGGAATCCACATCGTTAAAAGCGGTGTTAAGGATTTATAAAAAATAACTGCTAAAATAAAGGATAAAATAAAACCTGTTAAATGAAAGACTTGCATAATAAAGCCTCTTTTAAGGCCGATAAGCGTTCCTAATAATAATAGGATTATCAAAATGAAGTTAACCATTTTTCCTGCGTTCCTCTCTCCCCGTATGCACTTGCGTTAGTAAATGATTAAATTCCTCTTTTAATTTAATATAATCATTCATCGTATTTATTGCAGTTAAAACCGCTAATTTCGCCGTATCTAGTCTAGGATTTGATTCTTGTATTTCTTTCATTGTTTGATCCACTAGACTAGCAATCATTTGAATATGGTGAGGCGGCTCCTCTCCTACCACTGTATATTTTCTATTATAAATTTCAACTGTAGTTTTGATTTTATTTTCTTGTGACACATAATGGCCCCCTTACTATACATACATCCTTTTTCTATATTAACAGATATATGAACATTTTGGAAATCTATATAAAGATTTTCTATCGTGTTATACTAAAAAAATAGAAAGGAGCCATCTATATATGTCTCAAACTGTTATCAAAACGTCCGAAACTGAACTACATAAAATGAAAGAATACTATAAATCAAGTTTAAAACCAAACCCGCCAAGTGGAGCAATATTTGCTGCCAAAGTGGAGGATTGTTCCATAACTGCCTATCGCTCAGGGAAAGTTCTTTTTCAAGGAAAAGCACATAATGATGAAGCATCGAAGTGGGGAAAAGGAATCCCGAGCAAGGAAAAAGGAAAGCAAACGAAAGCAATACCTAACAGTGTTACGAAAAATCATATTGGATCGGATGAAGCTGGTTCAGGAGACTTTTTCGGTCCCATGACTGCAGCTGCTGCTTATGTAGAGGAAAAAAATATCCCTCTACTAAAGGAGCTTGGTGTAAAAGATTCCAAATTGATGAAAGATGAAACCATTTTAGAAGTTGCAAAGCATATTCAGCAAGTCGATATTCCTTACAGTATCCTTGTGTTACGTAATAATAAATATAACGCTTTGCAACGTAAAGGTTGGACCCAAGGGAAAATGAAGGTCATGTTACATTATCATGCGATCCAAAATGTACTTGATAAAATAAATCAATCAGAGCTACATGGAATTGTTGTAGATCAATTCGCAGAAGCTTCTGTATTTAAACGACACTTAGCATCTGAAAAACGAAACATGCCAGAGAAAATGCACTTTATTACGAAGGCTGAAAGCTATTCCATCGCTGTTGCTGCTGCATCTATTTTATCAAGAGCAAAATTTGTACAAGAAATGGATCGTTTGTCCAAAGAAGTAGGTTTCTCCTTACAAAAAGGAGCAAGTAAACTAGTAGATGAACAAGCGGCAAAGATTATTTTATCAAAAGGAAGGGATACGTTAACAAGTATTTCTAAAGTGCACTTTGCCAATACAACAAAGGCATGGGATCTAATAAAGAAAAGAAACCAATAAGAAAAGCACCCAACTCCGAATAATAGAGTTGGGTGCTTCTATGCTATCCTCTTAATTCTGCTTGGAAGGTTTTCGTTACATTTGCAACAATAGCCGCTCTCGCTTCTTCAATTTCTTTATCTGTTAGCGTCGCTTCTGGATTTTGGAAACGCAACGTNNTACCTGGTTCCATATGTTCGCCTTGATAAATATCAAATACGGAAACATCGGTTAAATAGTTACCTGCTGATTGTTTAATAACTTGTTCCATTGCTTGGGCAGGAAGCTTTTCATCCACCACGAATGCTAAATCTTGCGTTACAGATGGATGCTTCGGAATTGGAACGAATAAATGATCCCCATCAAGCTTTTCGATAATCCATTCTAAATCTAAATCAAACACATACGTATCTGTTAAATCGAGACGCTCTTGCAAGGCAGGATGTAATTGTCCGATAAATCCGACATGTTGATCATCTACTTTTATCGTCGCAGTTCTACCTGGATGCATATCTGGCAATTGAACGGCCTCATAGCTAACATTTGTAATATTTAAAAGGCGGAAGAGACCTTCAACAATTCCTTTTATTACATAAAAATCAACTTTCTTCTCTTCTTTTTGCCATGGATGCTCAACCCAAAGACCTGTCATTGCAGCAGCAAGACGTAATTTTTCTTCTGGTTGCTTCGTAACTTTTTCTTCTTGACTAATGTAAATCGATCCCATTTCAAATAGTGACACAGTAGGTTGCTGACGAGCTAAATTATATTGGACGCTTGAAAGCATTTCTGGCAATAAGCTTAGACGTAAATGGCTATGCGCTTCACTCATAGGCATTGCAAGCTTTACAGGAAATGGTTTTTGTTCCATTACTTTCGGATCCACGAATTGAGCTGTTTTATCTTCTGATGTTAACGAATAGGTCATCGCTTCATTTAGCCCAACACCTTGTAAATATCTACGGATTTGACGTTTCACATGCTGAACTAAAGATAGTCCCCCTGCACTTGCGCCTACTGGTAATGTATATGGAAGATTATCATAGCCGTAAATACGGGCAATTTCTTCTACCATATCTTCAACGATTGTAATATCACCACGTCGAGTTGGAGCAGTTACAATAAATTGATTTTGGTCTTGTGTATACGGAAAACGTAATCGCTCTAAAATCGCTCCAATTTCATCAGATGAAATGGAAGTTCCTAGTACCTCATTTATTTTGTCAGAAGTAAACCGAATAACCTGCTCCTCTAAATGCAATTCATCAAATTCAGATACACCAGATACTACTTCTCCATTTGCGTATTGTTCAAGTAATTGACAAGCACGAAGACCAGCTTCCTTCACACGTTTCGGGTCTACTCCTTTTTCAAAACGAACACTCGCTTCACTTCGCAGACCATGATCCTTAGATGCTACCCGAACGGAAAGTGGATTAAAGTAAGCAGCCTCTAACAAAACGGTAGTTGTATCAGCTTGAACCTCTGAATCAGCACCACCCATTACTCCTGCAATTGCAGTTGGAACCTTTCCGTTCGTAATGACGATGTGGTCTGCCTTTAGAGTACGCTCTTCGTCATCTAATGTTGTAATTTTTTCTCCTTCTTTAGCTAAACGAACCAATACCTCTTTGGAGCCAAAACGATCATAATCAAACGCGTGAAGCGGTTGGCCATACTCTAATAAAATATAGTTGGTAATATCAACGACGTTATTAATTGGACGAATACCTGCAGCGACCAATCGGTTTCGCATCCATAGTGGAGATGGTCCCACTTTCACATTTTTTACAATATAAGCGCCGTAGTATGGATTTAATTTTGCATCCTCTACTTTTACGTGAACATAATCTTCCGCTTGTTCCTTTGTTGGATGGATAGAAACCTCTGGTAAACGTATTTCTTCATCTAACAATGCCGCTACTTCATAGGCAACACCTAACATACTTAAACAATCTGAACGATTTGGAGTAAGCTCGAATTCTAAAATCGTATCATTTAGATTTAATAATTCAATGGCATCTGCTCCAATTTCAACATCTTCAGAAAAAACGAAAATACCATCCTCAAATTCTTTTTGAACAAATTTAGGGTCAACCCCTAATTCTTGAAGGGAACAAATCATACCATTAGATTGTTCACCACGTAATTTGGCGCGCTTGATTTTAAGTCCACCCGGTAGTCTTGCACCTGGTTTGGCTACGGCAACTTTTTGTCCAGCAGCAACGTTTGGTGCACCACAAATGATTTGTAATACCTCATCCCCAACATCAACTTGACAAACATTCAGTTTATCTGCATTCGGATGCTGCTCACATGATTTCACAAATCCAACCACCACGTTGTTCATTTGATCCTTCATCGTCTGAATGCCTTCTACCTCAATACCACTTTTTGTCACTTTCTCTGCCAATTCTTCTGGCGTAATACCATCTATATTTACATATTGCTTCAACCAATTTAATGATACTAACATGTCTTCTCCTCCTTTTATGCGTTATGGAATTGTTTTAAGAAGCGATTGTCATTCGTATAGAAATGACGAATATCATCAACGCCATATTTTAGCATCGCAATACGTTCAGGTCCCATTCCAAAAGCAAAACCTGTATAAACCTCTGGATCAAAGCCTGCCATTTTTAATACATTCGGATGTACCATTCCAGCACCTAAAATTTCAATCCATCCTGTTTGTTTACACACAGAGCAGCCGCTGCCATGACAGATTTTACAGGAAATATCCATTTCTACAGATGGCTCGGTAAACGGAAAGAAGCTAGGACGTAGGCGAATTTCTCGATTTTGACCAAAAATCTTTTTCGCAAAAGTATCCAGTACCCCTTTTAAATCACTCATACGAACATTCTTATCAACATATAATCCTTCAATTTGTGTAAATTGGTGAGAGTGTGTTGCATCATCTGTATCACGGCGATACACTTTACCAGGGCAAATAATTTTTACAGGTCCCCTACCCTCATGGTTTTCCATTGTTCTTGCTTGTACTGGTGATGTATGGGTACGCATTAATAAATCTTCTGTAATATAAAAGGAATCCTGCATATCTCGAGCAGGGTGTCCCTTCGGTAGGTTTAATGCTTCAAAATTGTAATAATCTTGCTCTACCTCAGGACCTTCTGCGATTTCAAAACCCATTCCAATAAAAAGATCTTCAATTTCTTCAATTAGCTTTGTTAAAAGATGTGGACCACCTTGCTGTACTGGTCTTCCTGGTAAGGTCACATCAATAGACTCTTCTGCAAGTTTTGCTTCTAGTGCAACCTTTTCGAGTTGCTCTTGTTTTGTATCGATTGCGGTTGCAATTTCCCCACGGACATCGTTAGCTAATTGGCCAATTACTGGTCTTTCCTCAGCAGATAATTTGCCCATTCCTCGTAACACTTCGGTAATAGGACCTTTTTTACCTAAATATGCTACTCTTACTTCTTGTAGCTGTTTCACATCTTCTGCTTCACGAACACGTTGAAGCGCTTCTTGTTTTAGTTCTTCAAGACGTTCTTTCATGTCATATCCTCCCTCTATAAAGTTAAATTATCTTCCGAATACTCACGTATTCTCAAAATTCCTTAAACACCTAAAAGTAGACACACCTTTAAATATGGATATACATTGAATATCTTCAAATCATTTACAGGTTGGGGTCCATCCTATCTTCCAAACTGGATTTGTTTGGAAACTATTAATATAACCGTGCGTAGAATTCTCCACACAACTCACGGTCGCTCACCCTCCCATATCTCACCGGATTTGAGATCCATACATTCCTTCGTCCTGCGTATCCATGAGGTGGAGGTCGGATATGCTCCTTTGCTGGGTCATTGCCCGTATGGATAAAATAAGCTCCGACTCTGCACTATTGGTATTTGTCTTGAGAATGATATCAGTAATCAGAAGTTGTTACTTTCACTTTTTTAAGCAGCTTGTAATGTTTCGATTTGAGGTAAACCTTTTAATAACTTAGAACCATCAAATTCACACTGTTTATTACCAATGACAAATAAGACACGTAATAACTTACAACACAAGGCGATGAGTGACTGTTGCTTCTTCAGTGGCCGTTCAGGGCGCTTTGTATAGTAATGGTGTAGCGTTTTAAAGGTTGGGTTATGCGCAACAAGTGGTCGAATAGCTAGAAACAACGCTCTCCGTAGTCCACTTCGTCCCCGTTTTGATATTCTGGTTTGACCTTTAAATTTACCAGAACTATGCTCCCGTAATGAGAGCCCTGCCAGATTTACTAATTGCTGGGGGTGACTGTACTTCGTGATATCACCAACTTCAGCGAAAAATAGGGCAACTGTTGTCGTTCCTAAGCCGGGTATTTTCATCATTTCATTCGCACCAGGAATTGTTTCTACAAGAGATTCCAGATCTTGATCCAACTGTTCCAATTGCTCTTTATAAAGCTCATATTGATCAAGTAAACAACTCATTTCTTGTTTGGCAAACTGTAAGCCAATCTTAATTCCAATGCTCCTTTTCGCAGTTTCGACCAACTTCGTGGCTCGCTTAATTCCTACCCCACGTTGCACAAATGGTTTCCATCTCGCCAGAACTTCATCAGGTGACATTTCAGAAATTTGTGTAGGGAATGGAAACATCTTCAGCGTACAAAGAGCTGCTTTTCCCTCCCAATCCCCAAATACATCGAAAAACTCTGGAAAATACCGTTGAATGTGATTTTGGATACGTCCTTCTGTGATCATTAGCTGCTGAACGAGTTGATCTCTTAATTTGACGCCTTCTCTTAGCTCGGCATAAATGCCATCCAAGAGATTTGGTACGGAGTATCTCCCGTCCTTTATCAGCTGGGCAATCACTTTTGCGTCCTTTGTATCATTTTTCGTTGGGGAGTTGTCATCAAGCTCTTTACTTTTCTTAACATGCATGGGGTTTACCAAAACAAAGTCATACCCTTTTGCCGTTAGAAAGTAAGCTAGGTTCAACCAATAATGACCTGTTGGTTCTACACCAAAAATGACATCCTTTTTATCGTTTTGCCTTTGGTGTTTTCCCATCCAATCTAATAGTTTTTGGAAACCATGTATTCGGTTTTCAAAGATCAAGCGTTTCCCAAACTCCAAGCCTCGATCATCCTGTGCACGAGCTACGTGTTTGTCCTTGGCAATGTCAATGCCAATAATAAGTGTAGATGGTTTGATTTGCGTGATTTTTTGATTTTGGTTATAATTCATTTCGAGTCCTCCTTGGTTTCAATTAAGGGTCCTTTTTCGTTGCAACGATTGGACACCTCGTATCATACCAAGGGGACTTTTTTTGTTCAAACCTCAAATTTCTTCATTACAGGAATGCTCCTTAGACTTATTTAAATCGAGGACTAT
>JACYYJ010003562.1_pt2 | contig 12663 bp, 8 predicted proteins | sample 8236861 | NCBI WGS metagenome assembly JACYYJ01 (sample SAMN14103086, study PRJNA606662) | landfill metagenome | isolation source: landfill solid waste | place: India:New Delhi, Okhla landfill site | collected 2017-11-05
GCCCTGCTCAAGGACGCGCCCGTCCTCGTCCTCGACGAGGCCTCCAGCGCTCTCGACGCCCGACGCGAAACCGAGGTCTACGCCGCCCTGCGGGGCCGACGGACGAGCGACGGCACCCCGGTGACCACGGTGATCATCGCCCACCGGCTCTCCTCGGTCCGCGGCGCCGACACGATATTCGTCCTCGACGCCGGACGCCTGGCCGAGACCGGCCGCTGGGACGAACTGGTCGAGCGCGACGGCCTGTTCGCCCGGCTCGAACGCGCACAGCGCACGGAGGTGGTCCTGTGAGGACCCGCGACGATGCCGCGCGCGGCAGCACGGCCCTGCTGCGTCCGGTCCTGCGGCTGCTCGGCGTCATCGGCGAGCACCGGGGACTGTTCTGGCGCTCCACGGCGAGCATGGCCGCCTACCAGGCGTTCGCCGCCGTCGCCGCCGGATTGAGCGCCTACATCGCCTCCGTCGTCGTCACCGATCCGGCCGGCACCGGTCTGGCCTGGCTGCTGCTGCTCGCGCTGGCCTGCGCAGTGGCAGCGCACGGTGCGTTCGTGTGGATCGAATCCTGGCTCTCCCACGTCATGGCCTACAAGGTCATCGACGGCCTGCGCCTGCGCCTGCACGAGGCGATCGAACGCATCGCCCCCGGCGGCATGAAACGCCGCCGCGCCGGTGCGGTCTCGGGCGCGGCCATGGCCGACATCGAGGCCCTGGAGTGGTTCTACGCCCACACCGTCGGCGCCGGCATCAACGCCGTGGCCGGGCCGCTCGTGGTCGTCACGGCCCTGTTCGTCCTCACCGGACCGGCCGCGTTCATCGCCCTCGCCGGGGTCGTGTGCCTGCTGAGCGTCCCCTGGCTGATGGGGCCCCTCCAAGCCCGCCAGGGCAAGGCCGTCCGCGAGGAGCTCGCCGAGCTCAAGGCGATCGCCCTCGAAGGCGCCGAAGGACTGCGGGAGATGCTCTCATTGGGTCTGGCCGAGCACCAGAAGCGCCGCGTCCTGGACACCACCGGCCGCGTCCAGCGCCGCAAACGCGCCTTCACGCTGCGCGCCGGCGCCGAGTCGGCCCTGGCCGACCTGATCCTCGCCGCCACCACCATCGGCTTTCTCCTGGCCGTGGCCGCGGCGGTGCGGAACGGAACGCTCGACGCCGCGCTCTTCCCCGCCGCCGTGGTGCTCCTGACCGCCGCGTTCGCCCCCGCCGCAGGAGTCTTCGCGATGTTCCAGCGGCTCGGCGAGATGTCGGCCGCCGCCACCCGCGTCCTCGACGTCCTCGACGCCCCGGCGTCGGTCACCGAGACCTCCGAACCCATCGCACCGGGCACCAGGAACGGAGCCCTGCGCTTCGCGGAGGTCGACTTCGCCTACGAGACCGGCACCCCGGTCCTCAAAGGGCTCGACTTCACCGTCGCGCCGGGCGAGCACGTGGCGCTCGTCGGGGCTTCCGGCGCCGGCAAGACCACCATCGCGCACCTGCTCGTCCGCTTCTGGGACCCCGACCGCGGCCGGATCGTCCTTGACGGCACCGACCTGCGCTCGACCAGCCTGGCCGACCTGCGCGGACGGATCGCCCTGATCCCGCAGCAGCCCTACGTCTTCCGCGGCACCGTCCGCTCGAACCTGCGCATCGCCGCCGCCGAGGCCGCCGAAGCGGCCATGTGGAAGGCCCTCGAAGCCGCCCAGCTCGCCGACACCGTCCGCGACTGGCCCCGCGGCCTCGACGAACCCATAGGCGAGAACGGCGCGACGCTCTCGGGCGGCCAGCGCCAGCGGCTGGCGATCGCCCAGGCGTTCCTGCGCGAACCCGACGTGCTGGTCATGGACGAGGCCGCCGCGCACCTCGACGGACTCGGGGAACAGGCGCTGGCCCGCGCCGTCGCCGAGGTCCAAGCCGGACGCACCACCCTCGTCATCGCCCACCGCGTCTCCACCATCCAGCACGCCGACCGGGTCGTCTTCATCGACGGCGGCGCTGTCGCCGCCGAGGGCGCCCACCTGGAGCTGCTGGAGACCAGTGCCGAATACCGCTCCCTGCTGGCCAGGACCGAACGGTCCGACCCGGCGCCCGAGACCCCCGCAGTCACGACCACGGAAAGGAGGTGACCCATGAAGAAGCAGAAGAAGATCACGGTCAAGCCCGTCGCGACCGAGCGCGCCGAGGAGAAGCTCCTCGCGCCGAACTCCAACAACCACGCTCACGTCTCCACGGCGTTCGCGTGGGCGCAGTAACCCCAAGAAGCCGCTCGAAATGAGCGGACGGCCTTCCCAACAGGTGCTCCGCGGCCCCGCGCTGGGTCGCGGAGCACCCGACGCCAACCCGACGCGATCTTGGAGCGACCATGCCGACCGACCACACCGCCATCGCCGCGCCGCGAGCCGAGATCCGCGCCCTCAGCGGCGGGCGGACCCTCGTCACCGCGCCCGCCGGCGACTCGTTCGCCGTCGAGGCCGAACCCGGCGAGGTGCTTCGACTCGTCGACGCCCTCGGCGGAAACCCCTCGCCGCTGCTCCCCGACGACTGGGCCGAGACCGCGGCCGACCTGCGCGGGGCGCTGGCCTCCGGAGGCGCCTTCGCGGCGGCGGAGCCCGAGGGCCTGCTCGCGCCCCCGCCGGAGGAGGCGAACTGGGAGCCGGGGGAGGAGTCCGAGGCCCGAGCAGGCGACCTGCTGCTCCTCGGCGACTTCGCGACAGTCTCGGCCCTGCTCCAGGCCTTGCGCCGCCGGGACCGCGCCGCTCGCGGCATCGACGCATCGGACTGGCAGCGGGTCGTCCACCGCGCCTTCCGCACCGGAGAGATCCTCGTCCACTGTGTGCGCGGCGGCGACGAGGCGGCGCTGGCGCTGTTCGACCGCCACTGCGCCGACGCCCGCACCCCCTGGATCGCCGTCGAAGTCGGGCGGTCCGAGATCTGGGCCGGTCCGGCCGTCGTTCCCGGCATCGGCGCGAACTACGAGGACTTCGCCGCCCGCAGGCTCGCCGCCGCGCCCGACCCCGAAGCCCACCGGGCGCTGCGCACCCCCTCGCTCACCGGCGACTGCGGCCTCGCGCCCCACCAGATGGGCACCGCGTTCGCCGCTCTCGCCGATCTGCTGCACGCCGGCATCGACGGGGACACCGTCGTCCAGATCGCCGCCGCCGGCACGGCGACCGCCCACCCGGTGCTGCCCCTGCCCGGCAGCGTCGTCGGATCGACCCTGACCCACGCCCCGGCCGACCTCGTCGACCCCGTCTGCGGCCTGGTCCAGCGCACCCGGCTCATCGACCACCATCCGAGCGTCCCGCCCACGCTGACCACCGCCCAGACCGATGTGGCCAACATGCGCCTGATCAGCCGCTGGGCCAACAACACCTCCTGCCAGGGATCGGCCTTCGGCGACCCCGCGCAGGCCGCTGCCAGCGCCGTCGGCGAGGCGGTCGAACGCTACTGCGGCAACCTCCTCGACACCCTCCCGGTCACCTACGGCTCATATGCGGACCTGCGACACGGCGGGGTGCGCGTCCTCGACCCCGACGACCTCGTGCTCTACTCCGAGGCCCAGTACGCCGCCGAAGGCTTCCCCTTCGTGCCGCTGACCCGCGACCTGGAGGTCCACTGGGTGCCGGGGCGCTCCCTCAGCCGCGACGAGACGGTCCTGGTCCCGGCGAGCATGGTATACGTCAACTGGTTCACCGCCGGATACTCGGCCGCGCCCGTGACCAACTTCTGCCCCTTCGCCGGCATCGCGGCCGGCCCCGACCTCGACTACGCCGTCGTCTCCGGCCTCGAAGAGGTCATCGAACGCCACGCGACCATGGTCTGGTGGATCAACGGCCACCCCCTGCCCGCCAGCGAACCGACACCGGAACTCGGACGCCTGTGGGGGAGCGTCGATCCCGTCCACGGCCAGCGGCCCTCGATCATCATGCTGGACAACGAGTACGGCGTGCCCGTCGCGGCCGGCGTCCTCCACGGCGACGCCGAGCGGTTCGTCAACGTCGGCTTCGCCTGCCGCCACACCCCCGAAGACGCGGTCGCGAAGGCGTGGACCGAGGCGCTCACCCTCCAAGAGGGCAGCCGCGACCTCGCCGACCCCGAAGGCGCGCACTGGGCGGCGATGGCCCGCGGCGAACTCAACAGCCGCTCCTTCAAACCCTGGCGCGCCGACCGGCGCTACCTCGACGACTACCGCGAGGACATGCGCGACTGCGACGACCTGATGGTCCAGCAGCAGGTCTACCTCGACCCGCGGGCGGCCGAGCGGATGGCGCACCTGCTGGAGCCGACCGAGACCCGCCCGCTCGATCGGACGCCGTCGCTGCCCGAGCGCACCGTCGACGCCTACCGGGCCGCCGTCGAGGCCCGCGGCCAAGAGGTCATCGTCGTCGACCTCACCACGCCCGACATCGCCTCGACCGGGATGGCCGCCGTCCGCGTCATCGTGCCCGGCACCATCGGCAACGCCCCGGCCGCCTTCCCGTTCCTCGGCGGCGGCGTCCTCCAGAACCTGGCGGTCGACCTCGGCTGGCGCGAGCGGCCCATGGAAGAGTCCGAACTCAACCACTTCCCGATCCCCCATGCCTGACGCCGCCGCCGCGTCGCTGTGGGTCTACGGCCTCGACGGCGCCGCACTCGTGGTCGCCGCCGACGGGTCGCAGTGGATCGTCGACGCCGATCCGCCGACCCTGCTCGGACCCGACGGCGCCGAGCCCCTCGCCGAGATCGCCGCGACCGTGCGACCCGGTGAGCCGCCCCGGCTCGACCCCGGGGACCTTCGGCTCGACTCGAGCCGGCACCTGCTCGCGGTCGCCCGAGACACCGACCGCTCGCCGGACACCGGGCAGCGCACCGCCGCCTGGCCCTTCGCCGGCCGGTGGCACCGCCTCGCGCTCGTCCCGGGACGAGCCGAGGGACTCGCCCGCCAGGCACTCGCCTGCCTGCGCGCCACGGTCCCCGACGCCGACCTCGCCGAAGCCCTGTGCGGCAGCGCCGCGTCGGTCCCCGAACTCGGCCCGGCGTACGGCGCGGTCGAGCCGCCCCCGGCGGACACGCTCATGCGCTGGAACGGCACCGGCGCCTCGTGGGAGCCGCACCGGCTGGCCCCCGCACCGGCGGTCGACCCGGTGACCGGCCTGCTGCGCCGCATCGTGCCCCGCCCTCGCGACCCCGCCATGCCGCCGGGCTTCGTCCATGCGCATGCCGAGCTGCCGCACCTGTCCAGCGCCGACCCGCGCCTCCAGGCCGATGCGCTCGCCCCGGCCGGCGCCCTCGACGAGGACGAGGCCCGCGAGGCGGCGACGCTGTCGGGCGTCGAGCACTACTGCGGCGCCGATTTCGGCGGCGGCGAGCGCCGCCTCGCCTCCCTGGCCGAACTGCGCCGCGAGGGCGAACGCGCTGTCGCGATCGACGAGTGGGAGCCGCACGACCCGGCCCTGCACGACCGGCCGGGGTTCCCCTTCGAGCGTTTCACCGCGGACCGGCCGCTGTGGTGGATCGCGGGGGAGGAGCGCGGGGAGCGCTGCTGGGCTCCGGTGAGCCTGGTTCATATCGGTTGGCTCCAGGCCGGGCCGGAGCCCGCCACGGTGTTCCACGGGCACAACTTCGCCGGCATGAAGGCGGGGCGCACTCTCGCCGAAGCGACCGAGCGGGCCTGCGCCCACCTGGTCGCGCACGACGCCGTCGCCGTCTGGTGGTCGAAGGGGCGCGGGGCACGGCTGCGATCGGCGCCGCTCACCGACGCCGTCCATCGGGCCTGGAGCGGCTGCGAACTGGAACTGCGGCTGCTCGCCGTCCCCTCCACCGCCGGTGCGCCGGTGCGCCTCGCCGTCGTCGACGACGCGGACCGCGGCATCGTCTCGCTCGGCGTCGCGGCCCACCGCTTCACCGACCGGGCCGGTGAACTCGCCGTCGTCGAAGCGCTGATCCAGCACGCCTCGGCGCGCGACCTCGACTCGCCCGACAGCCTCATCCGCAACGCCGAAGCGCTCGGCAACGGCGCCGTCGTCGGCCTCGCCCCCTACGACCGCGACCGCCGTTACCGCGATGCCTTCGGCCCCGAGCACCGAGGCCTGACCGACCCCATGTGCCATGTCCAACTCGGACTCGACCCGCGCGTTGCCGATCTGGTCAGAGCGCGCACCCTCCCGGCGGGGCCGGTCGCGCCGGTCGAACCCGAAGGCGAACCCGTGCGCTCGGCACTGGAGCGGTCCGGGCACCGGGTGGTCGTGGTCGACGCGACGGCCGAGCGGGCGCGCTCCGCCGGGTATGCCGTGGCGCGTGTCATCGTCCCCGGCCTCGCGCGCATGCAGCCCGCCGCCTTCCCGCTCGACCCGAACGCCCGAACCACCAGCGCAGCGGCTGCACTGGGCTGGGAGGCGACGGCTCCCCCCGAACCGACCCCGTACCCCGGCTGGTGAACCCCTGAAATCCGGTTCGGCCGGCAGCTTCCGGCGCCCGCTCACGCCTCGAACGCCTCCGGGTACAGGCCTTCGGCGATGCGGCGCACGGCGTCGACGTTGCCCAGTGACCCCGGGTAGGTGTCGGAGGCGGAGATGACGATGAGCCGGTCGTTCGCGACCGCCGGCATCTCCGGGAACGTGCGTTCGAGGTAGTCGCGGGTGGCCTGCTCGTGCTCAGGGCCGTTGACGGCGAAGACGAGTGCGTCCGGAGCGGTCTCGGCGAGCGCCTCGGGGTTGATCTGGGCGGCGAAGAACGAGGCGAACTCGGGGTCGTCGGGACCGAAGGCGTTGTCGCCGCCGGCGCGGTCGACGATGTCGTACTCGATGCCCGCGCCGATGGCGGTCAGGCTCTCGCCTTCGACGTAGATCTGGGCGACCGTGGGCTTCGCGAGCCCGTCGACGCGGCTCGCCACATCGTCCAGTACGGCCTGCGCCTCGGCGGCGAGGTCGGCGGCGGTGTCCTCGATGCCGAAGATCTTCCCGAGGTGCTCCAGATCGGTGAACAGGTCGTCGACGGTGCCGCTCATGCGCCGTTCGGGGCAGCCGCCGGTGGCGGTGTAGGCCACGGCTCCGGCCTCGGCGAGCTGCTCACGGCTGGCGAAGCCCTGCTCGGCGGTGAACTCGTAGTCGGTCGGGGCGTATACGAAGTCGGGCTCGGTCTCGAGCAGCGCCTCCCGGGACGGCGGTTCGCCCTCGCTGAGGACCGGGACGTCGGCGGCCTGCTCGGCGGTGTCCTCGCTCAGCGGGGCGGTGGCGGTCTGGGCCTGCCCGACCAGGCGGTCGGCGAGGCCGAGGCGGATGAGGAGCTCGGTCTGGGTGGGGCTGAGGCCGACCACGGCCTCGGGCGGCGAGTCGATGGTGAGCTTCTCGCCGCAGTTGGTGACGGTCACGCCGTCCGCGGCGGTGCCGGCGTCGTCGTCGGTGACGCCGCTGCCGCAGGCGGTCAGCGCGAGGACGGCGCCGAGGGCGGCGAGGCGTCGCAAGGGGGAGTTCATGTCGTGGGTGTCCTTTCCGGGTTGTCGAGCGGACTGAACGCGAAGTGGGGCCGTCCGGTCGCAGGGTGGGTGAGATGGTCGGCTCGCACGGTGAAGACCTCGGCGATGCGGTCGGAGGTGAGGACCTCCTCGGGCTCGCCGCAGGCGACGAGGCGGCCTTCGCGCAGGACCGCGACGCGGTCGCAGTATTCGGCGGCGAGGTTGAGGTCGTGGAGCGCGGCCACGGTGGTGAGGCCGAGTTCGGCGACGATCTGCATGAGTTCGAGCTGGAAGGCGATGTCGAGGTGGTTGGTGGGCTCGTCGAGGACGAGCGCGGGGCAGTCCTGGGCGATGGCGCGGCCGAGCAGGACGCGCTGTTTCTCACCGCCGGACAGGACCGCGAAGGGCCGCTCGGCGAGGGCGGTCGCGCCGACGCGCGCGAGCGCGCGCTCGGCGGCCTCGATGTCGGCCGGGCCGTCGGCGCCGAACCCGCGCTGGTGGGGGACGCGGCCGAGCATGACGACCTCGAAGGCGGTCAGTTCGTGCTCGGCGCCGCTCTCCTGGGCCACGACGGCGATGCGGCGCGCGGCCTCGCGCGGGTCGAGCCGCCACAGCTCGTCGCCGCCGACGCGGACGGCGCCCGAGGTCGGCCGATGGACGCGGTAGAGCCCGCGCAGCAGCGTCGACTTCCCGGACCCGTTCGGGCCCACCAGTGCCAGGCGTTCGCCTTGGGGGACTTCGAAGGTGACATCGTCGACGACGCGGCGCCCGGCCAGGTCGATCGAGAGGCGCTCGACATCGAGTCTCACCGGTTCGCCCCCGATCCGGCAGCGCGGCCGCGCCGCATGAGCCACAGGAAGAACGGGGCGCCGACGACGGCGGTGACGATGCCGATGGGGATCTCTGTGGGCGCGGCGGCGGTGCGGGCTCCGAGGTCGGCGGCCATGAGGAAGACGGCCCCGCCGAGGACGGCCACCGGCAGCAGGCGGCGGTGGTCGGCCCCGACAGTGATGCGGCTGATGTGCGGGATGACCAGGCCGACGAAGCCGATCCCGCCGCTGACGGCCACGATCGAGCCGGTCAGCAGCGCTGCGGCGATGAGCAGTCGGCCCCGGAAGCGGTTGACGTCGATGCCGAGTGCGGTGGCGGTCTCGTCGCCGACCTGGAGGGCGTTCAGGGCCCGACTGCGCATCATCGCGTAGGCGAACACGACCGCCAGTGCCGCCGCCGGTATGGCGAGCTGCTGCCAGGTGGCGGCGGCGACGCTGCCGAGCAGGAAGAACAGGACGCTGAAGACGTTCTGCGCCTCGGTGGTGATGGTGAGGTAGCTGGTGAGGGCGCTCAGCAGCGAACCGAGGGCGACCCCGGCGAGGATGAGGCGGGTGGGGGCGATCACGCCCCGCTGGCGGGCGAGCAGGTAGACGGCGACGGCGGCGGCCAAGGCCCCCAGGAAGGCCGCGCCGTTGAGCGTGAGGCCGGCGGCCGCGCCGAAACCGAGGGTGATGACGCCGACCGCGCCCAGCCCGGCGCCGGCCGAGACGCCGAGGAGGTAGGGCTCGGCCAGGGGATTGCGGACGATGGCCTGCATCAGCGCCCCGGTGAGCGCCAAGCCCGCCCCGGCGATCCCGGCCAGCAGGGTACGGGGCAGGCGGAACTGCCACACTGCCTGGTCCTGAAGGCGGGTGAGGCTACCGTCGCTCGTCCACGGCATGCCCGGCAGCAGATGCCCGGTGATGAGCTTGACGGACTCGGTGAAGGTGACGTCGACGGCGCCGGTGGCGCCGGAGGCCGCCACGACACCGAGGGCCGCGATGGCGAGCGCACCGACCGCGATGGGGAGCGCACGGTCGCGTGGCCGACTGCGGGTGAGAGACACTCGCGGATCTTAACGCAAATGAAAACGAGTCCCATTAACTTTGATCCGCGGGGGCGTGCTGCGTCACAGCGGCCGTGGCACTCGGTCCGTTCGGTGTGCTGCGCGAGCGGTTCCAGCGCCGCGACGAGCGTTCCCCCACCGGTCTTTCGCGTCCCGGCGAACCGGAGGCGCCTTTCAGGAAGGCCGCGTCGGTTCGGACTTGAGGCCGGCGATGATCCAGTCGAGGCCGGTTTCGAAGATCTCCCGCATGGGGAGGGTGAAGAACTCGGTGCCGATGCGGGCGGTGGTCGGGTGAGTGTCCGCGTCGATCTCGCCCAGTCCGGCGACGAACGACTGCGCGCGGTCGGGTTGCCGGGCCTGCACTCTCGGATCGGCGTCGTCCTCGACTGCGATGCGAGTGAACGTCCAGCTCATGATCAGGGCGGTTCCTCGGGCGACGCGGGCGTCGTCGAATCCCGCGTCGGCCAGGGCCGAGGCGAGCAGTTCGAGGAGTCGGTAGGCATGGGGCCCCGCGGGGCCGTTGGCGACGAGCCAGGCGGCGACTCCGGGATACCGGCGCAGCACGTCGCGTTGCGCCCTCGCCCATGACCGGGCGCGCTGCTCCCAGGTCGCGTCGTGCGCGGACGGGGCCCGGACGAGGCCGCCGACCCGGTCGACGGCCAGGCGGATCAGCTCATCGCGGTCCGCGACGTGCCGGTACAGGGCCATCGGGGTCACGTCGAACCGGGACGCCAAGGCGCGCATCGTGACGGCCGCGAGCCCTCGGTCGCCGGCGATGTCGAGCGCGGCCGCGACGAGGCCCTCGCGGTTGAGTTCCGGCGGGTTTTCCACGGACGTGATGCTATCAACAATCGATGGTGACAATGATTTTCATTTGCTAAGTATACATAGTAAACAGCGGGCCTCTCGTGCCCGCGGGATGAAAGGCGTTGATGTCCGATGGTGCGGAACCGAGGCGCGAAAGCGGCTGCGGCCCTAGCTGTGTGCATGGCAGGGGTCATGGCGGCCGCGGGATGCTCGACCGGATCGGGAGGTGAGGAGGAGAGCGGGGGCGGCACCCTGCGGGCGGCGTTCGCGGGCGGTTCGAGCGAGACGCTGAACTACTTCCAGGGCCCGACCGCTCTCGACTACGTGCGGGCCCGGCTGGTCCACGCGCCGCTGTGCGAACTCGACCCGGCCGCCGCCGACGGCGTGTCCTACGGTGTCGTGGCGTCCATCGACATGGCCGACGACCTCTCTGAGTACACGCTGCACCTCCGCGACGACGTGCGGTTCACCGACGGGTCGGACCTCGACTCGGCCGATGTGCTCTACTCGCTGCGCGCGGCCACGCTGCTGGACGGGCTGCCCTTCACACTGCTCGCCGCACGCAACTTCGATCTCGACGCGGCCTCGGCCCCGGACGAGGCCACCGTGGTGCTGCCGACGCTCGCGCCGATCGCCGACGGCCGCGAACTGATCTGCCAGAGCATGCTCGCGATCCAGGACGGTACGACCGAGTTCACCCCGGAGACCCCCTCGTCGGGGCCGTTCACCATCGCCGCGTTCGAACCCGGCCGGTCCACACTGCTGGAACGCAACCCGGACTACTACGGCCGGGCCCCCGCTTCGGAGGCGATCGAACTGGTGTCGATCGCCGACGGCACCGCGCGAGTGAACGCGCTGCGGCAGGGCCAGGTGGACTACATCAGCGGCATCGCCCCAGCCCAGGCGCAGTCCCTCGGCGACGCCGACGGGATCACCGTCGCCACCGGTGAACTGCCCTACGCCTCCTACCTCCAGTTCACGATGAACACCGCGTCGACGCCCTTCGACGACCCGCTGGTGCGAGAGGCCTTCAAACTCGCGGTCGACCGGGAACAGATCGTCGAGAACGTCTACTTCGGGCACGCCTTCGTCGGCAATGACCTGCCGGCCCTGGGCTTCCCCAGCTACGACACCGGCATCGAGCAGCGCGCCTACGATCCCGACCGGGCCCGGGAACTGCTCGCCGAAGCCGGCGCCGAGGGGATGAGCGTGGAACTGACCGCCGGGCCCGAACTGGCCGGCATGGTCGAGACCGCCACCTTGATCGTCGAAGACCTGCAGGCGATCGGCGTCGACGCCACCCTCCGGGAGCTGCCCCCCGGCCAGCTGTTCGCCGACTACGCCGCCTACCTCGAACTGCCGTTCAGGGCCGGCTTCAATCCTCCCGCGATGTTCGAGCCCAACCACACCGGCGGCGTCTTCCCCGAGGTGGACGCGCTCGTGGCGACCGCGCGCAACGCCCCCACTCCCGAGCAGCGGCTCGACGCCTCGCACCAGGCGCAGGAGCTGCTGTGGGCGGCAGGCGACCAGATCGGCCCGGTGTTCGTGCCCAACATCAGCGCCGCTGCCGAAGGCGTCTCGGGAGTGCGCGAACTCCAGTTCCCCGACCTGTCGCAGGCATCGATCGCCGACTGACCATGCGACTGGCCGGATGGACCGCGGTGAGGGCCGCCATCGCAGTGGCGACCCTCGCCTGCCTGACCGCACTCGTGTTCGGTGCGACCGAAGTGCTCCCCGGCGACGCGGTCGGCGTGATCTCGGGACCCGACGCCACCGAAACGGAGCGGGAGGCCGTCCGCGAAGCGCTCGGCCTGGACCGGCCCGCGATCGAACGCTATGGCGAGTGGATCGCCGGAGCCGTCCGCGGCGACCTGGGCACCTCGCTGGTATCGGGGCGCCCTGTCGCCGAGATCGCCGCCGCGAGGCTGTCGGCGACCCTGTCGATCCTCGTGCCCGCAGTCGCGCTGATCGCCGTCTTCGCCGGGGTGCTCGGGATCGCGGCGGGCCTGCGGGTCGGCAGCCGCCTGGACCGCATCTTGAGCGGGACGACGCTGGGACTGGTCGGCACCCCCGACTTCCTCATCGCGACCGGGTTGCTGGCCGTGTTCACCGCCTGGTGGCCGGTGCTCCCGGCCGTCGCCATCGTCCCCATGGGGGAGTCGCTCTGGGCGCATCCGGAGCTCGTCGCCCTGCCCGCCCTCGCACTCGCACTCGGCGGGTTCGGGTCGACCATGCGCCTGCTGCGCGCCTCGGTCGCCCAGACGGCCGCAGCGGGGTTCGCGGAGTTCGCCCGGCTCAACGGCGTTCAGGGCCTCCGCTACGTGCGGATCGTGGTCGCCAATGCGCTCGGCCCGGCCGTCCACGCCCTGGCCGTCATGGTCGCCGGTCTCCTCGGCGGCGCGATCGTGGTCGAGACCCTCTGCAACGTCCCCGGGCTCGGCCATGAACTCGCCCGGGCCGTCGCCGAACGAGACGTCCCCCTCGTCCAAGGCCTGAGCCTGATCCTCGGCGCGGCCACCTTGGCGATCCTGCTGGCCGGCGACATCGCCGCCAGGCTGCTGCGCCGCCACCACAC
>JACYYJ010109404.1_pt2 | contig 12661 bp, 14 predicted proteins | sample 8236861 | NCBI WGS metagenome assembly JACYYJ01 (sample SAMN14103086, study PRJNA606662) | landfill metagenome | isolation source: landfill solid waste | place: India:New Delhi, Okhla landfill site | collected 2017-11-05
CGGCGAGGTCGTCCAGGAGCAGCGCGGTGGTGTCGTCGTCCACGTGCCGGCGGGGCGTGACCGTCCGGCCCCCGGTCGACGGCACGCCCAGCACGTCGGGCGAGACCGGGTCGTCGGGCTGGCCGAGCCAGCGCGCCTCGTCGTCGAGCGGCGTCACGACGCGGCCCTTGGGGTCGAAGGTCCAGCGCGCGGACCGGTCGCGGTCGCCGGCGGAGAACCGCACCTCGACCACCCACGGGGCCGTGCCGTCCCGGCGGGCCGACCAGCGCGCCTCGTCGGAGGTCACGCCGCGTGCCGCGAGCCGCGTGTCGGCGACCTCCCCGAGCGTCGTCGTCTCGTCGTCACCCGGCAGCCGGTGGGCGCGCACCTGCCCGACGGCGTGGTCGCGCTCCGCGGCCACGGGCCACTCGTAGCGCTGCACGTGCTCGACGGGCAGGCCGGACTCCTCGGCGAGCTCCTCGACGGTGGCGCCGGCGCGCAGGCGCGCCTGGAGGTCGCGCGGGCGCAGCGTCGTGGCCGCCTGGGCGCGCAGGGCCTCCGTGCGCGGCCGGTCGCGGCGCACCGCGGCACGCAGCGCCTCCGTGATGGGCAGGGTGCTCTCGGTGCCGTCGGGGCCGCGCAGGACCAGGCGCTCACCGTCCTCGTGCAGCCTCACGAGCTCGAGCTCGGCCATGCTTCCTCCCTCACAGGTCGCCCTCGGGAACTCCGTCGGGGCGGGTCCGCCTGTTCGAGGGTGCCACCGGCGCGGGGCGGCGCCGCGCAGGCGCGTCGGTGTGCCGTCGATTGACGCGCCCCGGGCGGGAGGGCCTGGGAGGATGGCGTCCCGTGGACGCGTTCACCTCCGGCCCCGTCTCCTACCTGGAGCTCGTCGCCGTCTTCGTCGCCGCGGTCTCCGGCGGGCTCGCCGCCGTGCGCAAGCGGTTCGACGCCTTCGGCGTCCTCGTCCTCGCGTGGGTGACCGGGCTCGGCGGCGGCATCCTGCGCGACGTCCTCATCGGCGACACGCCCCCGGTGGGCATCTCGAGCTGGCGCCTCGTCCTGGCCGCGCTCGCCGCCGGCGTGATCATCTTCTTCATCAACCCGGGCCTGGAACGGATGCGGCGCTCCGTCCTGGTGCTCGACGCCGCGGCCCTGTCCCTGTTCGTGCTGCAGGGCACCACCAAGTCGCTCGACCTCGGCGCGGGCGTGCTCGCGTCGATGGTGGTGGGGGTGCTCACCGCCGTGGGCGGCGGGATCCTGCGCGACGTGCTGGTGGGCGAGGTGCCGCTCGTCTTCGCCGACCGCCAGCTCTACGCCGTGCCCGCGCTCGTCGGCGCAGGGATCACCGCCGTGCTCTGGCACGAGGGCGTGCTGCAGCCGTGGACCGCCCTCGGGGTGGTGGCGCTCGTCTTCGGGTTCCGGCTCGCGTCGCTCGCGCGGGGCTGGACCGTGCCGCACCCGGGGCCGGGCTGGACCGCCCGGTGGGGTCGCCGGTCGGGCAAGATGTAGCCCGTGGAACCACGAGCGGAGAGCCACCCGACGGACCGGCTCCCGGGCGATGCCGATGTCGATCTGGATGCCGATCTCGGTGTCGACGTCGAGGCGTTGCGGGCGCTGGCCCGCAGCCTCGCGTGCGAGGCGGGGGAGCAGGTGCGTGCCGGGCGTCCCGAGCGCGTCGAGGTCGCCGCCACGAAGTCGAACGACGTCGACCCGGTGACGGACATGGACCGGGCGGTCGAGGCGCAGCTGCGCCGGCGGATCGCCGCGGAACGGCCCGACGACGCGATCCTCGGCGAGGAGGGCGACGACGTGGCGGGGACGTCGGGGCTCACGTGGGTGCTCGACCCGATCGACGGCACGGTCAACTACCTGTACGGGGTGGCGTCGTACGCGGTCTCCGTGGCCGTCGTGGCGGGGCCCGTCGACCCCGAGCGCTGGACGGCGCTCGCGGGCTGCGTGCACTCGGTGGTCGACGGGCACACGTGGACCGCGGCGCGCGCCGGCGGGGCGGAGCGCGACGGCCGGCCGCTGCGGGTGAACCGACCGGAGAGCCTGGCCCGGTCGCTGCTGGGGACGGGCTTCGGGTACGCGCCCGAGCGGCGGGCGCGACAGGGCGAGGTCCTGACCCACGTCCTGCCCCGGGTGCGGGACATCCGGCGCCTCGGGTCGGCGGCGATCGACCTGTGCCTGCTCGCCGAGGGCGCGCTCGACCTCTACTACGAGCGCGGGCTCAACCCGTGGGACCTGGCGGCCGGCGCCCTCGTGGCCGCCGAGGCCGGCGCCTGGGTGGGCGGGCTGCACGGCCGGGGGCCGGGCAGCGCCATGACGGTCGCCGGTGCGACCCCCGTGGTGACCGAGCTCGTCCGCCTGCTCGAGGATGCCGACGCCGACGGCGCGGAGGGGCCGGCACAGGGCGCGGAGAGCTGACGAGGTTCGGGCCTGCCGCGTTCGCTCACCGGGGTGAAAAATCGCGTCAGGTCGGCCGTCACGCCGAGGGTGAACACCGCGGCGCCGGGATGCGTCGTCGCAGGTCAGCGGCCGATCGCGAGGCTGTGACACGAGGAACAGCGCGTGGTGTCGCGCGCCCGCTTGAAATAGTGCACAATCCGTGGGCCGACCGGGAACAAAACCCGGTCACCGAGCATTATCAGCGCGTACCGACACCGACACCACGGAGCGTGACCACACAGATGGCAACCGACTACGACGCCCCCCGCAAGAACGACGAGGACGTGGAGCAGGACTCGATCCAGGAGCTCCAGGCGCGTCGTTCCGACAAGTCGTCGGGTGTCGTCGACGAGGACGAGACGGAGGCCGCGGAAGGCTTCGAGCTTCCCGGCGCCGACCTGTCCGGCGAGGAGCTCGCGGTTCGCGTCCTGCCCCGCCAGGCCGACGAGTTCACCTGCACGAGCTGCTTCCTCGTCCACCACCGCAGCCAGCTGGCCTACGAGAAGAACGGCCAGATGATCTGCACGGAGTGCGCCGCCTGACCGACTGCCGGGTCGGGGCGCCAGCACCACGGACGGCACGGGCCGTCACGTCGAGGACGTGACGGCCTTCGTCGTCCCCGGGGGCGGGCTCGAGGTCGGGCCCCGAGCTCAGCGCGCGAGCGCGGCGGCCAGCTCCTGCGGCCGCCTCGTCGACAGCAGCCAGTACGGGGTGGGGTCGAGCGGGTCCTCGAGATCCACGCGCACGCCCGTGTGCGCCCAGGCGCGCAGGCACACGAACGCGCGCGCGTCGAGGGCGGGGCCGAGCGCGGTGCGCATCGCCTGGGCGTCGTCCAGGGTGGTCACCTCGCCCAGCAGGTCGACGGCGATCTGCGCCTTGCCGGCGCGCAGCCGGCCGTCCGTGACCTCGATGACCGGCGCGGTCGCGACGAGGGCCCAGAGCGTGCCCGCCGCGACGAGGACGCCCACGACCGCCGCGACCGCGTGCGCGAGCGGCCACAGCGTCACGCCGACGATCACGCCCAGCCCGACGGCGCCGCACCAGGCCGCGGGACCGGGCGACAGGCGCTCCCGGAAGGCCGGGCCGGTGACGGGGGACGGGTGGGGCGCGTGCTCGCTCATGGGCCCATCATCCCAGCACCGCGCCGTGCGACGGTCGGCTACGCTTCCCGGGTGCCTGACACCGCCAGCCATCCGAGCACCGAGCCGAGCACCGACCCCAGCACCGACCCCAGCACCGTCGACGTGCTCGTCACGCTGCTCGACGACGTCCCGACCCCGTCGTACGCGCACCCGGGCGACGCGGGCGCGGACCTCGTGACGACGGTCGACGTGGAGATCCCTCCGCAGGGCCGCGTCGTCGTGCCCACGGGGGTGGCGATCGCGCTGCCGGAGGGGTTCGCGGCGTTCGTGCACCCGCGCTCCGGCCTCGCCGCGAAGCACGGGGTGACCGTGGTGAACGCGCCCGGCACGATCGACGCGGGCTACCGCGGCGAGATCAAGGTGATCCTCCTCAACACGGACGTCTCCGAGCCGGTGCGGCTGCGCCGCGGCGACCGGGTGGCGCAGCTCGTGGTGCAGCGGGTGGAGCACGCCCGCTTCCTCGTGGCGACGACGCTGCCGGGGTCGCACCGCGGCGAGGGCGGCTTCGGGTCGAGCGGCGGTTTCGCCGGCGGCTGACGCCCCCGGACACGGACCGGAGGCGTGCGCGAACCGGTCTACTGTGGGAGACGGGTAGGGCTCGCCCGGCCACCGGGCGAGCAGGACGACGAGAAGGAGATCCTCCGTGGGGCTGTTCCGGCGCAACGCGTCGAAGAAGGGGACCGACGAGGCCCGCGAGCCCGCGGCCGCCCAGGACGCGACGCTTGCCACGGGCACCGCCGGCGCTGCCGGTGACGAGGCGGCGGAGCGCCCCGAGCGCGGCCCGTTCGACTCGACGCAGGTCACGGGCATGGGCCCCCGCGTCGACCTCGGCGCGATCTGGCTGCCCGTGCTGCCCGGCCTCGAGCTGCGCATGGAGGTCGACAAGAAGACCCAGAAGGTCACCGGCGTCTCGACGACCCTCAACGGCTCCGGCCTCCAGGTGCAGGCGTTCGCCGCCCCCCGCACCGAGGGGATCTGGGACGAGGTGCGCGCCGAGATCGGGGCGTCCATCACCCGCCAGGGCGGCACCGTCGACGACGTGCCCGGCACGTTCGGGCGCGAGCTGATCGCGCGCATCCCGGCCACCGGTCCTGACGGGAAGCCCGCCGTGCGCCCTGCCCGTTTCGTGGGCGTGGACGGTCCTCGCTGGTTCCTGCGGGGCGTGCTCTCGGGGCGCGCGGCGGTGGACCCCGAGGCCGCGAAGCAGCTCGAGTCCGTGTTCGCGAACGTCGTCGTGGTGCGGGACGGCAACCCCCGCCCGCCCCGCGACCTGCTCACCCTCACCCTGCCCAAGAGCGCGCGCCAGGGCGCCGCGCCGGGGGAGGGCGCCACCGCGGGACCCGAGGGCGCCGCACCGCAGACCCCGTCGTTCGACCCGCTCACCCGCGGGCCGGAGATCACCGAGATCCGGTGACCGACCCGGCCGCGAGGCCGGCTCGTCCACCAGCCTGGAGCTGTTGATGTCCCTGCGAACCGCCGTCCGGCACGCGCTGGCCTCGGCCGACGAGGTCGCCGCCGACGAGGAGCGCCACGAGGCCGCGGCCCACCGCGGCTGCACCCCGGTCGCCGACCTGGGCGACCGCCGTCGGGCGAGCGCCGCCGGCGTGCTGCGCTCGGTCGTGCTGCGCCCCCGCGAGGGCGTGCCGACCGTGGAGGCCGAGCTGTACGACGGCTCCGGCTCCCTCGACCTCGTGTGGCTCGGCCGCCGGGCCATCGCGGGCATCGACCCCGGCCGCCGCATCCGGGTCGAGGGCCTGGTGTGCGACATCGACGGACGGCGCACGATGTTCAACCCGCGGTACGAGCTGCGCGCGCGGGCCGGCGAGTGAGCGACCGGTACCCCGCGGCGGGCGAGCAGCCGGCGCCCGACGGGCGCGGCGTGCGGGCGGTGACGGGCGACTCGTTCTCGTTCGGGCAGGCCGTCGGCGGCGTGCGCGGTGTGGTGGAGGCCGTGCTGCCCGGCCTGCTGTTCGTGGTCATCTACGTCGTCGCGTCGATGGGCTCGTCGTCCGGCGACGGCGAGCGCGGCGCCCTCACCTGGGCCCTCGTCGCGTCGGTGGGTGCGGCCCTCGTCGCGGTGGTGGTTCGCCTCGCGCAGCGCACGCCGATCACGCAGGCGCTGGGCGGGCTGCTCGGCATCGGCGTGGGCGTGTTCTGGGCGTGGCGCTCGGGCGAGGCGCAGAACTTCTACGTGTGGGGGCTGTGGACCAACGCGGCCTACCTCGCCGCCATCCTCGTGTCCCTGGCGGTGCGCTGGCCCGTCGTCGGGCTCGTGGTGGAGGCCGTGCGCGGCGGGTTCGCCGACGTCGCCGCCGAGCGTTCCCGCGGTGAGTCCACCGCCACGGCGGCGGACGGCGCGGCGGAGCCGCCGGACGACGGTGCGGCGCCGAACCCGCTCGCCGCGCTGGTGGCGTGGCGCAAGGACCCGGAGCTCGTCCGGCGCTACACCCTCGCCACCTGGTTCTGGGCCGGCCTGTTCGCGGTGCGGCTCGCGGTCAAGGTGCCGCTGTACTTCGCCGACAGCGTCGGCTGGCTGGGCACCGCACACCTGGTGCTGGGCGTGCCGCTGTGGGGCCTGGTCCTCTGGCTCACCTGGGTGGTGGTGCGCGGCGCGCACGCCGAGCGGCCCGCCACCCAGGAGGCCGGCTAGCGGCCGTCGTCCGCCCCGGCGGACCCCTCGGCGGCGTCGTCGCCGTCCGGGACGGCGAGCTCGGGCGCCACGAGCGGGTCGCTCGTCGCGACGGCCGCGACGGCCGGTCCGCCGTGGGCGAGCAGGTGCTGGAGCGACTCCTCGTCCGCCTGCGTGCCCATCACGAGGACGAGCTCGTCGCCGGACTCGAGCGTGTCGTCCACGGTCGGCGCCAGCGGCTGGGCTCCGCGCACGATGCACGCGAGCACCGTGTCCGTGGGCCAGACGACGGACCCGACACGGGCCCCGACCAGCGGCGAGTCGTCCGGGAGGGTCACCTCGACGATGTCCGCGCCGGACTGGTGGAAGGTGAAGATCCGCACCAGGTCCCCGACGGCCACGGCCTCCTCGACCATCGCGGTCATGATCCGCGGGGTCGACACGGCGACGTCGACGCCCCAGGAGCCGTCGAACATCCACTCGTTCTTGGGGTTGTTCACGCGGGCCACCGTGCGGGGCACGCCGAACTCCGTCTTGCACAGCAGGGAGAACACGAGGTTCGCCTTGTCGTCCCCGGTGGCGCCGACGACGACGTCCGCGCTGGTGACGTCCGCGGCCTCGAGGGAGGACAGCTCGCAGGCGTCGGCGAGCAGCCAGTCGGCCTCGGGCACCTGCGCGACGCGCATCGCGGCGGGGCTCTTGTCGATGAGCACGACCTCGTGGTCGTGCGAGAGCAGCTCGCGGGCGATCGACCGGCCCACCGACCCCGCCCCGGCGACGACGACGCGCATCAGCTCTCCTCCTGCCGCGGCTCGTGGGTGAGGACCCGTTCGACGGTGGCAGCGTCGTCGCCGCGCATGAGGACGTGCAGCACGTCGTTCTCCTGCAGCACCGAGCCCGGCGTCGGCAGGATGCCGTCCGTGTAGCGCGAGAGGAACGCGACGCGCGCGCCGGTGGCCTCCTCGATGCGGTGCACCGTCATGCCCGCCCAGCCGGGGTGGTAGTCGATCTGCGCGAGGCGGACCTGCCCGGACGGGTCGCGGTACTCGTCCGTGGCGCCGAGCGGGAGCATCCGGCGCAGCACCTGGTCGGCGGTCCACCGCACGGTCGCGACGGTGGGGATGCCGAGGCGCTGGTAGATCTCCGCGCGCTGCGGGTCGTAGATGCGGGCGACGACGTTCTCGACGCCGTACGTCTCGCGCGCGACGCGCGCGGCGAGCACGTTGGAGTTGTCGCCGTCGGACACCGCGGCGAAGGCGTACGTGTCCTCGATGCCGGCCTGGACGAGGGTGTCCCGGTCGAAGCCGACGCCGGTCACCTTCTGCCCCGAGAAGCCGGCCGGCAGGCGGCGGAACGCGTCGGGGTTCTGGTCGACGACGGCCACGGAGTGGCCGCGGGACTCGATCGTCTGCGCGAGCGTCGACCCGACGCGGCCGCAGCCCATGATCACGAAGTGCACGGGCGAAACGCTATACCTCGCCGCGGCTCGGGACATCGCCACGGACGCCCCGCGGACACCACACGGACACCCCCACGGACATGGTGGCGGGACGCGCGCGCCCGCGGGGCGCGGCGGGCATAGCATTGCTCGACGTGTCGGACATCGCGGACGCTGCCAAGCGGCTCCTCATCGGGCGCCCCATGCGCAGCGAGAACCTGGGGCACACCCTCCTGCCCAAGCGCATCGCGCTCCCGGTCTTCGCCTCCGACGCGCTGTCGTCGGTCGCGTACGCGCCGGACGAGATCCTCCTGACCCTCGCCGTCGCCGGCATTGCCGCGACGACGATCTCCCCGTGGGTCGGGCTCGGCGTCGTCGTGGTGCTGCTCGTGGTCGTGTCGTCGTACCGCCAGAACGTGCGCGCCTATCCCTCCGGCGGCGGCGACTACGAGGTCGCGACGACGAACCTGGGCCCGTCGGCCGGCATCGGCGTCGCGTCGGCCCTGCTCGTCGACTACGTCCTCACGGTGGCGGTCTCGATCTCCTCGGGCGCCCAGTACGCGGCGTCGGCCCTGCCGTTCCTGCGCGGGCACGAGGCGCTGTTCGCCGTGGCGGTCGTCGTGATCCTCACGGTGATGAACCTGCGGGGCGTGCGCGAGTCGGGCACGGTCTTCGCGATCCCGACCTACTGCTTCATGGCGCTGGTCGGCCTCCTCGCCGTCGTCGGCGCGATCCGGTTCTTCGCCGGGGACCTGCCCCTGGCGGAGAGCGCCGGATTCGAGATGACGCCGGAGGCGGGCTTCGACCAGGGGCTCACCGGCCTCGCGGGCGCGTTCCTCCTGGCGCGGGCCTTCGCATCGGGCTGTGCCGCCCTCACCGGCGTGGAGGCGATCAGCAACGGGGTCCCGGCGTTCCGCAAGCCCAAGTCGCGCAACGCCGCCACGACGCTCGCGCTGCTGGGCGGCATCTCCGCCACGATGATGCTGTCGATCCTCCTGCTCGCGCAGGCCACCGGCGTGAAGTACGTCGAGGACGCGCACGACCAGCTCACCGCGGGCGGTCAGCCCCTGCCGGAGGACTACAACCAGCACCCCGTGCTCAGCCAGCTCGCCGAGGCCGTGTTCCAGGGCTTCACCCCGGCGTTCGTGGCGATCTCGATCGTCACGGGGCTGATCCTCGTGCTCGCGGCCAACACCGCGTTCAACGGCTTCCCCGTGCTCGGCTCGATCCTCGCCAAGGACGGCTTCCTGCCGCGCCAGCTGCACACGCGTGGCGACCGGCTCGCGTTCTCCAACGGGATCATCACGCTCGCCGTCGCGGCGATCGTGCTCATCGTGGCGTTCGACGCGCAGGTCACCCGCCTCATCCAGCTGTACATCGTGGGCGTGTTCGTGTCGTTCACGCTCTCGCAGCTCGGCATGCTGCGGCACTGGACGCGGGCGCTGCGCACGGAGCCCGACCCCGCCGAGCGCTCACGGATGCAGCGCTCGCGGATCGTCAACGGCGTGGGCTTCGTGATGACGGCCACGGTGCTCGTCATCGTGCTCGCCACCAAGTTCACGCACGGCGCGTGGATCACGCTGCTGGCGATGGGCGTGCTCTTCGTGCTGATGAAGGCGATCCGCGCCCACTACGCCCGGGTGCGCGCCGAGCTCGAGCTGGACGACGTGGCCGGCGCGCGCGCCCTGCCCAGCCGCGTGCACGCCATCGTGCTGGTCTCCAAGATCCACAAGCCGACGATGCGGGCCCTGTCCTACGCGCGGGCGTCGCGCCCCTCCGTGCTCGAGGCCGTGACCGTGGGCGTGGATCCCGAGGAGATCGCGGACCTGCGGGCGCGGTGGGAGGCCCTCGACCTCCCGGTGCCGCTGCGCGTGCTGGACTCGCCGTTCCGCGAGATCACCCGGCCCGTGCTGAAGTACGTCCGCTCGGTGCGCCGGGACTCGCCCCGCGACCTGGTGGTCGTCTACATCCCCGAGTACGTCGTCGGGCACTGGTGGGAGCAGCTGCTGCACAACCAGTCGGCGCTGCGGCTCAAGGGGCGGCTCCTGTTCACGCCCGGCGTCGTGGTGGCGTCCGTGCCGTGGCAGCTCTCGTCGTCGGCCGGACAGACCGGCCTCGAGGGCACCTCGCCCCGCGGGCCGCGGTTCTGATCCTGTCCTGACCTCGTTCTGAGCGGGGCCGCGCGCGGGGGAGAATGGGCCCATGCCCCGACCCCGCCGTTCCGCGCCGCGCCCTCGACCGACCGCACCCGACCCCGAGGTGGGACGCGAGGTCGAGCTCGAGATCGGCCCCGTCGCGCACGGCGGGCACTGCGTCGCGCGCCTCGACGGCCGCGTCGTCTTCGTGCGCCACACCCTGCCCGGCGAGCGTGTGCGCGCCCGGGTCACCGAGACCGGCAGCCGGTTCTGGCGCGCCGACGCCGTCGAGGTGCTCGAGGCGTCGCCGGACCGCGTCCCCTCCGCGTGGCCCGAGGCAGGCCCGGGCGGCGTGGGAGGCGGGGAGCTCGCCCACGTGGCGCTGCCCGCGCAGCGGCGCTGGAAGGCCGCCGTCCTCGCCGAGCAGCTGCAGCGCCTCGCGAAGCTCGAGCGCGACGTCGAGGTCGAGGCGGCGCCCGGCGACGACGAGCGCGGCGGGCTCGGCTACCGCACCCGCGTCGACCTGGTGGCCGACGCTGACGGACGGGCAGGGATGCGGCGCTTCCGGTCGCACGACGTCGTGCCGCTCGACGGCATGCCGCTCGCGACCGAGGCGGTCGCGGCGCTCGCGGACGCCGAGGGCGTGTGGACCCGCCGGTGGCGCCCCGGCGCACGGCTCGAGCTCGTGGCGCCCGCGGACGGTGCGGACGCCCTCCTGCTCGTCGACGAGGTGCCGTGGCGCCGCGGCCGCGGGGACACCCGCCCCAACGCCCGACGCTCGGTCACCGAGACCGTGCGGGCGGGCGGCGCCGAGCACCGCTACCGCGTGGCCGCCGACGGCTTCTGGCAGGTGCACCGGGCGGCGCCCGACCTGCTCGCCGGCGCGGTGCTCGTCGGGGCGGGCGACCTCGACGGCGCGACGGTGCTCGACCTCTACTCCGGCGCGGGCCTGTTCACGGTGCCGCTCGCCGCGGCCGTCGGCGGCTCGGGCCGCGTCGTCGCGGTCGAGGGCGACGCCCGCGCCGTGAAGGACGCGCGCCGCAACGCCCACGACCTGCCGCAGGTCGAGCTGCACCTCGGCGCCGTGGACCGGGTCCTGGCGGACGGCGACGCGTCCGGCTCCGACGTGGGCGCCGCCGACGTCGTCGTGCTCGACCCGCCGCGCGCCGGCGCCGGCCGGTCCGTCGTCGACGCGATCGCCGCGCGCGGCCCGCGCCGCGTCGTCTACGTCGCCTGCGACCCCGCCGCGCTCGCCCGCGACGTCGCGTACCTGGCCGGGCACGGGTACGGGCTCACCGGGCTGCGGGCCTTCGACCTGTTCCCCATGACGCACCACGTGGAGGCCGTCGCCGTCCTGGACCGCTGACGCTCGATGTCACGCGCCGAGGTCAGGCCTGCCGGGCAGCCGTGGAGGCGAAGCCGAGCCACGTGTGCCGGTTGCGCCACCAGCACCACCCGACCTTGGGGGCGCCGCGGCGCGCGCCGCCGTCGCGGCCGGTGCCGTTCGAGATCCAGACGGCGGGCGTGCGCGCGTCGTAGGAGCCGTTCGGCCGCCGCAGCCGGGACCCGATCGTCATGAAGCAGAGGTTCCGGGCGAGGACGTCGGGGGACTGCAGCACCCAGTGGATCCCCTCCGCAAGAGTGAGCGGGCTGCGGCCGCGCGCGGCGATCGCCGGCTGGGCCTCCTCGGGCGACCAGTTCGCCATGTCGTCACCCCGGTCGGGGGCGGCGACGGCGTAGACGTCGGCGTCGGGTACGTCGACGCCGGGCACGGGCGCGAAGTCGTCCACGTCGGTCATGTCCACGACGACGAAGCCCTCGCGCTCCACGGCGCGGCCGCGGACCGTCGTCGTGCGGCGCAGGTGGGCGGCGAGGGCGGACGGCGGCAGGACGCGCGGGTGGACCACCAGCAGCGAGCCCGCCGGGGCCGTGCGCTCCAGCGCCGCGGCGGCGTCGCGCAGCGCGGCGGGGGAGAGCGCCTCCGGCGGCACCACGCGGCGCTCCAGGAGCAGCTCCGCCTGTGCCGTGAGCGGGGGCAGCGCGGGCAGGTCGTCGGCGTGCGCGTCGGTCGGGGTGCTGGCGTCGGACGGGGCGGCGGAGGTCGTGGGGGTGCGCGACGGCATGGGCGTCCTTCCGGTTGGGGGCAGCTGCACAACGCGCCGACCACGGGGGTTGTTCCCGTGCGGCGTACGATAATCGTCCGCCGCGCGCGGGCCGGGACCTGACACCGAGATATCTTGACGTCAAGATATATGGGCTATGCTGACCAGGTGCCCGGCGTACGCTGGGCGGAGCCCCCAGAACCACGGCGTCGGAACCGTCGCGCCGCAGCGCGCACGGTGCCCTCGCCGGCCAGCCCCGCAGAAGGAGCCGCAGTGAGCAGCGTGGACACGTTCGGATCGAAGGGAACGCTGGAGGTCGGCGGGAAGGCCTACGAGATCTTCCGCCTCTCCGCCGTCGAGGGCGCCGAGCGCCTTCCGTACTCCCTGAAGATCCTCGCCGAGAACCTCCTGCGCACCGAGGACGGCGCCAACATCACCGCCGACCACGTGCGCGCCCTCGCGTCCTGGGACCCGGACGCCCAGCCCGACACGGAGATCCAGTTCACGCCCGCCCGCGTGATCATGCAGGACTTCACCGGCGTGCCCTGCGTCGTCGACCTCGCGACGATGCGTGAGGCCGTCGCGGAGCTCGGCGGCGACCCGAAGCGGATCAACCCGCTCGCCCCCGCCGAGATGGTCATCGACCACTCCGTGCAGATCGACGTCGCCGGCCGTGCCGACGCGTTCGCCCGCAACGTCGAGTTCGAGTACGAGCGCAACCACGAGCGCTACCAGTTCCTGCGCTGGGGCCAGACGGCGTTCGACGACTTCAAGGTCGTCCCCCCGGG
>JACYYJ010136954.1_pt1 | contig 12657 bp, 11 predicted proteins | sample 8236861 | NCBI WGS metagenome assembly JACYYJ01 (sample SAMN14103086, study PRJNA606662) | landfill metagenome | isolation source: landfill solid waste | place: India:New Delhi, Okhla landfill site | collected 2017-11-05
GCGAGGATGGCGCTCGCGGTGGCGCTGTCGTACACGAGGTCGGTGGTGAGCGGGTCGAGGGCGCGCCGCCCGTAGCGGGCCTGGGACACCCGCAGGAGGTGCGACGTGACGTGCCCGAGGCCCTGCCGGCCCGACAGCACCGTGCGCTCGGTGTACCGACGGGTGCGCGCGTCGAGCGCCCAGTCGAGCACGAGCTCGTTGGCCACCTTCGCGGCGTCGGTGTAGCGGATGGGTGCTGCGCGCTCGACCTCGAGGCGGTCCGCCGACAGGTGCTCGACGGCCTGGTCGGCCGTGGCGGTGTAGCGCCAGACCACGGGGTACAGCCCATCGGGCCCGCTGCGGATGCTGACTGGCAGGATGGGCAGCAGGTTGGCGCGGAGCCAGTGCCACACGTTGGTCCGCTCGTCGATGTAGCCGCTGATCCTGTACGCCTCGAGCTGGGCCGCGGCCGCGTCCATGCGACCCTGGTCGACGTGCAGCGCCGTCAGGTCGAGCAGGTAGTCGAGCAGCTCGCCGGCGGTGCGGATCCCACGCTCACGGCGGCGCTCGTGCAGGCCCTCGGACACGGCCGAGTCCTCGCCCTGCCACGACACCCAGTAGCCCTGGGTGTCCTCGGCGAGCCCCTCGAGACCCGAGAGGATGACGGTCGACACCTCTGCTTCGAGGCTATCGGTGCCGCGCAGCACCTCGGCGAGCGCCCACGTCGACGGCACCGACTCGTGCATCACGTGCACGTACAGCGCGGCGGTGGCGTGCCCGGCGATGAGCAGCTGCATCCCGAGGGGGTTCTCGTCGACGTCGGTCACGAAGTCGTCGACGACCACAGCCGGCGAGCCGGCGATGCGGGCGAGGTCCACGACGCCGGGCGCGCCGAACACGATCGGGTAGACGCGGCCCGCGGCGTCGGCCGGGGCGTCCGGCCACGTCCCGTCGGACCCCGCCGTGACGCGGGAGGCGGGGTCGGGGATGACCGTGCGGTCGGAGTAGATGACCGAGGCGACGGAGAACGAGATCGGCTCGTCGAGCGCGCCGTACATGGGCTCGCTCACGTCGCCCACCATTACCACCTGGCGGTGCTCCCAAGGCGTGCCCTCGATTAGCCGGGACAGCTCGGCCGTCGCCGCGCCGAGGTGATGACCCTGCTCGACCCGCGCGGCGACGTCTACCCCGGGCAGGATGACGTCCAGCGAGATCGACCCCTCGGGCGCCTCGGTGGTCAGCAGCTCCATCCCGTCGTCCCACTGCAGCCCCGTGAGGCCGTCGAGCACCTGGACGGGTCCGGCGTCCGAGTCGACGATCAGCGGGCCGGCGGTCAGGCGGTACACCTGGCCACCCCAGCGCAGCTCGAGCACGTACCGGTGAGCAGATCGCCGGAGTTGGTCGTAGGATAGACGAGGCACGGGTCACGCTCCCGGGAGGACGACATGCGATGGATGATGTTGGCGGCGGTGCTGGCCGGCTGCGCGGAGGGCAAGGGCGAGCCCGGAGACACCGCGGCGGCGTCGCTCGCTCAGGCGTGCCCGTTGGGCGACGGGTACGAGCTCGCCGCGGGCGGCGTACTGTGCGGCGACGAGCCGCACCCCGCCGGGTACGACGCCGCCGAGGGGCGAGTGCGCGAGATGGGCGGGTGCGCGCGAGTGCTGTACCTCCAGCCCGAGACCCATCGCGCGGAGGAGATCTGGCGGCTGGAGTACGACGAGCCCTCTCCCGGCGGTCGGGTGATCGGCACGCTCCTCGAGGCTGAACAGCCCGCGGAGTTCACCGCCCGCTGGTACCTCGAGGCGAGCGGATCGTTTCACCGCCTCGAGCTGCGAGGCGCCACGTTCGACGCGTTGACGCCACTCGGCATCCAGTCGTGCCCCGGCGACGGCATGCCCGGCCTCGTCTTCGTGCGAGCGCTCGAGCACGACTAGACCTCCTCCTCGATCCGGATCGAGGCGATGCGCTCGACCTCGCTCTCGAGCTCGTCGCCGAGGTACGGCTCGCGGCGGATGCCGCCCACCCAGCGCCCGTACAGGTGCGCGCTCGGCCACAGCAGCCGGGCCTCGACCTGGTCACTCGGGACGGCCGGCAGGTAGACGAGCGGGCGGTGCGGCCCGTCGAGCTGGCGCAGCAGGCCCTCGAGCATGGAGCCCACGTCGGCGGCGGTGGCCACTGGGCCGCCGCCCGTGTAGGCGCGGACGTAGTCCGGCGCGTACTCGCCCCACAGCGGGCGGGTGATGACGCCGTCGGCCCAGCCGAAGTCGACGGCGCGGCGGGGCGGACCCTCGATCCGGGTGTGCCGGGTGCCGCCGCGCAGCGTGGTCATCTGCACGTTCGGCTCGGTCTCGAGCACGCGGCCCCAGCTGTACTCGCGGCCGAAGAGCAGCAGGGCGCCGACGACGACGGTGCCGACGCGGACACCGGAGCCGTAGCCCTGGCCGTAGGTGATCCGCACCTTCTCGTAGCGGTCGAGCCCGTGCACCAGGATCACCTGGCCGCGCTCGGCCGGCCCGATCCGGCAGGTGCCCGAGGTGGGCTCGGAGCCGGTGAGGTACTCCGGGTCCAGGTAGAGCACCGGGCGACGGACCGTGCCCGCGCCCCAGCGGCCGTCGGTGTTGCGGGCGACGCGGCGCAGCACCCCGCCGCCGAGGTCGATCACCGCGCCCGCGAGCATGTCGCGCTCGATGTACGTGGGCGTCGTGGCCGGGACGGCTGCGGTGGTGTCGAGGGTGACGGCGTCGCCGACGCGCTCGTACTCGAGGCCCTCGACCCAGCTCGACCCGGACGTCAGCGCGGCCCACTCCTCGGCGGCCGGATCCCACCCGTGCAGCTGCACGTCGCAGGTCGACGCGCCGTAGACCCCCACGCCCCAGGTCGAGGTGTCGAGCAGGGTCGCCTCGCCGGCGACGGTCGAGAGCTGGTAGACCACCTGGGCACCGGTGATCTCCGTGCGGGCCTGGCGGCGGGGGCTCGGGTAGCGGAGCGGGTCGACGAGCTCGATCCCGAACTCGAACCGCGGCTCGACGTGCCAGGTGTCGCCGTCGTACGCCGGGCCGTCGGTCGCCTCGAGGACGACGCCGCCGGGGAGCCGGACCGGGAGCGCGCTGAAGGCGCGGCTGAACAGCTCCTCGGGGTAGGTCGGCCCGTCGGCCAGGCCGACCACCGGCTCGAGGCCCACAGCACCGACCCAGCGCCAGGTGCCCGACGTGAGGCCGCCCACCGAGCTGACATGGCGGATCCGCACCGAGCCCACGTCCGTCGAGCCGGACACGCCCGTCGGCACGCCGCTCGGTCCCTCGATCCACTCGCGCTCGGGCTCGCCGTCCTCGGCGACCTCGCGGTACCAGCACCGGGCACGGCCGGCGCCCACCGCCACCATCACCTGCCAGTAGCCGTGGCTCATCACCTGGCTGATCGTGGACCCGAACTGGCCGCCGGTGCCGCCGGCGTCGTGCAGCGACAGGCCGGTCGTGGTGACGCGCACCTCGGCGCCGTAGGCCGCGGTGGTGTCGCCGCCCCACACCGACAGGCCGGCGTAGGACGTCCCGCCCGTGGACGTGACCCGCAGCTCGGCGACGGCCACGGCCTCGTACCCGGAGCCCGTCAGCACGCCGCCCTCGGCGTACGCACGCTGCCCGCCCGAGCCGGTGGTGATCGCCAGCCCGTCCACGTTGAGCGAGCCTGAGCTGACGCCGGACGTGGTGAGCGCCCAGCCCCACACGTCGGGCGTGTCGACGGGCAGCCACAGGACATCCCAGTCCGCCTGGTGGACGTCGCGGCGGGAGCGTGACGCGCTCGGCATCGTGATGGTGGAGTGCCCGCCGAGGTACAGCATGAGCATGCTGGCGTCGCCGAGGCCGCTGCTCTCGTCGGTGAAGCGGCACGCGAGCAGGGAGCGCCCGCACGTCTCTGCGGCGGCGAGCTCGTACGCCGTCTGCGTCACCCCGCCTCGAGGCCACGGCGACCCGAGCAGCTGCCAGGTGCTGCCGAGGGTGAGCGAGCGCAGCACGAGGACCCGGCTCGCCGTCGTGATGGGGTTCTCCTCGGCGTCCTCCCACGCGCGGGACACGGCCGCGTACCAGGTGCCGTCCTCGTCGGGCCAGGCCTCGACGTCGAGCGACTCGCCGTCGGGGGCGGCGCCCACGTTCGAGGCGGTGGCCGTGTCGATCGGGTCCCACGCCGACGCGATGCGCGCCACCCGGACGTCGAGGGCCCCGTCGACGAGCATCACGCGGAACGCCCCGCCGTCGAGCGGGATCAGGCTCGGGCTCGTGCCGCCCACGCCGGCGTCCGTGTCGTCGACCACGTGGAAGCGGGCGCCGAGGTCGTCGCTCGCCCACGATCGCAGCGCACCCGTGGAGATCGCGGCGACGAGCAGCAGCTGCCCGGCGTTGTACGCCACGCGGGTCTTGCCCGTGACCAGCCCCGGCGCGATCTCCTCGTCGAGACACCACCGGGCCGCGCGGGTCCACGTCTCGCCGGCGTCGACGCTGTACCACTGCGACAGCTGTAGGTAGGTCGAGCCGTCGCCGACCCAGGCGAAGAGCAGCACGCGGCCGTCCGGCAGCTGCACGAGGCAGGGCCAGGCCTGGCCCGCGAGCTGCTCGCCGGTCCCGACCAGCGACGAGCTCGGCGGTGCCACGTCGGCCGTCGTCGACCAGATGCCCGTCGACGGGTCGTAGCGGCGCACCCGGATCACGTCGCCGGTGAGGCCAGCGAGGCGGGCGGCGAGTAGGACCCGACCGTCGTGCAGGCGGAGCATGTGCGCCTGCTGCATGACGAGCAGGCTCGGCGCGACCTGGCGGTGGACCCACTCGTACCCGGTAAGGACGTTGGGCACGTCCCACCCGCGCCAGTCATCCTGGGACGCGTCGCGGTAGACGTAGCCGCCGGCGCGTCGCCTCTCGCCGGGGAAGCCGGCGCGGTTGGCCTGGACGATCAGCCTGGCGCTCGCGTCCTGCTCGCCCGAGCTCTTCAGCACGAGCAGCGACCTCGGCTCGCCCTGGCTCTCGGGCACGCCCGGACGGGCGCCCGTCGACACCCAGGTGTGGGCCGCGTCGTCGGGGTCGAGGGTCACCCGCTGATCGGGCACGAGCAGCCCGCGCTGCATGGGGCGGGTCAAGTCACGGCTCACGGTCACCTCGCGCTGTGTCCAGGGCGGCGGGTGCCGCTGATGGCGTTGCCGAGCGGACCGGGCCGCTGCAGGTTGTCCTCGATGAACCGATCGAACGGGCGGTGCCGGTACCGCATGGTGATCTCGGCGCGCACCGTGGACGGCTCGCCGCGGTTGATGCGGTCGAGCTCCTCGACGCCGGCCGCGTCAACGCCGCGACGGCTCACCACGTACTCGCCCGCCGCGACGCTGGCGGCGCCGTGGTCGGGGCTGCGGCTGGCGCCCCACAGGTGCTCGGCGCGGATGAGGCCACCGGCGGCGAGCTCGGGCGGCTGCTGCGACCAGACCACCGCGGTCTGCGCCAGGCCGGCGCCGACGATGCCGCCCGCGGCGAGCGCGCCGGCGACGGGGCCCAGGTCGGCGAGGGCGCGCTGCGTCGCGGCTGCGGTGTACATCGCGATCTGCCCGGTCATCGCGACCTGCTGCGCCCGGAACGCGGCGAGCATGCGGGTCCGCTCGGTGTCGGACATGTCGCCCTGCATCTGGCCCCAGGCGTCGGCGAACGACGACAGGCCACCGATGAGCGCGGACCCGACAGCCATCTGATCATCGAAGCGCTGTTGGGCCGCGGCGGCCTCGCGCTCGGCCAGCTCGGCGGTCATCCGCTGGGCCTCGGCGAAGCCCTCGCGTCGGATGCGGATCAGGTCCTGCTGCCACTGCGCCTCGGAGGCGGCGCGCGCCTCGTCGATGAGCCAGCTGTCGGTCACGTGCGCCGCGAGCTCGTCGACCTGCGCGAGGCGCTCGAGGTGCCGCTGCCGGGCCTGTTCGGCGGCCGACATCTCGTCGCGCTGCGTGTCGAGGATGATGTCGCGCAGGCCCTGGTTGGCCGCGGCGACCTCGCCCTTGCGGGCCCGCTCGAGACGCAGGTGCTCGTTGAGCGCCGCGGCGGCCTCGGCCTCGCGGGCCGCTGCGGCCGCTGCCCGCTCCCGGGCCTTGGCCAGGCGCTCGGCCTCGGCCGCGGCCTCGCGGCGGGCGGTGGTCTCGTCGCGGATCTGCGCCGCGAGCGCGTGGCCCGCCTGGCGCATCGCCTCGGCGTCGGCGACGGCGGCGTCGGTGAGGTTGCCCTCGGCCTCCAGCGCGGCGAGGCGCTCGTCGACGACGCGGTTGACGCGCTCCACCTCCTGCGCGTACCGCACCTGCTCGTCGCTCGCGCCGGTGAGCGCGACGAGGATCTGATCCTGCAGCCCGAGGTAGGCCTCAGCGGTGCGGACGTAGTCCGACAGGGCCCCGTCCGCGTCGCGGGCGGCGGCGGCCTGGTCGCGCAGGCCTGCGGCACTCTGCTCGCCGACGTCGCGGGCCTCGCCGAGCACCCAGCCCAGCGCGCCCCATCCGTCATAGTAGGCCTTCACCGCGACGGCGCCGTCGTACAGGGCGCCGAGGATGTCGCCGAGCACGCCGAGGTTCTCGCGCGCGCCCTCGACCGCGCGGTCCCACGACGCCACCTGAGCGTCGCCCTCGGCGCGCAGGTCGCGCCACGCGCCGTGCAGGTCGCGCACCAGCTCGAGGCCGCCCGCCATGGTGAGGGCGAGATCCTCCATCGCGGGCGTCAGGCCGGCGGCCACCGTGGTGCGGAGCTGCAGCCCGGCGACCTCGGCGGCGAGGCTCGCCCGCTCCCATCCCTCCAGCGACTCCGTCACGTACAGCGGCAGAGGCTCGACGCCCTCGATCTCTCCGAGGCGCTCGACCGCGGCCTCGGTGCCGTCGACGAAGTCCCACAGGTACCGGGTGCCCTGCACGGCGGCGTAGCTGATCGCGCCGACGCCGGCGGCGGCGAGCCCGGCCTTGCCGACCAGGCCGCCGAGTCCACGGCCCAGGTACTCGGTGACGTCGGCGACGTCGCCCACGGCGCCACCGAACGCCGACGCGATCCGGGTCGCAGCGTCCCAGCGCTCCTCGAGCTCCCTCGTCCTGTCGGCCGCGGTCTTCATCGCCGCCGCCTGCTCGCGCATGCGCTTCGCCTCGAGGCGATTCGCTCGGCCGATCTGCCGGTCGATCTTGTTGACCAGCTGCTTTGCAGCCTCCTCGGACATGCCGGGGATCTGCTGCATCATGCTCTCGAACTGTGCGAGCTTCGCGACGAAATCGAATTCGACGGTGTCCTTGACCTTCGCCACCGGTCACCCCTTCATTGCGCGGACGAGCGCCGCCCGGAGGTCATCGCGGATCGCCTTGCGCAGCTTGCGACCGGGCTTGCGCACAATCTCCGACCACGCGTGCATGCCGGTCCCTGGCACCTTGATCGACCGGATCTGGTAGATGTGCGGGGCCTTCGTCAGGTCGCCATACAGCACGCCGCGCAGCTCGGAGGACTTGCGGTCGTAGTACAGGTCGGTGAAGATGGCGTCGCGGGATCTCGTGGGCCGTCGGTCGTATCGCTCGTTGACGGGCCACGCCGCACGCACGGCGGCGTGGAACCCCTCGAGCGTGGACTCGACCACGTCGACCATCTCGGGCACGCCCTCGCGCAGGGCGCGGTCCGCCAGGTCGTGCACCTCCGACGAGATGTGCACGCGCTGGCGCTGATTGCCCACGCTGATCCGGCGTCGCGCCACGAGGCCTCCCGCCCCTCTGTTACCGGTGGCGGCGCGGGCCCCGGGCCTGGCGGGCGAGCTCGCGGTCGAGGGCCTCGCGCTTGCGGGCCGCCTCGGCCGCGGCCTCCTCGGCGTCGAGCCGGTCGGCCCGCTCGTGGGCGAGCTCGGCGCGCTGGGTCTCGAGGTCGAGCTCGGCGAACCAGCCCGGATGCTTGCCCCACCGGATCTCGATGCGACGGATCGCGCGGTCTAAGGCGCCGGCGCCTCGAAAAAAGCGGCGAGCTCGTCGACCTCCTTCACGGGGTGGACGCGCTCGGCGAGGAGCTGGTGAGCGACCGCGCCGGCCTCGAGGACCTCGTCGAGGGTGATGCCGCGCTCATGCAGTGTGTCGAGCACGGCCTGGCCGAAGGTCTTCGGGTCGTGGCTGCAGCTGCTGTACGCGACGCCGGGGTGATTGCCCCCGCGCCAGCAGGCGCCCAGCGCCGCGGCGTACCCGCGCGAGGTGTTGCGCAGGCCCAGGATCCAGATCTCGGAGCACACCGCGTACGACGCGGGCGGCACGAGCTCGACCGTGCGCAGACGCTCCGCCTCGTCGATGCGGCGCGCCGCGGCGGCGCGCTGCTCGTCGGTGATGCCCTCGCGCTCGGCGAGCTGCTCGCGGAGCCGCTTGAAGCGCGAGCCGCCGATGACCACCGTGGTCCGCTTGTTCATGTCGTTCTCCTCGCGCCGCCTGGTCAGGCGGACTCGCTCCCGATGCGGGCGCAGATGAGCGTGCCGTTGAGGTAGACCTCACCGCGGCAGCGGATGCTGATGTCGATCGTGCTCGGGTCGCCTTCGGTGTACTGGTTGACCAGCACGCGGCAATCCGTGAACTTCAGCACGTCGTCGCCGTTGTGATACTCGACGTCGCAGTGGAAGAAGTAGTCGTCGGCGACCTTCGACACGCGGTCGGCGTACGGCGTGCCGGTCGTGGCGAAGAGGAAGTCCATCAGCGTGCCGTCGGTGGTGTCGCTGAACTCCGACACCTGGCCGGTGACCGAGCCCTCGGGGAACACCGGCCCACCGGGGACGACACCCACGACGCGGCCGCGGCTGACGACCTCGACCTCCTCCTGCAGCAGCTCGGGCAGCGGACCCATCGACCAGTTGCCCTGGTCGAGCTGCAGGGTGTGAGACAGGGCGGTCTCGGCGGTGCCGTCGGTGAACACGACGGAGCCAGCACCGACGTAGTGCCAGGCGGCCTGTATGGCGGACATGGGGCGCTCCTACGAGAGAGGGATGCGGTGGGGGACGGTGCAGGAGATCTCGCCGACGAACACGTTGCCGTCGGGGCCGACGGCGCGGCCGATCTCCACGATGCGCAGGGCGACGGGGCAGGCCGCGGTCTTCAGCGCGGCCAGCGCCGTCAGGAGCGCCTCCTCCTCGTCGAGGGCGGCGTCGTAGGCGTCACGCTGGCTGTCGGCCTTCATGGTGAGCGCGTACCTGACCCGGACCTCGGTGGTCGCGCCCATCTCGCCGCGCTGCCGACCGTCGAGCGCGTCGGACGACGGCAGGTCGACACTGAAGCGGCGGTGCAGATCATTGCGCGTCCCGAGGTCCGGGAAGAGGTCACCGGCCAGGCGGGATTCGCGCCAGCCGTCGAGCTCCTGCTCGAGGTAGGCGGCGATGGCCTGGCGCATGGAGGAGAGAGCGCCCATAGCGTTACATCGCGAACAGCGGACCGTCGGCGGTGTCGCGCCCCGGGTCCGGCCGTCCGTCCTTGTCCTTGTCGTAGCGCCACGTCAGCGACGCCCAGGCCGCCTCGTACAGCTCGCGCTGGCGGCGCGCGATCTCGACGTACGCGTCGTTCGAGAGGTGGCTGACGAGGTCCTCGAAGAGCAGGGCCAGCGCCAGGTGCCGGTGGGGCGCCCGGAACGAGCTGGGCGACATGACGAGCTCGGCGCGCTTGCCCGCCCCGTTGAGGCGGTTCTCGATCTCCGTCCAGGCCTCGTCGATGTAGGGCGCGAGATTGCTGATCGAGTGGATGGCCTCGTCGCTCCCGCCGTCGATGCTCGACATGGCGGTGGTGAGGTCGGTCTGCGTGACGACCGGGTACATCCGGCGCCGAGCCAGGTGGACGACGTTCGCGGCGTCGACCTGGTCGTCGCCCACGGTGAGGGCCCACTCGGCGTACCAGTCGTCGGACAGCTGCATGTCGGCCGTGATGGTGCCGGCGACGGTGTAGGTCGCCACGCCGCCGACGATCGCGACGGCGCCCGACGTGACGATCTCGCCGGCAGCGTCGTACACCGTGCACGTCCCGGACGTCGGCGCAACCTGCTGCGACCCGCTGTAGACGGGCGCGCGCAGGACGCCGTCCCGACCACGAACTAGGACGTGGTCGGTCCGGAACTGCACGGCGTACGAGGCGACCATCAGGCGATCTCGAGGACCGCGAAGGCCTCGGCCTGGACCTGGTCGTCGGCGTGCGCCGCGGACCAGTCGCCGGTGATGTCGAGCACGTAGGCCGTGCCGGGCACGAGAGTGACGACCTTCGCGAACTGGCAGAGGAGCTTCGTGCCGTTCGCGTCGCACTCGGAGATGTAGCCCTCGATCACGGCGCGCGTGGTGGACTGCACGTGGATGCGGCCCTGCACGATGAACACGTCGTCGTTCGCGACGTCCGCGGCGCCGCCGGCGGCGATCTCCGTGTTCGCCGTGGGGTCCTCGGTGTCGGTGCCCCAGCGCACCCGCGGAGTGAGGGTGTCGGTGCCGTTCGTCGAGACGCACCGCGCCGCGCCCGAGAACTCGATGATCTTCCCCGCGGACAGAGCGCCCGCCGGGAAGACGTGCTGCGCGAGGCTGGCCTCGTCGGTGCTGTTCGCGTGGACGGCGCCGGCCGCCGTGAGGAGGGACAGGATCTGGATCATTCGGAGGCCTCCGACTCGTCGGCGATGAGCTCGTCGAGGCCGGCCGGCCGCGACGGGGCAGGGGTCAGGTCGTTGTCGCCGAGCTCGCGCTCGACGACCTTCAGGGCAGCGCTCTTGCGGTCGAGGTCGACCTGCGCGCTCGGCACGGTGCGGACCTTGTCCCGCAGCTGCAGCACCTCGTGCGCGAGCTGGCGGCGCAGCTGCTCGAGCACGTAGCGAGGCGGCGACGGGAGGCGGCCCGCGTCGATGTGTCCCCGCATCCAGCGGACGTACCCGGGGCCGTCGTGCGTCACGACCTCGGATCCCGCGTGCGCCGTCTCCCACTTGGTGAGGTACACGCCCGGCGCGGGGCTGTGCAGGTAGGACGTGCCCGGCCCGTCGATGTCCATCGGGATGGGGCGCCACCCGCGCGACTGCTTCTTGGCGAGGGCCTCGCTGATGGAGAGGCCCGCCTTCGTGGTGCGGACGTTGGACAGCCCGCCGACCAGGTGCAGGTGCCCGACCAGCGGCACGACCTCGCCGTGCATGACGTGCCACCGTTCCGGGTGGATGAGCATCAGGGCCGGGGGCCGGGGCTGCAGGCGAGGCAGCTCGGTCGGACCCACGCTGTCGGCCACGCCGAGCTCGCGCATGGAGAGGCCGGCCGCGCCCGGGGGCGCAGCGGTGGGGGCCTCCTCGGCGGTCGGCTTCGGCGTGGTGCTCGTGACCTTGCGGGCCATGTCGTCGTTCTCCGATCAGAGCCTCGAGGGAGGCGGGTGTGCGCCCCGGGAGAACGACGAGCGGCGCGCCGCCCGTCTCCCCCGAGGCCGGATCAGGCCGCGGCCCGGGTGATGAGGGACTCGCCGGCCGCGTCCTGCTGCTCGGCCATGCCCAGCTGCGCGTGCGTGACGTACCCGGTGGCGCCGGTGCGGCCGTCGCGGACGCGCTCGAAGCGGACCCGACCGCGGCCGCCGACGGCGCCGCCGAAGTCGACGATGTTCGGGTCGAGCTCCTGCGCGAACGAGCAGTCGGCCCAGCTGATGGCGCCGTAGCCGAACACGCCGCCGGCGTGGTCCGCGCCGCCGTTCGTGGTGGGGATGCGGTTCGACACGAAGATGTCGACCGGGCCCCACGCGCCCTGGTAGCCCTCGCCGTAGGTCACGAGCTGGGCCTGCGTCGCGGCCATCCAGGGGATGCCGCCGGCGTTGGCCGTGGTGGCCAGCCACAGCTGGAAGTCGCTGTACTGCTGCCCGGACAGGACGCAGGCGAGGCGGCCCTTGACCGAGCGCTTGCCGAGCTTGCCCACCGCCGTGAGGATGTGCACGCCAGTCAGCGCCTCGCCGGTATCGGCGACCGAGGAGGAGAACGAGCCGACCAGGCCGCCGAGCATGTCGACGAGGGTGTTGGCGGTGGCCATCACGCCGTCGCGCGCGAGGATGGCCGGGCCGAACTTGCCGTCGCCCACGGCCTGGGCGAGGTCGGAGAACTGGTACCCCTTGCGCCAGGGCGCCACGGTGACCGTGCCGTCGTCAGTGTCGAGGGCGCGGTACTGCACGCTGTAGCCCTCGGCGACCTGCTCGAGGGAGCGGTACCCGTCGAGGCCGATCTGCGGGATCTTGAAGGTGTGCGACCCGTTGCCCATCGCGTCGCCCGCGTAGTGCAGGGCGGGGTGGGTGAGCAGGGAGGCGTCCTTGTCGCTGAGCAGGCGCAGGTACTCGGCGGTGACCGCCTGGGGAGGCAGCAGGGCGGAGAGGGAGGCGACGGTTTCCATTGTGTGTCCTCGCTGCGCCGTGCGCGGTCGGTGCCCTCGGCGCTCGCTCCACTGTTACCGGGCATGCCCCGGCTACAGCTCAGGTGGGCAGGATCGCCGCCATGAGGGCGGCGCGCTCCTTGTCGTAGGCGGTCCAGTCGCCTGAACGGCGACAGGCCTCGGTGAGCTCGGCGATGCGCTGCAGCGCCGTCTCGCGGGTGAGCGAGCCGCCCGCGGAGGGGCCCGCCGGGCTCGAGCCGCTCCGGTCTGCGCCCATCACGGGCGGGGGCGGGGCTGCCGGAGCGGCCGGCGGGGCGGCGGGCGGAGGCGCGG
>JACYYJ010038995.1_pt1 | contig 12607 bp, 15 predicted proteins | sample 8236861 | NCBI WGS metagenome assembly JACYYJ01 (sample SAMN14103086, study PRJNA606662) | landfill metagenome | isolation source: landfill solid waste | place: India:New Delhi, Okhla landfill site | collected 2017-11-05
TTTATTCGCAGTTTCCTCTGTGATTGTGGTACAAACTAATCCTCTCGCATGCTTGATCATAAAGTTGATAATCTCTGGGCTTGCTTTTTCCGAAAGCGCAACAAAATCACCTTCATTTTCCCGATCCTCATCATCTACTACAATAACTACTTTACCCGCTTGCAAATCAGCTATTGCCTCTTCGATTGAATGAAACATAACCGTTCACCTCCCTATTGCTTATAAAAATCCATTTTCTTTTAAAAATTGCTTATTAATTGCAGAGTCCTTTTCTCCTTTGGCTAGTATGTTAGCAACATATTTTGCCAACATATCGCATTCAATGTTTACAATATCCCCTTCATTTTTGTCCCCTAACACCGTATGGCTTGTCGTATGAGGGATAAGGGAGATCGTGATGGTTTGTTCATCTACCCCAAAAATCGTTAAGCTTGTACCATCTATTGCAACAGATCCCTTTAACATAAAGTATGGGGCATATTCTTTAGGTACTTTAATTGTGTAATATACCGCATTAGCTAAAGGCTCTTTTTTTATTATTGTTCCAATCGCATCCACATGGCCGGATACAAAATGACCTCCAAACCTCCCATTCGCTGCCATGGCACGTTCTAGATTTACTTTTGATCCAACCTTTAATTGCTCTAAGGAGGTAGCATTTACCGTTTCAGGCATAACGTCTACCAAAAAGGATTTGTCATTGTATTTAGTAACCGTTAAGCACACACCATTTACAGAGATACTATCCCCAAGCCCAACATCCTTTACAATTTCTTTCGCTTCTATTTCCATAACGATTGCCTTTTCTGCTTTGTTAATTGTTTTTACTACACCTAACTCTTCAATAATTCCTGTAAACATAGTAAACCTCCGCGTTATTCAGCCTTTGGTACTGACACAATTTTAAGATCTTCTCCAAGTCTTTCCATTAATTTTATTTCCAGTTGAATACTGTCCGTTATGGATTGGAATCCTTCGCCACCTATTGAAGTTGGTGCATTCCTTCCACCTATTAATTTTGGAGCGATGTACGTAATAACCTGGTTTACAGCTTTCGCTTTTAGAAAACTACCATGAACCTGAGCTCCACCTTCTACAAAAAGGGACATAATATTTCTACTTGCTAACTGTTGTAACATTTCCTTAATTTCGATGTTCGGTTGTGCTAATTGAATAATTTGGACATGTTTATATACTAAGTATTCCTCTATTTTGTCCTTTTTTACTTCACTTCCAACTACTATCCAAGTTTCCGCTTCGTTTGACGCTATGACTGTGGCGTCTATTGGTGTTCGTAGTTGCGTATCTAAAATAATACGAATTGGATTTTTCCCACCTAATGGTAATCTGGTAGTTAGGCTAGGATTGTCTTTTATCACTGTATTGACACCAACAAGAATAGCATCATGCGTATGTCTATATTTATGGACATCTTCTCTCGCCTTTTCACCGGTTATCCATTTACTTTCCCCAGTAACCGTTGCAATTTTACCATCAAGACTCGTAGCTGATTTTAATGTAACATAGGGGCTTTTTTCTTGAATGTAATGAAAAAATTGTTCATTAATGAAGTCAGCTTCTTCTTTCATTACACCTAGCTCAACCTCTATACCCGCATCCTTTAATAGATCTATTCCTTTTCCAGCTACCTTTTCATTTGGGTCAGTTGTTGCAATAACTACTCTTTTTACCCCAGTACGCACTAATAATTCTGCACATGGGGGTGTTTTTCCATAATGACTACACGGCTCTAATGTGACATAAATACTAGCCCCTTTTCCCTTATCCCCTGCCATCCTTAAAGCATGGACTTCTGCATGAGGCTCCCCTGCTTTAAGATGGGCGCCAAAGCCAACGATTTGATTATCCTTGACTACTACTGCTCCCACTGGGGGATTCGGACTTGTTTGACCAGCAACCGTTCGCGCTAAAGATAAAGCAAACCCCATGTAATATTGATCATCCACCAATAGAACCTCCCTATTTTAAAAACTGCATAAAAAAACCTCTGGAACAATGACCAGAGGGAGAAGTGTACGTGTATAATATGTATGCTATTACTTTTAAAACAAAAGTAAATAAACGCATATGTGCATCCAATAATGCGACTGCTACCACGAATCCTTCTCCCATCCAGACTATACTGTCGGTCCCGGATTTGCACCAGGTCCACCGTGCAGAAAGTAAGCTTTCTACCCGGGTCACGGACTGAGGAATTATACATTCCATCACCGCCGGTTGGGAATTTCACCCGACCCCGAAGGATATTCTATTAAATTTGTTAATCATTATAGCATTACTTAAAATAAAATGACAAAGAACTTGCTTTATTTTTTCGAGCAACTCTATTTCCACTTTATTCATTGTTCTATAATATAAAAATAGACACACATAATTTTCATTAGGGGGGAAATGATGAAATACGACGTAATTGTAGTTGGAGCAGGGTCTATGGGAATGGCAGCGGGCTATTATTTAGCAAAAGACAATAAAAAGGTATTGATGATGGATTCTTATGATCCACCTCATAGCAATGGCTCTCATCATGGGGAGACCCGTATTATTCGTCATGCTTATGGAGAAGGCGAACATTATGTTCCATTTGTATTACGTGCTCAAGAGCTATGGCTAGAACTAGAAGAAAAAGCAAATGCCCATTTGTTTATGAATACAGGTGTCATTAACATCGGGGAACCTAATTCTCCTTTTATTCAAGAAGTTCAAGATAGCTCAAAGCAACATAATCTTCCACTTGAGACCTTAACGGCTAAAGAAATTTATGAAAGATGGCCAGGATTACAGCTCCCTGATCATTTAATTGGATGTGTGGAAACTAATTCCGGCGTCTTGTTTAGTGAAAGGTGTATATTAGCTTATCGAACACTAGCAGAGCAATTAGGGGCCACGGTAAAAACAAATACCGAAGTAAAGGATATAAATATTCACGGCAATTTTGTCAGAGTAATTACGGATACAGAGGTCTATGAAGCAGCATCTATTATCATTACAGCTGGAGCATGGTCTAAAACGTTACTTCAAAAAGTGAACATAGACCTTCCTTTGCAAACCATCCGAAAAACATTTTCTTGGTTCCGAACAAACAGTGAAGAATATGATGCATCAACCTTTCCAGCATTTACGATTAATTTAGGGGATGAAATGTATTATGGTTTCCCAGACATTGAAGGCGCAGGTGTAAAAATAGGTCGACACGACGGCGGTCACCCACTTAACATAGAGAATTCAACGGACCCTTTTGGTACTTATCCAGAAGATAAAGGGGACGTTTCCAGAATTATAGAATGTTTCTTTCCAAAAGTAGATGCGTTTCAAGTTGGAAAAACATGTATTTATACGAATACTCCAGATGAGGATTTTATTATTGATACACTCCCAGGTCACTCCAATGTTGCTATTGCATGTGGTTTTTCTGGACACGGGTTCAAATTTAGTAGTGTAGTCGGCGAGGTATTAAGTCAAATGGTTACAAATCAAGAGATTTCTTTCGATATGTCTCCTTTCCGACTTTCTCGTTTTAATAAAGAAGGATAAAGTAAATGCTTTGTAGAATATTTCGATTTATGAAATAATAGAGCTTATATTACGAAGGAGGGAATGAAATTGGATTTTCAAACTAAATTGGAAAACTACGCGGAGCTAGTACTTCGACTCGGCGTTAACCTACAACAAAATCAAACACTTATGATTAACGCTCCTACCGAGGCTTTGGAATTTGTAAGAGTTGTTGCGAAGAAGGCTTATGGTTTAGGCGCAAAAGATATACATATTAATTGGGCAGATGAGGTACTTACCCGTCTAAAATATGAACACGCTCCTTTGGAAACATTAACAACCGTTCCACAATGGCAAATCGATCGCCAAAATTATTTTGCAGAAGATGGAGCTGCCGTTTTATCCATTAAACAAAGTAATCCAGATATGTTAAAAGGTATTGATCCTGGTCGTATTTCTGCTGCTAACAAGGCATCAGGAGAAGCTTTTAAAAACTTCCGAAATTATACAATGAATGACCGTATTACATGGTGTGTTGCCTCTGTTCCAGGAGAAGCCTGGGCTAGAAAGGTATTCCCTGACGCAACATCAGGAGAAGAAGCAATCGAAAAACTATGGGAGCAAATCTTCACCATTACTCGCGCGGATCAAGAGGATCCAATCGCTGTATGGAATGATCATAACCAAACGCTTGCAAAAGTACGAGACTTTATGAATAAGAAGAATTTCAAAAAGCTTATTTACAAAGCACCGGGAACGGATTTAGAGCTAGAATTACCAGAAGGACACATATGGAAAGGTGGCTCTACCCCAACAGAGGGTGGCGTTCCATTTAATGCAAACATCCCAACTGAAGAAGTATTTACGATGCCTAATAAATATGGTGTGAACGGCACAGTCCGTAATACAAAACCGTTAAATTATGGTGGGAATGTTATTGATAACTTCTCATTAACGTTTAAAGACGGACAAGTAGTAGATTTCCAAGCTGAAGAAGGCTATGAAAGCTTAAAACACCTTTTAGAAACGGATGAAGGCTCATCTCGTCTTGGAGAGGTTGCATTAGTACCGCATGAGTCTCCAATTTCTCAATCTGGATTAATTTTTTATAATACGCTTTACGACGAAAATGCTTCCTGCCACCTTGCTTTAGGGAAAGCATACCCTACAAGCATTAAAGGCGGGTCTAAAATGAATGATGATGAGTTAGATCAAAACGGTGTAAATAACAGCTTAGCTCATGTAGACTTTATGATGGGATCTGCTGAATTAGATATTGATGGTGTGACACAGGATGGCAAAGTAGAACCTGTTTTCCGTAATGGAACATGGGCTATGGAGTTTTAATGAATAGTTAAACAACAATCCAAACCTTTTGAAAGGGTTTGGATTGTTATTTTTAGGTACTGATTGAAGATGAATCATTTCTTCAGGGTTATTGGAATAAGACAGTATTTTTTCCCTTTGGTAAGGAAGTGGCGCAGAACTCCTAACCTTTTAGCATTAAAATTTTAAGGGAAATCTTGAAATTCGATAAATACGAGTCCTTTAAAAAGCTATATTCGTCTGCAAGATAATTTTACGTGTCTGTATCAAAAATTTATTCGTCGATATCTTGTATACACGTCCATTGTCCATTTTTATTCGTCTAATAGAAGGAAATACTCTTCTATTATTCAAAATACGAGTCCGTCTGAAAAATACTCGTCCATATTTATGATTTACGAGCCAGTTGTAAATCAATACAAGCCGAAAACAGAAAATACTATTCCGTTTTCGGCCTGCTTAAAATTAACTATTCTGTTCCGTTACAATATTCGTCAAACATTAAAAATACTCGCCAGTTCGCATGTCGTATTTGTCCTGTCTAGTCCTTCTGCTGAGCACTGTTATTTGTATGCTCTTCCGGAATTGGATCTATTTTATGACGATATGCATAAGCTTTATTAGTTGTAATTACGGACATTGCGATAACAACCACACAGATTACGATACTAATAATAAGTATTATCCAAAACATGAGAATAAACCCCTTTCCCGTCCCTAATTATAAGTCAAGAATAGCGATAAATAGCCCCAAGTTCAAGATAAAAGACGCAAAGAGAGAATTGTTAAGGTAAGGAAAAAAAAAGAAACGCCCAATTTGAGCGTCATAATCCAAAACGATCTATCCTATATTATGCTCTAACAGCTTCGGTATCAATCGTAAATTTAATATCTTCACCTACTAATACTCCACCTGCTTCGAGGGCTACATTCCAAGTTAAACCATAGTCTTTTCGTTTCACTTTGCCCTCTACACTAAAGGCTACCACTTCATTACCATAAGGGTCTTTCATTGTACCTTCATATGTCGTTTTAAATGTTTCTTGTTTTGTAGTACCCTTAATCGTTAAATCACCAGTCACATCGTACTCATTTGCACCTGACTTTACTATAGCAGTAGACTTGAATGTCATCTTTGGATAATGCTCAACATCAAAAAAATCAGCACTTCTCAAGTGATTATCACGATCATCGTTACCAGTGTCTACACTGGCTAAGTCGACTTCAAACGTAATATCGGCTGTAGTTAAATCAGTTGGATCCCCATCTATATCTGCAGAAAAATCTTTAAAGGTTCCTTTCACCTTTGAAATCATCATGTGCTTTACAACAAACTCTAGACTTTTATGATTATCGTCTAACTTCCATTTTGCCTTTGTCATGCTAACACTCCCCTTACTTATTTTTTGTAAGTAAATTATATATCATCATAATACTTACGGTTTATAACTTTGTCAACGCAATTATTAAAATAAAAATAATTTTCTAAAAATAATGCTTTTGAAACCTTCCTAATCCTATAACGTAAATGTAATAAGGCATATAAAACAACCATATGTTAGGATAAACTTTTAATATAAACAAAGATTAAAAACAACGATTTAAGAAAAGGGGATATAACGATGATAATTATGACTGGTGAACGGGTTCCTGGACATGAAGTAACGGAAATTTTAGGTCCAGTTTTTGGTTTAACGGTCCGAGCAAGAGGACTAGGGAAAGACATAGGTGCTACTTTTAAAGGTTTATTTGGTGGGGAAATAAAGCAGTATGTTGAAATGCTGGAAGAAGCAAGAAAGGAAGCATTAAATCGTTTAACAGAAAACGCACAGCATATGGGTGCGGATGGCATCATCATGTTTCGCTTTGATTCCGGAAGTATCAGCAACAATATGAGTGAAATTTTAGCTTATGGAACAGCGGTAAAATTGGAGAAAAAATAAGAATGGGCACGTTTATTATTGGCTATTTGATTTTTCAAGTCGTACTCTTTGTCGTAATTCTTCTGATCACAAACCGCACAGATAAGAAAGGGAAGATAAAGTATTATAAGCCCAACGAGGTTCCTGTCGGTTTTATGAAAACAAAGGAATCCTTTATCGATACAAGCACGAAGCAAGTTATATATGTGTATTACAATAAATCAACTGGCCAGCGGATTTATGTCGAATATTAAAACGGGTAGCCTGCATGTATGTGGGCTATTTTTTTATATTCTGTCTGTATCGTTGGCGCAATTCTTCCCTTTCGGCTTCCTTTAATCTTGGACAAGTAAAACAATAATCGCCATCTTTCAGTAAATAGTTCAAACAACACGTACATTCTAACGGCACTGTTTCATTGGGATTGTCTAAGCTTTCAACTTGTTTTTGTTTCACTAGAAATGGATTTCGTTTTCTGTTAAATGACGCAATTGGGTCTAATTCCTTTAAAGTACGATAATCATCCTCTAATTGCTTTTTTACATTCTCCTCGACTTGTGAAGTTAATCCTTCCAAATATAAATCAAATTTGCGAGGCAATTGTCCCCACAGTTGACCTGTACTACAGCCAGAAACTTCACTTAGCTTCTCCATCATTGGTGTAGCTGTATCCTGAAAAAACATTGTCAGTTGCTGACGAACCCAGTCCTCTCGATTGCCGAGTGAGCATTGACCTTTATTCCAGTCTAGCACCTTAAAAGAAAATCGATACGTTTGTTTGTCTGGATATAATTGAACCACGACATTTGCTAACGATAAATCAAGTGCTTTGTTTGTTATAGACAATGTATATTGATTTGCGAACGCGATTCCTGCAAACCATCTAACAAATGCAGCTGCTGTTGCTTTTATGCTCATCGATTTTACAATTGGCGAATATATACGAAGCAGCTCTTCCATATTGTTTCCTTCTAACAATTTGGAAAAGGACATCGAAAACAGACAGTCTTTTTTATCTTCTTTTGTTACAAAAAACGATTGTTGAAGTGTTTTTACATGCTGCTCTTCCATTCTTTTTTCCCCTTTTTATTTCGTAACTAAGTTATGTTTAAATGCATAAATAACCGCTTGGGTGCGATCTTGCACTTCAAGCTTTCCTAAAATATTGCTCACATGAACCTTCACCGTTTTCAATGCAATAAACAGTTCATCTGCAATTTCCTGGTTACTTTTCCCTTCTGTCATTAAAAGTAATACTTCTTTTTCACGTTCTGTTAATTGCTCGTGAAGGGGAGAGTTCGTTTTTTGTCTCATTTTCGTCATGATTTTCCCTGTAACCTCTGGCTCTAATATGGATTGACCCTCAAAGGTTGAACGAATGGCATTGGCTATTTCATTAGCCTTGGATGTTTTTAGCATATAACTTGTTGCACCCGCTTCCAGTGCTGGATATACTTTTTCATCATCTAAGAAGCTGGTTACAATAATAATTTTGGCTTCCGGCCATTCTTGAATAATTCTTCTCGTCGCCTCAATACCATCCATCTCCTTCATCACAAGGTCCATTAGGATAATGTCTGGTCTTAATTCCAGAGCAAGCCGAACACCCTCTTCTCCATCGGAAGCCTCTGCAACAACTTCGATATCCGCTTGTGATGCCAAGTATGCCGATACTCCAATCCGTACCATCTCGTGATCATCGACAAATAATACGTTGATCATTATCCTTGATCCTCCTTTTTCATATAGGGTACTTTTACTTCCAGTCGCGTTCCCTGATTCTCTAAACTTACTATCTTCAACGTTCCACCAACTTCAAGTGCCCGCTCCTGCATGTTCTGCAATCCATAAGAGCTGGTTTTCGCTTCTTCCACATTGAAGCCAACCCCATCATCTATTATTCGCATGATGATGTTTTCATCTCGCAAGATTAAAAGGACGTGTAAGGAATTCGCATTCGCATGTCGTAACGTATTCGATACACCTTCCTGTAAAATACGAAATAATTGATCTTCTATTCCTTTATCCAACTCAAAAGTCTCCATATTCCAATCTACATCCATTGGCACCTTTTGGGTTAATTCGATTAAGAGCTCCTTTATTCCTTGCTGCAGTGACTTACCCTTTAATGCCACAGGACGAAGATGCAGTAATAATGCCCGCATTTCCATTTGAGATTGGTGTATCATTTTTTCCACCATTTGCAGCTGCTTTTTCATATTAGGATTAGAGGTTACTTCCCCTTCATTTATCGCAGACATCATCATGGAAGCAGCAAACAACTGCTGACTAACAGAATCATGCAGCTCTCGAGCCAATCTATTTCTCTCTTGAATGACAACTTCTTGTAGACTAATTTCCCGTTCATTCGCTCGTTCTGTTGCTAACTTTTGAAATAATTCTGCTTGCTGCTTAAATTTATCTTCAATTTGGATGACTTGATCCTCTAATTTTTTCATTTCTGAGGAAGTATCCATTTCTTTCGTTACTTTTTGACCTTTGATTACTTCGTCGAGCTGGTGCGACAGAATCTTATATTTTTGCTTTGAACTTAACCCGATTGCTAAACCACTTACCATTCCAATTACGATAGATAGTATCAAAATAAGAATGATATACGGTACTTCATAAATACTTGTATTCCATAGTTCTTTCCAATTCTCTAAAGGAAAAGCAAGAAATGTTAAGGAGAGTAGTAGAATGGAGGTGATAAAAGCAATCATTATTCCTACTACTACTTGTTTAAGTATCGTTCTCATATCCGCTTCACCTCCAAATCACCAGAAATAATGGAGGTTACGATTTTGACCCTTGGATGCAAGGTGTCGTAATACTCGGTATGGAAAGAAATCGTGTCATTTAATAGTTTTTCTTGATGCTCTCCTAAAATGGTTGCTCTACCAAAGATCGAACTATGATGGATGCTTACCTCAACTTCATAAGGTACATAAATAACAACGTTCCCTATCAAATGGCGAATGGAAATATCCGCTTGCTCCGGAAGAACTGTGTTACTTAAATCCAAAACACGATCACCGAATCCACTATGAATATTGACATCCGTCCAACGGTATGAGCTTCTACTCGTATATTGATCACCAAATAAACGATTTTGAAGAAGTGGCTCTACTTTTACTAAAGGTTCTTCGTCTAGAGGTTCTTTCGGTTGTACAAAATAGGGTGTATAGGATAACGGGTCTTTTTTCATCCGTTGATAATCCATAAAAAATAAAATAAGACCAGCTACGATTATAAATCGCACCGCAATCATATTTAAAATAGTAAAAAACAGGCTAATGACTCCAATAAAAAAGAAAACCTTACCCCACACACTTTTAAAATTTTTCCATCCAAGAAATGCAATAACAGCATTAATGAGAACGGAAAAAATTAACCAACCATTGAAAAAGACTACTTCTAAAATGACAAGGAGTATTCCAATGATTAGTATTGTATTAAATGTATCTGTTGATAAACGTTGAAACAATGGAGTCACCACCTTAAGCAAATAGCACAAGCACCTTAAATTAGGTACTAGGGCTACACTTTATGTATATACTCAAGTACTTCGAAATGATGTTATAAACAAGAAAGAAAACGACGCTTATCCTAGCTAGAACAAGCCGTCATTTCCCTTAAATCATACCATATTTCTCATACTTCTACTTTACACTTCTTGTTGTTCCTGCATTTTTCTTTCTAAGGCATCTATTTTACTATCAAATGTGTTTCGATAATACGCGCTGTTTACTTTATATTCTAGACTCTGGATGTATTCGTCCATTTCATTAAAACGAGAATACGGTTTATCAATCGATTCACTCATTACTTGATTGATTTTTGCTTGTGCCCGGACCACATTTTCTCTCCCCATTAATTCCATTCTTTTTAGTTTCATATCCTTTAGGCGATGTTTCATTTCCTCGTATTTTTGTTCTAGCAAATCTAATTGTCTAACCGCCTCTAAGCGCATTTCTTTCATACGCTCCGCTCGAGCCTGGTACTCCTCGAATTCTGTATTAGCAAATTCCCACATGGACTCCTCGTTTGCCTTTTTGGCTATTTCAGCTTGACGTTTACGCTTCTCCGCCATTTCGTTCGCTAGATAATGCTCCCTAGTAAACTCCTCTTTTAAACGATATTGACGTTCAATGAGCTTACGAACCTTTTCTGTTTCTTTTTCACTTTCACGAATGTAATGATTTAATTTTGCCATTGGATTTTTTTGCTCTTTCTCATCTAATAGTTCGTGTATATCTTGTGAAACGGTATCTTTAATTCGTTTGAACACATTTGCCATTTCTAAATCTCTCCTTCATTATTAATATTTACTTAGCTCTGCCCATTCCTTTTCAAAATTCATAAATGGATCGTTACTAGAAGATTCGTCATCGAAACGATCGACCTTCTCTTTTTTAAATTCTTTATAAATCAAGTAAAGCCCATATGCTGCAACTAGCCCAATCAAGGCAAATACATTTGTTATGGTCACACTAAGAATGATTAAGCCTAATACGACCCAGGCGATTTTTTTACCTATGGAATCTGCTTTGATGAATTGTTTAAATACGATATATAGCAACCAAATTCCTACACCAAGTAATATCATCGGACCAATGCTACCAATTAGGACAAATAACGCCAACAGCCCTAGCACAAATAGAGTAAAATGTTTCATTTTAATGCCTCCTTTCTTCTTGATTTAATCTTATCGAGAAAAAGAATTTGACATAATGAACTGGAGCTATATTTTCTGATAAGACTTAAGCCTTATACGGAGCTAAACTGGTAATGAACGATTAGCGTGTAGGTATAATAGGTATAAAGAGTAGATGGAAGGAAGGTGTGTTTCTTTTGAAAAAACAAGTGGATGATTATGTTAACGAAGGGATATACGGTACGAAGCAAACGAAACCAGAGGAAAGGAGAAAGTATTTAGGAACCATTAGAGAACGAATCGTACTCGTCCTAACGAAAGGACAAGTAATGAAGAAGCGAGGATTAAAAGAGATGGATGCATTAATGAAGGAACATACTGATACAAAATTACTATTGAACGGAAACATTAGAGTATCTGCTTTTTCACCTTACCGAAAAATAGCTAGCAAAAACCATATTCCCTATACGGTGGTAGCAAACAAAAATACAAAAACAGACTTCGCAGCCATACTTACTTACGACACGAAAGCAATCGATCGAGAGGATATATTTTTAGCTGAGGAGGATATGGTAGAAAAAAAGGAAGAAGAAAAGAATGGACTAGGTGCCTTCTTTAAAAAGTTATTTACTGGTCCAAAGTAATACTTCACCTTTTACCGAACCGTTGGCCTAATCGAAAGACGAAAACAAAAATGGCAATAATCAGTAATATATGGATTAGTCCACCAATAATATTTAACACGAAGCCAATTAACCAAAGTGTAATGAGAATTCCAATAATCGTCCAAAACATGGTTAAACACCTTCTTTCGGGTTGTTGGATATTTATTACATTGTAAAGCATTGCCGCTCTCGTCCATTTTATTGTTTATGAGTGCGAAAAAACGCTGCGGCAAAATACCTCGCTTTCCTGGAGAACGAATATGAAGCCTCCGCACGAAAAACCACCGCTGCAGGGCATCACGCTTGTGCTAGCCCCTTAGGTGTACGTATTTTGTCTCCGCTGTTGAAAGGTCAAAGAGAACCCTACAGAAAGCGTATTATATTACCGTAGCGTCAACTTAACACTCATTTTTGCATCTATTCCGGTCTTTCTATATCTCTTTATACATGTTCTTATTGTTCAAATGCTTCTGTAACAACAGGCACGATTTGTTTCTTACGGGAAACAACACCTTTTAGTAAAG
>JACYYJ010128259.1_pt2 | contig 12606 bp, 9 predicted proteins | sample 8236861 | NCBI WGS metagenome assembly JACYYJ01 (sample SAMN14103086, study PRJNA606662) | landfill metagenome | isolation source: landfill solid waste | place: India:New Delhi, Okhla landfill site | collected 2017-11-05
TTCGCCACCGACTGGATCGTCTCGGGATGGTCGGGGCCGAACACGCGCTCGCACTCGGCCACGCTGTCCCGTAGAAGAACGCCGGCCTCACGATACCGTTCCAGTCCGAACAGGACGGTGGCCAGATTGCTCCGGACGCGGGCCGCGAAGCCCTCCCGTTCCGGCAGTCGCGTGGCGGCCCGGAGTACATCGCAGAACAGGTCCGCGGCAGCCTCGGCGTGTCCGAGCTGGAACTCCGCGGCGGCGAGGTTGTTGCGCGCGACGGTGGCTTTCCAGCTGTCGGGACCGTAGGCACGATCGGTGTCGGCCACGATCTCACGGAACAGGGCGGCCGCTTCCTCGAACCTTCCTGCGGACCGCAACGCGTCGGCACGCTTCCCCCGGCTGATCAACGTGCTCTCGTGACCCGCACCGAGGCTTCTCTCGCGCCGCTCGGCGACGTCGTCGTGCAGCGCCTGGGCTTCCGCGGGCCTGCCGAGTCCGGTGAGCACGACACCGAGGGCCTGTGCGGCGAGGAGGGTGTCCGGGTGATCGCGGCCCAGCACCCTCTCCCGTCCGGCCAGCGCCTCCCGCAGCATCTGCTCCGCCAGTTCGAGGTTGCCGACCGCACACTGCAGGTCGCCCGCTTCGTACACGGCGGTGAGCGTGTCCGGGTGGTCCGGGCCGAGGTTCGCGTAGGTCAACCCGGCGACGTGGTGGAGCAGGGCGGCCGCGTCCTGCTGCCGCCGAGGGTCACGTGCCAGGTGGTAGGCGACGATCCGCATCGCCTCGATCGACTCCGGATGGTCCTCACCGTGGCGTCGGATCGTGGCGTTCATGTGCAACGACGCCGACGTCTGGGCGTCGAGAGTGATCGTGATCTCCGTCGGCTCTGACTCGTCGTGCTGCTTCCGGCTCCGTCGCCGCCGCAGGATTCCCACAGCGTGCTCCCTTCGGGTCTCACGCACCTTGGCACAACGCCGCGCCGCTGCCTCCGGCTAGATTCCGGAATGCACCCATCCGGCCCACAGACTCGGCGGGTAGTCGCGGAACCGGAGCAGGACGTCGCGCAGCACCGCCGCCGCGTGTCCGGGCGCCCGTGGCCCGCCGGCCGCGGCCAGCGCGGTATGGAAGGCGACCGCGATGCGCCTCGCCATCGTGTCGTTGACGTGCCACAGCGTGGCGACGACGCCGGGGTAACCGGCGATCTGGAACGCTCCCGCCAGATGGAGCGCCTCGTCGGCGAGGTGGAGGGCGCCGCGGGCGGTGTGGCAGGCGGACAGGACGGCGAGCCGGGCGTCGGGCAGGTGGGCCCGCGACACCTCCAGCACCGTGAGCGGCCGGTCGTGCAGGAGCAACCTGCTGGCCGACGGGTCGTCCGCGTCGTGCGCGCCATGGCAGGCGAAGTGGACCCAGCTGTGCCGTGCGAGGGCGTCGAGTACCCGGTCCGCGGTCGCGTCCGCTCCGGTGAGGACCGTTCCCGCCCAGAGTTCACCGATCGCGGCGGCTTCCTCGTCGGTGTGCGGTAGCGGCGGTGCCGCATCCGGTTCCGCGACCGCGACCGTCAGCACGTCCGTCGGGCCGACTGCGCGCGACGCGGTGTCCCGGGCGTGTCCCAGCGCCCGCACGGTGGGCGTGTACGAGGAGATCACCCGCTCCAGCACTCCGTCGCCGGGTCGCCCGGCCGCGTGCAGCGGCAACCCGGCCAGCGGTCCCCCGGGCGACCACCACACCCGGGCACCGTCACAGGCGAGCCGACGCAACACCGGGCCGGTGACGGTCTCGTCCAACCACTCCAGGACGTCGGTGATCACCCTGCCGCCCTGGTGCTCGCGCCCGAACGTCGTGGACGCCTCCAACGCGTCGGCGAACCGGTCGGCGTGACGGACGGCGTCGTCGAACGTCAGCGCGGGCAGGGGAATGGCGACGAGCGGGCCGCTTCCCAGGACGAGGGCGTCACCCCGGTACCGGCTGACGTTGATCAGCACGACCGGCCCTTCGCCCGCCCACTCCTGGACGCGAGCCAGGCTCGGCGGCAACAGGAACTCCCCGAACCCGGGCAGCGAGCGGATCTCGGCCAGCAGCTCCTCACGCCGCCGCGCCACCGCATGCCGTCGATCGCTGCCGGCCACGGCGACGTCCAGGGCGGCCAACGCCTCGTCCACGTCGGCCAGTCGTGCGGCGAGGCGAGGATGCCGCCGACGCAGGTCCGCCACCTCACTGCGCGCGTCCAGCAGCTGCCCGAGCAACACCCCACGCCCCTGTTCCAACCAGCGCACCGCGAGGCCCGCGTCACCGGCCTGAACGGCCAACGCCGCCGCATCGGCGGCGACACCGGAGAGCTCCGCGACACCACGTTCGCGATCGGGCCACGCGAGCCGTCGCGACGCGACCTCCGGTAGCAACGACATCGCCACCCGGGCGGCGTCCAACGCCGTCGGCCACTCGCCGAGCCGCACTGCCACGTCGGCCCACTGCCGTGCGGCGTGCACTCGGTCCAGTGGCCAGTTCGCCGCGTCCGTCGCCGCGGCGGCGAACGTGTCGCGCGCCGCCCGCAGCGGGCCCAGAGCGCCGACGCGCTCGTGCTGCACGAGCAGCAGCTCGGCGAAGAAGCGCCGGTACTCGGCACGGTCGGCGTCGTCGAGCGGATCGGCGCGCGTCGCGCGACCCGCTGCCGTGATGGCGCGGTCCAGTGCACCAAGGTCGCCGGTGCGGTCGAACTCCAGGCGCCACACTCGTCCGAGGGCATGCAGGCAGCGGGACCGGACGAACAGGGCCTCGTTCGACCGCGCGAGCAGGTCCTCCAACACTGTCAGCGCCTCGGCGAGATCAGCGGCGTGACCGCGCGCCAGGTACCGCTGTGTGAGGGCGTTGCCGAGAGCGAGCCGCTGTTCACCATGGCCGACGTCGAGTGCGACCGCCTCGCGAGCGCACGCCACCGCCTCGTCCGCCACAGCGGGGTCCCAGGTACGCCGGAACTGGTCCTGCAGCGCCACACCGAGTGTGTTCAGAAGGAGGCCGCGCCCGCGGTCGTCGGGGGCGAGGTCCACCGCCTCACGCAGCAGTCCGATCGCCTCGCGCAACGCGTCGAAGTCGCCCAGGTGCAACGTTCGTTCGCGGAGCGCGGCGGCGAGGTTGTTCAGGTGCCCCGAACGTTCCGGATCGCCCACAGCGCGAGTGCGAGAGTGGCGGCGTTGCGGGCAGCGGGCTCGGCCGCGATCCTCGTCAGATCCTCGCGCAGCAGGTCGACCCGGTGCTGACCCGCGCGCTGGCCCGACGCCGGGCCCGCCGTTGGGACGCCGCCGACCGACTGTTCCGCGACGCGACGGTCGTGGCGGGCCGGGCACAACTGGCGGATCCGGACACCGCCGCCGGACTGATCCGGCAAGCCGAGGAACGAGCCGCGGCACGCAACGCCCTCGGTTTGGTCCGGCCGACCACGCCGTTCGCCGCGGGCGACCGCATGGCCGCGGCCGACCGACGCGTGCTCGACCACTACGGACTGGACCTCTCCTCGGCGTGGCCCCGGCTGTGGCTGGTGCTGCCGGAACACACTCGCCGCGCCGTGCAGGCCGCGAACGACGCCGTCGCGGCGGCACAGCGACTCGCCGGCTGGGCGGCTGCCTACCTCCTGCTCGCGCTCCTGTGGTGGCCCGCCGCGCTGATCGGCGTCGTCACACTCACCGTGGCGTGGCGCCGAGCCGCCTCCGCCGCGGGCACACTCGGCGACCTCGTCGAAGCGGCCGTCGACGTGCACGGCCGGACGCTGGCTCGCACCCTGGGCCTGCGCACCGCCGGCCTGCTCGACCGGGAGACCGGCGCCGCCGTCACGTCGTTGCTGCGCAAGGGAGTGTGACAGCGACTTCGCGCCCAGCCGACCGGAGCAAGCGCAGGTCCGGCCGGATTTGTACGGAAAATGTACGTGGCCACCCCACAGTGTCGCCATGCCCGAGCGCCTCGATCGTCGCCAGTTCCTCACCGTCGTGCTGCCCACCGCCGCGGCCGCCACCGTGCTCGCCTCCGGATCGGCCGCCGCGGCACTGCCGAACGCCGACATGGAGAAGATCGTGCTGGCCGCCCAGTGCGACCCCGTGAAGGACGGCACGGGTCTCACGCCCGGTGCCGGTCCGAGCGTGCGTCTGGTCGAACAGGCACTGGCCGACCGCGGTCTCCTCGCCGCGCAGTACGTGGACGGGCACTTCGGGACGGCGACCCGCGCCGCCTACGCACGGTGGCAGGAATCCCTCGGCTACAGCGGTTTGGCGGCCAACGGCCTGCCCGGCCGCGCCTCGCTCACCGTCCTCGGCGAGGGCCGGTACACGCTGGTCCGACCACTGTCGCCCGGCGCCCGCACCACCTACCAGGGCTTCCCCTTCAACCAGCGCACCGTGAGCATGCTCAAGGAGGCCGCGGCGCGTTCCGGCGTGTCCCTCGTCGTCGAGCAGGGCTCCTACTCGCCGGGCAACGACCCCACCTCCGCGGGAACCCACGACGGCGGCGGCGCCGTCGACCTCGACGCCGAAGCCCTGACCGGCGCGCAGCGAACCGCCGTGGTCAGGGCCCTGCGCGAGGTGGGCTTCGCGGCCTGGTTGCGCAGTCCCAGTCAGGGCAACTGGCCCTGGCACATCCACGCGATCGCCGTGAACGACACCGATCTCTCCACCCCGGCGCAGAACCAGGTCGGCAAGTACTACCTCGGCCGTAACGGGCTGGCGAACAACGGTCCGGACGACGGACCGCAGGTGTCCAAAGTGACCTGGGAACAGTACCTGCGAGCGAAGTGAAACGGGCGCGCCCTGCCGTGCCGTGATCCATCCACACGAGAGGAGCCGGAATGCCGACACTGAAAAGGTGGAAGAAGACCGCGGCGGGAGTGGCCGCGGCCGCACTCGCCGCGGCGGGCCTCACCCTGGTCTCCGCCACACCGGCCGGGGCCGCGGCCCGCGACGGTGTCTGCCAGAGCGGTGAGTTCTGCTACTACTACAACAGCAACCACGCGGGTTCGGTCTCGGACTTCGCGGGCTCCCTCGGCGACTACGGCACCACGCAACCCACGTGCTACGAGTACAAGGGCCCCGGCAACGGCCAGGGCCTGTGCATCAAGAACGACGCCGCGTCGGTGTGGAACCGCAGCAACACCAAGGTGCGGGTCTACTACAACTCCAACTACGCCGGTGCGTACCAGGACATCGCACCGGGCGCGAAGGTCAACCTCAACGCGACGTTGAAGAACAACAACGCGTCGCACCAGTTCAACCCGGGTTCGGCACCGGCAGGACAGTTCTGGCTGCCCTTCCCGTGCGGCGAGACGTGGGAGGCGGGCACCCGCACCAACCACAGCCCCGCCAACGCCGTCGACTTCAACCACTACCCGGAGGACAACGGCTGGAAGGTCTACTCCTCCGCTCCGGGCACCGTCTCCAAGGTCGCCAACACGGGCAGCACCTCGTACGGGCGCTACATCGTCATCGACCACGGCAGTGGCTGGCAGACCCTCTACGCCCACCTCAGCTCGCAGGACGTCTCGGTCGGGCAGAAGGTCACGGAGAAGACCATGATCGGCCGGGTCGGCAGCACCGGTGGGTCCACGGGCCCGCACCTGCACTACGAGCAGAAGCAGAACGGCGCCGTGAAGCAGGTCAAGTTCCGCGACGGCAACCCCGTCTACTGGGGCAAGAAGAACCTCGCCCGCACCACCAACTGTCCGTGATCTGATCCCTGCCCGGGCCGTCGCGCGTGAACCCCACGTGCGACGGCCCTCTCACGTCCACGACAACGGACGGTGGGTCAGCTCTCCACCGGCACCCCGGCCGGCGCGGCGTTGTCGAAGTGATCGTCGATCAGCACCACCGTGCGCCCTGCCCGTTCGAGCAGCGAGGCCGCGGCGGTGGCCCGGTAGCCGCTGCCGCAGTGCACCCACACGGCACCGCCCGGCAGCTGGTCGAGACGGTGCCTCACCTCGTACAGCGGCACGTGCACGGCGCCGCTCACGTGGGAGGAGCGGTACTCGTTGTGGGTCCGCACGTCGAGTACGACGTCCGGAGCGGGAAGGCCCTTCACCCCACCCCGCTGCGCCTCGGCGAGATCGGCGAACGTCGCCACCGGCAGAGTCCGCAGCTGCGCCGGATCGACGGCCAGTTCGTGCGGCGTCCCCGTGGCCGCGCCCGCGAGCCGGTCGATGCCGATGCGCGCGAGTTCCCGCTGCGCCTCGGCGACCTGCTCCGACGACTCCCCGAGCAGGGTGAGCGGTGCGTTCCAGTCGATCATCCAGCCCAGCCACGTGGCCATGGGCCCGTCGAGACCGACGCTCACCGTGCCCGCGAGGTGCGACTTCACGTACGCCGTGCGCGAGCGCAGGTCGACGACCCACTCGCCGGTGTCGAGGCGGCGCCGCAACTCCTCCGGCTCGGCCTGCGTGGGCGGCCGCAGGTCGAGCGGCTCCGGGCCCGCGGCGTTCCGCACGCCCATGTGCGCGTAGTACGCCGGGTAGGCGTCGAGCCCGGCCAGCGTCTGCTCCACGAACTCGTGCTCCGCGAGCCGGAACGCCGGGTTGCTGCGGCGTTCCTGCCCGATGGTCGACTCGTCACGCTCGGCGGGCGTGGCGGCACAGAAGCTGCCGAACCCGTGGGTGGGCCAGATACGGGCGCCGTCGGGCAGGAGGTCGGCGAGCCTGCGCGCGGACTCGTGCTGGCGGCGCGCCAACACCTCGCTGTGCTCCTCACCCAGCAGGTCCGTGCGGCCCGTGGTGCCGTAGAGCAGCGAGCCGCCCGTGAACACCCCGACCGGCCCCTGGTCGCCCTCCAGCACGTAGGAGAGGTGGTGGAACGTGTGTCCCGGCGTGGCGACGACGCGCACCCGCAGTCGGGGTGAGACGTCGAGGGTCTCGCCGTCCCGCAGCCCTCGATGCGGGAACGGCAGCTCGTCCTGGGCCGACAACCCGTACTCGGCGCCCGTGAGGCGCGACAGTTCCAAGCCGCCCGAGACGTAGTCGTTGTGCACGTGCGTCTCCAGCACCAACGCGACGCGCGCCCCGAGCCGCCCCGCCGCCGCGAGCACCCGATCGATGTCCCGCTGCGGGTCCACGACCACCGCGAGCTCGCCGTCCGAGGCCACGTAGCTGCGGTCACCCAGCGTCGACGTCTCGATCACTTCCACCGTCAGCCCGCCCGCGAGAGCGGGTGTGCCGTCATCACGCGCCGGAGTCGTCGGGATCGCAGCCATCGTCCACCTCTCGTCGCAGCGGCCGAACACCTGCCGAACCAACGAGCGCGCACGGCGGAACGGTTCCCTCGCCCCCGTGGTCGGCAGGTACCGCATACCTCCAACCACGCTGCGTCAACCGTGGTCGAGCGGGCGCCGTTCAGCCGCGGAACACCTCGGTGCCGGCCACCCTCGAGGAGATGCCCCACATAGTTCAGAGCGTCCACCCGGGACGGGACGAGACCGCCGCAGAAGGCTCAGAGCTGACCGTCGTACATCCCGTAGCGGGCGATGGGTTCCACCAGCTCCCGTTCCTCGTAGGCGAGGTGCGACAGGAGCGTGTCGGTGAGCAGGTCCACGGCCTCCTGCAGGCGCGTGTAGTCGCCAGGGTGTTCCACCATGTCGACGAGCGCACGATCCACCGATTCGAGCACGTCGTGGATCACGAGGTGCTCCTGTTCGAGCCGTTCCAGCACCGGCACGAGGTCGTCGTCGCGCGCTCGAAGGTGCGGGAAGATGCCCTGGTCTTCGATGGTGTGGTGCTGGGCGACCACGCGGCAGTACGACGCGCAGTAGGCGCCGACCGTCCAGTTGTTCTGACGCATGGTCATCTCGCTGATCGCCGAGCGCGCGGAGCCGACGTCCACCGAGCCTGCCCGCACCTGGTCCACCAGGTCGCGGATCTGCCTCAGCTCGGCACGGAGCTGGTCGTGCACGTCGATCAGGTGCTGTCCGGCAGCCCGACCCCGGTTCGTGTAGCGCGCGGCACCCCGGGTCGCGACCGCGGTGGGCCGCGTGCTCTCGTCCCACGGCATCGCGTCGCTCACCCGGACACCGGAGTCCGGCGTGGGACGCAGGCCAAGCTCGGTCGTGCCCTCCGGTGCCGATGCCTCGTCCGGCGTGCGCCGGGCCGGGTTGCCGTCCCGGGGCTGGGCTCGTCCGCGTCGTTCGGCGGCCACGAGCTCCCGGACCGCGGGCGCGGTCTCGGCGCCGAAGCGTCGGATCGTCCCCGGATCGTCGGTGGCGAGGATGAACGTCGACACGCCGTACTCCAGCGCCAGTTCCGCGAGCGACTCCGGGTCGGCGTCCTGCGAACCGATGTTGAGCAACCGCCGGATCTCCTCCGGCGCGCGTCCCGCCTCTGTCGCGCTGTCGTCGATGATCGGGTTCAGCTCACCGAGCGCGTCCCGGCTGGGGAGATACGGCAGCGACGGCAGCCACCCGTCGGCCGCGCGCCCCACCAGACGCAGCATCCGGGGCTTGTACGCGCCGAGCCAGATCGGGATCGGGTGTGCCGGGGCGGGGCCGCGCTTGGCGCCCACCACTCGGTAGTGGTCGCCGTCGACGCGGACGCCGCCGCGTTCGTCGGCGGCCCACAGCTCGCGGATGACTCGGATCGCCTCAGCGAGGGCGTCGACGGACTCCCCGGGAGTGAGCCGCCTGCCACCCATGGCCTCGATCGCGTCCCAGAAGCCGCCCGCCCCCAGACCCAGCGCCACCCGGCCACCGGTCAGCAGATCGAGACCGGCGGCGGACCGCGCCAGCACGGCGGGCGGCCGCAGCGGCAGGTTCACCACGTTCGCCGACAACTCGACGCGTTCGGTCCGCGCCGCCACGTACGACAGCAGAGTCCAGGTGTCGAGGAACCGCGCCTGGTACGGGTGGTCCTGGAACGTGACCAGGTCCAGCCCCGCCTGCTCGGCGACCTGCGCCAGCGCCACCGGCCGCGCTGGTTCGTCGGCGGTCGGCGTGATGAAGGTGCCGAAGCGCAGCTCATGCCCGTAGTCCGTCATACAACACATCCTATGGTTGAGCGCTCAATCACTGTCCGCCGGCCTGCTCGGCGCTTGACGGAAATTGGTGCGGACCATGGCAGGATTATTCGGATGAAGATGACGACCCGGGTGGCCGGCAATCTCGCCGGCGCCGGTCTGGTGGGCTGCCTGGTGTGGTCGGTAGTCGTTCAGCTGGCGATGCCGTCCTGGTTCGCCCCCGGCGATTCCTGCTCAGGCGTCACGACTTGTTCACACCATGAAAGAACACGCGCAGGCGATGAGCATGGCCGTCGAGAAGAGTTCGCGCCGCATTTCTGTTCCTTTCCTCGGCACCCTTGAGCTGCCGCCATCCGACCAGCTGGCGTTTCTCGGCGGTGTCGTGACCCTTGGGGTGATGGGCGTCGTGGACTGGCCGGGGCGTGGCAGTACTCGTCACCGGCCACGTACTCGCCCACAACCGGCACGTGCTCTTCCTCCAAGGACTTCGGCAAGGCGCTCGAGGAGGCGTAACGGCGAGACCGCGACCGGGACGACCGTCCTATGACCGGTGTCTGGCCACCGGGTATTCACACGCAGGACTGACGACCCTTCCCGGGTCCGGCCGTGCTGCCGCACGGTCAGTGTATGAACGTGTCCGGGAAGGTACTGGTCGCCTACGCCACCGCTGCGGGCTCCACCGAGGGTGTCGCGTCGTTCGTCGCGGACCGGCTTCGCCGCCGAGGCGGGAGAGTGGACGTCATACCGGTTGACGACGTGCCCTCGGTCGAACCGTACGACACCGTCGTACTCGGTAGTGCGGTACACAACCGAGCTTTCCTGCCGCAAGCCACCACGTTCGCGCACGAACACAGGAACACCTTGCGGACGAAGAGCGTCTGGCTGTTCAGTGTCGGCATCGGGCCCTCCCTGCGCGGTCCCCTCGGCAGGAAGCTCGGCAGGGTGGTGCCGAAGCACATCGCAGCCATACGCGACGGCGTCGAGGCCCGTGATTACCACGCGTTCGCCGGGGTCGTTCCTCGCGAGGGTTCACCTCTCATGGCCAGGGTGCTGTTGCGGCTGTTCGGCGGCCGGTACGGGGACCTTCGTGACTGGGACGCCATCGAGTCATGGGCGGGGCGTATCCCGGTGCACCAGGACGTGGCCGAGATGTAGTGGAAGGCTGCCCTGACGAAAGATGCCGGAGCCGAACGGGGTTTCCGGTGTTCCCGGCTCACCGAGCACACCGTCCCGGCGTGGCACGCCGAGCGCCTCCAGCGGCACACCCTGCGACACCAGCATCCGGGTCACGTAGTGATCGGGCACCACGAGCAGTCGCGCGGGATCGGGAAACGGTGCGTCTTCGGCGAGCACCTCGGCCTTCACGTGCCCGTGCATGCAGACGAGCGGCGGCGCGCGAGTCTCGGCGTAGAGGCGGCGGGCGACGTCACGGGTTGCGGGATCGGCGGGCAGAGCCCGGTCCGGATGCAGGACGAGCGGCGAGCCGGTGGAGACCGACCCGCGGGCGATCTGGCGGTTGCTGTGCGAGCACTGGCACCTTTTCCGCGGCACGCCGTCGCGCTACTGGCTGGAGCACGAGCTGTCGGAGGTGTTCGGCGTCCGCCTCCAGCCTTCCGCCGACACGGCCGAGGACATCTACGACCAGCTGGCCGCCGCACTGTCCGAACCGGACTTCCGGCCGAGAGCCCTGCTCGATCGGTTCGACATCGAGTTGATTTCCACGACCGACCCGGCCACCTCGGACCTGCGACACCACGCCCGGCTGCGCATGGAGGGCCTCGGCGACCGCGTGATCCCCACCTTCCGGCCCGACGCGGTGGTCCAGCCCGGCCACGACGGGTGGCGGCGACACGTGGCGGAACTCGGCCGACTCACCGACTGCGACACCACCCACTATTCCGGGTTCCTCGACGCCCTGCGCGAGCGCCGCAGGGCGTTCGTCGAGGCCGGTGCACTCGCCACCGACCACGGGCACTTGGGCACCGACACCACGCCGTTGGACAACGCCGAGGCCGCCCGCATCTACGCCGCGGCCCTCACCGGCACGGTGACGGCGGAGGAAGCCTCCGCTTTCGCCGGCCACATGCTGTTCGTCATGGCGGGAATGTCCTGTGAGGACGGTCTGGTGATGCAGCTGCATCCCGGAGTCCTGCGCGACCACCACGAGGGCACGTTCACCGTGTTCGGCCCCGACAGGGGTTTCGACATCCCGGTGGCCGCCGAGTTCACGCGGGGCTTGCGACCGCTGCTCCAGGCGTACGGCCACCACCCCGGCTTCCGGCTCATCCTGTTCACGGTCGACGAGACCGTCTACAGCCGGGAACTGGCACCGCTGGCGGGCGCGTACCCGTCGGTGCGCTTGGGGGCGCCGTGGTGGTTCCTCGACAGCCCGGACGGGATGCGCCGGTTCCGGGAACTGGCCACGGAAACCGCCGGCTTCTACAACACCTCCGGTTTCGTGGACGACACGCGCGCGTTCGCCTCGATCCCGGCCCGCCACGACCTGGCCCGCCGCATCGACGCCGGCTATCTCGCCCGCCTGGTGACCGAACATCGGCTGAGCGAGGACGAGGCCGCCGAGACCGCGGTCGACCTCGCCTACCACCTGCCGCGCCTCGCCTACCGGCGCCGGGACGGGTGACTCGGGGCTGAGAGCCGACGCTCAGCCCCGAGTGTCCCCTCAGCAGGTGCGGAAGAACCGGTCCAGCACCCGCGTGCCGAACTTCAGCGCGTCCACGGGCACACGCTCGTCGACGCCGTGGAACAACGCGGAGAAGTCGAGGTCGTCCGGCAGCTGCAGCGGCGCGAAGCCGAAGTTGCGGATGCCGAGCTTCTGGAACGCCTTCGCGTCGGTGCCGCCCGACAACATGTACGGCAGCGTGCGCGCGCCGGGGTCCTCGGCGAGGACGGCGGAGCTCATCGCGTCGACGATGGCGCCGTCGAACGTCGTTTCGACGGGCGGCAGCTCCAGCCACTCCTTCTCGATGTCGGGCCCGAGGATCTCGTCGAGCTCGCGGTTGAACGCCTCGACCCGGCCGGGCAGGATGCGGCAGTCCACGGTCGCCTCCGCCACGGACGGGATGACGTTGGCCTTGTACCCGGCGTTGAGCATCGTCGGGTTGGCCGTGTCACGCAGGGTGGCGCCGATCATGCGCGAGATGTTGCCGAGCTTGGCCACGGCGCCCTCGAGGTCGTCCTCGGGGAAGTCCCACCCGGTGATCTCGGTGACGCCCGCGAGGAACTCCCGCACCGAGTCGGTGAGCACGAGCGGGAACCGGTGATTGCCGAGGCGCGCGACGGCCTCCGACAGCTTCGTCACGGCGTTGTCGTGGTGCAGCATCGACCCGTGACCCGCCGTGCCGCGAACGCGCAGGGTCATCCAGCGGATACCCTTCTCGGCCGTCTCGATCAGATACGCGCGCACGTTGTCACGCAACGTGATCGAGAAGCCGCCGACCTCGCTGATGGCCTCGGTCGCGCCCTCGAACAGCTCGGGACGGTTGTCCACGAGCCACTGCGCACCGTACTGGCCGCCCGCCTCCTCGTCGGCGAGGAACGCGAAGATGATGTCGCGCGGGGGCACGATGTTGTGGCGCTTGTAGTGCCGCGCCAGCGCCAGGGACATGCCGACCATGTCCTTCATGTCCACGGCGCC
>JACYYJ010026072.1_pt1 | contig 12603 bp, 12 predicted proteins | sample 8236861 | NCBI WGS metagenome assembly JACYYJ01 (sample SAMN14103086, study PRJNA606662) | landfill metagenome | isolation source: landfill solid waste | place: India:New Delhi, Okhla landfill site | collected 2017-11-05
CCCGGCGCCGCTGAGAAGTCCGAGGCGGATCCCAAGTCGTCCAAGGCGGCCAAGTCGGCGACGTCCAAGGCCTCGGAGAAGGCCGCCGTTCGCGACGACGAGGCGGAGCCCGACGACAAGACCCGTCCGGTGATCGGGCTCCCGGCGAAGACGGCCGAACGAGACGAGAACCGCCCGCGCCGTCGTGCTCCCGGCGCACCGAGCGACGCGCCGCCACCGGCGGAACGACGCTCCCGGCCCCGAAGGGATGCCGCGGCACCGCCTCCTCGGAAGCGGCCACGCGCCGACGCGGACGCGCCGAGGCCGCCCCGCGACGACGCACCTCCGGCGCGCCGTCGTCCTGGACCGCCTCCGGACCAGCCCGACAAGCGGCAGCGCGGCGAAGGGCGTCCCCAGCCACCGGCCGGGCGCGGTCGGCGAGTCCCGCCACCTCCGCGTGGTGACGAGCCCTCACGGGGCGAGCCACCACCACGCGGACGGCAGCCGGGCAGGCCGCGACGCGACGTTCCTCGGTCCGATCCTCGCGGAGGCGGTCCTCGTCGGGGCAACCCGCGTGGAGACAATCCGCCGCGGCGGGGGCGGCCGTGGGACGACGAGCGTCCCTGACCGCCCCTCAGCGGTCGTTCGACGGCTCCGAGGTCACCGGACGCCGCTGCGGATCTTCTCGTCCCTCAGCTCGCGAGGCAGGGCGAACGTGATCTTCTCGTTCGCCGTGGTGACCTCCTGGACGTCCTCCCACCCGCGCTCGGCGAGGTAGTCCAGCAGCTCGAACACGAGCACGTCGGGAACGGAGGCACCGCTGGTCACACCGACGGTCTCGACGTCACGCAGCCATTCCTCGTCGACCTCGCTGGCGTAGTCGATGAGGTGGGCGTCCTTGGCTCCGGCCTGGAGAGCCACCTCGACCAGACGCTTCGAGTTGGACGAGTTCTCCGACCCGACCACGAGCACGAGATCACACTCGGCGGCCATGGCCTTGACGGCGAACTGCCGGTTGGACGTCGCGTAGCAGATGTCGTCGCTCGGCGGATCGGCCAGCTCGGGGAAACGCTCCTTGAGCTGGCCCACGCGCTCCATGGTCTCGTCGACGCTGAGGGTGGTCTGCGACAGCCACACGACCTTGGACGGGTCACGTACCGTCACCTTGTCGACGTCGTCGGGGGTGTCCACGAGCTGCACGCGGTCGGGGGCCTCACCGGCCGTCCCCTCGACCTCCTCGTGGCCCTCGTGGCCGATGAGCAGAATGTCGTAGTCGTCGCGGGCGAACCGGTTGACCTCCTTGTGCACCTTCGTCACCAGCGGGCACGTGGCGTCGATGGTTCGAAGGTTGCGTTGGGCGGCCTCTTCGTGCACCGCCGGTGACACACCATGAGCGGAGAAGACCACGAGTGCGCCCTCGGGCACCTCGGACGTCTCGTCGACGAAGATGACGCCGCGTTCTCGCAGCGTGTCGACCACGTGCTTGTTGTGCACGATCTCCTTGCGGACGTAGACGGGGGCGCCGTACTTCTCGAGGGCCTTTTCCACCGTGACGACCGCCCTGTCCACGCCGGCGCAGTAGCCGCGAGGGTTGGCCAGCAGGACGCGCTTGCCGTTGGGGGCGGGGCTCGATGCACTCATGGGCCCCAGGGTACGGGAGACCTCTCCGCGCTTGCTGTCGACGATCTTGTGGGACGACCGACACGCGCCGAGCATCCGTTTGGGCCGGAGGACGCGGGTGCGGCAGGCTAGACGTATGAGACATGTCCCGTTCCCGCTCCGGGTAGCCGCCGGCCTGGCCGTGACCACGGCCGAGCGGGTGCGTGGGTTGCCCAAGACGCTCGTCGAACTGCCCGTCACCGTGGCCAGTCAGGCGCTGCAACTCTCCATGCGCGTGCAGCAGGAGATCACCGAGTTGGCGATCAAGGGCGACGACGCGCTGTCGGCTCTGCGCCGCCCCGAGGAGACGCCCGAGTGGGCCACCTTCGACGAGGACGTCAGTGACCTCGACGACCTCGACGACCTCGACAACCTCGACAACCCCGACGACCTCGACCGCAACGGCCGCAACGGGGCCGCACCCGGCTCCCCCGCGGCGGCGACCGGCACAGCACAGGACCTCGGCGTGGAGGACCCGTGGGCGGAGGAGGAGCTCGCTCTCGCCGGTGAGCACACCGACGGCGAGTTCGACAGCCCCGCCACGCCCGCAGCTCCGGGCGGCCTGGAGAACTACGACGAGCTGACCCTGCCTCGGGTCCGGGCCCGGCTGCGTTCGCTGTCGCTGGCCCAGCTGGAGGAGCTCCTCACCTACGAGCGGGAGCACGAGAACCGCCCGTCGTTCGTCGGGATGCTGACCCGGCGCATCGCCAACGTGCGCCAGGCCGGGGGCTCAGCGGACGGTGAGTAGCAGCACCGAACGCTCCCGCGCGAGCACACCGGCCTCCACCTCCGAGAACCCGTGGCCCGTACGCACGGTGGCCCGCAAGATCGCCGACTGGATCCATCGCCTCGGCGCGGTGTGGGTGGAGGGCCAGGTCACCCAGATCTCGGCCCGTCCCGGCACCCAGACGTCGTTTCTGACACTGCGCGATCCCGCCGCCGACGTCTCGATGACCGTCACCTGCCCGGCGAGGCTGCTCCGCTCCATCGAACCGCCGTTGCGGGACGGGGCCAGCGTGGTCGTGCACGCTCGGCCGACGTTCTTCCTGGGCCGCGGGACGCTGAGTCTGCGTGCCGACGAGATCCGCCCCGTGGGTATCGGCGAGTTGCTCGCGCGGATCGAGCGGCTCCGCAAGCTTTTGGCGGCGGAAGGGCTGTTCGCGCCCGAGCGCAAGCGGCCGTTGCCGTTCCTGCCGAAGGGTGTCGGCCTGATCACCGGACGCGCCTCCGCGGCCGAACACGACGTGCTGGTCAACGCCCAGGCACGGTGGCCCGCCGTGAAGATCAGGGTCCTCAACACCGCGGTGCAGGGCGCGCGGGCCGTGCCGCAGATCGTGCGCGCCCTGTCGACGCTGGACGCCGATCCCGACATCGACGTCATCGTCATCGCCCGGGGCGGGGGCAGCGTCGAGGACCTGTTGCCGTTCTCCGACGAGACGCTGTGCCGAGCGGTGGCCTCGGCGGGCACGCCCGTGGTGAGCGCGATCGGGCACGAACCGGACTCCCCGCTGCTCGACCTCGTCGCCGACCGACGTTGTTCGACGCCGACGGACGCGGGCAAGACCGTCGTCCCGGACGTGGTCGAGGAGACGGCGCGCATCCACCAGCTGCGCGACAGGGCCCGGCGGGCCCTGCACGGCTGGGTGGACACGCAGTGCCGGCTGCTGGACCAGATTCGCAGCAGGCCGTCGCTCGCGGATCCGTTCGGACCGATCGAACGCCGTGCGGCCGAGATCGAGACGCACGTGGAGCGTGGCCGGCGGGCGATTCTCACGACGCTCACCCACGAGCAGTCGGCGCTGGCGTCGGCGCGGGCGCGCCTGGCCGCGCTCGGGCCGTCGGCCACGCTCGAACGGGGCTACGCGGTCGTGCAGTACACCGACGACGCGGGCGAGCTCCGGGTGCTCCGGTCGGTCACCGAGGTGGGCGACGGCGCGCCACTGCGGGTGCGGCTGGCCGACGGCGCCGTGCACGCGGTCGTGCGCGAACCCGAGCCGTGAACGACGTCCGGGCCACCCGCCCGGCAGCGCGGTAGTGTGCGGCTCGACCCCGCGACCGGCTGACGAGCGAGACGAACCGACGAGCGACGAGACGAGCAGAGTGAACGAACCGAACGACGACGAGCTGACCGACCTCGGTTACGAGGAAGCCCGAGACCAGCTGATCGAGGTCGTGAAGGGCCTCGAAGCCGGTGGGCTCTCCCTGGAGGAGTCCCTCGCGCTGTGGGAGCGCGGGGAGCGACTCGCCCGGCTGTGCGAGCGGCACCTCGACGGCGCTCGCGAGCGCATCGAAGCGGCCCTGGCTACCGTGGAGAACACAGACGCAGACGCCGAGGACGCGCAGGAGAACGGATCGGACGCGGGCTAGCCGCCACCCACCATGGCGCCGACTGGTCACGTCGCGTGATCTCGGTGACAGAAGCGTGGGCTGGGCGTGGGCGTCGCACCCGTTTGATGCCTTACTCAGGGCAGGAAGCGTCGATCGACACCATCGGGAGGCACCATGACCGCCGCCAGCCAGCCAGCACGCAACCCGCGTCGAGGTGAGGCACCGGACCGCAACCTCGCGATGGAGCTCGTCCGGGTCACCGAGGCGGCGGCGATGGCCGCGGGCCGGTGGGTCGGCAAGGGCGACAAGAACGCGGGCGACGGCGCGGCCGTCGACGCGATGCGCCAGCTCATCGGCACGGTGTCGATGCGGGGTGTCGTCGTGATCGGCGAGGGCGAGAAGGACGAAGCGCCCATGCTGTTCAACGGCGAGGAAGTCGGCAACGGCGACGGCCCCGACTGCGACGTGGCCGTCGACCCCATCGACGGCACGACGCTCATGTCGAAGGGCATGCCCAACGCGCTCGCCGTGCTGGCCGTGGCCGAACGGGGTGCGATGTTCGACCCGTCGGCCGTGTTCTACATGGAGAAGCTCGCCGTGGGCCCGGAGGCCGCGGGCACCGTCGATCTGTCGGCACCGATCGCGGAGAACATCCGCCGGGTGGCGAAGGCGAAGCAGAGCAGCGTGTCCGACGTGACCGTGTGCATTCTCGACCGGCCGCGGCACGACCAGATCGTCAAGGAAGTGCGCGAGGCGGGCGCGCGGATCCGGTTCATCAGCGACGGCGACGTGGCGGGTGCCATCGCCGCGGCGCGTCCCACCACGGGCGTCGACCTGCTGCTGGGTATCGGCGGTACCCCGGAGGGCATCATCGCCGCGTGCGCGATGAAGTGCCTCGGCGGTGAGTTGCAGGGTCGGTTGTGGCCCAAGGACGACGAGGAACGTCAGAAGGCGATCGATGCCGGGCACGACCTCGACCGGGTGCTCAGCACGGACGACCTCGTCCGCGGCGACAACGTCTTCTTCTGCGCGACGGGCGTGACCGACGGCGACCTGCTGCGCGGTGTGCACTACCGGTCCGGTGGGGCGACGACGCAGTCCATCGTGATGCGGTCGAAGTCGGGCACCGTCCGGATGATCGACGGGTACCACCGGCTCACCAAGCTGCGTGACTACTCGTCCATCGACTTCGACGGCAGCAGCGAGGACGAGGTCCCGCCGCTGCCCTGACATTCGGGCGTACGCCTCAGACGTCGGTGGAATGGCCCGGGAAGAGTTTCGCGCTCGGGTCCAGCGCCACGGCGATGTTGTTGACGGCGGTGGCGGCCTCCCCGAACCCGGTGGCGATGAGCTTCACCTTGCCCGGGTAGGCCGCCACGTCCCCGGCCGCGTAGACCCGCTCGCGCGTGGTCTCCATGGTGGTGTCGACGCGGATCGCGCGGCGCTCGATCGACAGGCCCCAGCTCTCCAGCGGCCCGAGGTCGGCGGTGAAGCCGAGCGCCGCCACCACCGTCTGCGCGGGCAGCGCGAGCCGCGTGCCGTCCCGCAGCTCCACGTCGATCTCCGCCAACGCGCCGTCCGCGTCGCCCCGCAAGGCGGTGACCTCCGCGTCGGTGATCACCCGCACGTTCTCGGCGTACGCCTGGCGCACGATGGAGTCGGCGGCCCGGAATCGCGACCTGCGGTGCACGAGGGTCACGCTGGCCGCGATGGGCCGCAGCGCGAGCACCCAGTCGAACGCCGAGTCGCCGCCGCCGACCACCACGACGTCCTGACCGGCGTGCGCGTCGAGCGCGGGCACGAAGTGCACGAGTCCCCGGCCGAGCCAGCCCTCTCCTGCGGGGAGCGGCCGCGGGCTGAACTGGCCGATGCCCGCGGTGACGAGGACCGCTCCGACCCGGATCGACGTGTCGTCGTCCAACCCGATGCGCAGGCCGCCGTCCTCGTCGTGGAGTTCCTCGGCCCGCCTGCCGAGCAGGTAGGTCGGGTTCCACTGGCTCGCCTGTTCGAGGAGTCCCTTCACGAGGTCGCGGCCGCGGATGGCGGGAAAGCCCGCGACGTCGTAGATCATCTTCTCCGGGTACATGGCCGTCACCTGGCCGCCGACCTCGGGCAGCGAGTCGACGACCACCGTGCTCAGGCCGCGGAAGCCCGCGTAGTACGCGGCGTACAGGCCCGTGGGGCCCGCCCCCACCACGAGCAGGTCGGCCGACATGTCCTCGGGCGTGCTCATCGCACCGCCTTTCCGCCGCCGACGGCTGCGGCGGCTGCAGTGGGCAGTGGTGATCCTAGTGCGTCACGCCATGCGGCGACGACCGTCGAGCTGGGCCAGACTGGCGTTATGGCTGAACAGGAGTACCGGATCGAGCACGACACCATGGGCGAGGTCGCCGTTCCCGCCGACGCGCTGTACCGCGCGCAGACCCAACGCGCCGTCGAGAACTTCCCGATCTCCGGGCGTGGTCTGGACCGCTCGCAGATCCGTGCGCTGGGGCTCGTGAAGGCGGCCGCCGCACGTGTCAACGCCCGGCTGGGGGTGCTGGACGGCGAGATCGCCGCCGCCGTCGCCGCGGCCGCCGACGAGGTCGCCGAGGGCAAGCACGACGAGCACTTCCCCATCGACGTGTTCCAGACCGGGTCCGGTACCTCCTCGAACATGAACGCCAACGAGGTGATCGCGACGCTGGCCTCGCGTTCACTGGGCCGTGACGTGCACCCGAACGACCACGTCAACGCGTCGCAGTCGTCGAACGACACCTTCCCCACCACCCTCCGCGTCGCCACCACGGAGGCCGTGCTCACCGAGGTGGTGCCCGCGCTGGACCACCTGGCGACCACGATCGAGCAGCGCGCCGCCGAGTGGCACGGCGTCGTGAAGTCCGGTCGCACGCACTTGATGGACGCCGTGCCGATCACCTTCGGCCAGGAGGCGGGCGCGTGGGCCGCGCAGGTGCGGTTCGGCATCGAACGGCTGCGCAGTGGCCTGCCGCGACTCGCGGAGTTGCCCATCGGCGGCACCGCGGTCGGTTCGGGCCTCAACGCGCCCGCGGGTTTCGGCTCGGCCGTGGCCGACGAGCTCGCGAAGGTCACGGGCCTCCCGCTCACGGAGGCTCGGGACCACTTCGAGGCGCAGGCCACGCAGGACGGGGTGGTGGAGACGTCCGGACACCTCCGGACGGTGGCCGTGTCGCTCAACAAGATCGCCAACGACCTGCGCTGGCTGGGTTCGGGACCGCGGACCGGGCTCGCGGAGATCGCGCTGCCCGACCTCCAGCCCGGTTCGTCGATCATGCCGGGGAAGGTCAATCCCGTGATCTGCGAGGCCACGCTGCAGGTGGTGGCGCAGGTCATCGGCAACGACGCGGCGGTCGCGTTCGCGGGCTCGCAGGGCAACTTCCAGCTCAACGTCAACCTGCCCGTGATCGCGCGCAACGTGCTCGAATCGGCCCGGCTGCTCGCCGCGGTGTCGCGGCTGCTGGCGGACAAGGTGATCGCGGGGCTGACCGTCAACGTGGAGACCGCACGGGCGTACGCCGAGGGCTCCCCCTCGATCGTCACACCGCTCAACGCCTACCTCGGGTACGAGGAAGCGGCGGCGGTGGCCAAGCAGGCGCTGGCGGAGCTGCGTCCGATCCGGGACGTCGTGATCGAACGCGGGCACGTGGCGAGCGGCAAGCTCACCGAGCAGCAGCTCGACGAGGCGCTCGACGTGCTGAGGATGGCCCGCGGCAAGCGCTGACGCGGGCGACGCATGTCCGGTTCGCGACACGACGAGGACGGCTTCGGCGTGGGACGCCGCGCGGCGGCCGCCTCGCTGTCGCGGGCCGCGCTGGCGGCCACGCTCCTCGTGGTCGGGTACTTCCTGGTGCCGCTGGAGCGGGCCGACCCCGCCACGTGGACGTGGCTCGCGATCGCGCTCACGGTGTGGGCGGTGGTCTGCGTGCGCCAGGTCCTCGCGGTGATCTCCTCGCCCACGCCACGGCTGCGGGTCGTCGAGGCGTTGGGTCTGACGGTGCCGCTGCTGCTCGTCGTCTTCGCGCTCACCTACGCGGCGTTGGGCCGCGTCGACGCCGCCGCGTTCACCGAACCGCTCGACCGGATGGACGCCCTGTACTTCACGGTGACGGTCTTCGCCACCGTGGGACTCGGCGACATCGCCCCCGTCAGCACCACCGCGCGGGTGGTGACGACGTTGCAGATGGTGCTCGGACTGATCGCCGTGGGGCTCATCGCCCGGGTTCTGTTCGGGGCCGCGTCCCTCGCCTCCCAGCGCCGCGACAGTGAGCACCCGAAGCCCGAGGAACGGTGACGGTCAGGGCCGTCGAGGTCGCGCCCGCACGTGCATCCGCTCGCCCTGCGGGCCGAAGAGGCTGAGGAACTCGACGGGGTACGGCCCGGCGCAGCCGAACCAGTGCGGAAGGCGCGTGTCGAACTCCGCCGCCTCACCGGTCTTCAACACGATGTCGTGCTCGGCGAGCACGAACCGCAGACGCCCGTTGAGGACGTACAACCACTCGTAGCCCTCGTGGGTCTTCGGGTCGGGTTCGGTCTCGGACGGGTCGATGACGATCTTGTAGGCCTGTAGTCCTCCGGGGTTGCGGGTCAGCGGCACGATCGTGCGCCCGTCCTGCCGTAGCGCCCGCATCGGGACGCGCGGGTCCTCGACCGGTGGCGCGCCGACGAGATCGTCGAGCGACACGCGGTGTGCGCGCGCGATCGGCAGCAGTAGTTCGAGGCTCGGCCGGCGTTGTCCCGACTCCAGTCGCGACAGCGTGCTCACCGAGATTCCGGTGTCCGCGGAGAGTGCGGAGAGCGTGTAGTTGCGTTCCTTCCGCAGACGACGCAGCCGCGGCCCGACCGCCGTGAGGGCGTCCTTCATTCATCCATTGCAGAAGCGGCAAAGCACTTTGTCAAGGGTGCGAATCGGGTGGCGGGTCAACTCACACCGACGAGGTGGCGTGCGACGTCCTTGGCAGTGCCGACCGCACCCGGCACGATGCCGAACGAGGCGGTGACCGCCGCGCCTTCCAGCAGCGTGAGCAGGGACGTCGCGAGCTTGCGCGGATTGCGCACACCGGTGTCCCGCGCGAGGACGCGCAGGTAGTCGAGCAGCCACTGCTTCTGCTCGCGGATCACCTCGCGCGCCGGATGGGCGGCGTCGGGCAGCTCCGCCTGCGCGTTGACGAACGGGCACCCGCGCGGGTTCTCCGTCGCGATCCACTCCTCCAGCGCGTCGAAGACCAACAGGATCCTGCGCGCGGGTGCGATCCTGCCCCGGCGCTCGACCACGGCCCGCACGTGCTCGCGGTAACGCTCGTCGCTGCGCCTCAGGTAGTGCGCGACGAGCGCGTCCTTCGACCCGAACCGGTCGTAGAGCGTCTTCTTCGTGACACCGGCCTCGCTCGCGATCGACTCGACACCGACCACGTGGATGCCGTTGTCGTAGAAGAGCCGGCTCGCGACGTCGAGCACCCGCTCGGCAGCCGGGGTCAGCGCGAGGTCCTCGGTCATACCGCGACGGTATACCGGTCGGTTTACCAGCGTCCAGGCGCGGGGGGTGCCCGACGCGCGTCACCGCGCGCGGATGTCGGACTGCGGCGTGATGATGGCGGCATGCGGCTCCACGACGTCGTCACCTCCTCCGCCGAACTCGCGGCGACCCGGTCGCGCAAGGCCAAGACCACCCTGCTCGCCGAGCTGCTGAGCGGTGCGCCCGCCGACGAACTCGCCGCCGCCGTCGCCTTCCTGACGGGTGCGCCGACGCAGGGCCGGATCGGCGTCGGCTGGCGCACCCTCGTGGAGCTGCGCACGGACCCGGCCGAGAATCCGGAGTTGACCGTCGGCGAGGTGGACCGGACCCTCGCCGAGCTGGCGACCACGAGCGGCAGCGGGTCGGCCCAGCGCCGTGCGACACTCCTGCGGTCGTTGCTGTCACGCGCCACCGCCGAGGAGCAGGACTTCCTCTTCCGCCTGCTCACGGGCGAGCTCCGGCAGGGTGCGCTGGAGGGCGTCATGGTCGAGGCCATCGCCACCGCCTCCGGTGTCCCCGCCGCCGCGGTGCGCCGCGCGTTCATGCTCTCGGGCAGCCTGCCCCACACCGCCCGCGCCGCCCTGTCCGGCGGCGTGGCGGCGTTGGAGGAGTTCCGCCTGGAGGTCGGCAGACCACTGCGTCCCATGCTGGCCTCGCCCGCGGAGTCACTCGACGACGCCCTGAAGGCGCTGGCCGCTGTGTCCGTCGAGTACAAGCTCGACGGCGCGCGCATCCAGGTGCACCGCCGGGGGGACGACGTCGCCGTCTACACCCGCACGCTGCGCGACATCACCGCCCACGTCACCGAGCTCACCGACCTCGTCCGCGGCCTGCCCTGCACGTCGGTCGTGCTGGACGGCGAGACGCTCGCGCTGAACGACGACGGCAGACCGCGTCCGTTCCAGGAGACCATGTCGCGCTTCGGCACCACGAGAGACGAGCAGGTGCACGCCCTGCTGCTGCGCCCGTACTTCTTCGACTGCCTCCACCTCGACGGTGCCGACCTGCTCGACGCTCCTCTGCGCGAGCGTCAGGCCGCGTTGCGCACCGTCGCGGGCGAGCACCTCGTCCCCGGCGAGCACGATCCCGACGACCCCGACGCAGTACTCGCGGCGGCACTGGACGCCGGTCACGAAGGCGTCGTGGTGAAGGACCTCGAATCCCCCTACGCCGCGGGCCGACGCGGCCGAGCGTGGCTGAAAGTGAAACCGGTGCACACGCTGGACCTCGTCGTCCTCGGCGCCGAATGGGGCCACGGACGACGCCGGGGCTACCTGTCGAACCTCCACCTCGGGGCGCGCGACCCCGACGGCGGACCACCGATCATGGTGGGCAAGACGTTCAAGGGCCTCACCGACGAGCTGCTGGCCTGGCAGACCCAGGAACTACCGCGACACGAGAGCCGGCGCGACGAGCTGACCGTGTACGTGCGGCCGGTGCTCGTCGTCGAGATCGAACTCGACGGCGTGCAGACCAGCACCCGCTATCCCGGCGGCGTCGCACTGCGCTTCGCCAGGGTGCTGCGGTACCGGCCGGACAAGGATGCCGCTGAGGCCGACGACATCGGCGCCGTACGTGCCCTGCTTCCCGGTCACCGGCCCGCCTGAATCCCGACACGAACCGGCCGGTGCCCCTAAGCTGGAGCCTCGTGCGGTTCCTCGAAGGCCACCGGCCTGCTCACGACCTGACCTACGACGACGTCTACCTGCTTCCCACCCGCTCGGCGGTGGAGTCGCGATTCGACGTCGATCTGTCCACCGTCGACGGCACGGGCACCACCATCCCGGTCGTCGTCTCCAACATGACGGCCGTCGCGGGCCGTCGCATGGCCGAGACCGTGGCCCGCCGGGGCGGGCTGGTCGTGCTGCCACAGGACGTCGACCCCGAGGCGGTCGCGGACATCACCGAGTGGGTGAAGCAGCGGCACACCGTGTGGGACACCCCGCTGGTCCTGCACGCCGGGGACGCGGTGGCCGACGCGCTGAACCTGGTGGGCAAGCGCGCCCACGGCGCCGTGGCCGTCGTCGACGGCGACGGCAAGCCCGTCGGCATCGTCACCGAATCGGCCTGCGCGGGAGTCGACCGCTTCGCGCGCCTCACCGAGGTACTCGAACGCTCGGTGCTGACGGTGCCGCTCGACACACCGCCCCGCGAGGTCTACGAGCGCCTTCACGAGCGGGGCGAGAACCTCGCGCTCGGCATCGACGCCGAGGGACGGCTCGCGGGCGTGCTCACACAGGTGGGGGCGCTGCGGGCGGGAATCTACGACCCCGCGGTCGACGCCGACGGACGGCTGCGCGTCGGCGCGGGCATCGGAGTCAACGGCGACGTCGCCGCCAAGGCCGAGGCCCTGCTGAGCGGCGGTGTCGACGTGCTGGTCGTCGACACCGCCCACGGCCACCAGGAGAAGATGCTGGCCGCTCTCAAGGCCGTGCGCTCGGTGTCGCCGGCGGTGCCGGTGGTGGCGGGCAACGTCGTGACGGCGGAGGGCACGCGCGACCTGATCGAGGCCGGAGCCGACGTCGTCAAGGTGGGCGTCGGACCGGGCGCCATGTGCACCACCCGCATGATGACCGGCGTCGGCAGGCCCCAGTTCTCCGCCGTCCTCGACTGCGCCGCCGCCGCGCGCGACCTGGGCAAGCACGTCTGGGCCGACGGCGGCATCCGGCACCCCCGGGACGTCGCCCTGGCCCTCGCCGCCGGAGCGTCGGCGGCCATGGTGGGTTCGTGGTTCGCGGGCACCTACGAGTCGCCCGGCGACCTGCGCTACGACGAACACGGCAGGCCGTACAAGGAGTCGTTCGGCATGGCGTCCAAGCGAGCGGTGACCGCGCGCACCCGTTCGGACAACGCCTACGAGCGCGCCCGCAAGTCGCTGTTCGAGGAGGGCATCTCGTCGTCGCGGATGGCACTCGACCCGCAGCGGCCGAGCGTGGAGGACCTGCTCGACTCCATCACCGCGGGAGTTCGCTCGGCGTGCACGTACGCGGGCGCCGAGAACCTGGAGCAGTTCCACCAGCGCGCCGTGCTCGGCGTGCAGTCGGCCGCCGGCTTCGCCGAAGGCCGCCCCCTCCCCGCAGGCTGGTGACCCACCCGGCGTGTCCGCG
>JACYYJ010137591.1_pt1 | contig 12558 bp, 18 predicted proteins | sample 8236861 | NCBI WGS metagenome assembly JACYYJ01 (sample SAMN14103086, study PRJNA606662) | landfill metagenome | isolation source: landfill solid waste | place: India:New Delhi, Okhla landfill site | collected 2017-11-05
TAGCCGCCGCGCGCGAGGCCGTAACGTGCCGGCGCTGATCGTTCGGCGACCAACTGCACGCTTGGTCGAGCTCGCCGAGGTCCGATAGGAACACGACCGCAATGGCCGCTGGCGCCTGACCCGCCTCGTCGCAATACTCGCGCAGCTTCGACGCGAGGAAATCGAGCATTTCCCGCTCGCCGTCGAACCGCGGAACAATATCGGGCCGTATAGGGGTAGGGCCGTCGTTCACGGCAGGCCGACCGGCGGCAGCAAGTACCGCGACGGCTCGTACGGTGCGCCCCTGCTGACAATCACGAGGTCGTCGCGCACGAACCCGCGGATTTCCCAACCATACTCGCCGGCGAGGGTCGCCCGCCGCGTCTCTAGGTAAATGTCGCCATACGAGGCGGAAAAAACGACCGCACCGCGGCGTCCCGTAACGATCGACCCGTCGGCGAGTATCGACCCGGGCTTAGGGGCCCAATATCCGAAATCCTGCTCAATAATCATTTTCGATACCTCGCTGCGTCTGCACCGCGAACTTGCCGCGCGCGAGCGCCCCGCTTCACTAGACTTTCATTCCGCACGAGGGGCAGCGCGGCCTTTGGTCGAAGGGGAAAATCGACCGGTGCCATCCGTCCCGGCATACCGCGGCAGCCGCCGGTACGTTGTTCGACTTAGGCGGGTCGGCTAGCGCCAACTCCCGCTTTGCTCGGGCGAGTTGTTTTTCGAGGATATAGATTTGCGCCCGGCGCCGGCTCGCGAACTGCTGCAGCGCCTCGGCCGGGGTGCGGCTGGCGTATTCCTTCCCACCCTCGCCTAGCCGAACCCAACGACGACGCGCCCCGCTCCATTCCTCTAGGGTAGCCCCGTGCGGCGTCCATTTGTGCACGGGCAGCGCGAACAACTCTAGCCGCGGGTCGGTCGAATAGTAGTTTTCGCCGCCGAATTGGTCGAGCGAACAGCCCGAATACGAAACGGCCTCGACCCGCCAAAGCACGTCGGGCGGGCAGCCCCGGTACGAGCGGTCGAGGTTGTCTAGGGCCGTACGCTCGGCTGCCGCCAATTGCGGCCCGTCGGCCGTCGCCGGAATCGGCGTACCGTATGCCCTACCCATCGCACCGCACCCCCGCGTAACGGCAATTCGCCGCCCGTACCTCTTGCTGCTCGACCGTGCGCTGCGCCGCCTCGGCTGCGCGTTGCTGGCGATCGCTCGGCCCGTCGGCGAATATCGCCCATACGAGCCCGGCGATTACGGCCGTACCGACCCAACCGAGCACGGCGTCGCGCGTTGCGGTCGAACTCGGCGGGTTGCGCTGCGCCCACTTTTCAGCGGCGCTAAATTTCCCGGGGTGCATAGTCATTCCTCCAATTCAAAGGCGCGCCCGTCGATCGCGGCGAGCAGCCCGGTTTCGAGCATAGCGAACAGTTCGGCCCAATCGCGCGGCTCGCTAGTCCGCTTGCGGGCCGGGATATCGTGCATATTGCCAAACCACGCGCCCGGTAATGCGGCGACGAGCAACCGCGGCGAATCCGCGACCCACGAAATAAGCGGCATCGGGGCGGCCGGCGTATGTCCAAGCCATATCGTACCGAGCAGGCCCGGCGCGCGGCAATCGACGTCGGGCTCGCCGTCCCAATCCTCGATATGCGCCTGCAGGCCGAGCCGGTCGACAACGTGCGCGCGTATCGCCTCGGCCGCCTCGCGTCGCCCGCCGACGGTCGACAGGTCGTACGCCGGGGGTTCCTCTCCCGGCGGCGCGCTACGGGGTTTCACGTCGGGCAGCGTCTTTCCCGATCGTATCCGAACGCTAAGGTTCGCGTCGGGGTAGAACGGCCGAATACGCTCCATTTCGTCGAACGCTGCGTCGACCTCGTCAAACGGGCCGGATACCCATTTGCGCCCGTGCGGGAACGCGACCTTTTGCCCGCGAACGTACCATGCGCGACCGACGGGCATTACAGCGCCCCCGACTGCCGCAAGAGGAACGACGCGCCGGCCTCGGTCGCGGTGCCGCGCACGGCGCCCGGGCGAGTCGCGGCCCATGCGTCTAGCGCCGCGCGCAGGGTTCGGTCGCTGGCGGCGAGTTTCGCCCGCAACGCCTCGCGCTCGCGCAGTATGCGGCGCAGGGTTCGGGTTTCCTTATCCACGCTCGCGCACCCCGACGAGGACCGCGCCCATGAACAGCGACAGCGCGATCGCGAAGCCGACGCCGGGCTCGGGCTGGCATTGCCCCTCGGCGTACATGGTCACGACGCCGGCGGCGATCATGGCGAGGGCGACGAACAAGCGACGGGGGTTCATATTCCCGCCTTTCGGATAAGGGCTGCGGCCTGTTCGACCGCCCGCAGCGGGTACCGATAGTTCGCTTTTTGCCCGGCGGGGGCCTCGTCGCGGGCGATCCGCATATCGGCGGCAAGTCGCTCGGCGTCCGAATATAGACGCATAACGCGCTGCCAAAGCGCGGTGCGAATATCGGCGGGGGGCTCGCGTTGTTCGGTTTGTGCGATGAAAGCGGCCCATGCGTGGTGGTCGCGCCAGCCCTCGGGGTTCGACATTACAACGTCGATATTTAGTGGGTTCGGTTCTAGGCCGAGGTACGCGCAGCGCAGGTGCTCGACACGCTCGAAAGCCCAACGGGGCGGGATAGCGGGCCCGGTCATTCCGCACCCGCCTTTTCCGCGAGTCGCTCGCTCATTTCCTCGGCCGTTTCGAACGGGCGAATGCCACCCGTGCAATCCTCGCCGCGGTAATCGTGCGACAGCAGGTGGCAGGTTTCGAACCGACATTCGGGGTCGGCCGCCTTCATTCCGGCGACCCGGTCGTTCGCCCGAGCGACAGCAGCGGGAAAATCCGCCGCCTCGAAATGGTCGATACCCGAAACCCGGCTGCGTCCGGTGCGGGGGTCATAGCGCGATACGCGATGTTGCCAAGTTGCCATTATTCGGATTCCTCTAGTTTAGCGTTGAAAATGCCGGCGGGCAGTTCGCCGTCGCGTTCAATTCGCGCGGTGCCGAAAAAGTCGAATGCGGTAAACGGGTCGGCCGCCTCGGCGAGCCTGCGACCCTCGGGAATAGCTGCGCGCGCGGTCGGCTCGTCGGGATACGGCCCGAGCAGATATCCAACCTTACGCGTCGCCCCGTCGGCCCGCATGATCGTGCAGTAAAAACCGACAGCCATTAGTCGACCTCCCCGCGCAGGAACCGTTCGGCCTCGTCGGCGACCCCGACGTCGTACGTCGAGCCGATCGTGCGCCAGAAACGGCCGCCGATATAAGCGTTCGTATTGCCCCAAACCGTCTCGCGCACGCGGCGCTTACCGGCAGGGGCTTTTTCGCGGGGGAGGTTGGGGAGGCGGTAGGTCATGCCGAGAACCCGACCGGCTGCACGGCGTAAACTTCGCCGCGCGCGAGGAAATCGGCGCAGCCCTCGTAATCCTCGTCGATTTCGAAAAAGTCGGCGCCGATCGAATCGGCATACGCGCGGGCCGCGTCGAGCGAGTCGACCGTCTTAACGACCGAGCGCGAGTAGGCGGTGCAGGTGGAAATTTCGAACATTAGCGTTTCTCCAAATCGCTGATTACCCGAATCGTATGCCCGAAATTGACCGCGGCGTCAAGTCCCCAAAAATGGCGGTTTTCTGCGGGGTTGACCGTCCCGTCAACTTTTGCTAGAATACCCGGGTCGGTCGCTGATTCGCGGCGGCCGCGGCTCTTTGACAATTTGGAGAAATGCAAATGCGCAATTGCGACAATTTTTTCGCGCTTACGGCCCGTCACGAGGGCTTACGCGGCGTACCGCATACCGGCGAGGATAACGGCCGGGCGCTGGCACGGGCCGGCGAATTACTGCTCGCCGAGTACGAGTCGCGAAACGCACAGGTCGCGTTTTACGGCCCTCTTGTGGCGCAGATTTATTGCCTCGCGGCCGACGCGTACGAAAAGGGCGCGGCGTGGTCGATCGGGCATAACCGCAGCGACCGGTACCAAGCGGAAGCGCGGCGCCTGCGCCAAGAGGCGGAACGCCTTACGGTCGAATCGGATAGGGAAGCGGCCGAACGCAAGCGGAAATGGGAGGAACGCGAGGCGGCAAGAACATAGGGCGGCGACGGCCGGTATCCTACGGGGTACCGGCCGCGTTGTCGTTTCCGAACGCCTTTTCGGCCTCGCCAGCCCCGCCCGGCGCTTGGTCTAGCTGGTATCGTTTGGCGACGTTCGCGGGCCCCTCGATATTGCCGAGGATATGGCCGCGCTTGATATACAGGCGGGGCTTTGCGTTGTCGGGTTGCACGACGACGTTAACGCGGCCGTCGGGCAGCCCCGGGTGGTAATCGTACCCGAGCGCGAGCAGCATATCGCGGCGCTTGGAGCGCGGCACGTGCGCGCGGATACGTTCTAGCAGGTCGTCTAGGGCCTTGCTCGAAATCCACCCGCCGGCGAACCCGGGGCGGCCCTGTTCGATCGCCTCGACGACTTCCTGCTCGGCCCGGCCGCGGCTGGCGACGAGCGCCGCTTGCGTGCTCGACGTCTCGGGGGCGCGGGTGCAAAGGCCGGCCGGGTCGAACTCGGCAGCAACGGCGTACGTCTGCAGAAAATCGTTTACGACCGCGTACCCGTAGTTCGGGCCCAAATGCTCGTACGCCTTGCGGCCCTTTAGCCAGTCGTACAGGTCGGGGAAATAGGCACCGCCCATACCGGCCGCCTCGACGTCGTCGACCGACTGCTGCGCGGTGAAAAATACCGCGTACCGGCGACCGTCTATGTTGATCGGCACGCCGTCTTTATGGTTCGTAAGCATCAGCCCGTTAACCCGGTTGTCGCCGGTAACTTGGTTCGTGCCCTTCCCTTCGATCGGCAGCCGGTCGTTCGTTACGTACGCCTTGAACGCCTCCAAAAAGTCGCGGCGCTCGGCAACATAAATTTCCTCGATACCGAGGAACAAATTGCCCTGTACCCAAGCGTTAAACCCGGTTCCCTGCTTCGCCATTTTGTGCACGTCGACTAGGTGCGTATATCGGTTGCCGACGGCGAACGACAGCACGCGCAAGAGCAGCGACTTACCGTTGCCCTCGGTCCCCTGCAGGACCGGCCACCATTGGAATTTATAGCCGGGGTTTTGGACGCAGGCCGCCATATACGACAGCAGAATCGACCGGTCGCGCGGGTCGGGCAGGATTTTCTCGACGAACTCGGTAAAGCGCGAGGGGTCGCCGGCAATCCGCGGCGTGTCGATCGGCACGTACGTATTCAGCATCGTACGGCCTTCTTCGGCGATGATCGCGCCGGGCGGGCACTCGGGGCGGAAACAAAGCGCATGACAGCGCGGCGGCTCGTAAACCCGGTTGCGGGTGAAGGCGGCCCACGCGCTGTCGACCATCTTTTCGCCCATGGCGTCGAGCACGAAATTAAACCCGCCGTACACGGCGTCGAACCGCGCCGCGTCGAGCAGGTCGCCGTCGGGGGTGAAAATCTTGTTATCGCTGCGCACGTAAACGCAGCCGGCGAAATGCGACAACTGCCCGTCGACCCCCATAATGCCGAGCCCGCCCCCGCCCTCGCGCAGCGTGATACCGGCCGCCTCGGCGACCGCGGCGTCGGGCGGCGGCGGCAGCGGTTCCGACTTGCCCTTGCATACCTCGCCCGACACGCCGCACGCGCGCAGGATTGTTCGCGGCAGGTAATAGTCGCCCCGGGCCTCCCATTTGTCGCGCACGAGGGCCGAACGGTACATAATGTCGCGGATACGCTCGCAATTCTTGCCGGTCCAAAAGGCAAGGTGCGCGGCGAGCGAGGCGTCGGCCGCGCTGGCGTCATACTCGCCGGTCGTGCTTTCCGGCCAACGCTTCGCGAGCGCGTCGGCGTTGCCTTCCCATAGGTCGCGGAACGTCACGCCGTCGCCGCCAAACGCTGCGGCCGCCGATCGCTCGCCGCTCGCCAGTGCGCGTCGTATCAGGTCGTCGTCGTCGGTCGGGCCGTCCCATTCGGCAACCGGCTCGGTCGTCCATTCATCGGGCCCGGCGTTGGCGGTCGAGCCGACCGGGAAAAACTGCGCGATAATGTGCGGCAACTCGCTCGACAAGTCGGTCGCGGCGCTACCGACAGCCTGCCGGCCGGTAAGCGCGACGAACCGGGCCGTATGATAAAATTCGAGGCCGAGCGGGATATTCTTGCAACTATGCTCGGGCACGGCGCCTTGGCCGATAACGTGCAGCCCGCGGCCCGACTGCGAAACCTCGATCGCGGCGCCCGGCAGCGCGGCGCAAAGCTGCTGCGCGATCGGCGACCACGTGTTGTCGGCCTGCAGCGCCCCGTCGATATCGAGAAACCAAAACGGGTCGTCGTCGGTAAAGACGAATCCGATACCGTCGCCTCGCCCCGCGGCGAGCGCGGCGGCCGCCTCGTCGAACGAACAGCGGTATTCGGGGTTGATATGCCCGCCGCTGTTTTTCGGGGGCATTCGCCCGGTACGCCAATCGAGCGGCAGCTTGTCGGTTTTCCCCGGCTTTGCCGAGGGCACGAGGCGGTACAGGACGAATTGCCGGTACTCGGCCAACGGCGCCAACGGTGCGGGGAGTTCAAGCATACTGCAGACGTGCCTTATCGTTCGCCGACGCGTGCGCGCCGCGCGGTCCCTCCAAATTCCAGCCTGTCGGGGCTGTTAGGCGGCGATTTTCGCGAGCGCGCGGCTTTTCAGGTCGGGGTGCGCGTTCACCGCCGCCGGGTACCGCTCGGCGAGCCCCTGCGCGATAACAGGCAGAATCTCCCGATCGACCGCCGCCGCCATTACCGCGTCGCGCAGCCCATCCATTGACCCAAAAGCGTTGCTTACCGTCCCGAGCGCGAGGCCCGATTCGCGCGCCACGCGCGGCCGCGTAACGGCCTGCATACCGTGCTGCTCGGCGAGGCCAATTGCAGCCTCTAGCACGGTGCGGTTTCGATTTTCGACCTTTTCGCTCATTTGCGCCGGTTCCTTTCTCGGGCTTGTCGTAATTCAGCATGACGGCGGGGTCAACAGCAGGACGTAATAACGCGTGGGACGCAGGGTGCAATTACCGGCGACGGCGGGGCGTTGGGCCCGAACCGGTACCAAGCGACCGAATCCTGCGCGTCGTGCCGGGTGCCTTCGACCCAACGCAGCCGCCCGACCGGTACGACAAGGTGCAGGTGCTGCAGCAGCGGTGCCGACTGCTGCGTAAAAAGCCAATCGGCGTCGAACAGCAACCATGTTACCGCCTGCGGCGCGAGGTTGCGGATTATCGCGTGCAACAGTTCGCGCGTCCAAGGCGGGTTCGTGACAACCTGCAGCCCCGGCGGAACCCAAAGCGTGCGCGCGTCGGCCGCGATGATACCCGGCCGCCCGGGCTCGATATCGAACGCCCCGGCGCATTGCATCCCATAGCCGACAAGCTGGTCGACAAGGTGCCCCTCGCCGGCGCACGGCTCGATAAATGGGGCATCGTCGAGATAGGGCAGCAGCGGCGGCACCGCGCGGCGGTCCCACGTAAGGTACGCGTCGTTTTTGCGCGGCGCAAAGTTGCTGCGCTTCCCCACTACGCCAACCCCTCGGGGCCGGTCACGAACCGGGAAAACCCGCCGTCGGCCGCAACTAGCGTCGCCCAACGCTGTTGCGCCTGCTCGTGGTCGTCGCCCGAGTATTTCCAGCCCTCGCGCTTGCATTCGATCGACGCAAATTGCGCCACGACCGAACCGACCATCGCCGGCGAAATCAGCAGGCGGCGCCACCCGATAAGGTCGTGCGATTTCAGCCGCTCGTTTAGCTTTTTCGTGTCGTTCGCCAGCCCGTACCGCACGGGCGTACCATGCTCGTTTATCAGCACGCCGACGTTGTTTCGCCAAAGCCGCATACCGTGCGTCGGGGCGGCGAGCCGCACCCGCGATTGCACGTTCGATTCGCTTGCCCCGGTTTCCTCGGTTCCCCCACTGCCGAGGATTTGCGACAGTTCGTGCAAGGCATCCTCGCCGACGTGGTGCCGCATGGCCCATTGCCGTAGTTCGATCGAAACGCCCATTAAATTGCCTCCAAAATTCGTTCGCAAAGGGCCTGCGATTCGGCCCGTTTCAAAGTCTGCGCGGTAAGCACGTCGACGCCGAACACGTGCCAGAACCGCCGCTGTATCTGCACGTCGCTGTCGCCCCGGGCGTGCCACTTTCCGCCCCACGCGGCCATTGCCTCGCGCAGCGCGGCGCGCGCTTCTAGCGTCTCGGCATGGTGCTTTGCGCCCGACAGTACGCCGACGTGATGCAGCCCGGTTGCGGCCAATCGGTTACGTTCCTGCTCGACGGTGCGATCGGCGTACGCGACCTGCCCGCGCAGCGCGGCGAGCACGTCGGCCGACATTTCGCCTAGGTCGCCGTCGACCATTTCCGGCGCTGCGCGGGCCGCGGGCTCGGGGTAATGGCCGCAGTTCGGGCAGGTGCGGTTGATCGCTTCGAACGGCTCGAAACAGGCGACGCAGACGCGCAGCGGTATTGCATCGTCGGGGGCGGTCGAACGCTTTTTCTCGCGCCGGTCGAGCGTCCAAATTCGCGGCCGGTCGGGCGGCAGGTGCCGAACGACGTTGCCGACGTGGTCGATAATCAGGGCCTTTTGCTTCCCGGGCATCGGGCGCAGCGCCCGGCCGAATTGCTGCATATAGAGCCCGAGCGACTCGGTCGGCCGGCCGAACTGTACGCATTCGATCGCCGGCAGGTCGAACCCCTCGCTTATAATATCGACGGCGACAATTACCTCGATTTCCCGGGCGGCGAACCGCTTAAGCGTATGGCGGCGAATCGCGTCTTGCGTCTTGCCGGTAAGGCACTCGGCCCGCACGCCGGCGGCGCGATACGCAGCGGTCGTTTTGGCGGCCGTTTCCGTATCCGTCGTGAAAGCGATATTCAGCAGGCCGCGGCCGAACCGCAGGTAATTTTTCACAAGGTCGCCCACGATTTGCGACTTGCCCGCGCGCTCTTTTAGCTTGGCCGGCGACCAATCGCCCGAGGCGGCGACCTCTTGCCCGACCATCGACAAATCGCTTTCGACGCAAACGACCCGGTAATCGGTCAAAAAGCCCTGCTCGATAAGCCAGCGCATCGGCGGCCCCTCGACCATGCAATCGGCGACGCCATCGGCGTGCCGGCCGAGCCCCTTGCCGTCGGCGCGGTTCGGCGTTGCGGTCGGCAACAGGCCGCGCGCGCTAGGGAAAAGCTGCATTGCCCGATGCCATTTGTTCCCGGTAACGACGTGATGCCCCTCGTCGGGAATGCAAAGCGAGACGCGCGCGGCCCACGACGGGTCGATTTCGGCGCGTACGAGCGTGTCGACGCCGGCAACGGCGACGTTCGCCGAGGGCGTGTAATAGCAGGTGCCGAACTCGGCGACGTGCGCTTTCGCGATATCGCGCCGGGTGTTGTCGGCGGCGATGATATTATGCCGCAGGCCGTACCGCGCCAGCATTAGCGAGATTTGCCCGACGAGTTCCTGCCGGTGCGCCATGATACAGGCCGCGCCCTCGTTTTGCTCGGTAATCTGCGCGAGGCAAACCGTCTTGCCGAATCCCGTGTCGGCGCGCCCGACGACGTTTTGTGCCCCCTGATTCCACGCCTCGTATATTTCGCCAATAAATTTCCATTGGTCGGGCCGGGGCGTTATTTTCACGAGGGGGTTTCCAATTTCCGGGGGTTGACGACCTGCTGATAAACGCGCATTGACGGCACGGTCAACCCGCAACTTTTGGAGAATGACAAAATGCAAATTCAGTTCGACCCGCGCGACCGGGACGCGTGCGCAAGCGTGCTCGCCATGGTCGGGGCCCTGCACCCCGAACTCGATACGAGCGTGACAATTTCCGGCTCGGTCGAAACGATCGAACTTACCGCCGACGACGCGGAATTGATCGACCCGACCGATGACAGCGAACCCGACGCGGCAACCGCTTTCGGCGCGGGAAACTCTGCAGCCTCGGGCACGGGTGCCGAATCGGCGAGGGCTGGTACGCCGGAAAATGGTACGCCCGAGGCGTCAAACAATGGCCCGACTGCAGCGCCGATTGCATCCCCTTCTAGCGACGTGGAACTCGACGCCGACGGCCTGCCGTGGGACGGGCGAATCCATAGCGGCCCCGAGGATAAGCGGCCGAAAAATGCCGACGGCCGGTGGCGTCGCAAGCGGGGCGTTGACGACGCCGAGGTCGAACGCGTGACGGCCGAACTGCGGCAGGTCATGGGCGCGCCCGCGCCGACCCCTACGCCGGCGGCGGCCCCTACGCCCCCGCCCCCTCCCGCTGCCGCCTCGCCGGAACCGGCCCCTGCGGCGGCCCCGACTCCTGCCCCCGCTGCGCCGCCGCCTACGCCGCCCGCTGCCGACACGGCATCTGGACCGGCCGGTGCCACAACTGCGGATAGCGCACCGCCGGCGCCCCCGACGCCGCCCGCCGCCAGCGCCCCGGCTGCGAATTTCGCCGAACTTATGAAAAAGGTTACGGCGCGGCAGACGGCCGGTACGCTTACCGTCGCCGATACCAAGGCCGCAGCCGAGGCGTTGGGCCTTACCGGCGTCGCCGACCTGCTCAAGCGCCCCGACCTTATCGCGGCGTTTGAGGCGGCCTTGCCCGGCGAGGCGTAAATGATCGCCGAGCACGCACCGCTCGCCCCCTCGTCGGCCCATATTTGGGGCTCGGCGGGGGGTTGCCCCGGGTCGGTCCAAATGCAGCAGCTTTACCCCGAGGCCGAGGATACGCCCGAGGCCCGGGAAGGCACCGCGGCGCATTGGTACGCGACGGAAATTCTGCAGGGCCGAGACGTCGCCGCCGGCGCGATCGCCCCGAACGGCGAGCCGATTACGGCCGAAATGGTCGACTGCGCGCAGGGCCTGCTCGTCGACGTGCGCGACACGCTCGCCGCGCACCCGGGCGCCATCCTGCGGGTCGAACAGCGCGTTTACATGCCGATCGTGCACGAGCAGAATTGGGGAACCCCCGACGTCGTGCTGATCGACACGGCGCAGCGGTTTATCGCGGTTTGGGACTACAAGTACGGGCACCGCTACGTCGACCCGGCGGGCAATCTGCAACTTGTCGACTATGCAATCGGCGTTTTGCGCGAGGTCGTCCCCTGCGCCGATTGGCCGAACTGGCGCGTTTCGCTCAATATCGCACAGCCGCGCAATTACCACGTGTCGGGCCCGATTCGCGAATGGCGAACCGACGGCGGCAAGTTGCTCGACGAGTACGTGCCGCAGCTTTTCGAGGCGGCAAAAGCGGCCATGGCGCCCGACGCCCCGACCCGGTCAAACGACCATTGCCGCGACTGCTCGGCCGTGCACGCGTGCGAGACGGCGCAGCGGGCCGGCGCCCTATCGCTCGACGTTGCCGGGCGGGTTACGCCGGTCGATCTGCCGCCCCATGCGGTCGGGCTGGAATTGCGCTTGATTGACGACGCCATGCGCCGGCTAAAGGCCCGCAAGACGGGGTTAGAGGAAATGGCGCTCGGCCTGATTCGCGGCGGTACGAGCGTGCCGTTTTTCACGACGGAATACACGACCGGCCGCGAAAATTGGACGGTCCCGGCCGCCGAGGTTATCGCGCTCGGCGAGATTATGGGCGTGGCGGGCCTGCAAAAAGAGCCCGAGGCGATTACGCCGAATCAGGCGCGAATCGCATTCAAAAAAGCGGGCATTGACGGGACGGTCATTGACGCTTACGCAGATAGGCCCCGCGGCGCTTTGCGGCTCGCCCGGGTCGACGACAACGCCGCCAAACTCGCTTTTGAATAGGAAGGAATCGAAATGGCGAAAACTCGCTTTACCTCGCCGAAAATGAAATTCGTACAGGGCGACGTCGACGAGCCGCAGACGACCGACGCGCAGGGCGCGCCGCGCGTTATCAAGACGGGCCCGAACGCCGGGCAGCCGAACCCGCAGTATTTCGTCGCTGGCGCTATCCCGAAAAACGACCCGGCTTGGCCGGCGTTTTGGGCCATCCTCGCAAATCAGGCGGTCGCCGACTTTTCCAACCTGTTCCCGCAGGGCGCGGCGCCGCTTATCGCGGCGGGCGGGCCGGTCGGTATTCCGCAGGGCGCGTGCCTGCACCCGAACTTTTCGTTTAAGGTAATCGACGGCGACGGGCTCGACCAAAACGGCAAGTCGAACAGCGATAAGCCGGGGTTCGCCGGCTGTTGGGTTGTGCGCTTCGCGTCGTCGTATGCCCCCAAGGCGTTCCACGTCGGGCACTACGCGCCGCAAGAACAGATTCAGGAAAAGGGCGCGATCAAGCGCGGGTACTTTATCCGCGTGAACGGCTCGGTCGACGGCAACGGTAACGCGCAGCGCCCCGGCCTGTACGTCAATCTCGACTTGGTCGAGTTGACCGAAACCTGCCCGCCCGATCAACTGATTATCAGCGGGCCGAGCGCGCAGGAAGCGTTCGGAGGAAACGCCGGCGCGGCGGCGAACCCCTCCCCGGCGGCGGGTTCGTCTGCAGCCGCTAGCCCGCCCCCGCCTGCGTCGCCGCCGGCCATGGCGCGCCCGACCGACCCGTCGCATATCCACGCGGCCGGTACGCCGGGCGAAAAATGGTGGA
>JACYYJ010091751.1_pt1 | contig 12548 bp, 13 predicted proteins | sample 8236861 | NCBI WGS metagenome assembly JACYYJ01 (sample SAMN14103086, study PRJNA606662) | landfill metagenome | isolation source: landfill solid waste | place: India:New Delhi, Okhla landfill site | collected 2017-11-05
CCGATCTGCTGCCCGAGGGTGGAGACGCCACGTTCGAAGGTCAGCAGACCCATCGCGACCTTCCATCCGTCGCCGGGGGCACCGACGACGAGGTCGGCGTCGGTGACGGCGTCGTCGAAGAAGACCTCGTTGAACTCGGAGGTGCCCGTGAGCTGCTGAATGGGCCGCACCGTGACGCCGGGCTGGTCGAGGGGCACGAGCAGGAAGCTCAGGCCGTGATGGCGGGTCGAACCGGGTTCGGTCCGCGCGACGACGAAGGCCCATTGTGCGACGTGTGCGAGCGACGTCCAGACCTTCTGACCGTTGATCACCCACTTGTCGCCCTCGAGGCGGGCGGTGGTGGAGACGTTGGCGAGGTCGGAGCCGGCTCCCGGTTCCGAGTAGCCCTGCGCCCACAGTTCGGTGACGTTGCGGATCCCGGGCAGGAAGCGCTGCTTCTGCTNNCGCCGTCGCGCACGGCCCGGGTCGGGATGGCCTTGGCGTCGGAGCCGGCGCCCGGCTCGGAGAACAGCTGGCACCAGATCTCCTCTCCCGCCAGCAGCGGGAACAGGTAGCGCTGCTTCTGCTCCTCGGTTCCGAAGGCGATGAGGGTGGGCCCGAGCAGTTCTTCACCGAGGTGGTTGACGCGTGCGGGCGCGTTCGCCTTCGCGTACTCCTCGTGGAAGATCACGCGCTGATCCATGCTCGCGCCGCGACCGCCGTACTCGGTGGGCCAGCCGATGCAGGTCCATCCGGCAGCGGCCAGATGCCGGTCCCACGCGAGTCGCTGTTCGAAGAACTCGTGTTCGCTTCCGGGTCCGCCCTTGCCCCTGAGCTCGGCGAATTCGCCGGTCAGGTTGTCTTCGAGCCACTGCCGAACGGTGGCTGCGAACTCCGCATTTTCCTGGCTCTCGCTCTCGTGCACATCCGTACGATAACCTACCAAGCAATTGCTAGGTAGGGAGCTCTGTGAACACACGACCGAGAACCACTCCGGCCGCACTCGTACGTGCCGCCGACACCTGGCCGGACCTGCTCGCGATCGCCGACGGCGACACCCGGCTGACCTTCGCACAACTGCGCGACCACGTCCGCGATTTCGCCGCGGCACTCGTCGCCCGCGGCGTCGAACGCGGTGCGCGCGTCGTCATCTGGTCGCCCAACACGTTCCACTGGGTGATCGCGGCCCTGGGCACGCACTGGGCCGGCGGTGTCGTCGTACCCCTCAACACCCGCTACACCGGAAGCGAGGCCGCCGACGTCGTCGAGCGCGTCCGCCCCGAAGCCCTCGTCGTGGTCGGCGAGTTCCTCGGCACCGACCGATACACCGAACTGCGCAAGGCCGCGCCCGAACTGCCGATCCCGACGACCGTGCGGGTCCCGCTGGGCGGGAACGACGCGCCGATCGACGGGATCGTCGAGTGGGGGGACTTCCTGTCCTCCGCCACCGAAGCCGCCCGCACCGAGGCCGACGCGCGCGCCGCGGCCGTGGCCCCCGACGACGTCTCCGACGTCCTGTTCACGTCGGGCACGACCGGCCGCAGCAAGGGCGTGCTCAGCGCGCACCGCCAGTGCATCGGCGTCGCACAGGCGTGGGGTGAGTGCGCCGAACTGACGACCGACGACAACTACCTGGTTATCAACCCGTTCTTCCACAGCTTCGGATACAAGGCCGGTTTCGTCGCCGCACTGCTCCACGGCTCCACCGTCATCCCCCTCGCGACCTTCGACGTGGAGAAGGTCATGGCGATGGTCGCGGCCGAGCGCATCAGCGTGCTCCCCGGCGCCCCGACGATCTACCAGTCCATCCTCGACCACCCGCGTCGCAGCGAATACGACCTGAGCAACCTGCGCATCGCCGTCACCGGCGCCGCGCCCGTCCCGGTCTCCCTCGTCGAGCGCATGCAGAACGAACTGAGCTTCGACGCGGTGCTCACCGCCTACGGGCAGACCGAGGCGGTCGTCGCGACGATGTGCCGCACCGACGACGATCCCGTCACCGTCTCCACCTCGTCCGGACGCGCCACCGCCGAGTTCGAGGTGCGCATCGGCGACAAGGGCGAGATCCTGCTGCGCGGCCCGAACGTCATGCTCGGCTATCTCGACGACCCCGAGGCCACGGCCAAGACCATCGACGAAGAAGGGTGGCTGCACACCGGCGATGTCGGAACCCTCGACGAGCGCGGCTATCTCGACATCACCGATCGTCTCAAGGACATGTACATCAGCGGCGGATTCAACGTCTATCCGGCGGAGGTCGAAGCGGCACTGCTGCGCCTGCCGGGAGTCCACGAGGTCGCGGTGATCGGTGTCCCCGACGAGCGCATGGGTGAGGTCGGCCGGGCGTTCGTGGTCCCACTGGACGGACATCCGCTCACCGAGGACGACGTGATCGCGTATGCCCGAGAGAAACTCGCCAACTTCAAAGCGCCGCGATCGGTTCGGTTCGTCGATGCGCTACCCCGAAACCCGTCCGGCAAGGTACTGAAGAACGTTCTGCGTGAGGAGAAGTCATGACCGTCCCGTTCGAACCCGATGTCGTCACCTACGAGGTGCGCGACGGCGTCGCGATCGTCACTCTCAACCGACCCGATTACCGCAACGCCCAGAACTCGGTCATGACCTACGCGCTCGACGCCGCCTTCGAGAGGGCTGTCGAGGACGACGAGGTCAAGGTGATCGTGCTGGCCGGCAACGGCAAGCACTTCTCCGCCGGCCACGATCTGGGCACCCCGGGCCGCGACCACCACGTCCACTACGACAACAAGGCCGTGATGTGGTGGGACCACGTCGACAAGCCCGGCGGCGACCAGCGCTACGCCCGGGAGATGGAGGTCTACCTGGGGATGTGCCGCCGCTGGCGCGAGATCCCCAAGCCCACCATCGCGTCGGTGCAGGGCGCCTGCATCGCCGGCGGTCTCATGCTGGCGTGGGTGTGCGACCTGATCGTCGCGTCCGAGGATGCCTTCTTCTCCGATCCCGTGGTGCGCATGGGCATCCCGGGTGTCGAGTACTTCGCGCACCCGTGGATCCTCGGAACCCGCTTCGCGAAGGAGATCCTGTACACCGGTGACCGTTTCAGCGCCCAGCGCGCCTACGAGGTGGGCATGGTCAGCCGCGTCGTGCCGCGTGAGGAACTCGAGAACGAGACCCTCGCCCTCGCCGCCCGCATCGCGGAGATGCCGCGCTTCGGTCTCGCGCTCACCAAGCGCGCCGTCAACCAGTGCGAGGACCAGATGGGCATGCGCAACGGCATGGACTCGGTCTTCGGCCTGCACCACTTCGCACACGCGCACAACGCCGAGGTCGGAGCCGACTCGCTCGGCGGCATGAACGCCAAGTCGATGGCCGCGAGCGCCCGTCCGGTGGAAGGGGCGAAGTAGTGGATCTGCAGCTCGACGACACCACCCTCGCGTTCCGCGACGAGGTGCGCGCCTTCCTCGCCGAGAACGTTCCGAAGACGCCGCTGAAGTCGATGGACACGGCCGAGGGCTTCGAAGAACACCGGCGGTGGGAACGCACCCTCGCCGATGCACGCCTGTCGGTCGTCTCCTGGCCCGAGGAACTCGGCGGCCGCGACGCGACCCTCGAGCAGTGGGTCGTGTTCGAGGAGGAGTACTACCGCGCCGGCGCGCCCGGCCGGGTGAGCCAGAACGGCATCTTCCTGCTCGCCCCCACCCTGTTCGAGCACGCCCACCCCGAGCAGCTCGCCCGCATCATGCCCCGTATGGCCCGGGCCGACGACATCTGGGCCCAGGCCTGGTCCGAACCCGAGTCCGGCTCCGACCTGGCGTCGCTGCGCTCGACCGCCACGAAGGTCGACGGTGGCTGGCTGCTCAACGGGCAGAAGACGTGGAGCTCGCGGGCGTCCTACGCCGACATGGGCTTCGGCCTGTTCCGTTCCGATCCGGAGGCCCAGCGGCACAAGGGCATCACCTACTTCATGTTCGATCTGCGGGCCGAGGGCGTCACCGTGCGACCGATCCCGCAGCTCGACGGGGAACCCGGTTTCGCGGAGATCTTCCTCGAGGACGTCTTCGTCCCCGACGACCCGGAGCGTCCCGGCGAATCCGGTGTGATCGGCGCGGTGAACGAGGGATGGCGGGTCGCGATGAGCACCGCCTCCAACGAGCGCGGTCTGTCGCTGCGTGCGCCGGGCCGTTTCCTGGCGGCCACCGACCGGCTGCTGCGCGCCTACGGCGAATCCGACCTCCACGGCGACACCGCGCTGCGCAACCGCGTCGCCGACGCGTGGATCGGGGCCCGCGCCTACGAGCTGTCGACCTGGGCGACCGTCACGCGCCTGACCGCGGGTGGGCAACTCGGCGCCGAATCGTCGATCAACAAGGTGTTCTGGTCCGAGTGGGACATCGCCGCGCACGAGACGGCGCTCGACCTGCAGGGCGCCGAAGCCGAGCTCGTCGACGGCTGGACCGACGGCTATCTGTTCTCGCTGTCGGGCCCGATCTACGCCGGTACCAACGAAATCCAGAAGAACGTCATCGCCGAGCGGTTGCTCGGCCTTCCGAGGGGTGATCGATGAGATTCGCACTCGACGAGTCCCATGAGGACTTCGCGTCCAGTATCGACGCCCTGCTCACCAAGTCGGACATGCCGCAGGTGATCCGTGCGTGGAACAGCGGCGACACGGCACCGGGTCTGCAGGTGTGGGAGCGACTGGCCGAGACCGGCGTCAACGGTCTGCTCGTCGCCGAGGAGCACGACGGCCTCGGGGCCGACGCGGTCGACCTCGTCGTCGCCGTCGAACAGCTCGGCCGCCATGCCGTGCCCGGACCGGTGGTCGAAACCGTGGCGGTGGCACCGGTTCTGCTCGCCGCCGTGGCACCCGAGCGTCTCGGCCCTCTTGCCGCGGGCTCGCTCGCCACCGTCGCGATGCTCCCCCACACCCCGTACGCGGTCGACGCACACGTCGCCGACCTCGCACTGCACGTCGCCGGCGGCACCGTCTCGGTGGGCACCGCAGGTGAGACGCGTGAGTCGGTCGACCGCTCGCGGACGCTCGCCTCGCTCACCCCGGGTGAGTCGCTCGGATCCGCCGATACCGCTGCAGCTTTCGACATCGGTGTCCTCGCTTCGGCCGCTCAGCTCCAGGGCCTGGGCCGGACTCTGCTCGACACCACCGTCGAGTACGCGCAGCAGCGCAAGCAGTTCGGTCGCGCGATCGGCTCCTTCCAGGCCGTCAAGCACCACCTGGCCGAGGTGGCGGTCGCGCTGGAAATGGCGCGTCCGCTGCTGCACGGCGCGGCCATCGCCGTCCGCGACGGACTGCCCACCGCGTCCCGGGACGTCTCGGCCGCGAAGGTCGCGTGCGGCGACGCCGCCTACCTCGCCGCACGCACGGCCCTGCAGGTGCACGGCGCCATCGGCTACACCCAGGAATACGATCTGTCGCTGTGGATCACGAAGGTCCGTGCGCTCGTCACCGCGTGGGGCACCCCCGACGAGCACCGGGCCCGCGTGGTCGCGGCACTCGAGAGCGAGGCGTCGTGACGTTCGAGACGGAAGAGCGCGCCGCACTGAGGGACTCGGTGCGCACCCTGCTCGCCAAGCATTCCGATTCGGCTGCCGTCCGGCGCGCGATCACCACCGACAGTGGGTACGACGACGAGCTGTGGACGATGCTCGTCGAACAGGTCGGGGTCGCGGCCCTCGCCGTTCCGGAGGAGTACGACGGTGTGGGCGCCTCGTGGGTCGAGACCCACGTGGTGCTCGAGGAACTCGGCCGCACGCTCACGCCGTCGCCGTTCCTGGGGTCGGCGGTACTCGCGGCGCAGACCGTGCTGCTGTCCGGTGATGCCGACGCGGCGGCACGTCTGCTCCCCGGCATCGCGGCCGGTGAAGTCGTCGCGGTGTGCTGGGCGTCGGCCGCCGGCTGGCAGCGTCCCGGCGTGAGCGTCGAGGGCGACGTGCTGACCGGAACCGCGCACTACGTGCTCGGCGGCGATATCGCGTCCACTCTGCTGGTGCTCGCTGCCGACGGCGACACGGTCGGCCTGTTCGAGGTCGATCCGGACACCGACGGAGTGTCGCGGCGCCGCGTGCCCACGATGGATCCGACGCGTTCTATGGCCGAGGTGTCGTTCTCGGCGGTGACCGGCCGTCGCCTGTCGTCGTCCGACGATCTCGTCGAGCGGTTGCGGGCGTCCGCGGCGATCGCCCTGTCGGCCGAGCAGGTGGGCGCCGCGCAGGCCGTGCTCGATCTGACCGTCGACTACGCGAAGAACCGCAAGCAGTTCGGTCGCGTGATCGGATCGTTCCAGGCGCTCAAGCACCGTATGGCCGACATGTACGCGCTCGTGGAGACGGCGCGATCGATGTCGTATGCGGCTGCGTTGTCGCAAGATCTACAGGACGCGTACGCCGCGAAGATCTACTGTTCGGAGGCCTTCCAGCAGGTCGCGTCGGAGGCCGTGCAGCTGCACGGCGGGATCGCGATCACCTGGGAGCACGACGCGCAGTTGTTCTTCAAGCGGGCACACGGCAGCGCCCAGTTGTTCGGGCAACCGCGCGAATACCTGAGCGCAATATCCGCCTGAGCAATATCGTCGGCGGCGATCCTGCGAAAGATCGGTGATGCGCCTCCTCGATTCCTCGGTTCCACTCCCCGTGCGTCCCCGCCGCGTCCTCGTGGCGGGGACGTCCGGTTCCGGCAAGACGACCCTCGCCGCGAGGACCGGGCAGATCCTCGACCTTCCGCACGTCGAGCTCGACGGCCTCCATCACGGTCCGAACTGGACGCGGCGTCCGTCCTTCCGCGAGGACGTCGAGGAGTTCACCGCGCAGCCGCGCTGGGTGACGGAGTGGCAGTACACCGCGGTGCGGCCGCTGCTCGTCGAGCGCGCCGACCTGATGGTGTGGCTCGACCTGCCGCGGAGCACGGTGATGCGACAGGTGGTGTGGCGGACGCTGCGACGCCGGGTGCGCCGGGAAGAACTGTGGAACGGCAACATCGAACCGCCCCTGCACACCTTCTTCCGCGATCGCGACCACATCGTGCGCTGGGCGTGGCGAACCCACGGTGGGTACCGCGACCGCGTCCTCACCGCGCTCGCACAACGTCCCGATCTGCCGGTCGTGCGGCTGACGGGCCGGCGGGAGGTCGATGCGTGGGCGGCGCTGCTCGCCTGCCGTCCCCCGGCGTCCGGCCGATGAACTCGACACCCGTCCTCGGGGCCCGCGGGTCGGAGAACACCCGATCGCCCGGGATCACTCGCGCCCGCCGCGGCGGCTCGCTAACGTCGGAGAGATGACACCTCCCACGATCACGCTGAATTCCGGAACGACGATCCCGCAGCTGGGCCTGGGAGTCTGGCAGGCCACCAACGACGAGACCGAACACGCGGTCCGATACGCGATCGACGAGGCCGGTTACCGGCACATCGACACGGCCGCGGCCTACGGCAACGAGGAAGGCGTCGGCCGCGCGCTCGCCGCGTCGTCGGTGCCGCGCGAGGACATCTTCGTCACCACCAAGCTGTGGAACGCCGATCAGGGTTACGAGCCGGCACTGAAGGCATTCGACACGAGCCTGAAGAAGCTGGGCACCGAGTACGTCGACCTGTACCTGATCCACTGGCCGCTGCAGGACCGCGAACGGATCCTGCGCACCTGGGACGCCCTCGAGAAGATCGCCGAGTCCGGGCGCGCGAAGGCGGTCGGGGTGTGCAACTTCGAACCGCACCACCTGCAGTTGCTCGTCGATCGTGGCGGGTTGTTGCCTGCGGTGGACCAGGTGGAGTTGCATCCGCACCTGCCGCAGCAGGAGATCCGCCGGTTCGCGTCCGAGCACGGCATCGCCGTGGAGTCGTGGAGCCCGCTCGGTGGCACGAGCAACTCGGGGTGGGGTCCGAACTCGAAGCCGAACACCCTGCTCGTCGACCCGATCGTCACCCGCATCGCCGATCGTCACAGCAAGTCGGCCGCGCAGGTGCTGATCCGCTGGCATCTGCAGAACGGGCTGATCGTCATCCCGAAGTCGGTGCACGAGCAGCGCATCTCCCAGAACATCGACGTCTTCGACTTCGAACTCGACGAGCTCGACCTCAGCGAACTCGACACGCTCGACGACGGCACGCGGGTGGGCGCGCATCCCGACGAGATGAACATCGGCGCTCCTTCCTAGTCTCTTCCCTCCGGAACTGGAACGTGTTCTCATTGTCGGGGTACGCACGTCCGACTTCCGGAAGGCAGCGATGAGCGAGACGACGACGCATGTGGTGTTGGGCAAGCCGGTCACGATGCCCGTGCAGGTCCGAACGGCCACGGCGTTCATGGGGATGTTCTCGGTTCCCGTGCGCCCCGCGCAGGAACTCGTCGCCCACACCGGGCTCGAGATCCTGCAGTACCGGCCGGGCCACGGGATCTGCACGCTCGTCTTCGTGGACTACGTCGACGGGGACCTCGGCCCGTACAACGAGTTCGGGGTGTGTTTCCTCGTCCGCAACCATCGCAACCGCGGCGACGGCATCGTCGGCGACTGGCGGAGCCTCGTCGGCGGGCAGGCCGGTGCACTCATCCACCACCTGCCCGTCGACGGCGACTTCACTCTCGCGGCGGGGCGCGGCATCTGGGGTTTTCCGAAGACCCTCGCCGACTTCGACGCCGACCACGACAGCAGCACCAAGCGCGGTTCGGTCTCCGCCGACGGAGCACTGATCGCCGAACTGACCGTGGCGCCCGGACTTCCGGTGCCGGGCAAGGGTCTCGCCGCCTCGCTCGCTGCCTATTCGCACATCGACGACGTCACCCGCTGCACGACCTGGGAGATGAATCCGAGCGGCGTGCGCACCCGGCTCGGCGGCGCGACCCTGCGGTTGGGGACGCATCCGATCGCCGACGAACTGCGGTCGCTCGGTCTGCCGCGACGCGCACTGGCCTCGTCGTCGATCCCCGATCTGCAGATGACCTTCGGCGACGCGACCGTCGTCTGACGCTCCCCGGACTCAAGAGTGCGCGCCCGAGACGGCGCTCGTCATGAGGATCCGCCCTGAGTTGAACAGTGATGTTCGAGTTGCCCGTCGACGTAACCTGAACACCAGTGTTCGACAAGAGGAGGATCCGTGACCACCCACGAGACATCCCGCCGTCCTGAATCGCTCCGCACCAGGAAACGTGCGGACGCCGAGCGGAACATCGAGGCGATCCTCCACGCCGCGCGCATCGCACTGGGTCGTGATCCCGACGCGAGCATCGGGGAGATCGCCAAGGCCGCCGGCGTCGGGCGTGTCACGCTCTACGGCCACTTCCCCACTCGCGCAGAACTCGTCACCGCCGTGGTGCAGCGCGCGCTCGCCGAGGCGGAACAGACCGTGGACCGCATCGACCTCACGGGCGACCCCCGCGACGCCCTGCACCGCCTCATCGCGGGTTCGTGGTCGCTGACCGCCGACGCCGGGACGCTGCTCGCGGCCGCCGAACAAGCACTTCCCGCCGAGGACGTCCGCGCCGCACACGACGGCCTGCTCGCCCGCGCGACCGCCCTCATCGAGCGCGGTCGCGCCGAAGGGGCGTTCCGCACCGACCTGTCGTCGTCCTGGCTGGCGTCGGTCCTGCACAGCCTGGTCCATTGTGCCGCAACCAAAGTCGCGGCAGGACGGTTGTCGGCGGAGGACGCCGCCGACAACATCGCCGCAACGGCCCTGTCGTCGTTCACCCCGCCCGGCTGAGCGGTATCAGCCGGACGCGATCACGCCGTCGACGTTCTGACGCTCGCGGAGCCGGGTGACCGTGTCGTGCAGGTGCTCGTCGAGCAGACGCCGCACCTCCTCCCGGTCGGCGGTGCGGATCGCCTCCCGCAGCACGACGTGCTCGTCCACCTGCACGTGCAGGTCGGGATAGGTGGTCTGCAACGCGCCGAGGCACATCCGCGTCTCGACGAGCAGCGTGCGGGCCGCCCGCACGAGCCGCGGACTGTCGGCACTGGCCACGAGGATCTCGTGGAAACGTCGGTCGCCGTCCGAGACACCGGTGGCGTCCTCGCGTTCGGCGGCGGTGCGCATCTCCTCGATCGCCGGTTCGAGGGCCTTCCACGTCTGTTCGCGACGGCCGTCCAGCACCAGATCGAGGGCGCCGCCCTCGATGACCCAGCGGCTGCGGTAGATGTCGACGACGTCGTCGAAGGTGAGCTCGGTGACGAAGATTCCCCGGTTGCGGATGCTGTAGAGCAGGCCTTCGGACAGCAACCGCTGCATGGCTTCTCGCAGTGGGCCCCGGGAGACCTGGAAGTGCGCCGCGAGTTCGGCCTCCCCCAGCTGTTCCCCGGGACCGAGCGCACCCCGGACGATGGCCGACCGGATCTGTTCGGCGATGAGCTCGGCCGTGGACGGCCGGGTGACAGGACGTAGATCTTCCAGATCACCGAGCACCATGATCGCTATCCTCCTCGAACAGTGAGCCCAGCTCCGGGCATTCCACTGTATATCCGGCGAGTTCCAGGCCGTGCCACACGGTGACCTGGTTGGCGGTCAGCACCGGCTTGCCGGTCTCCTTCCCGAGTTCCCGCATGATCCGCAGCGTGTGCATCGCGGTGTCGGGGACGAGGACCGCCTGTGCGTCGGGATGATCGTTGGTCCTCACGAATTCGAGGACGGCCTCGTCGGTCAGGGTGCCGACCTCGGCGGCGGTGTCGATGCCGGCGTCGGCGAGCGAGACGACGTCGACACCGGCGTCCGCGAGGAAGGCGACGAACAGTTCGGCGACGTCCCGCGGATAACTCGCCGCCACGGCCACCCCCCCGACTCCGAGCGCCCGTAGCGCGGCGACGAACGCGATGCTCGTGCTCGTCGTGGGCACGCCTCCCGCGTCCCGGGAGAGCTGCTCGACCTGGGTGCGTGCCCCCTCGGGTCCGTACACGAAGCTGCCCGACGTGCACGCCCACACGAGGGCGTCGAGGGGCTCGTCCGCGAACTGCGCCGCTCCCCCGGCGAGCTTGGCCGGGCTCCCGAGGTCGAGGAGTTCGGGAACGGCGTGCAGATCGGTTCCGTAGATGTGGGCGACGGGCAGATTCACCCCCAGGAGTTCGGCGGCGAACGGGTAGTCGTCCTCGGCGGCATGATCCGGGTAGACGATCCCGACGGTCGTGCGGTCACGATGCATTCAGAACACTCCTCTCAACCACTTCCCCGGTCCGGTCATGGGCAACTTCATCCGTCCCAGGCACGCCCAGATGGTGAGCTGGTTGGCCGTGAGGACCGGCTTGCCGAGTTCCCGTTCGAGCGGCGCGATCAGGTCGTAGGTCGGCAGGTTGGTGCAACTGACGAAGATCGCCTGTGCGTCCGGGGTGTCGGCCGCGATGATGTGCTCGGCGATGGTGCGGTAGTTGACCTTCCAGATGCCGCCGCCGAGCCCGAGATGTGACGACCGGACGACCTCGGTTCCGGCCTCCTTCAGGAAGTCGTGCAGCAGGTCGGTGAGTTCCCGGTCGTAGGGGGTGATCACCGAGATGCGGGTGAGGTCGAGTTTGCGGAGGGCTTCGAGCAGCGCTCCGGAGGTCGTGACCGCGCACGATGCGCCCGCCTCGCAGATCGCGTCGCACAGGGCCTTCTCGTAGGCCACCCCGTTGACGAAACTGCCCGAGGTGCACAGATAGGCAACGACTTCCGGTTCCACCGACAGCACGTCGCGGGCCGCGACCATCAGGTGCCGTCGGTCGGACACCAGCTCGGCCATGGCACGGCTGACCGGCACCGGCTCGTAGGGGGTTCGAGCGAGGTGCAGGGTGACCTCGAGCGGCGCCCATCGCCACAGTTCTCGTTCCAGGGCGAGATCGAAGGGTGCGATCACACCGATGCCCCGCTGAGCCAGAGGACCTTCGAATTCGGGAATGTTCAGTTCCATACGGTCCCTCGGCTTCGTCAAGAGTTCCCTCAGCCTTGAGGATTGTTGACAATAATACGAGGCACTCATACGGTGTCAACGTGGATGCCCAGCCGGTCGTTGCAGTGCTTCATGCCGAAGCCGTGCCGGATCGTGCGTGGATGGCCCCGGTGGCCGAACACGCCACGGTCCGCTACGCCGACGCCACCGGTCTGGCCGACGCGCTCGACGGCGCCGACATCCTCTTCGCGTACGACTTCCTCACCGACGCGCTGCCCGCAGCCTGGCACGCCGCAGCGTCCCTGAAGTGGATCCATGTCGCCGCGGCCGGGGTCGACGCCCTCATGTTCCCCGAGCTGCGCGACAGCGACGTGGTCGTCACCAACTCCCGCGGAGTCTTCGACGGGGCGATCGCCGAATACGTGCTCGCCCAGATACTCTCCTTCGCCAAGGACATCCCCGAATCGCTGCGGCTCCAGCACGAGCACATCTGGAAGCACCGGGAATCCGAACGCATCGCCGGGCGCTCCGTGCTCGTCGTCGGCACCGGCCCGATCGGTCGCGCGATCGCCCGCCTGCTCTCCGCCGTGGGAATGACGGTCCGGGGCTCGGGCCGACGCTCTCGCGACGACGACCCCGATTTCGGCACCGTCACCGCGACCGCCGACCTTCCGGCCGCCCTGGCCGACGTCGATTTCGTCGTCGTGGCCGCACCTCTCACGGATCAGACCCGG
>JACYYJ010062931.1_pt1 | contig 12539 bp, 13 predicted proteins | sample 8236861 | NCBI WGS metagenome assembly JACYYJ01 (sample SAMN14103086, study PRJNA606662) | landfill metagenome | isolation source: landfill solid waste | place: India:New Delhi, Okhla landfill site | collected 2017-11-05
CTTCGAGGACATCCGCAAGCTGCTCGGGGTCATCAACGGTCTGGTCGACAAGGGCAACACCGTGATCGTCATCGAGCACAACCTCGATGTCATCAAGACCGCCGACTGGATCATCGACATGGGTCCCGAGGGCGGTTCCGGTGGTGGCACGGTGGTCGCGGAGGGCACTCCGGAAGAGGTGGTGACGGTGGAGGAGAGCTACACCGGACGCTTCCTTGCGGAGATCCTCGACGGCCGGACCACTGCATCTGCTCCCGCGCCGGTACGCAAGCGCGCGACGAAGGCGACCAAGGCGACCGCGACCAAGACTGCCGCTACGAAGTCGGCCGCGACGAAGACGGCCGCGAAGGCGAAGACCGCCAAGAAGAAGGTGGCGGCCGCGAGCTGACGAATCGAGCCGCCCGCATCGGAAGAGGCGGGCGGCTCGGTCCCGTGGCTCGTGAAGCAGCCGGGGAGCGTGAAGTGGGCGGGACTCCGGTTCGGCTCAGTAGACCGGGCCGGTGTACTTCTCGCCCGGGCCCTTGCCGGGCTCGTCGGGCACCGCCGACGCCTCGCGGAAGGCGCGCTGCAGTGCCTGCAGTCCTTCGCGCAGCGGGCCGGCGTGCGGACCGAGATATTCCACCGACGAGGTGATCAGGCCGGCGAGTGCGGTGATCACGCGGCGGGCCTCGTCGAGGTCACGTCGTGCGCTGCTGTCGGGATCCTCGTCGGCGAGACCGAGCTTCTCGGCAGCCGAACTCATGAGCATCACGGCTGCGCGGCTGATCACCTCGACGGCCGGGATGTCGGCGAGTTCGCGCACATCCTCCGCCGCAGCATCCTGATCGGGGGTCTCGGGAGCATCCGTCATAGCGTCGAGCATAGGGTCGCGTCCCTCGGCGCCGGCGGTGCGGGTGCGGTGCCGACGCGCCGATTCGTCGTCGACGTGGCTTTTTGTTAGACTTGATCCCACGACCGCCCGCGGTGATCCTCCGTGGGCAGCAAAGTGGAGTCCGACTCCCACCTCTGGCGGCACATCGATGCAGCTGAGGGGTCCGGTCCTCCGGGTGTAGAAGCCCGGATGTCCGCCCTCCATCGGGCGGTGCGGATCACGCAGCGTGAGCTGGGTGCCGTCGACCGGTCGGTATCGGACCCCGCGTGGAGCCTCGGCGCCACAGCGGGGTCTTCTTGTCGAGGAGTAGGGCCACGTGCTGCGGTGCGGTCAAACCGACCACACCGCTCTACCTAGGAGGCCCCATCAGCGCTGAGACCCGCATCAACGAACGCATCCGAGTTCCCGAAGTCCGGCTCGTCGGACCCGGCGGTGAACAGGTCGGAATCGTGCGTGTTGAAGATGCCCTCCGCCTGGCAATCGAAGCCGACCTCGACCTCGTCGAGGTGGCGCCCGACGCCCGGCCGCCGGTCTGCAAGATCATGGACTACGGCAAGTTCAAGTACGAAGCCGCGCAGAAGGCGCGCGAATCGCGCAAGAACCAGCAGCAGACCGTGATCAAGGAGCAGAAGCTCCGTCCGAAGATCGACGACCACGACTACGAGACCAAGAAGCGCAACGTCGTGCGCTTCCTCGAAGCCGGTTCGAAGGTCAAGGTCACGATCATGTTCCGCGGCCGCGAGCAGTCGCGCCCCGAACTCGGATACCGGTTGCTGCAGCGCCTCGGCGCCGATGTCGCCGACCTCGGCTTCATCGAGACCAGTCCGAAGCAGGACGGCCGGAACATGACCATGGTGCTGGCCCCGCACAAGGGTGCGAAGACCCGCGCGAAGGCTCAGGAAGCCGCGCAGGCCGCACCGGCGCAGGCCGCTCCGCGCCCGGCAGCCTCCGCCGCCCCGACCACGGAGTCCGCGCCGTCCGCGCCGGCTCCCGGGACGGGCGACGCCCCGAGCAACTAGCCCGCTCAGGCAGCACATCCGGTGCTGTCCGTGAGCACCGATGTACGCACACGACAAGAACTGAGGACTCCATGCCCAAGTCGAAGACCCACAGCGGCACCGCGAAGCGATTCAAGGTGTCCGGTAGCGGAAAGGTCCTGCGCCAGAAGGCGGGTCGCCGCCACCTGCTCGAGCACAAGTCCTCGCGGGTGACGCGTCGCCTCGACGGCAAGGCCGTCGTCGCCGATGCCGACGCTCCGCGCGTCAAGCGCATGCTCGGGCTCTGAGCCTCTCCGACCGATCCACCCGGGGACACCTCGTTCGTCCCCCGAACTCTGACAGGACACATAACCAGTGGCACGCGTGAAGAGGGCCGTCAACGCCCAGAAGAAGCGTCGTTCGATTCTCGAGGCCTCGAAGGGCTACCGCGGACAGCGCTCGCGCCTGTACCGCAAGGCCAAGGAGCAGCAGCTTCACTCGCTGACCTACGCCTACCGCGACCGTCGCGCCCGCAAGGGTGATTTCCGCAAGCTGTGGATCAGCCGCATCAATGCTGCTGCCCGCGCCAACGACATCACCTACAACCGCTTCNNCAGGGCCTGAAGGCCGCCGGTGTCGAGGTGGACCGCAAGATCCTCGCCGAGCTCGCCGTCTCCGACGCCGAGGCCTTCGCCGGCCTCGTGGCTGTCGCCAAGGCTGCCCTGCCGGCCGACGTCAACGCTCCGGCTGCCTGAGTGCTGCCCTGAGCTACGACAACATCCAGGAACGACCCGTGGACACGCTCACCGAGCGCACACCACGGGTCGTTTCTGCTGTGAAACTGCTCCGGACCGCCGAGCGTCGCAAGACCGGGCGGTTCCTCGCCGAGGGTGAGAACTCCGTCACCGAGGCACTCGCCGCCGCCCGCGTGCACGAACTGTTCGTCACCGAGGCGGCCGCCGGCCGGTACGCGACGGTCATCGACGAGGCACGCCGCAAGGGTGTGCGCGTGGGGATCGTCACCGAGCGGGCCGCCGCCCGGCTGTCCGACACCGTCACCCCGCCCGGCCTCGTCGCCGTGTGCGACACCCTCGACGTGCCGCTCGCCGAAGCGGTGACCCCGCGGTCGCGGCTGCTCGCCGTCCCCGTCGCGGTCGCCGAACCCGGCAACGCCGGCACCCTCATCCGCGTCTCCGACGCCGTGGGCGCCGACGCCGTGGTCCTCGCCGGCGACAGCGTCGACCCGCACAACGGCAAGTGCGTGCGCTCCTCGGCCGGCAGCATCTTCCATCTGCCGGTCGCGCGCGAACGCGACACCGACCGGGTGCTGGCCGTGCTCGCCGAGGCCGGCGTGCAGATCCTCGCGACGGCCGCCGACGGCGAGGTCGACCTCGACGACGCCGACGAGTTGCTCGCCGCGCCCACCGCCTGGCTGTTCGGCAACGAGGCCCACGGACTCGACCCGCAGGTCGCCGCCCGCGCCGACCACCGCGTCCGCATCCCTATCCGCGGACGCGCCGAATCGCTCAACCTCGCCACCGCCGCCTCGATCTGCCTGTATGCGAGCGCGCGGGTGCAACATCGGGCCGCTCGGCCCATCACATAGGATTTCCCCGGTGCGCCGCGGACTCCGGCCCGGACCGCACCTACCGAGATCACCCGTTCGTCCGAAGAAGGAGATGCACCGGTCGTGGCCAAGAAAGAGGGCGGCACCCCGCCGGCAGTCGATCCGAGCGCCCTGACCGAGGACGCGCTCACCGCCGCCGAGAAATCCGCGATCGACGCGTTCGCCGCTGCGACCGACCTCGACGAACTCGCCCAGGCGAAGATCGACCACCTCGGCGACAAGGCGCCCATCTCCCTCGCCAAGCGCGCCCTCGGCTCGCTGCCCGGCAACGAGCGCGCCGACGCCGGCAAGCGGGTCAACGCCCACCGCACGGCCGTGCAGGCCGCCTTCGACGACCGCAAGGCGGTGCTGCAGGCCGAACGCGACGCCGCGGTCCTCGTCGCCGAGGCCGTCGACGTCACCCTGCCCGCGACCCGCCGCGCGCTCGGCGCCCGCCACCCGATCTCGATCATCTCCGACGAGATCGCCGACGTCTTCGTCGCGATGGGCTGGGAGGTCGCCGAAGGCCCCGAGGTCGAGACCGAGCACTTCAACTTCGACGCCCTGAACTTCCTGCCCGACCATCCGGCGCGCACGATGCAGGACACTTTCCACATCGCCCCGGAGGGTTCGCGGCAGGTGCTGCGCACCCACACCTCGCCCGTGCAGGTCCGCACCATGCTGCACCGCGACATCCCGATCTACGTCGTGTGCCCCGGTCGCACCTTCCGCACCGACGAACTCGACGCCACCCACACCCCGGTCTTCTCGCAGGTCGAGGGTCTCGCCGTCGACAAGGGCCTGACCATGGCGCACCTGCGCGGCACCCTCGACGCGTTCGCGCGGGCGCTGTTCGGGCCGGAGACCCGCACCCGGATGCGCCCGAACTACTTCCCGTTCACCGAGCCCTCCGCCGAGGTGGACGTGTGGTTCCCGAACAAGAAGGGCGGCGCCGGCTGGGTCGAGTGGGGTGGNNGCATGGTCAACCCCAACGTGCTCCGCGCCTCGGGCATCGACCCCGACGTGTACACCGGGTTCGCGTTCGGAATGGGCCTCGAACGCACCCTGCAGTTCCGCAACGGCATCCCCGACATGCGCGACATCGTCGAGGGCGACGTGCGCTTCACCCTGCCGTTCGGCGTGCAGGGCTGAGAGCCCGCTCCCGACACCGACTCCACCGACCGACGACCGAACGAAAGAGCTGAGCACAAGTGCGAGTAGCGCAGTCCTGGCTGACCGAGATCCTGCAGCGCGCCACCCCGGAGTGGAACGTCACCGCCGAGGAACTCGACGCGGGATTCGTCCGGGTCGGACTCGAGGTCGAGGACATCGAGACCCTCGGCCGCATCGACAACCTCGTCGTCGGACGGGTCGTGGAGATCACCGAGCTCACCGAATTCAAGAAGCCCATCCGTTTCTGCAAGGTCGACGTCGGTGAGGACGAACCGCGCGGCATCGTGTGCGGTGCCCGCAACTTCACCGAGGGCGACCTCATCATCGCCGCCCTGCCCGGCGCCGTGCTTCCCGGCGACTTCGCCATCGCATCGCGCAAGACCTACGGGCACATCTCCGACGGCATGATCTGCTCGCTGTCCGAGCTGGGCATCGGCAAGGACCACTCCGGCATCCTCGTGCTCGAGCCCGGTACGGCCGAACCCGGCACCGACGCCAACGATCTGCTCGGTCTCGGCGACACCGTCATCGAACTGAACATCACCCCCGACCGCGGATACTGCTTCTCCGTCCGCGGCCTCACCCGCGAACTCGCGTGCGGCTTCGACCTCGAATTCGCCGATCCCGCGGCCGTGCCGGCACTGCCGTCCGACGGCGGCGAGGCCTACCCGATCCGGCTCGAGCCCGAGACGAAGGCCACCCGGTTCGCCGCACGCCGCGTCACCGGCATCGACCCGAAGGCCGTCACCCCGTGGTGGATGCAGCGCCGCCTGCACACCGCCGGTGTCCGCCCGATCTCCCCGGCCGTCGACGTGACCAACTACGTCATGCTCGAACTCGGCCAGCCGCTGCACGCCTTCGACGCCGCCACCCTCCAGGGTGAGCTGGTCGTGCGACGCGCCCGGGCAGGGGAGAAGCTCACCACCCTCGACGGTGTCGAGCGCGATCTCGATCCCGAGGACGTCGTCATCACCGACGACTCCGGGGTGATCTCCCTCGCCGGCATCATGGGCGGCGCGACCACCGAGGTCGGCGACAGCACCACCGACGTGCTGCTCGAGGCCGCCACCTGGGATCCGCTCGCCGTCTTCCGCGGCAACCGTCGGCACAAGCTCAGCAGCGAGGCCGGCAAGCGTTTCGAGCGCACCGTCGATCCGGCCCTGGCCCGCGCCGCGCTCGACCGGGCCGCGAGCCTGCTCGTCGAGATCGCCGGCGGCCGCGTGGAGTCGACCCTCACCGACATCGTCGTGCCCACCGAGAGCCCGACGATCCGCATGGACATCGACCTGCCCGACCGCATGGCCGGGGTGAGCTACCCGAACGGCACCGCTGCCCGCCGCCTCACGCAGATAGGATGTGCGGTCGAGGTCGGTGTCGGCGAGGACGGCCACGGCCAACTCGTCGTCACCCCGCCGACCTGGCGCCCCGACCTGCGTCAGCCCGCCGACCTGGTCGAGGAGGTGCTGCGCCTCGAAGGCCTCGAGCAGATCCCGTCGGTGCTGCCCACCGCCCCCGCCGGCCGCGGCCTCACGGCTACGCAGAAGCGCCGCCGCGCCGTCTCCCGCGCACTCGCCCACGACGGCCATGTCGAGGTCCTGGCCCCGGTGTTCCTGCCGGCCGGCGTGTTCGACACCTGGAAGCTCGACGCCGACGACCCGCGGCGGGTGACCACCAAGGTGCTCAACCCCCTCGAAGCCGATCGTCCGGAGCTGGCCACCACGCTGCTGCCGGGCCTGCTCGAGATCCTCGGCCGCAACGTCTCGCGCGGCCAGCGCGACCTGTCGCTCTACGCGATCGCGCAGGTCGTGCAGCCCACTTCCGAGACCAAGCCGGTCGACGCGCTCCCGGTCGACCGTCGTCCCACCGACGACGAGATCGCCCTGCTCGAAGGGTCGCTGCCGAAGCAGCCCGTCCACGTCGGTGGTGTGCTCGCCGGTCTGCGCGAGCCGGCCGGGCCGTGGGGCACGGGTCGCGCCGCCGATGCCTTCGACGCCTTCGCCGCCGCTGAGACCGTGGCACGTGCCACCGGGGTGCGCCTCGAGCGCCGCGCCGCGCAGTACCTGCCCTGGCATCCCGGCCGCTGCGCCGAACTGCTCGTCGACGGGGTCGTCGTCGGTCATGCCGGTGAACTGCATCCCGCGGTGATCGAACGGGCCGGTCTGCCCGCACGCACGTGCGCCTTCGAACTCGACCTCGACGCGTTACCGATCGTGGAATCGCTTCCGGCGCCGGTGGTCTCGCCGTTCCCGGCGGTCCTGCAGGACGTCGCGGTCGTGGTCGACGCGAATGTGCCGGCCGCCGACGTCGAGAGCGCCCTGCGCTCGGGTGGCGGCGAGCTGCTCGAGGACATCCGCCTGTTCGACGTCTATCAGGGCGCCCAGCTGGGGGAGAACCGCAAGTCCCTCGCGTTCGCGCTGCGCTTCCGCGCCCTCGATCGCACCCTCACCGAGGACGAGGCCAGCGCCGCCCGCGAGGCAGCGGTGGCCGCCGCGGCCACCGCGGTCGGTGCCGAACTACGCGCCTGAGCCGCCCGCGTCCCCGCCCGGCAGCCACACGTCGGGCGGGACCGTGGTGACCTTGCGGCCCGCCCGGTCGAGGATGTGCCCGGCGAGCTTGTGGATCCGTAACACCAGCACCCGATCCCGCACGGCCAGGTCGGGGCATCGCGCGAGCAACCGTGCCTCGAAGTCCGGGACCTCGGCGGGGGAGTGCAACCACGCCTGCACCACGAGGTTCGCGGCGCCGACGACGGCGAAGCAGTTGCGCACCTCCGGTTCGCGGCTCACCACCCGCCCGGTCGTGGTCAGCCGCTCGACGGGCACCGTGCACCACAATGTGACGAGCACCGCGAAACCCGCTGCGGGATGAGCGAATTCGCACCGTAATCCGACCACCTCGGCGGCCAGCAGCGCCTCGATCCGGCGTTTGACCGTGGCCGCGCCGGTCCCGGCGATCTCCGCGAGGGTGCGCATCGGGGTGCGGCCGTCGACTGCGAGCGCCGACAGGATCGCGCGATCGGTGGCGGAGATCGTCGTGCGTCCGCGCCGCTCACCCACCCGCCGGGAGCCCGACGCCAGTTCCCCTCGCTCTCCCGGACCGAGCGCGTTCAGCCGCCACGCCCCGCCCTCGGTGAACCACTCCGAGACCACGTGGATGCGGATCGACGCGACGCCGGGCAGCCGCCCCAGGTCGTCGACGACCAACCGGGTCATCTGCTCGTAGGTCGCGGTCGCGGCGGTGACGAGCAGGTCGGCGCCCGCCGACGGCACCTCGACGGTCACCGCGTGCGGACGCCCGGTCATCACCTCGGTCACCGACCCCCTCGCGCCGGGCACCACGGTGATCTCGAGCAGGGCGGTCGACACCTGCGCGAGGATTCGCGGCCCCGGAGTGATCGTGGTCCATGCGAGACGTTCGCGTTCGAGGCGACGCCAGTGGCGGGCCACCGTGGCGGCATCGAGACCGAGCGGACCGGCCAGCGCATCCCATGTGGAGCGCGGGGACCACTGGAGCGCATTGATTATTCTCAGGTCGATTTCATCGATCGATCGCGCAGTTCCGTACTCGGAATCGTCCATTTCGTCATTATCCTGCAAAATCCGGGTCGAATTCGAGTGGCCTGCGAGCCTACGAAACATGGAGACGGAACAGAAGTATGCGCTGATCGGAGCGGGCCCCTCGGGGCTCGCCGGAGCCCGCGCGCTCTCCCGGCACGGCATCGACTTCGTCGGCTTCGAGTCCCACAGCACCGTCGGGGGGTTGTGGGACATCACCAACCCGGTGAGCACGGTCTACGAGTCGGCGCACCTGATCTCCTCGAAGACGACCACCGAGTTCGCCGAGTTCCCCATGCCGCCGCAGACGCCGGACTATCCGGGGCATGCGGCACTCGCCCGGTACTTCCGCGACTACGCCGACGTCTTCGGCCTGTGCGAGCACTACCGCTTCGACACGACCGTGACCCGCGTCGAACCGGACGGTGACCGGTGGCGGGTGACCGCCACGGACCGGGACGGCGCTGCGACCACCGAGCTCTACCGCGGTGTCGTGGTCGCCAACGGCACCCTCGCGACCCCGAACCACCCGCAGATCCCCGGCGGGTTCGACAGCGAAATCCTGCACACCAGTGCCTACAAGGATCCGACGATCTTCCGCGGCAAGCGGGTTCTGATCGTCGGCGCCGGCAACAGCGGCTGCGACATCGCCGTCGACGCCGTCCATCACGCCCGATCGGTGGACCTGAGCGTGCGCCGGGGTTACCACTTCGTGCCCAAGTACCTGTTCGGGCGTCCTGCCGACACCCTCACCCGCGGCCGGCCCCTTCCGGCGCCGATCAAGCAGCGCCTCGACGCACTGCTGCTGCGTCAGTTCACCGGCGACCCCACCCGCTTCGGGCTGCCCGCACCCGACCACCGTCTCTACGAATCGCACCCGGTCGTCAACTCCCTGATCCTGCATCACCTCGGCCACGGGGACGTGCAGGTGCGGCCCGACATCGAGCGGTACGACGGCGCCGAGGTCCGGTTCCGGGACGGCTCCGCCGCCGGCTACGACATGATCGTGCACGCCACCGGTTACGTCCTCGACTATCCGTTCCTGGACCGGGACCTGCTCGACTGGCGCGGTCACGCACCCGACCTGCTGCTGAACATGATCAGCCGGCGGTTCGCGAACCTGTTCGTGCTCGGCATGGTCGAGTCGTCCGGGCTCGGCTGGCAGGGCCGCTACGAACAGGCGGAACTCGTCGCCGCCGCGATCGGTCTCGCCGACACCGATCCGGCGGCCGCGGCGCGATGGCGCGCGGCCCTCGCGGCCTCGCCTCCGGACCTCACCGGCGGTTACCGCTATCTGAAGCTCGGCCGGATGGCCTACTACGTCAACAAGGACGCCTACCGGGCCGCGCTGCGCGACCAGACCCGCGCGGTCCGTGAGGCCGCCGGCTCGTCCACCGCGGCGGGCGTGCGGTGAACGTCGACGACGTCAGGCTCTCCTTCGACTCCGGTTCGCTGCTCGTCCTCAATGTCGTGCTCGCCGCGATCATGCTCGGCATCGCGCTCGACACCTCCGTCGACGACTTCCGCCGTGCACTGCGCGCACCGAAGGCCATGGCGGTGGGCATCGCCGCGCAGTTCCTCGCGCTGCCCGCCGTGACCTGGCTGCTGACGCTGCTGCTCGACCCCGCGCCGTCGATCGCGCTCGGCATGATCCTCGTCGCGTGCTGCCCACCCGGGAACATCTCCAACGTCCTCACCCACCGGGCCGGCGGCGACGTCGCCCTGTCGGTGTCGATGACGGCCGTGTCGAACGTGTTCGCCATCGTGCTCATGCCGCTCAACTTCGCGTTCTGGGGCAGTCGCAGCGACGACACCCGGGCGCTGCTGCGCTCGGTCGAACTCGACGGTCTCGAGATGGTCGTGCAGATCGCCCTGATCATCGGTTTGCCGTTCGTCCTCGGGATCTGGGCCGCGCAGAAGGCCCCCGGCTTCGCGTCCCGCGCCCAGCCGTGGGTGAAGAACGGATCCCTGCTCGCACTGCTCGCCTTCATCGTCGCCGGGCTCGCCGGCAACTTCGCCGACTTCCTCGACTACATCGGGCTCGTCCTGCTCGCGGTGTTCCTGCACGACGCGATCGCTCTCGGTCTGGGCTACCTGTGCGGATGGGCCAGCGGACTGCCCGAGTACAGCCGCCGCGCCGTCTCGTTCGAGGTCGGCATCCGCAACGCCGGGCTCGGACTCGGCCTCGTCATGACCTTCTTCGACGGCCTCGGCGGCATGGCGATCGTCGCCGGCTGGTGGGGGATCTGGGACATCGTCGCCGGACTGCTCCTGGCCACCGTCTGGTCCCGTCGCACCGCAACCCGAAAGGTGACCGCATGACCTCCCTTACCGCCCTCGTCACCGGTGGCAACGGTTTCCTCGGCAGCGCCGTCGTCGCGGCCCTGAGCTCGCGCGGCGTCCGGGTGATCAGCGCCGATCTCCACGAACCGGCCGACCTCCACGACCCCACCGACGCCGTCACCCACGTGATCGCCGACGTCCGCGACCGCCGCCGGACGGCCGAGGTCGTCGGCACCCACCGCCCGGACGTGATCGTGCACCTGGCGTCCATCGTCAACCCCGGGCGCGACACCACCGCGGAACAGGAATACGCCGTCGACGTCGAGGGCGCACGCAACGTCGTCGACGCCGCACTGACCTACGGGGTGCGGCGGCTGGTCGTGGCGTCCTCGGGCGCCGCCTACGGCTATCACGCCGACAACCCGGTCCCGCTCACCGAGGACGATCCGATCCGCGGCAACGACGAGTTCACCTACAGCCGGCACAAGCGCCTCGTCGAGGAGATGCTCGCCGCCACCCGGGTCGAGCACCCGCAGCTCGAACAGGTGATCCTGCGGATCGGCACGATCCTGGGGGAGACCGTCCGCAACCAGATCACCGCGCTGCTCGACCGCGAGCGGCTGCTCGTCGTCGCCGGCAGCGACAGCCCGTTCGTGTTCGTCTGGCACACCGACGTCGCGGCGGCCTTCGCCGAGGCCGTGCTCGGTCCGGTCACGGGCATCTTCAACGTCGCGGGCGACGGGGTCGTCACCGTGCCCGAGATCGCCGCGATGACGAACCGCAAGACCCTCACGGTGCCCGCCGCGGTCCTGAAGTTCGCCCTGAGGATCGGGCGCGCGTTGCGATTGACCGAACACGGCCCGGAGCGGGTCGGCTTCCTGCAGTACCGTCCGGTGCTCGACAACCGGCGGTTGCGTGAGGAACTCGGTGTGCCCCTGCGGTACACCAGCCGGGAGGCCTTCGAGGCGTATCTGCGGGCTCGCGCCGAACAGGACTCAGCGGGAGCCGAGCGACGTAGCCTGGAGGCATGAGCAAGGACGAAGGCGGCCGGGTGCCGTCTCCCGAGGAGCCCGACAAGCCGGAGCAGCCCGTCCCCGACGTGACCCCGGCCGGGCCGGAGACGCCGACGGTGCCGGATGTTCCGCCGGGCCCGGACATCCCGGACGTGCCGCCGATCGACCCGGAGCCGAGCCCCGATCCCGACGTGACCCCACGCGAGGAAGACGTCCACGACGCTCAGATCCACGACGCCGAGATCGTCGAACCGGGTGTCGTCGACACCGGATCCGCCGACGGCCCGGTCCGCGCACCGACGATCGAGGAGATCACCGGATACACCGCGGACGGGGTGCCGACCTTCGAATCGGTGCGTGAGAAGATCGAACAGCGTTCGGCGACCGCGCTCGGCGCGGAGGAACTCGCGCACGCGACGGGTGCGGGTCGCACGCTCGAGGAGCAGTACGAGGAACGCAAGGCGGCCGCCGCCGACCGGCTCGAGCAGATCCGACGGTCGCTGCGGTCGGAGTGAATCCTCCCGAAAGGGACACCCCCTATGAAACGATTTGCATGAGAGTGCATAATCATTCGTATGGGTACTTCACCGGACTTCACCGCCACCCCCGAGTCGCCGCTACGGGTCGCCGTGGCCGGCGCCAGCGGCTACGCGGGCGGCGAGATCCTGCGCCTGCTGACCGGGCACCCCGAGGTCGAGATCGGGGCGGTGACGGGCAACTCCAACGCGGGCCGACGGCTGGGCGAACTCCAGCCGCACCTGACGCCGCTGGCCGACCGCGTGCTGGAGCCGACGTCCGTCGAGACGCTGGCCGGGCACGACGTGGTCTTCCTCGCCCTGCCGCACGGCCGGTCCGCGGCCATCGCCGAGCGACTCGGGGACGAGGTGCTGGTCGTCGACTGCGGCGCCGACTTCCGTCTGAGGGACGCGGAGGACTGGGAGCGCTTCTACGGCACACCGCACGCCGGCACCTGGCCGTACGGCCTGCCCGAGCTGCCCGGCCAGCGCGAGGTGCTGCGCGGCGCCCGGCGTATCGCCGTGCCCGGCTGCTACCCGACCGCCG
>JACYYJ010096584.1_pt1 | contig 12522 bp, 13 predicted proteins | sample 8236861 | NCBI WGS metagenome assembly JACYYJ01 (sample SAMN14103086, study PRJNA606662) | landfill metagenome | isolation source: landfill solid waste | place: India:New Delhi, Okhla landfill site | collected 2017-11-05
CTGCCGGTCTTCACCTCGGTCGACGCGATGAAGGCCTGGCGCGCGGACGCCCGGCCCGTCCCGGTCGAGGCCGCCCGCGCCGCGCTGTCGGCGGTGAGCGAGGACTGGTCGCTGCTCGTCGTGGACCCGGCCGGCCCGGCCACCGCGCTCGTGCCGCGCCCGGCCGTGTGGGCGCTCGCGCAGGGGCTCCAGTGGCGGCCCGCGCTCGTCCCGGCCGGCCCGGACGGCGACCTCGAGGTCGACCCCGAGGTCGCCACCGCGGTGGCGGACGCCGCCGCGCCCGTGCAGCACGTGGTGCGTGCCCATGCCGAGCGCGGTCGCCGCGCCGAGGTCGCCGTCGTGCTCGCCCTGGACCCGGGGCTGGACCGGCCCGGGCTGGACCGCGTCCTCGCACAGGTCAACGCACGCCTGGGCGCCTCGACGGTGATCTCCGGCCGCGTCGACTCCCTCGAGCTGCGGGTCGGCGCGGCGCGCTGAGCCGGCGTCCCGATCCGACGACCCGATCCGACGTGGTCTAGCGAGCCGGCGTCGCGGACGGGCTGCTGGACGGCTGCGCGCACGGCGGCAGCGCCCGGAACCCGTCGGCGTCGTCCAGCACCCGCTCCAGCGTGGACAACGGCACCAGCAGGGATCGGCCGTCGGAGGTCTTCGCGTACACGACGCCGATCACCCGGCCCTTCGCGTCCAGGGCCGCGGACCCCGACGAGCCCGGCTCGACCGGGGCGTCCGTGAGAAGCACCTCGCCGAGGTTCTCGTGCAGCGGGTCGGTGGTGGGCCCGATGACGGTGCCCGCGGTGATGGTCAGCTCGCCGCCCTCGGGGTAGCCCACCACGGTGACGTCGTCGCCCGGCCGGGGGTCGCCGTCCGCCAGGGTGGGGTAGCTGGGCAGGGGATCGGCCGTGCGCACCAGGGCCAGGTCGGCCAGCGACGCGCTGCCCGCGGCGGAGACCTCGAGGTCGCGCCCGTCGTAGGTGCTGACCTCCAGCGCCTCGGAGTCGGCCACGACGTGCCTGTTGGTGACGAGGGTGTGCTCGTCGACGGCGAACCCCGACCCGGTCGAGAGCCCGTCGCAGCCCACGTTCCGGATGCGCACGGCCATGCGCTGCACGGCGTCGAAGCCGTCGGGCGACAGTCCTTCCGTGCCGTCGGCGGAGAGCGGCGCGGGAGCGGTCCGTGCGACCCGCGTCGGGACGACGTCGTCCGGCACCGGCGGCGGCAGGGCGGGGAGCACCCCGCACCCGGCGAGCGCCGCGGCGAGGAGCAGGGCCGGCGCTGCGCGGCGCAGGCCGTGCCGGGCGCTCCGACGGGCCGCCGGGCGGCTCACTGCTCGAGCTCCTGCTCCAGCTGGTCGTTGGCCTTCGAGGCCTGCCGGCACAACGTCTCGACGTCGGAGGCGAACCGGTCGAGGTCCTTCGCGTCGTACGAGCCCCGGTCCTCGAGGTAGGTGATGAGCTGCGACTGGGCGTCGACGCAGTCGCCGAGCGCCGTGGTCACGACGCCCGCCGCCTCGCTCACGCGCCGCTGGTAGTCGAGGTACTGCTGGGAGGCGACGTTCTCGTCGCCGAGCTGGGCCTTCTCGTTGGCGAGGTCGGTGATGCGGGCCGTCGCGGTGGCGAGCTGCTCGCGCGCCGCGACCAGCTCGGCGTCGGTGGCCTCGAGCTCGGCGTCGAGGGCCGCGACCCGGTCGGCGTACCCCCGCGCCTCGTCCTCCCAGGCGGCGCTGTGCGCCTGCCAGCGCGTGGTGGTGACCCACAGGTACGCGCCGATGCCGAGCGTCGCGGCGAGCAGCACGGCCAGGACGACCACGGCCGTGGGGCGGCCGCGGCGTCGGGCGGGCGCGCCGCCCCCCGTCGGGGGCGGCGGACGGTCCGGGGGCGGGGGCCAGGCCGACGGGGCGGACATCTCAGACGACGGAGCCCGTGAACTTCTCGCCGGGGCCCTCACCGGGGGCGTCGGGGACGACGGAGGCCTCGCGGAACGCCAGCTGCAGGGACTTCAGGCCGTCGCGCAGGGAGCGGGCGTGCTGGTTGCCGATGTCGGGGGCGCTCGCGGTGACGAGAGCGGCGAGCGCGGTGATCAGCTTGCGCGCCTCGTCGAGGTCCAGGTGCCCCTGGGCCTCGGCGTCCTCCGCCAGGCCGCACTTCACGGCGGCGGCGCTCATGAGGTGCACGGCCGCGGCCGTGATGACCTCGACCGCGGCGACGTCCGCGATGTCGCGGGTGGCGTCGTCGGCGGGGTTCTCGGAGGTGGGGGAGGTGGCGTCGGGGGAGGTGCTCATGGGGTCCATCTTCGCATCGGGCGGGACCGTGACGGCCCCGCGGGGACGGCCGAGGCCGGGCCCCCGGTGGGGACCCGGCCTCGGTGCGGGGCGACGGCGGACGGGCCGCCGTGCCTGCCTCGTGCCCGCCGTGTCAGATGCCGACGGGCTCGACGTCCGGGCCCGAGCCGGCGGCGGCCGGCGACGGCACGTGACCGGCCGACACCTCGGCACGGAGCTTGGCGCCCAGCTCGGCGTCGACGTTCGTCCAGTACTGGAAGAACCGCTCCCGGATCTCGTCGATCGTGATGGCGAGGCCCTGGCCGGTGAGCGTCTCGAGGAACCGCGCCTTGGCGCCGTCGTCGAAGACCTCGCGGTACAGGGTGCCGGCCTGGCCGAAGTCGTCGTCCTCGGCGTGCAGGGTCTGCGCGGCGCGCACCAGCTCGCCGTCCGACTCCCAGCCGGCCTCGACGCCGCGCGCCGGGTCGGCCACCGGGCCGCCCTGGGCGCCGAACGAGTTCGGCGTGTAGACGCGGTGCTCCGGGCCGTTGAAGTGGTACTGCATGTTGCCCTGGTGCATGTAGTTCGCGACCGGGGCGGCGTGCGGCTGGTTCACCGGCAGCTGGTTGTAGTTCGTGCCGATGCGGTAGCGCTGCGCGTCCGGGTAGGAGAAGACGCGCGCCATGAGCATCTTGTCGGGCGAGATGCCGGTGCCCGGCACCTGGTTGCCCGGCGAGAACGCGGCCTGCTCGATCTCCGCGAAGAAGTTCTTCGGGTTCCGGTTCAGCGTGAACGTGCCGACCTTGATCAGCGGGTAGTCCGCGTGCGGCCAGACCTTCGTCATGTCGAACGGGTTGAAGCGGTACGTCTTCGCGTCCTCGTACGGCATGACCTGGACCTTGACGTCCCACGAGGGGTGCTCGCCGCGCTCGATGGCCTCGTACAGGTCGCGGCGGTAGTAGTCCGCGTCCTCGCCGGCGATGCGCTCGGCGTCCTCCGCCGACATGTGCTCGACGCCCTGCTGGGAGATGAAGTGGTACTGCACCCAGAAGCGCTCGCCCTCGGCGTTGATCCACTGGTAGGTGTGCGAGCCGTAGCCGTTGAGGTGCCGCCACGACTTCGACAGGCCGCGGTCGCCCATGACGTAGGTGACCTGGTGGGCCGACTCGGGGGACAGCGTCCAGAAGTCCCACTGCATGTCGGCGTCGCGCAGGCCCGAGGCGCCGAGGCGCTTCTGCGAGTGGATGAAGTCCGGGAACTTCATCGCGTCGCGCAGGAAGAACACCGGGGTGTTGTTGCCGACGATGTCGAGGTTGCCCTCGGTGGTGTAGAAGCGCAGCGAGAAGCCGCGCACGTCGCGCCAGGTGTCGGGGGAGCCCTGCTCGCCCGCGACCGACGAGAAGCGCAGCAGCGTCTCGCTCGTGGCGCCCTTCTGGAAGACCGCCGCGCGGGTGTACTGCGAGACGTCCTCCGTGACGACGAACTCGCCGAACGCGCCGCCGCCCTTGGCGTGCGGGTTGCGCTCCGGGACGCGCTCCCGGTTGAACGAGGCGAGCTTCTCGACCAGGTAGCGGTCGTGCAGGACGGTGGGCCCGTCCGCACCCAGGGTGAGGGACTGTGCGTCGCTCGCGACCGGGGTGCCGGTCTGCGTCGTCGTGAACGGCGTCGTCATGTGATGACGTCCTTTCTCAGGAGGGTTCCGGTTCGGACCGGCTTCAGGAGGTCGCGCCGGGGCCTGCCGCCGGGACGGGGTCGGCGGCCGGGGCAGCGGCGCAGTCGGGGCACAGGCCCCAGAAGGTGACCTCGGCGAGGTCGACGGCGAACCCGTGGGACGCGCTGGGCGTCAGGCAGGGCGCGTGCCCCACGGTGCAGTCGACGTCGGCGACGGCGCCGCACGAGCGGCACACCACGTGGTGGTGGTTGTCGCCGGTGCGGCGCTCGTAGCGTGCGGGGTGCCCGGCCGGCTCCATGCGGCGCAGGAGGCCGGCCGAGGTGAGCGCGTGCAGGCAGTCGTACACGGCCTGCACCGACACCGAGCCGAGGTCGGCGCGCACGGCGCGCACGACGTCGTCCGCGGTGGCGTGCTGGTGCCCGGAGAGCGCGCGCAGGACGGCGAGCCGGGAACCGGTGACGCGCAGTCCCCGCTCCCTCAGCAACGTCTCGTCCGTCATCGCCGTGGTCATGGCCGCGACCCTGCCATACTTTCTGGAACGATTCCAGTAAAGGTCGCGAGGTGGACAGCCGAGACGCTCGCCACACCGGCCGGACGGGCCGGGATCCCGTGCTAACCTTGACAGCTGACCGACCTGGGCCCATCAACGCGTCGCTCCGCGGAGCGTCTGCAGGGCTCAGGTGCATCAAGTGGATCTCATCCCACCCGAGCACCGACCGAGCGCCCCAGGCGCCGACAGGGGCCGGGTCACCGGTCGGGCGCCCCTCGTGGGTGTCCGCCTCGGTCGTCGGAGCGCTCGCGCCCCGACGTCGGTAGATGGCCTCCACCTGTGCTCAGGTCGGGGGCCTTTCCCGTCCCTGGCGGTCTACCGACGAGTTCCTAGGAGCATCACCATCAGCGAGCCTCGCATCAACGATCGGATCCGCGTCCCCGAGGTCCGACTCATCGGCCCGGGCGGGGAGCAGGTCGGCGTGGTCGCCACGGGAGTCGCCCTGAAGCTTGCCCAGGACGCCGACCTCGACCTCGTCGAGGTGGCCCCGGACGCCCGTCCGCCCGTCGCCAAGCTCATGGACTACGGCAAGTTCAAGTACGAGTCGGACATGAAGGCGCGCGAGGCGCGGCGCAACCAGGCGAACACGGTCCTCAAGGAGATCCGGTTCCGCCTGAAGATCGACCCGCACGACTACGGCACCAAGAAGGGCCACGTCGTCCGCTTCCTCGAGGCCGGCGACAAGGTCAAGGTCATGATCATGTTCCGCGGTCGCGAGCAGTCCCGCCCCGAGATGGGTGTGCGCCTGCTGCAGCGGCTCGCGGAGGACGTGGCGGACCTCGGTTTCGTCGAGTCGATGCCGAAGCAGGACGGCCGCAACATGACCATGGTGCTCGGCCCGGTCAAGAAGAAGGCCGACGCCAAGGTCGAGCAGCGCAAGCGGTCCAGCGAGATCAACGCGCAGCGCAAGACCAAGTCCGAGGCCAAGGCGGAGGCCCGTGCCCAGGCCGGGTCCGCCCAGCCGACGGCCGAGCCCGCGACGACGGAGCCCGAGGTGGAGGCGCCCGAGGCGCCGGCTACCGAGGCCGCCGCGCCGGCCCCCGCCCCCAGCGCACCGGTCGAGCCGGCCCCGGCGAAGCCGGCGTCGGCGGAGAAGCCCGCCGAGGCCAAGCCCGCGACGCCGAAGCCTGCGACGCCCAAGCCTGCGACGCCCAAGGCCGCGACGCCGAAGCCCGGCACGCCGCGGCCGGCGGCGCCGCGACCGAAGCCGAGCCCCCGCGCGGGGCGCTGAGGCCGCACACGACCATCTGGCACCGGGCCGCTCGCCGGCCCCGGTCCGCACCACGTCCCCGCCACCCGGCGGGTGACCGACACGAGGAGAGACGGCAGTCATGCCGAAGAACAAGACGCACTCCGGCGCCAAGAAGCGCTTCCGGGTCACCGGCAGCGGCAAGGTCATGCGCGAGCAGGCCAACCGCCGCCACCTGTTCGAGCACAAGCCGACCACCCGCACCCGCCGCCTCGCGATGGACCAGCAGGTCTCGCAGGCCGACGTCAAGAAGATCAAGAAGCTGCTCGGCAAGTGACCCGTCCGGCGGCCGCACCGGCCGCCGGGTCCACTTCCGGCCCCGACACTGCAAGGAGCATCACGTGGCACGCGTGAAGCGGGCGGTCAACGCCCACAAGAAGCGCCGTACGACCCTCGAGCGCGCCAGCGGCTACCGCGGCCAGCGTTCGCGCCTGTACCGGAAGGCGAAGGAGCAGGTCACCCACTCCCTCGTCTACTCGTACCGCGACCGCAAGGCGAAGAAGGGCGACTTCCGCAAGCTGTGGATCCAGCGCATCAACGCTGCGTCCCGCGCGCAGGGTCTGACCTACAACCGCCTCATCCAGGGCCTCAAGGCTGCCGGTGTGGAGGTCGACCGCCGCATGCTCGCCGAGCTCGCGGTCAACGACGTGGCGGCGTTCAACGCGCTCGTCCAGGTCGCCAAGGACGCGCTGCCGGCCGACGTCAACGCGCCGAAGGCCGCCTGAGCCACCTCGCTCAGCACCACGGACGCCCGGACACCCCCGACCTGTCGATGCCGCGCATGATCCCAGGCATCCCCGACGTGACGCTCGCGAACCCGCGGGCGGACCGGGTCAAGCAGGTCAGGGCGCTGTCCGGGCGTCCTGCGCGTTCCCGGCACGGCCAGTTCCTCGTCGAGGGGCCGCAGGGGGTGCGCGAGGCGGTCCGCCACGCCGCCCACGACGTCCGGGACGTCTACCTCACGCCCTCCGCCGCCGAGCGGTACGACGAGATCCTGCGCGACGCGCTCGACTCCGGCCTCCATGTGCACGTCGGGACCCCCGAGGTGCTGGACGCGATGAGCCCCGACGCCCAGGGCGTCCTGGCGGTCGTGCGCGTCCGGACGTACGGTCTCGGCGAGGCGGTGGCCTCGCTGGCCGAGGCGCGGGCGGCCGAGGGGCGCCCGCTGCTCGTCGCGGTGCTCGCCACCGTGCGCGACCCGGGCAACGCGGGCACCGTGATCCGCGCCTCGGACGCCACGGGCGCGGACCTGGTGGTCCTCGCGGGCCACAGCGTGGACCCCCACAACCCCAAGGTGGTGCGGTCCACCGCCGGCTCGCTCTTCCACGTCCCGGTCGTCACGGGGACGTCGCTGGCGGACGCCGTGACCGTCCTCCGGGCCGCCGGCTGCGTCGTCCTCGCCGCGGACGGCGCGGGCACCCACGACCTCGACGACCTGCTCGACGTCGCCGGCCCGGGCCCGCGGGCACCCGGCCAGCCGGACCTGGCCGGCTCGACGGCCTGGGTCTTCGGGAACGAGGCGTGGGGGCTACCCGAGGCCGACCGGGCCCTCGCCGACGCCGTCGTCCGCGTGCCGATCCGGGGTCAGGCCGAGTCGCTCAACCTCGCCACCGCCGCGACGGTGTGCCTCTACGCCAGCGGTCGCGCCCAGCGCTGACCGTCACGCCGCGTCACCCGGCGTGCGTGCTGTCGTGTCACCCGTGGTGTCGCCGTCGGGCCGGCCGAACGCTCCCGGACCGGCGTGGAACAGGCCGATCGCCAGGACTCCGAGCGCCCCGGCGACCCACGCCGCCACGGGATGCTGCCCCGCCGGCGACGAGACGAGCCACAGCGGTGTCGTGCTCAGGGCGAACCAGCCCGCCACCAGGTTGGGCACCGGGCCCGAGCCGAGCGCCGACGGGTAGCGCCGGTGGGTGATGCCGCGGACGAGGTGCGGGACACCGTTCCCGCCCCAGACGCCGGCGAGGAAGCTCAGGACGATCGTGGTCAGCACGGTGCGCCTCCGGTCGGGGTGGGCCCGCGCCGGTGCGGCGAGGGCCGTCGTGCGCCAGTCTTCCCCGCCCCTGGACCGGCCGCGCGGTCGTGGCACGATGGGCGCGTGCGCCTCTTCACGGCCGTCTACCCCTCCGCGGAGGCGGCCCGCCACCTGGAGCTCGCCCTCGCGGGCGTCGGCGGGCCGGCCCTCTCCGACCCCGGCCGAGGGCTGCGCTGGGTCCCGCCCGAGCAGCGGCACGTGACGCTCGTCTTCCACGGCGAGGTGCCGGACGGCGCGGTGCCGGGCTACGTCGACGCCCTCGGCACGGCGCTCGCGGACGTGCCGCCGTTCGACCTGGCCCTGGCGGGCAGCGGCTCGTTCGGCGGGCGCACGCTCTGGGTGGGCGTCGCCGGGTCGGTGGACGACCTGCGCCGGGCCGGGGAGCTCGCGCAGGACGCCGCCGTCGGCGCCTCGGGCCTGCCCGCCTCGGACCGCACGTCGGGACGGCCGCACCTCACGGTCGCGCGGGCGACGGTGCGCTCCGGGGAAGGTCGGCGGCGTGTGGACGGTGCCCGCGGCGGCACGCGCGGCCCGCGGGGTCGTGAGGCCGAGGCCTCGCCCCTCGTGCCCTGGGCGCGAGCGCTGGCCGTGTACCGCGGTCCGGCGTGGCAGGTCGACGCCGTGCACGTCGTCGCGTCCCGGCTCGGGGAGGGGCGGTCGGGAGGTCCGCTGCACGAGGAGGTCGCCGTCGTGCGGCTGGGTGACCGGGACGGCGCCGGGCGGCCCGTGCCATCATGGGAGGCGTGACACGCCGCGACCGCCGATTTACCGGGCCCGCCACGGGCCCGGTCCCGGCGACGCCCGCGCGCTGAGCGCGGTACCGCGGACGCCGACCTGACCGGCCCGGGCGGGCACATAAACTGACCCCGCCGCCACACCCCTCGCAGGGCCCCTCTCAGGAAGGCACGCATGTCCACGCCCGCACCCACCGCAGCACCCGGCAACGACCCCGGCAACGACCGTCAGGGCCCCGACCCGCTGGACGTCGGAGCGCTCGACGCCGCCGTCGCGGACGCGCTGGCCGCCGTCGCCGCCGCGCGCGACCTCGACGAGCTGAAGGCCGTCCGCACCGCGCAGACCGGGGACCGGAGCCCGCTCGCCCTCGCCAACCGCGCCATCGGCGGCCTGCCCGGACCGGACAAGGCCGCAGCAGGCAAGAACGTCGGCCCGCGCCGCGGCCGCGTGAACCAGGCGATTGCCGCACGCCAGGCGGAGCTCGAGGCGGAGCGCGACGAGCGGGTCCTCGTGGAGGAGACCGTCGACGTCACGCTGCCGACCGACCGGCGCCCGGTGGGTGCCCGGCACCCGATCGAGCTGGTCCAGGAGCGCGTCGCCGACTTCTTCGTCGGCATGGGCTGGGAGATCGCCGACGGCCCCGAGGTCGAGGCGGAGTGGTTCAACTTCGACGCCCTGAACTTCGCCCCGGACCACCCGGCGCGGCAGATGCAGGACACGTTCTACGTGGCGGGCACGGCCGGTGAGGCGGGGGACAAGCCGTCCAACCTCGTGCTGCGCACGCACACGTCGCCGGTGCAGTCGCGCTCGCTGCTCGAGCGTGGGGTCCCGCTGTACGTGGCCTGCCCCGGCAAGGTGTTCCGCACCGACGCCCTGGACGCCACGCACACGCCGGTCTTCCACCAGGTCGAGGGCCTCGCGATCGACAAGGGCCTGACGATGGCGAACCTCGTCGGCACCCTCGACGCGTTCGCGCGCGCCATGTTCGGCCCGGAGGCGCGCACGCGCCTGCGCCCGAGCTTCTTCCCGTTCACCGAGCCGAGCGCCGAGATGGACCTGTGGTTCCCGCAGAAGAAGGGCGGCGCGGGCTGGATCGAGTGGGGCGGCTGCGGCATGGTCAACCCGAACGTGCTGCGCGCCGCCGGGATCGACCCCGAGGAGTACCAGGGCTTCGCGTTCGGGATGGGCATCGAGCGCACGCTCATGCTGCGCCACACGATCGCGGACATGCACGACATCGTGGAGGGCGACGTGCGCTTCTCCACCCAGTTCGGGACGGAGATCTGATGCCCCGCATCGTCACTGACTGGCTCGGCGAGCACGTCGAGCTGCCGGCGGACCTCACCGCGGAGCAGCTCGCGGCGGCGCTGGTGAAGGTCGGCCTGGAGGAGGAGGAGATCCACCCCGCCGCCGTCACCGGCCCGCTCGTCGTGGGCCGCGTGCTCGCGCAGACCCCCGAGCCGCAGAAGAACGGCAAGACCATCAACTGGTGCCTCGTCGACGTCGGCCCGGAGCACAACGCCACGCAGATCAAGGGCGTCGACGACGCCGACGTACCGGCGGGAGGGGCGCGCGGCATCGTCTGCGGCGCGCACAACTTCGGCGTGGGCGACTACGTCGTCGTGTCGCTGCCCGGCACCGTGCTGCCCGGCGGGTTCGCCATCGCCGCGCGCAAGACGTACGGGCACGTGTCCGACGGCATGATCTGCTCGGTGCGCGAGCTCGGCATCGGCGAGGACCACGACGGGATCCTCGTGCTCACCCGTGCCGGGTTCGACGCCGCGGACCTCACGCCCGGCCAGGACGCGGTCGCGCTGCTCGGCCTCGGCGACGAGGTGCTCGAGATCAACGTCACCCCGGACCGCGGGTACGCGTTCAGCTACCGCGGCGTCGCGCGCGAGTACGCCCACTCCACGGGCGCGCGCTTCACCGACCGGGGCCTGCCGGAGAGCCTCGCGACGACGCCGCCCGCGCCCACGGCCGACGGGTTCGCCGTCGAGGTGGACGACGCGGCGCCGATCCACGGGCAGGTCGGCTGCGACCGGTTCGTCACCCGCGTCGTGCGGGGCATCGACCCCGCCGCCCCCACCCCGCCGTGGATGAAGCGTCGCCTCGAGGGCTCGGGCATGCGGTCCATCTCCCTGGCGGTCGACGTCACCAACTACGTGATGCTCGACCTGGGCCAGCCGCTGCACGCCTACGACCTCGACCAGGTCGCGGCGCCGATCGTGGTCCGCCGCGCGGCGCCCGGGGAGCGCCTCACGACGCTCGACGATGTCGACCGCGCGCTGGACGCCGAGGACCTGCTCATCACGGACTCGCCCGCGGGCGAGCGGGGTGCGCGGGTCCTGGGGCTGGCCGGCGTCATGGGCGGCGCGTCGTCCGAGGTGAGCCCGTCCACGACGGACGTGCTGGTCGAGGCGGCGCACTTCGACCCGATCACCGTGGCCCGCACGTCGCGGCGCCACCGGCTGCCCTCCGAGGCGGCCAAGCGGTTCGAGCGCGGCGTGGACCCGCGGCTGCCCGCCGTCGCGGCGCAGCGGGTGGTCGACCTGCTCGTGGAGCTGGGGGGCGGCACGGCCGACCCCGCCGTGAGCGACCTCGACACCACGACGACGCCCAAGCCCCTGCGCCTCGACGTCACCCTGCCGACCCGGCTGTCGGGCGTGGCGTACGACCGCGCGACGGTGGTCGGGATCCTCGAGCAGATCGGCTGCACCGTCACGGACGCGGTCGCCGGCGCGAGCGTGGACGCGGTGCGCGTGACGCCCCCGTCCTGGCGCCCCGACCTCACCGAGCCCGCAGCGTTGGTCGAGGAGGTCGTGCGGATCGCCGGCTACGACCAGATCCCGTCGGTGCTCCCCGCCGCCCCCGGCGGGCGCGGCCTCACGCCCGAGCAGCGGGCCCGCCGGTCGGTGGCGCGCGCGCTCGCGGAGGCGGGCCTCGTGGAGGTGCTGTCCTACCCGTTCGTCGGCGAGGCCGACCTGGACGCGCTCGGGCTGCCCGACGACGACGTGCGCCGCACCACGCTGCGCCTGGCCAACCCGCTGGCCGACGACCGGCCGTTCCTGCGGGCCGACCTGCTCTCCACGCTGCTCGAGACCGCGCGCCGGAACGTCTCGCGCGGCCTGCCCGACGTGGCGGTCTTCGAGATCGGCCTGGTCACGCGGCCGACGCCGGGCACGCCGGCCCCTCCGCAGCTGCCGGTGGGCGTGCGGCCGTCGGACGACGACCTGGCGGCCCTGGTGTCCGCCGTCCCGGACCAGCCGCGGCACGTCGCGGGCGTGCTCACCGGCCGGGCGGTGCCCGCCGGGTGGTGGGGCGACGGTCGTGCGGCCGACTGGACGGACGCGCTGGGCGCCGCCCGTCTCGTCGCCGAGCGCGCGGGCGCGGAGGTCACGGTCGTGGCCGACACGGACACGATGCCGTGGCACCCCGGCCGGTGCGCCGCGCTCACGCTGCCCGACGGCGCCGTCGTCGGGCACGCGGGCGAGCTGCACCCGAAGGTCGTCGAGGCCCTCGGCCTGCCCGCCCGGGCGGCGGCGTTCGAGCTCGACCTCGGCGCGCTGATCGCCGCGGGCGGGGACGCCCCGGTCACGGCCGAGCCGGTGTCCGCGTTCCCGGCGGCGAAGGAGGACTTCGCGTTCGTCGTCGACGAGGACGTCCCCGCCGCCGACGTGCACGCCGCCGTCGTCGCGGGCGCGGGCCCGCTGCTCGAGGACGCACGCCTCTTCGACGTCTTCACCGGCGAGCAGGTGGGTACGGGCAAGAAATCGTTGGCCTACTCGGTGCGGCTGCGCGCCGCGGACCGCACGCTCACGGCCGACGACGTGCGCACCGTCCGCGAGGGCGTCGTCGCAGCGGCGACGGAGCGCGTGGGCGCGGTGCTGCGTGGCTGACGAGGGGGCCGTCGCGGGTCCGGCGGGCGTCGTCCCGCCGGCCCGCACCGCCCTGGTCACCGGCGCGAGCCGTGGCATCGGCCGCGCGATCGCGCTCGGGCTGGCGCGGGCGGGGCTGGACGTCG